>Ga0302201_10003218_pt1 | contig 12265 bp, 11 predicted proteins | sample II_Bog_N3_2_FD_194586 | JGI IMG/M metagenome (GOLD analysis project Ga0302201, IMG submission 194586) | Peat permafrost microbial communities from Stordalen Mire near Abisko, Sweden - II_Bog_N3_2 | ecosystem: Environmental > Terrestrial > Soil > Wetlands > Peat | place: Sweden: Abisko...
ACCTCCAGCGCACCTGGATCCTCCGCCGCGTCATCAACCCGCTCTCGCCGGTCGAGGCTATGGAACTGCTCACCGACAAGCTGGCCAAGACCCGCAACAACCAGGAGTTCCTGCACAACATGAGCTCGTTGTAAGACAGTGGTCAGTAGCCAAGTAGGGTAGTAGTCAGTAGTAGTTGTGAGTTGTCATTCTGAGCCGAACGCGTCCCCGGCCAGCTTGCTGGCTGGGGTGGGAAGGCGAAGAATCCCCGTATTAGCTTTTTGCACTGCAACATTGCGCGCGTGCGGCCGACGACCCAGGACATCTTCCGCCGCTCTCGCGCAAACCAAAGGGACTCAGCCACCGGCCGAGTCCCTTTCGCCTTTTCATTTGTCATTCCGCAGCGACGCGAAGGAATCTGCCTTTTCTTATAACCACAATTCCCACCTGTGTTATGTTTCTGTTGCCATGCGGATCACCTCGTTGCTCGTTGTAGCCGTCTGCCTGATCGCCATTCGTCAAGCCACCGCCCAGGCCTGCCCGTCGGAAAATCCCAACGGACCCTCTAAGGAATCTGCCTCCAGAACCCTCTCAGGCAAAGTCATCTACCACGACGAAATCCGTCAGTGGTTCGGCTTGCAACTGGACGCCCCGGTTTGCGGAGAAGACAAGGAAATCCAACTCCTGCAGGGAGGTGGAGCATTTGAGGTCGACGAGGGAAATGCTCACGGGATCGAGGTCTTCCGCGGATGCAGGGTGACCGTCCACGGCCCGCTTGGAATTCCCGGCACCGGCTACTACTCGGCTGAACTGTACCAAGATGCAGACAAAATTGAGCCCGCCGAAGATTGCGTCCTCAAACCGCACTTGACCGATTACTCCAAAGCAAAGCCACCCCCATCTGTCCGCAGCTATCGCGTTTCAATGCGAATCCACTATCAAGCACGCGGTGGGCATATCGTTGTGACGGCTCAAAGCGGCGGCAGAACACTGGCTCCGTGGCAGGCGTACGCACGCTACGAGCTGACTGGCAGCTACACGTTCTACGCCTACTGTGCTGACGGCTTCGATCTCCCCCATTTCAAGGGGACACCAGAAATGAAGCCTTGGCTCGTTGACAACTACATCGCCACGGATCCCGAAACCGCGGCAGTAAGGCACGTCACCCGACTCCACCTCGACTACACCTGCCGCCGCGAACCAAAGGACGCTGCTTCACCCCCTTGGTGAGTACGTGAAGATCGCAAATCAACCCCTGGGTTAGCTTCTCTAACAACTAACACCTGACCGCCTAATGCCCACCCTCCTTTTCCTCTACGGCACGCTCCACCCCGACCGCGCCCCCGCGGAAATCGCTCCTGCAGCCCGCCGCCTGATCCCCGTCGGCCCCGCTACCATCCGCGCCCGCCTCTACGATCTCGGCGCCTACCCCGGCGTCATCCTCTCCGATGAAGCCGACGCCACCGCCCCCGAAGTTCCCGGCGAAGTGTTCTGCGTCCCCGATGCCACCACCCTGGCCGCACTTGATCGCTATGAGGACTACCGTCCCGCCGACCTCGCCGCCAGCCTCTTCCTACGCACAGAAACCGTCGTCACCCTCGACGACGGCTCCCGCCACTCCTGCTGGGTCTACGTCTATAACGGACCGCTGCCACGCGACCCGGCGTAGCGGCACCTTAGATGGCAAACTCCCCGTGCGGCCGCACCTTCACCACCGTCACCTTGCGTTCTGCCGGCCGCACCGCCAGGCCAAGCTGGTCGCGCAGCAGTTGGAAGAGCTCCTCCTTGCTGCGATAGGCGCCTAGCTGCACGTCGAATGTGCCTGCCAGGTTGGTCTCATCCAGCAGGACACGGTCCAGCCCGCGCTCCATCGTCCGGCCCAGCTCCGCAATCGTCTTGTCCGTCACCGCGATCCCCGCGCTCTCGGCTCCGGAGCACTCCGTGCCATCGTTGGCGCTCTGCTCTGCCTGCATGGCCCGGTTCTCAGCGCGCGCCGCGATGGCATGTGGATGGAGTCCACTTCCCGGCCCGTTCGGCGCGGTCATCGCATACACGTACATGGACCGCACCTCCGGCGCTATGTCCAGGCCGAACTTCCGCTGCACCGCGTCCGCAAGCAGGCTCCGCATCTCGTCTGCGGACACCTCCCGTGGCAGCGAAACTGTCACGTCGAACCGCCCGTTCGCGTTCCCGGCATCGGTCAGGTCCACCTGGCGCACATCCACGTTGTAGATCTGCGCGATCAGCGCCTTCAGCTCCAGCCCGTGGGCGCTCCACGCGGTGGCGCTCTTCTCCACTGTCGCTGCATTCGTGCGCATCGCCGTCGGAGCAATCTGCACCCGGCTCGCAAAGTTGCCTTCCGTGGCCGTCGCCACGCGCTTCGCCGGCACTTTGGCACTGCCGGACTGCGCCATCCCGGCCGTCGCCAGGCCGCACGCCAGCGCCACACTCACACAGGCGCAGATGGGTCCAGGTTTCATCGCTCGATTCTTCCTTTCCCCAGCCCGTTGTCCGCCTCGTCGCGGCTACAGCTTCGCTTGCAGGGCCTCGGCGGGTCGCACCGTCAGCACCGTCACCGTACGCTGGGTCGGCGTCACCACCAGGCCAAGCTCGTCGTTCAGCCGCTCGAACAGCTCGTCCGTATTGCTGTAGTTGCCGATCTTGAAGTCGTAGCTGCCGGCGAGTTTCGTCTCGTCCACCAGCACGCGGTCCAGGTTCGGCTCCAGCGTCCGGGTAAAGTCCGGAATGGTCGAGGCAGACACCTCAATCCCGCCGGAGGCCACGCCGGAGCACTCTTTGCCCACATAGGCAATCCGCCCGCCGTCGTATTCCCCGGACCCGCCCGCGCCATGGCGGTGCAACGCTGCGCCCGGCCCGCTCGGCGCGCTCATCACGTACACATCCATGGGCCGGCTCTCCGCGGAGATCGTCACACCAAACTTCCGCTGGAATGCGTCCACCAGCAGCCGCTGCATCGCGTCCTGGTCGATCTCCCTGGGCAGCGAGAGCGTCACATCGTAGCGGGCATCCGAGCTGCCGTCTTCCGCAAAGTCGATCCGCCGCAGGTCCACATCGTAGATCTGCGCAATCAGCGTCTTCAGGTCGAACCCGCGCACGTTCCACGTATCGCCGCCGACCTCAATCGACGTGCTCCCCGGCCTCATCGCCGTGGGCGCAATGCGGACATCGTAGGAGAGGTTCACTGGGGTCGCGCGACCCGTCTTTGCGGGCTGCCGCGCGGAACCCTTCTGTGCAGATGCAGCCGGAACGTTTCCATACAGCAGGCAAACAGTCGCACACGCAACTACCAGGGCCCGGTTCATGCTTCTATCTTCTGCAAGGGGGTATTCCCGCAGCCATCCCACTTCCGCGTCAAAACCGGCTGATACGGCGATCAGAACTTCGCGCCACCTACCCCTTTTGTGGGCTGACCAAAGCGTCAATTCTGCCGGTTACCGCCGAGTCCCCGTCCCTGCTTCGCCACAGCGGGCGATCCCACCCGGCTTCGTCCCGGCCCGGCTTTCAGACACAAGAAGCCCCGGAGGCCCTGGCATCGATTGGCATCGATACCAGAAACATCCGGGGCAGGGCGCTTCTCTCGCTGAATCCACCGAATCTAGCGTTCGGATTAGAAGATCAACTTTGCCGACATCTGCAGCTGCCGCGCTCCGTACAAGCTGCTGCTGCTGGTGCTGGAAGGAACGCCAAAGGCCGAGAGGCCTGTACCCGTGTAGGGTACATAGCAACCCGTCTCGGTCGAACCCGTCGGCACGCTTGCCGTCTGGCAGGTGTACTTGCTCGCGCCCGTCACGCTCGCTCCGGGTGCGACAAACGAGCTCAGCGTGCTGTTTACACCCGTGATGATCTGGTGATTCAGCAGGTTGAACGCATCTGCCGAGAACTGCATGTAGATCTTCTCGTAGATAGGAATGTTGCGCGAAACCCGCAGATCGAAGTCGTTATATCCGGGGGCGTAGATGCTGCCTCGTCCAACGAATGGAGGACGTCCGCTGGTTGCACCGCCCGAACTGGAGCTCATGGCGCCGCCGAAGATGCCGCTCAGATCCGCGTAGCTGGCTGTGGGATTCGCAACCGTATTGGCAGTGTTGCCGGAGTAGATCGTTCCCGAAACCCCCAGGAAGATAGGCTCGCCGCCCGACGCAATCTCTGTTCCCGAGAACTGGAAGTCATCCAGGATGTGCTTGACGTACTTGTTGTCCTCCATGATCTTCGGGTCGTATACAAAGCTCAGCGTCATACGGTTGCGGATGTCCGTGTCCGAATTTCCGTTGTCGAACCGGACGTTGTTCGGGTCAGACGGAGTGTCGCCACCGTAGAAGGTGCCGTTCACGCCGCCCACCTGGCCCGTATCGGTTGCCTTGGCCCAGGTGTAGTTCAGCAGCAACTGCAGCCCATTGGCCATCGGACGGCGAACCGTCACGGCCAGTGAGTTGTACCAGGTGTTCGCCACGCTGAAGCCGGTGTTGAAGCTCGACAGCGCCGTGTTGCGGCGATCCGTCGGCAGATAAACCGGTACCGTTATTGTGCCGGTAATGTTGTTGTTGGCATCCTGGTTCAGGTAGGTGCGCAGACCGTGCGGCGTCTGTCCAATCAGGTTGGCGTCCAGGAACACCGGCAACCGCATGCCGCGCGTGCCAACATAGCCTATCGACAGCGACATCTTGCCCGGCATCGCCTGCTCCACGCTCAGGTTCATCTCGTGAGCCAGGGGCGGGACGAAGTTCGGGTCAAGCCCGTGGAAGCTGTACGCTGGATTGGCCGTGGGTCCAAGGATCGCAGGTGCCGATCCACCCGCCGGGTAGAGTGCGCTGGCCAATGGCGGTCCGGAATTCTGGACCGGCACGTTCGGGTACTCCAGCTTGGTGCTCGTGTTCGGAATGGTAGAGCCGCAGTTGAACGTCGCGGTGTTCACATTCGCGGCAGTGACGGTCGCCGCAGGGTTGTTGTAGCCACGGCATCCGCTATAGCTGTAGTTCAGCTGAACCACGCCGTTCTCTACCCGCATCGCGTAGTATGTGCTGCCCTGGTTCAGAGCGGAGAACAATCCATATCCCCCGCGAACCACGGTACCCGTGTACGGCGACCACGCGAAAGCAATACGCGGCTGCACGCGGTCTGTGACATTCTTGATGGAGCTGGTGTACTCCGAAGAAATCGGATCGAACAGGTGATTCACCAAGCCTGGATTCGGCGTCAGTTGGATGTCGTACCGGACGCCCGCGGTCAGCGTGAAGTTGGGCGTCAGCTTCCAGGTATCCTCTCCGAAGCCGTCCCACATCTTCATCCAGAAGTCGTCCTTGCCTTGCGTTCCCGGCGTCTTGTTCACCACGTCCACGGTCTGGATAAAGCTGCTGTAGTGGTAGCCGGCAAATGGGTCCGTATCGCCAGACTGCCCGGCAAAGGCATCCGCAGCCCAGGCCTGGAAGTTCAGAGGCGTCGACGATTCGCCGTAGCTGTAAATGCCACCGCCCTGGAACAGATTGATCATCAACTCGTGAACGATGTTTGCATCTCCGCCGACCTTGAAGGTGTGGTGGCCCCTGGTCGTCGAAAACACATCCGTGAACTGGTAGCGATGCTCGTCCGGCTCAGCCGCGCGCGGCAAAGCATTCGGCATACCAAACGTCGCCACTCCGGTAGCTACGCTGGGACCGGCTGCATACGCGCCCGCCGTCTCCAGATCGCGTCCCCACTGGGTATGGAACTCGTTCACCGATGCGGTTCCAATCTGGGTCGTCAGCCCGCCCACCAGGAACCGCTCATGGTAGTACGTCGGAGCATTGGTCGAAGGCGAACTGTTGCTGAACGTCGCCGACGAGTTGTAGCCATAGCTCGACTGGAAGTTCGCAAAGTTGAAATCGACAAATACATCATTCTTGCTGTTGATGTGGTAATCCAGCCGCGGGAAGAACAGGTCTTCCTTCGCAAACCGCGTCGGAGCAGCCGTCGACTCGTTGATCAGAAACGCGATCGCCGAATTGCACTGTGCTGTCGTCAGATAGTAGATCGTAGGCGAATGGTAGGTCTTGGTGCTATCGGTATAGCTATTGTTGGGGCACTGGTTCGGAGAGATGAGGGAACTGCTGGTCGATCCGTCAGCATTGCCCGAGCCGGCCAATGTAAGGTTATTTGAGTCCGTGTACAGCGCCTTGCCTACCTTGCGGAAGCCGTCATACGTAAAGAAGTAGAACAGCCTGTCCTGGATGATTGGGCCACCCACCGAACCGCCAAACTCCTGCTGCTGGTGCGTCGGCTGCGTCAACAGAAACGACTTGATAGCCGGATTGGGCTGGTTATACAAGGCGTTGAACTTGGTCAGCGGATCCAGAGCGTTCAGCGTCGGGTAACGCAGCGCATAGAACAGATCGCCGTGGATCGCATTGGTTCCGCTCTTGGTAATTGCGTTCACCTGCCCGCCCGCTGCCTGGCCAAACTCAACCGAGTAGTTCGACGTTTCCGCCTGGAACTCCTTGATCGAGTCCACCGAATACACAAACGGCGCACCCGAAGCACGTCCCCGCGCCTCGGAGAACAGCATCTGGTTGTTGTTGGCGCCGTCCACGTAGTTCTGGTTGTACAGGCCGCTGATGCCATGGAAGCTCACCAGTCCCGAACCGCCGTCCTGGGTCACATTCGGCGTCAGCAGCACAAAGGCGCTCCAGTTGCGCGTCGCCACCGGCAGGTTCGCAATAAAGTTTGTGTCCAGCGTCTGGGAGACCTCCGTCTTCTGCGGGTCCAGGATCGGCGACTCGCTGGTCACCGTCACCTCCGTGGAGGTTGCGCCCGCCGTCAGCGCCGCATCCACCGTCAGGGTCTCGCCAACCGTCAGCACCAGGTTCTTGCGGTCTACCTTGCCAAAGCTGCCTCCGCCCAGCACCACCTCATAGTGCCCCGGCTGCAGGAACGCCGCCACGTACGTGCCTGCACCCGTCGCCGCGTAGGTGTGCGAAACGCCGGTATCCGTGTCGGTCACCACCACGGCGGCGTTGGGTACAACCGCGCCGGTCGTGTCCGTCACAGTGCCGGTAATGGTGCCGGTGCCAGAGGACTGGGCGCGCAGTGTCATTGCCGGACACAGGACCAGCGTCGCGGCAACAGCGAGGGCAAAAAGCCGTTTCGAGAATGAGTTGAGGCTTACGCTCATGGGTATGAGGCTCCTTGGGTAACTGTTTTAAATGTGGCGGTCGAGAGCTCGGATGAGGATGAAATTTGATTGAAAAACAGGCACTTACGCCGGCTCTGGAGTGGGGTGCCTGGGATTGGATCGAGCGCTTGGTCGGCTGCCCGTCCCGTACGCAAACGTACGAAAACTGAAATTTTTGATTAGTTCGACTGTCAAGGATGCCGAACCGTATGTCAAGCAGAAAAGCTTGTCTTGCTTCATCGCATCAACAATGCCCAACCGCAATACCCCGCGTAGATATTCCTCCATCGAAATCCATCCCCAACCCCGGCCCATTTCGACTACCCTTGAGCAGATGCCCCGCAAGAAGCCTCTCCCCGCCCCCGTCGATGTCCCCGCCTGGCTCCGCGGCCTCCCCAAGGTCGAGCTCCACCTCCACCTGGAGGGCACCGTCGAGCCGGAAACCCTGGTCGCGCTCTCTCAGCGCCACGATCCCACGCCGCTCACCCTCGCCGACGCCCGCGCCCTTTACACCTACCCCGACTTCCTCGGCTTCCTGGAGTCGTTCAAGCAGGTCACCGCCCGCCTGCGCACGCCGGACGACTACGAGCTGATCACCTACAACATGGTCCGCTCGTTAGCGGCGCAAGGTGTGCTGCACGCAGAGGTCTACATCTCCTTCGGCATCATCTATTTCTGGAAGAAGGAAGAAGTCGAGCCCTACGTCGCCGCCATCGAGCGCGGCCGCCTCCGCGGCGAAGCCGAGTTCGGCACCACCCTCTACTGGCTCATCGACGCTGTCCGCAACTTCGGCCCCGAAGAGGCCGCCCGCGTCTTCCGCAAGGCCGCCGAACTCCGCCCCCAGTACCCCGCCATCGTCGGCATCGGCATCGGCGGAGACGAGGCCCGCGGCCCCGCCCATCTCTTCAAGGACCTCTACGCCGAAGCCGCCGCCGCCGGCCTACGCCTGACCGCCCACGCCGGAGAGTCCGGCGGCCCCATCGACGGCCCTGCCAGCATCTGGGGCGCCATCAACATCGGCGCCGAACGCCTCGGGCACGTCCTCGCCGCCCAGCATGACCCCGAACTCCTCGCCGTCCTCGCCGAGCGCCAGATCCCCATCGAGATCAACGTCACCTCCAACATCCGCACCGGCTGCTGTCCCAGCTTCGCAGACCACCCCCTGCGCAGCTACTTCGACAACGGCCTCATGGTCACGCTCAACTCCGACGACCCCCCGATGTTCGGCTCCAACCTCCTGCAGGAGTACATCGCCGTGCAGCAGCTCTACGACTTCTCCCTCGACCAGATGCGCGAACTCGCCGCCAACGCCGTGGAAGCCAGCTTCCTCCCCCCCACCCGCAAACTAGCGCTCCTCCGCCGGGTGGAGCAATACCGCTGACATCGTCGTCAACTGATGAGGTGCGGCGGTCTGGCCAGGGTGTCGCTCCGTGGGGTACCCCCCCGGGTGTCTGGTCAAAGTCTAGTTGCGGCTGGACTTAGCCAGGGGGAGTCCCTTAATCGACAACACCCCGGCAAGGCCCGCGCGGTTGCATGCGAAAGCCCGGCTGGACGCCGGGCAGCTCTCGCACTTCTTCTGAGGAAGGATTTGAACAAGTTCTCGGACATTCCCTCGGTGGCTAAAGCCCCCATTGATTTTGGATCGTTTGCGACGTGGCTAAAGCCACGTCCTTTCAAATGGGAGACTTATTGAGAGTCTCCCTAAGTTAATTATAGGAGTGCGTGTCAAGAATTTTCAGTGGAAAACGGGGGCAAGTGGCAGGTGAGATGTGGGTTGTTGGTGTGCCGTCGGTCTGGATTGGGGGGCTGTTTTTGGGGTGGGAGGCCAGCTCTACGACTTCACCCTCGACCAGATGCGCGAGTTCGCCGCCAACGCCGTCGAGGCCAGCTTCCTCCCCCACCAGCAAACTCTCCATCTCCTCCGCCAAGTCGAACAATACCGCTAAGCCTGGACCAAAAAGAAGAAAGCGGGCTATCGCCCCCGATAAGTTTGCAGATCCTCCGGGGTAATGTCTTTCGAAGGCACCAGACGATAATGTCTCTGTTCGGCAATTACAACCCGCTCATCCTCGACGGCAACCTCAAACATTGCAATTCGATCGTCGCCCATGAATTGCGCCGACACAGATCTGCATACGAGCGAAGGAAATTTCTGCGCGCAACAAGCTAAATCCTGCTTTGTCTGCACCACCGAAAGCTGGTCTTTCCCGCCCTTTGCTTGAACCGGAATCACATACTGAACACCTTGCCGATCGATAGCAACATAAACCTCGTCGATCTCGATTTGGCCGATGCCCTTCACAGTGGTCCGCATGTGGTTCTGAAGAGAATAAGCGGTCACCCCGAGGAAGATGTCGATCAGACGGTTGTATCGCACCTTTGCTAACAAGGCCTGCTCGTCGTTCAGGGCATAGGCTCCGATAATTTCCGGGGTAGCGTCCGGCACTTTGATCGCCCTCAAATTAGGATCGGGCATGATCCTGCTAATGGCGACCAGGCAGAACTTGTACCGTGCTCGGCCCGCGCCTTCGATGGTCCACTCCATTCCCTCCGGCTGGGTTTCGAGGATTCGTTTTGGCATTGGTGTCCGATACCGTATGGCATAAGGAATGTCGCCCAGATTCTTCGGAAGCTTGATCTTCCGCTTCTTGGCCGCCTTCGCGATATCTTCTCGCGCGAACTCTATCTCCGTATCGCCCGCCTTGTAAGCACCGAACGCCTCATCGAAAAATATGTGTTCCAGAAGCTGCTTGTAGCGATTTTCCTGACTCTCAGGCAACAACGGCCTCCTCGCTCACCGCAATCGTCTCGATCTCGTATTGCTTGCGCTTCCTGGCGCCGCTTTTTCGGTCCCGTTGCGCGATCGGAACTGTAATTCCGAAGTACTCGGCGGCTTCAGACATTCCCATGCGCAAAAGAGATGGATCGCCGAGCGCAATCTTCTCGCTCGGTCGCTCCGCAGTTCGACCGGCCAGGACCGCCATAACCTGACCTGCCACAGCTCGCGCTAAAGGTGGAGGAACGGAATTCCCTATCTGGCGCGCACCGTGCCACTTCGTGACATGAAATCGAAACCAGTCCGGAAACCCATGCAGCCGCGCCATCTCACGCACTGTTATGCATCGTGGAAGATCGTAATGGATCGGCCTTGGGCTCGTAAAAGCGCCACGCGATGCGTCCGTTCCTGCGCGGAGGGTGTTGCAAAGCCCATCCTGTGCCAGCCGGAAAAAGCGAGAAATAGGTTCTACCTCGCCGGGGGCGGTCCGCGCAAATCGTCTCTTTGAGATGGCCGTGTGCTCGGTCCTGTTACTTGACGTGAGAACCTTGTGATTCAACTCACGCCTATAACCAAAATGCCAACCCAGCCCAACTTGGCATCGCAATTCCCGCGCATAGCAACTTGGCTTGCCCCAAGCGTTCGTATGTACCTGATCTTCCTCCACGAGAGAGCCGAAACTGTCCGCGTCGGGAAGGTCCCCAAGAGCGTCGCTGCAAGTTGGACCTTGCGGCAATTGCCGAGGAGAGACACTATCGGCGGCGCGAGTTGTCGGAAATGGATACTCGGGCAGAGGCCTGCCCTTTCGAGTCCCGAAAAGGATCAATCGCTCCCGGTGCTGAGGCACACCGTAATGAGCCGCGTCCAATACGGACCACGGAAGACGAACCTCATAGCCGATGGCATGGAACGCCTCGATCAACTCGTTCAAAAATGCACGATGGTTTCCAACCGTCAAGCCCTTTACGTTCTCAAACACGAAATAGGACGCTTGCAACTCGTCCACGACCCGCACGAACTCCTGCACAAGCGCGTTGCGTGGGTCATCGAGGATGCGATGCCCGATCAGGGAGAAGCCCTGGCAAGGAGCCCCGCCGAATACTACGTCGACTTCCCGGTGGCCAATTCCAGCAATCCTTCGCAGCTCGGAGCCGGTTACCCTGGCGATAGAACGAGGTACAACCGCACAGCGCGGGAAGTTGAACTTGTGCACCGCCGCATGGATGGGATCGATCTCCACAGCGGCCACCACATCGAAGCCAGCTTGTTCAAAACCCAGACTCAGACCGCCGGCCCCGGCGAATAAGTCGATTCCGATTGGCCTTTCCACCTATACCGCCCTCCCAGTCCGCTCTTGCAACAGGCTATCCCAATCCTGCCCGAAAGTCGATCGGAATTCAGCTGTGCTTGCTGAGAAAAAGCGTAAGCCGTTCCCGTAACAAAACAGCATCCCGTGTCTCGCACTGCCAGATCGTCAGCACATCCCAGCCCTGACAATGCAACCTATGCTCATTTTCGATATCCCGGGCCACGTTACGCTCCATCTTGGCTTTCCAAAAGCGTACGCGCGTCCTCGGCAACTTGCCAATCTTGCAACCATGGGCATGCCAAAAGCAGCCATGAACAAAGATCGCTTTTCGTTTCGAGACAAATACGATGTCGGGTTTGCCCGGAAGGTCCCGTCGATGAAGCCTGTATCTGTGGCCCATCGAGAAAAGCAATCTACGAACCGACATCTCGGGCGCGGTATCCTTCGAACCGATCCTCGCCATCAGAGCACTGCGGCTCGCTGCTGTGCGGTTATCTGCCAACGGTAACCCCTCCAGGACGAGGGTAAATCCTGAGGACGGACCACCCTCGCGCGCGAAAAAATTCATCAGAAAGCCGTGGGGCTGCTTGGCTTCCCTGGTTGCGGTGCTCTATTGTGTCAGCTACGCACGCGTGGAGGCTTTTATGCCGAAGAGTCACAGGGTAGCCAGGTTCTGGGCCGGCCTGCTTGCTTGTTCCTTGCTCGCTGCCGGCGGATGCAAGACATCCGACGACGCGACCGCCGCAGCAACGCAAATGTCCGCCACCGCAAAGGCGCTCTCGGACTACTACGCTGGGCTCGATGTCATCCTTGAGGACACGGTCCAGATTCAGCAGCTGAACAGCCAACTCTACGCCAAGCCCTTCTCCGCCGACAACAAGAAGCAGCTTGAGACCACCGAGGCCGAGTTGCAGACCAGAATCGCCCTCGCGACCGACTTCTGCTCCCTGGCCGAAGACTTCGCCAAGCTGACCGGCTCCACCGCCCCTGCGGACGTTGCCGCCTCCGCGGGCAAGCTCGAGTCCGAGGTGGAATC
>Ga0302201_10003222_pt1 | contig 12250 bp, 6 predicted proteins | sample II_Bog_N3_2_FD_194586 | JGI IMG/M metagenome (GOLD analysis project Ga0302201, IMG submission 194586) | Peat permafrost microbial communities from Stordalen Mire near Abisko, Sweden - II_Bog_N3_2 | ecosystem: Environmental > Terrestrial > Soil > Wetlands > Peat | place: Sweden: Abisko, Stordalen...
CGTAATCCGAATCGCCAGCACATTCTTCCCGCCGGCAGCGCCTGCGGCACCGGAAAAATTCGCGGCATGCGTCAGGTCACACTCAAACGGCAGCTCCTCCATAATCGAGTAGCCCACCAGCTTCTCATTCAAATAAACCTCGGCCCGCAAATGCGCTCCACGCACATGCAGAAAGATTCGCTTGCCCTGCATCTCCGCCGGAATCTCAATCTCCCGCCACCACCACGACACGCCAAAGTAAGCCCCATTCTGCGGAATAGGATCATCCGCCGCATAGCGATACTCCTCCGGCGTATACGGCCGCGGCTTGCCATCCTCCCCGGCGCCAAACTTCCCCCAGAAGTGCTGCTCCACCGTCCCCGGCAGCGTCACCGCAATCGAACCCGCGGCCTCACCCGCCAACACACCCCACCCACCCGTGGGAGCATTCACCGGCAGCGGCTTCCCGCCACCCATCACCACGCCATCCGCACCCTGCGTCACATCCTCCGGCAGAAAGATCGCGTCCTGCTTCCACTCCGCTTTCGCGTCCACCCAAAGCCGCCAGCCCTCGTCCGGAATCAGCGTGCCATTCTCTGGCCAAGCCTCCGCCGCCGCATGCGCCGCACCCTGCGCCTCGGCCGAACCCCCACGCACCACGCCCGCAGCCACCGCCGTCGCCGTACTCTGCAAAAACTCCCTACGATTCATACCGCTCCCTTTCAACCGCGCCACGCTTAGTCCAATCGCATGCGCTCTCGCAGATCGCATTGAAATCCCCGTTGCGACCAACGGGAGCACCCACGCGAAGCCCAACACGCGTCACGAAGTGACCGCCGCTCGCGCAGAGCGCCCGTCCGGCAGGACATCTTCTTCTGGTCCCCTGTCCCCTGCTTCTATTCTCCCAGCATCAGCCGCCGAATCCCCGTCGCCCGACCGGTCGCCCCATCGCACGCAATCAGCGTCGCGCACATCTTCGGATTGCCCTTGGCCGCCTCAAACTTCCCCGGCATCCCGGTCAAAAATCGCTGCACCACCATCTCCGTCTCCACCCCAATCACGGAGTCGAAAGGCCCGCTCATGCCCACGTCCGTCTGGTACGCAGTCCCTTTGTGCAGTAGGCGCTCATCGGCCGTGGGCACATGGGTATGCGTGCCCAGCACCGCCGTCACGCGCCCGTCCAGGTACCACCCCAGCGCCATCTTCTCGCTCGTCGCCTCGCCATGGAAATCGATCAGGATCACCTTCGCCGCAATCTTCGCCAGCAACGCGTCCGCCTTGCGAAATGGATCGTCGCAGCTCGACATGAACACGCGCCCCTGCAGGTTGATCACCGCAAACGTCTGTCCCGTCGGCAACTCGCCCTCATATACCCCGAACCCCGGCGTCCCCACCGCGTAGTTGGCCGGCCGGATCACCCTCCGCCCGCGCCCGTGCGACTCCTCCGGCACACTCATGTACTCAAAGATCTCTTTCTTGTCCCAGATATGGTTGCCGGTGGTGATGACATGCGCCCCCAGGTCAAACAGCTCTTCCGCAATCGAAGGCGTAATGCCAAACCCGCCCGCGGCGTTCTCGCCATTGATCACCAGCAAGTCGACCTCGTGGGTCTCCATCACATGGTCCAGATGCTCCCGCACAATCCGCCGGCCTGCCGGCCCAAACACGTCCCCAACAAAGAGAATATTCACATCAAAAAGGCTATAGCATTTCCCTCGTCCGCGCGCCGGGAATCCACCCGTCCCTCACCCCACCCGCGTCGCTGCTGCCTTCAAGGATTTTTGCCATAGTCGACTTAACCTGGCTTGTGATAGCTTGCTCTGCATGGCACAAAGCGGTCGTTTTGGACTAAGTCTCAGAATCCTGACGGTGTTGGCGTCGGAACAGGACTCGATGCACACGTCGGCGGCAATTGCAGAGAAGCTCTCCGAGAGCGCGGTCATGGTTCGCCGCTGCTTCCTGCTGCTGCACAAGAAAGGCCTCATCGAGCAGCGCAAAGGACCCCACGGCGGCGCCCGGCTCAAGTTCGCGCCCAAGCAGATCGGTCTCGGCGATATCTACCTCGCCACGGAAGACGACTGGCTCACCGTCGAAGATGCAGCCCTGTCCCGCCTGCTTGATCGTGTGCGCGCGGAGGGCGTGCTCGCCATGAACGACACCACCCTCGCCCAGGTCCTCAAACGTCTCAAGAAGACCGCTTCCGCCGCCAAGGCTTAGCTTTCAGCCGCCTTGAGCTCTGAGCTGACAGCTCTTCCGCTTGCAGCTCCGGAATCAAAGCCTCTTTGCCATCCACGATCCTTCCCATGCAATGGCCCTGCACTATGACTCAGGTAAACTGGACACGCGGTTCTCCAGGGCCTCGGTCACGCGGCCCTTGCAGCTTGTATCAAGTTTAAGGACAGGACCTCGACTTCGTGGACTTCTTCAGCACTCATTCATTCCGCAGGCTTAGACCGCTCTTTCAACTGGCCCTCGGGGCTTGCATCCTCACCTTCTTCGCGGGCCGTACGTCGCACGCGCAGGCTGCTCCGGCCCCCGTCGCAGCTCCATCCGGCCCGGCGGAGCCCGCGGCCATGCCTGCCGTAGCCAACCCGTACGGCGCTCTCCAGGCACCCACCAGCGCTCCGGCGGCGACGTCGCGCGACGTCGATATATCCTCCCCGCGCCCGCAGGACCGCGCACAGCCACAGGGCGCGCAGGCCGCCGCGGCCGCTCCGCCGCCACTCACAGAGTTTCAACAGCTCGTCGCGGAGACTACGGGCCGCGAGATCCCCATCTACGGCCTCGGCCTCTTCAACTCCAGCCCATCCACGTTCGCTCCGGTCGACAATATCCCGATCGCGCCCGACTACGTCATCGGTCCCGGAGACGAGATCCGCCTGCAGGTCTGGGGACAGGTGAATCAACGCGGCTCCTTCGTCGTCGATCGCACCGGCTCCATCTCCTTGCCGGACGTCGGAACGGTCCACGTGGCCGGCTTGCAGTTCTCCCAGCTCAGCGACTTCCTCAAGTCCCAGCTCGGACGCGTCTATCGGAACTTCGACCTCAACGTAAATCTTGGCCAGTTGCGCTCCATCCAGGTCTTCATCGTCGGCCAGGCGCGCCAACCCGGCGTCTTCACCATCAGCTCGCTCAGCACCCTGCTCAACGCCCTCTTCGCCTCCGGAGGCCCACTGCCCCAGGGCAGCCTGCGCGACATCCAGGTCAAGCGCGGCAACCAGACCATCACCCACTTCGATCTCTACGACCTGCTCCTCCATGGAGACAAGTCCAAGGATATCCGCCTGGTCTCCGGCGACGTCATCTTTATCCCCAAGGCCGGTCCCCAGGTCGCCGTGGTGGGCAGCGTCACTACGGCCGGCATCTTCGAGCTGCACGGAGAGACGAGCTTCAGCCAGGTCATCGCTCTGGCCGGCGGATTCACCAGCGTAGCCCGCGACACGCGCCTGCGTGTGGAACGGATCGAAAAGAGCATCGAGCGCTCCGTCATCGACGTCGATCTCGAGCACCTCGATTCCGCCCCAGTGCAGGATGGCGACATCGTCGAGGTCGGCTCCATCCTCGATCGCTTCAAGAATGCCGTAACCTTGCGCGGAAATGTAGCCAACCCAGGCCGCTACGCCTGGCGCGACGGCATGCGCGTCTCCGATCTCATCCCCAACCGGGAGGCGCTGGTCACGCGCAACTACTACCTCAAGCAGAACCAGCTCGGTCAAAGCAACTACGACTATCGCGGTCAGGAAACGGGCTCACTCAACCTCCAGTCCGGCCCCGTGGCAGACGCAGCCGCCGCACGCGGCACAGTCGGCGCCAACGGCGGGGGCAACACCATCGGCGCAGCCCTGACTCCCGGCAGCGCCAACTTCGGCGCGTCTACAGATGTGGTCTTGACCGCGCCCGATATTGACTGGGAGTACGCCGTCATCCAAAGGCAGAACGCCTCCAACCTCACCACCTCGCTGCTGCCCTTCAACCTCGGCAAGGCCGTCCTCGACAAAGACCCGGCGCAGGATCTTCCCTTGCTCGCCGGCGATGTCGTCACCATCTTTTCCAAGGCCGATATCCGTGTGCCGGCTTCCCAGCAAACCAGGTTCGTCAAGCTCGACGGAGAGTTCGTCGCCGCCGGCATCTACAGCGTCCTGCCCGGAGAGACCCTGCGCACGCTGATCGCCCGCGCCGGAGGCTTGACCCCGGATGCCGACCTCTTCGCTTCGGAGTTCTCTCGCGACAGCGTTCGCCGCCTCCAGCGCCAGCGGCTGCTGGAGTATGCCGATGAGCTGGAAGCGCAGGTCACCGCGAATGCATCGGCCGCATCCAACTCCGCCTTGACCGACCGCGACGCATCGGCCGCCATCACCTCCGCTGCAACCGCGCGCAACGCCGTCTCCCGCCTGCGCCAGGTCCAGCCCACCGGCCGCATCGTCCTCCCCATCAAGCCGGACAGCCAAGGCATCGCTGCCATCCCCGACCTCGAACTCCAGGATGGTGACAGATTCATTGTGCCCAGGCAGCCCACCACAGTGGCCGTGGTCGGCCAGGTCTACAACGCCAACTCCTTCCTCTACCAGAGAGGCAAACACGTCCGCGACTTCCTCAAGCTGGCGGGAGGCGCAGACCGTGTCGGCGATCGCAAGCGCGAGTTCGTCCTCCGCGCAGACGGCTCCGTCGTCAGCCGCCAGGATTCCAGCTTCGCCCAGCGCGCGCTCTTCGCCACCCGCGACTTCGACGACGTGGTGCTCTATCCGGGAGACACCATCATCGTGCCCCCCATCATCGAGAAGTCAGCCCTCCTGCGTAACCTGGCGGATATCTCCACCATCCTCGAGGGCTTCGGCCTCGGCGCTGCCGCCATCAACGTCCTCAAGTAATCACTTCGCCAGCAGCCCCCGGATGTCCAGCAACTCCTGGCGACGCTTCGGTGTCGTCCTGGGATACGTCATCTTCAGCGCGCTGATCGCATCCAGAACAATCTGCGACACAATCAGGCGCGCATTCTCCTTGTCGTCCGCAGGCACCGCATACCACGGCGCATGCCGCGTGCTGGTCTCGCGCAGACACTCGGAGAACGCCTCCTGATACTGCGTCCAGTACTTCCGCTCGTGGATATCCGCCATGCTGAACTTCCAGTTCTTGTCCGGCGCATCGATCCGCGCCAGGAACCGCTTGCGCTGCTCCTCCTTGGACAGGTGCAGAAAGATCTTCACCGTCCGCGTCCCGTTCCGATACAGATGCTTCTCCATCTCCACAATGGAGTGGTAGCGCTGCTGCCAGAAGTCCTTGTCGCCGCGCCGCTCGTCCTCCAGCCCCTCGTTCCGCAGCAGCTCCGGATGCACCCGCACCGCCAGCACCTCCTCGTAGTACGACCGGTTGAAGATGCCGATGCGCCCGCGCCCCGGCAGCCGTTGCGTGGAGCGCCACAGAAAATCGTGCTCCAACTCCTCCGCGCTCGGCTGCTTGAAGCTCGATACCTCGCAGCCCTGCGGATTCACGCCCGACATCACATGCCGGATCGCACCATCCTTGCCGGCCGCGTCCATCCCCTGGAACACCAGCAGCAACGCGTACCGGTTGGCGCCGTACAACAGCTGGTCCATCGCGTCCAACTCCTGCACATGCTTTTCCAACTCCAGCTTGTAGTCTTCCTTGCTTGCGCACAGCGGCTTCACGCTGGTCGGCCAATCCTTCAGTTTCACCTTCTCCCCCGCACGCACCAGAAAATCCTTCGTCTCAATCTTCATCGTTGCTCCTCTCCTCCGCATATCTCTTCCTGCTTGTCATACCACCACTCCCCATCGAAGCGTCATTCTGATCCGAAGGATCAGAATCTCCGTAGTTGCTCTTGCTGTGCTCCTTGCCCTTGCTTGTCATTCCGAGCGTAGCGAAGAATCCCCTCATTTGCTTTCGCCGTTGCTGTTGCCCTTGCCCTTCCCCTCGCTCCAACCATACCCTCCGCCCATGCTCATCCTTGTATGGATGCATACTTGCCCAAACCCGTCACCGCACTCAGCCCCTCAACCATCTATCATCCTCGCAGAGCTACTCCATAGGACAACATCCTGACAAACCCCCTCCAACCCGCAGCCGTCAACCAATGACAGACACCGACGTCCTCATCCTCGGCGCGGGCGCCGCCGGCCTCATGTGCGCCATCCACGCCGGACGCCGCGGCCGCCGTGTCCTCGTCCTCGACCTCGCCGACCGCCCCGGCAAGAAGATCCTCATCTCCGGCGGCGGCCGCTGCAACTTCACCAACCGCAACGCCACACCCCACAACTTCCTCTCCGCCAATCCCCACTTCGCCAAGTCCGCACTCGCCCGCTACACCCCCGCTGACTTCCTCGCGCTCGTCGACAAGCACCGCATCCCCTGGCACGAGAAGACCCTCGGCCAGCTCTTCTGCGACCGCTCCGCCCACGACATCCTCAACCTGCTGCTCGCCGAGTGCACCGACGCCGGCGTCCGCATCCAACTCTCCACCCGCATCGTCTCCGTCCGCCAGCCCCAGCCCGGCGACTCTCCACGCTTCTACGTCGAGACCTCCGCCGGCACCCTCACCGCGGCGTCGCTGGTGGTCGCCACCGGCGGCCTCTCCATCCCCAAAATGGGAGCCACCGCCCTCGGCTACGACCTCGCCCGCCAGTTCGGCCACACCATCGTCGACACCCGCCCCGGCCTCGTCCCACTCGTCTTCAATCCGCAGGACCAGGCCGACTGGTGCGACCTCACCGGCCTCTCCGCGGACGTCATCGCCTCCACCGCCCCATCCAGACCCAGGCTGCCCCGCCCCGCATTCCGCGAAGCCATGCTCATCACCCACCGCAGCCTTAGCGGCCCGGCCATCCTCCAGATCTCCTCCTACTGGCAGCCCGGCGAACCCATCGCACTCGACCTCGCCCCCGGCCGCGACATCACCGCCCCGCTCCTTGGCCACAGCTCCGGGCGTCCAGCCCGCCGCGACTTTCAGGCCCTCTCATCCGCCCTTCGCAGCGCCCTGCCGCAGCGTCTCTCCGACCGCTGGCTGCGCCTCCATGCCCCCGCCGCCAAAACCGCCGAACCCACCAACGCCGCCCTCGCCGACTTCGAGCGCAACCTCCATGCCTGGCCCGTCACCCCGGCCGGCACAGAGGGCTACGCCAAGGCAGAGGTCACCGTCGGCGGCGTCTCCACCAACGAGCTCGACGCACGCACCCTCGAGAGCCGCAAACTCCGCGGCCTCTACTTCATCGGAGAGGTCGTCGACGTCACCGGATGGCTCGGAGGCTACAACTTCCAGTGGGCCTGGGCCTCCGGCTTCAGCGCAGGCCAATCCGCCTGAAAGAATATCGCCCGCCATATCTGTCTTCGCTTGTCATTCTGAGTATTCGCTTGTCATTCTGAGCGCAGCGAAGAATCCCCGCATTTGCCGGCGCCACCACTGCAACCATTGGACGCCCACAACCAAAAGGGAACGATTTCAGCCGCGCCCTAAACGCTTCCTTAGGCAAAGAGACGCCCAGCCCGCGCCTTACATTATTGCCTTCTTGTTTGCCATTCCTAATCGCCCTGCTTCAATGACCCGCAACTATCTGCCGTTGTCGTTCGAATCGCCGAGGGTCTTTTGCATATGCTGCAATACGCCAGGCCCATTCGTCTCAAATCTGTCAGACCAGGTAGCGAGTTCGATGAGTTTTTCTTCCGCGGTCGCCGCTTCAGCCCGAGTGTAGGAGTCATGGCTAAAGATATAAGCTTTGCATTCGTTTTCTATGGGAAACGAGTTCCGAGTCATGTCCAGGTAATACTTCATATCCACATCGTAATCGGCAAAGCGGCGTACCTCCTCCGCATGCATGTGGGGCACAGCTCCGCTATAGATTGCCTCATCCCAAGCGGAAATTTCCAAAGCCATGCCATAACGACGAAAATTCATTTGTCCCACACGGTGCTGCAATTCAGTCGGTCTCTTGGCTAAATTCGGCATTTCTTTCAGGATTTGGCCCAACTGCGCATCCGCCTTCACACGGAATTCCATATCCTCCTTGATCTTGTCCTGATTGCGGATCATCTCGGCCCGAATGCTCTCTCTCGCCTCGTTGGCGATAACATGCTCTCGCCAACTCTCGCGAACTCCCTCCAGGCTCAAAGCAATCAGAATGCCGACGGTAACGATGAATATGTGTGTGAGAATCTCCTTCAACGACTCAACTCGGCCGGTCGGCGGATGAATATCCATCTTGCAAACACTCCTTCAACCATAATTTCGTCGGAATGCTCTTTCCGCACCGGTTGTGGAGAATTGTATCCTTCACGAGGACCGGCGGCCCACTCATCATTTTCTATGGCGGGCTAGCCCTCCCTCACTGCACCACCAGCGTTAGCCCCACACTGCGCGTCAACCCCGCACTCGTCCCGGAGACTGTTAGCGTATACGTCCCACCCGGCGTCACCGACGTCCCCCCGCCGCTCGCGTTTGTCGACGGAATCAGCCGCGAAGCTCCGCATCCCGACAGCGCCGCGACACAGCACACCAGTGCAACTCCGCACAGCCTCTGCCAACGCCTCCGCCGCACTATCAGCCCCAGCGGCAGCAGCGCCGCCAGCCAGAACTCCGGCCCCTCGCCCATGCGCGGCCGCTCCAGCAACGCAACATCGGTCGCCACCGTCACGGTCACCACCGCCGTGCCGCCCAGCGCACCCGATGCTGGATTCACCAGGCACGTCGCATACGCCGGCGCTCCCGTGCAGCTCAGCGCAACCGTTCCCGAGATCCCCGCCGCAGACGTCATCGTCAGCGGATACACCGCCTGCCCGCCCGCCACAATCGTCTGCGTCGTGCTCCCACTCGCGCTCAGCGCAAAGTCCACGCCCACGCCCGTCAACGGCACACTCTGCGGCGACGACGCGGCGCTGTCGGCCACCGTCACGCTGCCCGTTCGCACGCCCCCGCCGGTCGGCACAAACAGAATCTGCGCCGAGCACGACGCGCCCGCCGCCAGGCTCGCGCCGCACGTGTTGCTCCCGGCCGCAATCACAAAATCCCCCGCCGTCGTCATCCCCTGGATCGACAGCGCAAGCCCGCCATTGTTGGTCAGCGTCAACGTCTGCGCCGCGGAGGCCAGCCCCACTCCCGTCGCAGAAAATGTCATCGCCCCCACCGGCGACAGCGACACTCCCGCCGGCGCAACCCCCGTCCCGCTCAGCGCCACCGTCTGGCTGCGGTACTCGTCGCCCACGGTCAGCACGCCGACGCCCGCGCCCACACTCTTCGGCACAAAGGCAACCACCAGCGCGCACGCCGAGTGTCCGCTCACCGAATTGCCGCAGCCATTCACCACGGTAAAGTCGCCGCTCGCAATCTTCGCTGTCACCAGCGTCAACGCCGCATCGCCCGCATTCGTCAGCATCACCTGCTGCGTCGCGCTGGCCACGTTCAACACTTGCGGCCCAAAGCTCAAGCTCAGCGGAGCCAGCCCATCGGTCGCCGGCAACACCCCCACTCCGCTCAGCGCCGCCGTCTGCGTGCCCACGCTGTCCACTATGCTGAACGTTCCCGCACGCGTCCCCGATGCGGTCGGCGCAAAAGCAATCGACACCGTGCAACCTGACCCCGCGCCCAGCGTGGCCCCGCACGTGTTCGCCGCAATCGTAAAGTCCCCCGTCACCGCCGGCGTCTGCAGCGTCGCCGTCACGCCGCCCGTGTTGGAGATCGTCACATTCTGCGCCGCGCTCACCGCTCCCACATTGGTCGCCAAATACGTCAGCGACACCGGACTCAGCACAATCGCCGCCGCGGGCGCGCCCACCCCGCTCAGTGCAGCCGTCGCCTGCCCTCCCGACACATTGCCATACACCGTCAGCACGCCCGTGCGCGTGCCCGTGGCCGACGGTAAAAACTTCACCTGCACCGCGCACGTCGCTCCCGCCGCAACCACCGCCCCCACGCACGTGTCGGTCTCGCTAAAATCGCCCGAGGTTACAATTTGCGCCACCGTCAGCGGCGCATTGCCGGAATTTGTAACCAAAATTGTCTGCGCCGCGCTCGCCGTCGCCACCGCCTGCGCCGCAAACGTCAAACTCCCCGGGCTCAGGTTCATCGCAGGCGCCGCCGGCAGCGCCGCCGTCAGCAGAGGAATCTCCCATATCCCGCGCCCATAGGTCGCCGCGCGCAGCTCTCCATAGCGCCCATCGCCCACTGCCAGCGCCGCCCCGGCCGCCAACTGCACCACCGGCGCATTCGGCAGTCCCGTCCCATACACGCTCCAGCAATTCGCAGACGTGCAGGTTGTAACCGTAGTGGTTACATACACGCCGGTGTCCATCGCCACGTACAGCGTATTCGCATCGTTCGGGTCCACCACCACCCCATTCGCCGGGGCATTGGGCAGGTTGCTGCTGATGTTCGTCCAACTCGCGCCGCCGTTCGTCGACTGGTACACGTGCGGCTCCGCAAAGCCCATCACCGTCGCATACACCGTCTTTCCCGTCGCATCGTGCGGATCGGCCGTCACCGACGAAACATCGAATCCATCCGGGTTGAAGACGCCCCCATTCGCCGTATCGTTCGTCACCGTCGACTTCGCCACGTCGCTCCACACCGTGCTGGAGCCGGCAGTCCCTGCCGCGTAGTTGGCAAACACATGGCCGCCGTAGTTCCCGCCGCCATCCAGCGCGCCCGCCATCCCCGCATACAGCACGGTGGACCCCGCATTCTGCGCCGCCACCGCCCCGCTCGCCGGCCCGCCCGCCGCCAGCGAACGCACCATCGGGTTCGTGCTCGCGCTGCACATCGCATTCTGCGGCCCGCCCAGCATCCTGCTGATCGCATTCGCTCCCGGCCACGTTGCTCCGCTCTGCGCCGGCCCGCGCCACACCCTGCAGGTGCCGATCGCCACATCGCTCGTCATCGCCGGGTCCAGCAGCCACGGCGGATCGATCACGGAGGCATCGTCCTCCACCTGCGCGTACCCAATCGTCGGCACGCCCGCAAAGTTCGCCGCCGCGCAGGCACTCCCATTGCCGCAGCTGCGGATATTCACCCCAGCCGCGGTCGATACATACCAGTTCCGCGGCGTCGCCGGATCAATCGCCACGGTCCCGCCTTCGCCCGCGGAGAGCTGCGGCCACGCCGTCGCGCTCGGCGCCGTCCCCGTCGCCGCCGTCCCATTCGCGCCCACTCCGACCAGCAGCGTCGCAACGTCGCTCGGGTCCTGGGCAAAACTCTCCACCTCCGCCAGCGACCCCAACCCTCCATTCAAATTCTGGAAATGCGTAGCATCGTCCGTCGAGCAGGGAGTCTGCAACTCGTTCACGCCATCCACCGACCGCCAGATTCCTCCATCGTTGCCCACATACACCAGCGGCAGCGCTCCGCCCGCGCCCGCCAGCAGCGCCACCGCGTGTTCCGCCGGACTCACCTTCGCCGGCGCCGCGCAGCCATTCGCCGCATTCGTCGTATTCCGCAGCACGCACCCACCCGCCAGCCGGCACCGATACAAGTCCTCCGTACCCACAAACAGCAGCGTGTCCGCGCTCGGACCCGTCCCCGTCGCCACCGCCGCCAAGGCCAAGTCGTAGTCCGCCTGCGCAATCGCCTTGCTCCCGCTGCCTACCTCCAGCGGCGCAGACGCCAGCGCCGTGCCAAACGCAATCGGGTTGGTCGCGCAGCCGCCCCCAGACAGTCCGCACACATCCTGCCACAGCCCCTGGTCCAGGTTGTTCGCGTCCACCGTCAGCGCAAACGTATCGCCGGTCGCCGCCTGCACCGCCAGCGCCCCGCGAAAGATCGGGCAGCTCACGCTTCCCGTCATCCCCGGATTCGCCGGGCAAGCCGTCGCCGTCAACCCCGTCCCTGGCTGGTTCGCCAGCCGCGTCCAGGTCATCCCGTCGCCCGACTCGTAGTACCCGTGGAACCGCACCGCCGCGTAGAACCGCTGCCGCACCGGGTTCCACACCACCGCCGTCGCCGCGTTCCCCGGCGCGCCCCCTGGCTCCGACTGCTGCACCACCTGGCTGCCGTCTTCGATCGTCGCCATCTGCCATGTAGCGCCCGCGTCGTTCGAGTAGTACAACCCCATCACGCTGTAAGTCGCGTTCGCCGCGTCAACCAGCGCGCCCTCCGCCGCCTGCGACACCGCCGCCACCACCAGCTTCGGCGTCAACCCGCTCCACGCAAACCCCGCCACGCCCAGCCCTACAAACGAGTGGCTCCCCGCCACGCCGTCGTTCGACTGCTGCGCCAGCGTCCACGTCGCCCCTCCATCCGCCGAGCGCAGAATCCCCTCGCCATAGTAGGAGT
>Ga0302201_10003228_pt1 | contig 12234 bp, 9 predicted proteins | sample II_Bog_N3_2_FD_194586 | JGI IMG/M metagenome (GOLD analysis project Ga0302201, IMG submission 194586) | Peat permafrost microbial communities from Stordalen Mire near Abisko, Sweden - II_Bog_N3_2 | ecosystem: Environmental > Terrestrial > Soil > Wetlands > Peat | place: Sweden: Abisko, Stordalen...
AACTGCCTTCGGCTACTTCTACCGCGGGCGAACCGGTGACCTCGAAACGGACCTTGCGGGCGGCTGAGTCGATGCGAACCTTGAGTTCGATGACCAGATCGCTGATGGGGTTTGTCTTGGTGTTGCGGGGGCCGATGAGGCGGGTGGTCAGCTCGTTGCCGGCGTCGAGCTGGATGACATGTTCAAACTCCCTGGCTTTGACGGAGCGATCGCGGGTGTAGAAGCTGCCGGTTCCCTGGCCTCCGCGAATGTCGGGCACGCCGACACCGGCGAGGACGGTGCCTTCGCCCGGATCGGGGGGGTAGGTACAGGGACAGCGAAGCACGGTGCTGGGGACGCCCTGCTTTGCAAGCGTCTGCCAGAAGGGAACGCCGCGGCGGCGATTGACGAGCTTGGCGCTGCCGAAGAAGCTCTTTGGCTTTTCGAAGCGGCTGAGGGCCATGCCGGGCATGTAGTTCTGGGGGTCGCGGCAGATGAAGTCGAAGATGCCATGACCGCCGGGATTGACGCCGGTGGCAAATGACGACCAAGCGACGGGGGTCTGCGCGGGGTAGGTGGTTCGCAGGCGGCTATAGCCGCCGGATTCACGAAGCTTTTTGAAGTTAGGGAGCAGCCCGGCTTCGAGCATCGATTCAACGATCGTAGGTTCCAGCCCGTCCAGGCCGATGACTACAGCCTTAGGGTTGCTCACGGCTTTGGTCACCATTCGCCGGAACAGCCACTTCTGCTGAGGCAAGCTCTTCAGTCTTCTTGGGTGAGAACAGGCGATGGAAGATGGCTAGCAGCCTGTTCCAAAACATGAGCGCCAGAGCGGCAAGCGCTGCCAAGCCTGTTTGCAGGGGAATGATCTGGTCGGGACCGCCATAGAAGAGGGCCATGATGTGGGGTTGCATCTGCGCTCCTTTGGTTCGCTTGCGGTTGGGGGAAGTTGAGGTGGAAATCGCGACGAACCAAGACCAATGAAAAGGGGCATCAGAAAACAAAACGGCAAAAACGCGCTTGCATTCTGCAAATACCGCAAACCTGAGTCGATTATATGCGTCAGCGGCCAGCCCTGCATCAGGACTTTAGTAATGGCGGCTGGCCTAAGTATTTCAATTTGCAGCCAAATACTCAAGTATTTTCGCTGCAGCTTGTTCCGGGGTGGTCTTGGTTGTGTCAACAGCCAGTTCAGCATCCGTCGGTACCTCATACGGATCTGAAATCCCAGTGAATTGCTGGATCACGCCGGCGCGAGCCTTGGCGTAGAGCCCTTTGGGATCGCGCTGTTCGCAAACGTCCAGAGGGGTATCCACGAGAACCAGAACAAAGCGGCCCTCGCGCTCCACCATGCTCCGCACCTCTTTGCGCACGTCATCGTAGGGCGCGATCACAGCGCAAACCACGAAATCCCCCTTGGCGGTGTGTTCCGCGGCCAGGGCCCCGACGCGGCGAATGTGGGTGTTCCGGTCCTCTTTTGAAAAGCCAAGCCCAGCAGATTGCATCTTGCGCACGACATCGCCATCGAGGAGGAAAGGCTTGCGCTCAAAAGGCGGCCCTTCCAGCATCTGCACGAGGGCGCTGGCGATGGTTGATTTTCCCGCTCCTGAAAACCCGGTTAGCAACACGGTGACGCCAGTCCTGGTTTGGTTAGCCATCGTTGGTTCCAGCTCCATTTAATTCCGGAATTTTGAACTGACTAGTTCTTTGACCGTTTGATTCTGTGCCTCCCACCCTAGCGACAAAAACAAGAGCGTCGCGAGGGTGGGGCACCCATCGTTGGAACAGCTTCAAGCGGTCAGGGACCTAGTGTGCCTGTTGCGGGCTTTCTTCAGCCTTTTGGAGCTTCGCCTGCAATGCGGTGCATACAGTGGGTTGGGTGGCGCAAAAATCGTGAGCCTCTTCGGGGTCGGTTTTCCAGTCGAACAAAAGATCGCTGCCTTCCTGGCGGATGTAATGCCACTCCGGGGTCACGATTGCATCAATTGGAGCGTTGTAGTTGGGAGCGGTTTTGGTACGCCAATGAAGTTTCGCGAGCTCCGAGAGAGGCGCCGGCCAACTGGATGCTGGATCACTTGAGCGCCAAAGATCTGCCAGGGAACGGCCCGGCAAGCCCTGCTTGTTTTTAGGGGAAGCTAAATCCAGAATTGTTGCCGGTAGGTCGGTGGTGCTGACGGGCGTGGGCACACTGGCTGAGGCAGGAATCAATCTGGGGTTCCATATGACCAGCGGAACCTGGATCTCTCGCCAGTAGAGCGATTTTCCGTGGCCGTAAATGCCATGTTCTCCGAACTCCTGGCCATGGTCGGAAGTAAAGACGACGATCGTGTTCTCAAGCAGGCCGTCCTGTTTCAATCGGTATAAGAGATTCTGGACGCTTTGATCCACATAGCGAATCGATCCGTCGTATGTGTCGAGGTACTCCGGCCGCCTGGAATCACAGGATGCCCCCACCTCTGACCAGGAGCAGACATCCGGGAAATACAAGCTTTGTTTCCGAGCTTTTGCATCCGACGTGTACATGTGCAGGTAGGGGTCAGGAGGAAGAACGGGCTCGTGAAGGTCAAAGTAGTTGAGCACGACAAAGAACGGCAGGCGCCCGCGGTGGATCCAACTCAGCGCATTGTCGTTGACCGTCGCAGCATCCGCCGCATTCTTCACGCCGAAGAATGCGAACGGGTCCCCGATGGTGTGGCTGGAAAGTCTCTGGAGGATGAACCGGCTGAGAGGGACCTTCTCGAGAATGCCGCCGATGGTCTGCTCGTACTCCTCAAAGTGCGTGAAACCATGGATGAAGCCACGGTCTCTGGAAAAGAACTGGTAGTTGGCTGAGAAGGCTCCGGTGCGGTACCCGCGTTTCCTCATGGCATCGCCAAGACTGGGAATACTGCCGGAGAGATCCTCCATATCGGTCTCCACCCCGGTGTCATGCGGATAGAGCCCTGTGAGCATGGAGGCATGGGAGGGCAGTGTCCAGGACGATGGGGCGATTGCATTTTGGAAGAGAACGCCCTGCTTTGCCAGTTGGGCCAGGTATGGGCTGGTATCGCGCGAGTATCCGTAAGGCGACAAGTGGTCCGCACGGAGGGTATCCACAATGATGATGAGGACATTTGGTGTTTTTTGCGGTTTTGGAGTGGTACTCAACAGGGAGAACTCGCGGATCCGGCCGAACGACAGAGCGCATAGAGCTATAAGAGCCGGCAGGGCAATCATCCATGGGCCCAGCCGGGTATGCACATGGCGATTCACGGACCGGGCGATCTGGAAGGCTCCCAGGACTGCAATGCACAAGGCGACACGGCGATCCGCGCCGGGGAGCATGAGGTGAACCATGAGCGGAATCAGCAGGTACCAGAAGAATGCAATCGCAAACAGCGTGCCCGACCAGATTCTCCTGCGGGTAATTACCGCGAGACCCAGTGCCAGCAGCAGGATGACGATCTGAATGAATACATCGACGCCGATGGAGTATGCAATAAACGCTGGATCGAGAAAACTGCGGGTGGCTTCGAACCAAACACCCATAATCAGTCCGGCGATTGCCGAAAGACCGATTGGAAGCACCACCAGATCTCCAACCCTGGTCGGCTCAGACCTTCCGAATTCTCTGCGCCAGAGTGCAAGCAGGGAGTTAACCCAACCGCCCGCTGCACTTCCTGCCCTGGGACCTGATCCGGATGACCCGGCGGGTTGTGCGGTCACACCGGTCTGGGTTTGGTCTTGCATTGTTGATTCAAACTCCCTTTGATTTCTTACTATGTTGCTCTGGGAAGCGCAATTAGAGGGTACACCGGCTGCGATGGGCAGACACTGAAGAATTCTAATTCTCAGCGTACCTGTTAGCGCCTGGCATCATTGGCTTGAATCTGCGCCTTCAATGCGGCGCACACGGTGGGTTGGGCGGTGCACAAATTGTGCACCTCGTCTGGGTCTGCCTTCCAGTCAAACAAGAGATCCTGGCCCTGTTGGCGGATGTAGTGCCACTCCGGAGTCACAATCGATCGAGCTGAGCGGTTGTAGTTGGGGGCGGTCTTATCGAACCAATGAAGTCTGGCCAGCTCCGAGATGGGTTCGGGCCAGGAGGAAACTGGTTGGCTTGATTTCCAAAGCGATGCAAGAGATTGGCCCGGAAGCGCATTCTTCTCGTCAGGAGCGACTAGATCGAGAATCGTTGCGGGAATGTCGAGGAGACTGACGGGCGTGGGAATACGGACGGATGCTGGAATCAAACCGGGCATCGAAACAATCAGCGGAACCTGAATCTCTCGCCTGTAGAGCGACTTCCCGTGGCCGTAGATGCCATGTTCTCCAAACTCCTGTCCATGGTCTGACGTAAACACCAGGATCGTGTTGTCGAGCAGGTGGTCTTGTTTTAACCGGGTCAGGAGCTTCTGGACGTTGTCATCGACGTAGCGCATGGAGCCGTCGTAAACCGAAAGCACCTGGGGCAGTTCCGAATTACACGACGGATCTACGTTGGACCATGTGCACTCTTCCTGAAAGTGCAAACTTTGTTCCCGAGCTTTTGCGCTCGTGGTGTACATGTGCAGGTAAGGCTCGGGGGGAAGGGCTGGCGCGTGAAGGTCAAAGTAGTTGATCACGGCAAAGAAGGGGCGGTGGCCTTTCTCAATCCAGCCCAGTGCATCTTTGTCGATCTTTTCTGCGCTTGCAGCGTTCTTCACTCCGAAAAATGCGTCCGGATCGCCGCTAGTGTATTGGGATAGTTTTGCAAGGATGAACTGACTAAGCGGAACTTCCGCGAGGATCCCAGCTATGGATTGCTCGTACCCTTCAAAGTGGGAAAAGCCGTGAATGAAGCCGTGGTCTCTGCAAAACAAGAAGTAGTTGGCGGAAAATGCGGCGGTCCGATAGCCGCGTTTTCTCAAGGTGTCGCCCAGGGTTGGAATACTGCCAGAGAGGATATCTTTATCTGTCCTGACTCGAGTTTGGTGTGGGTAAAGCCCGGTAAGCATAGAGGCATGCGAAGGCAGAGTCCAGGATGCCGGGGCAATGGCATTTTCAAAAAGGACCCCCTGTTGCGCCAGATGGTCCAGGTTTGGGCTCGTGTCGCGGGTATACCCGTAAGGTGACAGGTGGTCTGCGCGCAATGTATCCACAATGATGATGAGGACATTGGGCGAGTTCGGCGGCGGGGGCAGCGCTCTGAGCTGAGAAAACTCACGTAACGGCTCGAACGACAAAGCGCACAGCGCCGCAAGAGCAGGTACAGCAATCATCCAAGCTGCGAGGCGGCTGTGCCGATGGCGATTGACGGAAAGCGCGATTCGGTATGCTCCAACCACCGCAAAGCACCAAGCCACCCAGTGAGCAACCTCCGGCAACGCAACCTTGACTAGATCTGGAATCCAAAGAAAGCAAAAGAGTCCGATGGCGAACAGAACGCCCGACCAGATTCTCCGGCGGGTGATGAACGCAAGCAACAATGCGGCCAGCAGGATGATGATCTGGATGCAAACATTGACGCCGATGGAGTAGCCGATCAACGCAGGATCGAGAAAATCACGGTGGGCCGCGGACCAAAGGCCGAGAATGAGCCCGGCGGTGGCAGAAATTCCTACGGGAAAAATCACCAGATCGCGGGCTCTGGCCGGTTCGGGCCTTCCGAATTCTCTTCGCCAGAATGAGAGCAGGGAAGTCATAGAGCCGCCTGCCGCACCTTTTGATTGAGAGGTCGATCCAAAGACGGGCATGAGTCCCTCTTCCACAGCCGTGAGCCGGCTCTGCAGTTTGGTTGTCGGTTCGGCTGTGGCAGCTTATCGCCTTGGTTGGATGACTTGCCGTTCAGTTTGGAGAACGGTCTATGGGGGATGGCGCGTACGAGCCTCTAGAATCCTGATTTTTCCATACGGAGTTGGGGCTGTCAATTGAGCTGGCAAGCGGAAAGGCATGTCGAGTTTATGTTTAGCCTTTAGCATCCGCTGAAAACGGGAACGAGATGAGCCGCGGGTATCCTTGGCCGGAAATGGGGCGTCCGCCAGGGCCAATTCAGTTGCAAGGGAAGATTGACAACGGCGCAAGAAAAGTTGATTTTGGGTAAATAGAGATCGTGCTCCGAAATGCTTAAAAAGACAGTACCGAAGACCATGGTCACGAAGCAGAAGAAGCCGATCGCAAAGGTCACCGATCCGGATGTTGTTGAGGATTCGCTGCGGCCCTACGCGATTGCCGACAAGCTGCGTACACTGCGATTGCGGCGCAGCATGGGGCTGGCACAGCTTGCAGAGCACACAGGTCTTTCTGCCGCGATGTTGTCGCGGCTCGAGAATGGCCGTCTGGTGCCAACTCTGCCAACACTGACTCGCATCGCCCTTGTGTTCAACGTGGGACTCGATTACTTTTTCACCGATCCTCGCAAGCGCCACGTAGTGGCCCTGGTGCGGCGGGATGAGCGGCGGATGTTCCCGTCCGATCCGAAGGCGTCTCCGGCTCCATGGCACTTTGAAAGCCTCGATTTTCGCGTGAACGAACGCAAGCTCAACGGCTACCTGGCTCATTTTCATCCGGTAGCGGAGGAAAAGCTTACAGCCCACTTCCACCCCGGAGCTGAGCTGCTCTACCTAATTGAGGGCAAGCTCGAGATAGCCATCGGCGTTGAGAAGTTCGAGCTGGCTGCCGGAGATTCCATCTATTTCGATGCGATGCAGAAGCATACGTATCGAAGCCTGAGCAAGGCCCCCTGCACAGCCGTCGTGACAACGACGGGGAACCCGAAGTAGATCACAGAAATAGCCGGCGGCTGGGTTGTCTCGCGTTTGGCGTGTGGCGCTGAAGGCCTGAAAGCTGCGGCATCTGTGTCTCTTCTGGCTGGCCACGTCGCAAAGGGAATCTAGTCGCATTCCCGGGCACTTTACTGTTGCGCAAGGATTGTTGACTTCTTTGCGTGTCAGACAATCAATCACTCGCCTGCTGCTCCGGCTTCAACAATCCGATCCGCATCCGCAATAGGTTCAAGTCATGAGCCTTCCCAGTCGTAGCGGAACGAAGAGTGTTGCGATCGTGGGAGCCGGCCCTGGCGGACTCGCAACTGCGATGCTCCTTGCGCAGCGCGGCTTCCGAGTAGAGGTATTTGAAAAGCAGGATGTGATCGGCGGCCGAAGCGCAGAGGTGCGCCTTGGCGACTATCGGTTCGATCTCGGCCCTACATTCCTGATGATGAAGTTCCTTCTCGACGAACTGTTTGCGGAGGGCGGACGACGGTCGACAGATTACCTGGAGTTCAAGAAGCTGGACCCCATGTACGCGCTCAGTTTTCCTAACAAGACGATGTATGTTCGTTCCAACCCGGAGGCGATGAAGGAAGAGATCGAGGAGCATTTCCCCGGCGAGGGGGCGGGCTTCGCAGGTTTTTTGGATCGCGAAAGCAAACGCTTCAGGAATCTCTACCCGTGCCTGCAAAGGCCGTATGGCACTGTCGCCAGCCTGATAAGTCCCACCCTGCTTGCGGCAGCGCCACACATCGCGGCGGGCCGATCGCTCTATGACGTGCTCGGCGACTACTTCCAATCAGAAGAACTGCGGCTCGCATTCACCTTCCAGTCGAAGTACCTGGGCATGTCTCCGTGGGATTGCCCTGGACTCTTCACCATGATTCCTTATACCGAGCATGCGCATGGCGTGTATCACGTGATGGGCGGGCTCTCGCGGATCTGCCAGGCGTTTGCCGAGGTGTGCCGCGAAGAGGGCGCGGAGATTCACATATCAACACCAATTTCTCGCGTGCTTCTGAAGGGGAAGCGAGCGTGCGGCGTTCAACTGGCAAGCGGCGAGAAGCTTGAATTCGACGATGTGGTGATCAATGCCGATTTTGGGCACGCGATGAGCACGCTCTTTGACCAGGAGGGTCTTGGCCAATACAAGGCAGCGGCTTTGCGCAAGAAAAAGTTCTCCTGCTCCACGTTCATGATGTACCTGGGGCTCGACCGCACATACGACGTGGAACACCACCTCATTTCGTTCGCGCAGGACTACAAGCGCAACATTGAGGCGATTTCAAAGGGGCAGGCGAGCTTCGATGACATGTCGATGTACATTCGCAACTCCTGCAAGACGGATCCATCGGGAGCGCCGGCAGGCCACTCAGCGCTCTACATTCTGATTCCGGTTCCCAACAATACGAGCGGAGTGAACTGGCAGGAGCAGAAAGGTGAAATGCGCGATTATGTGCTTCGCGCGCTGCGTGAGCGGACGCCCTATGGCGATGTCGCACCGCATATTCGCGAAGAGCTGATCATCACACCGGAGGACTGGGAGAAGAAGTACGGTGTGTTTCTCGGCGCGACCTTCAACATGGCGCACAGCTGGGACCAGATGCTCTACCTGCGTCCGCACAACGAGTTTGAGAAGTTCTCAAACTGCTACCTGGTTGGCGGTGGCACTCATCCGGGAAGTGGACTGCCGACAATTTTTGAGTCAGCGCGCATCTCGTCCAACCTGATTTGCCAGAAGTATGAGATTCCTCACCCTGCGGCGAAGCCACTGGAGTTGGCTCTGGCATGATGAAGCCGACCGCAGACCAGATGCTCGCTCGTGCCCGCGATGCGCAACCCGCTTGGGCGGCTCTCAGCGTGTCGCGCCGGTGCGCGTTGCTTGGAAAGCTGCGGCGAGAGATTGCGCGGCAATGCGAGTCGATTGCTGAAATTGTGGCTCACGAGACATCGAAGCCGCTGCTGGACGCACTTTCTGGGGATGTCCTTGTGACGCTGGAGCATATTCGCTTTTGCGAAGTGAGGGCGGGGAAGGTTCTGCAAACTCAACGGCCCGGCAAGCCCGTGTTGTTCTATCGTGGTGCGGATTTCGAGACGCACTTTGAGCCGCACGGCGTTGTTCTCATCTTCAGCCCGTCAAATTATCCGTTTCAACTCGCGGTGATTCCGCTGGTGACTGCGCTTGCTGCGGGGAATGCGGTGGTGCTGAAGTGCTCAGAGCGCACACCGCGGACAGCGGCATGTATTGAGGCACTTTGCGCGAAGGTAAGAATGCCCGACGGCCTGGTGCAGGTGGTGTGCGACGAGCCTGAAAAGTCGGCGGAGCTGATCGACGCGCATCCGGATTTGATTTTCTTTACGGGCAGCAGCATGAATGGCCAGAGGGTGGCGGAGCGTGCGGCGAAACAACTCATTCCGGTAATCCTCGAGTTGGGAGGAAAGGACGCGAGCCTTGTCTTTGCCGACTGTCACCTGGAGAGGGCAGTGGAGGGCATCACGTACGGCGCGTTCTCCAATACCGGGCGGGTGTGTGTTGCCGTGAAGCGAGCCTACGTTGAAGCTTCGATCTACGAGCAATTCCTGGCGAAGTTGAAGGAGCGCATTGCCGCACTACAGATCGGCGCCGACTACGAATCGGACTTCATTCCACTGCCGCCGGATCAACGAGCGGGGATGATTTCACAGATCGAAGATGCGATCGCGCTCGGGGCAAGGCTGCAATACCCGGAGGATTGTTTGGAAGCCGGGCGAAAGCCGGTAGTCCTGACGGATGTGCCGGCTCAGGCTCGCATCCTGAACGAAGAGAGCTTCGGTCCTGTTCTTTGCGTTGCGCCCTTTCAATCGGAAGAGGAAGCCGTGGCGCTGGCGAACGCGAGTGCATTCGCACTGAGCAGCAGCATCTGGACGGGCAGCCGTGCGCGTGGGCGCCGCGTCGCATTGCAGCTTTCAGCCGGGAGTTGCGCCGTGAACAGCGTGATCAGCGTGATTGCAAACCCATACGCGCCGTTTGGTGGAAACAAGCTGAGCGGATATGGGCGCTATCACGGCCCGGAGGGGCTGATTGCTTTCTCGCGGACAAAGACCGTGATGTTCTCCGGCGACCGCAAGGTTCGCGACATTAATTGGTTTCCATTTACAAGCCGCACGAGAAGGCAACTTGCGGGGCTACTCCGTTTCAGGCATGGAGCCACTGGTATTTCATGGCTGGTGAGCCGCGCATTTCTTTTGCTGTTGCCTGGGGCGCTTTCGCTTGCAGGAGTTGCTGCTCATGCTCTGGCAGAATCGCGGCTGTCAATCGAGGTAAAGCTCCCGGCGAATGCGCATGGTGAGATCGCGTATCTCGTGTTCAATTCGGCAAAAGGGTTTCCGGTTGATGTATCGAAGGCTCTTCGACATGGGTTTGTGCCGATACCAACAGGGGCGCGGCAGTTGGTGATCGATGCGAGTCTCCCGCCAGGCGCTTATGCAGTGAGCGTGTACGAAGACCTGAACAGCAATCATCGGCTCGACTACAACATGCTCGGCATTCCGCGGGAGCCGGTGGGCGCGTCGAACAATCCGCATCCGCACTTTGGGCCTCCGCATTTCGAGGAGTGCTCATTCCGCATCGGCACCACTGACCAAACCATCCCCATCAACCTGGTTTCGGGATCATGAACACTATGTCGAAGAGCAAGCACGTTGTTGTGATCGGCGCCGGGCTCGGGGGCTTGTCCGCGGCCATTATGCTGGCGCGCAGTGGCTTTGAAGTGACCATCCTTGAGAAAAACGCCACGGTGGGCGGCAAGCTGAATCGGCTACAGACGCAGGGCTTCAGCTTTGACCTTGGTCCATCCATCTTCACGCTGCCGCAGATCTTCAGGCCGGTGTTTGAAGGGGATGGGAAGCGACTGGAAGACTACATCAAGCTTGAGCGCGTCGATCCGCAGTGGCGGAATTTCTTTGAAGACGGCACGGTGATTGACCTCTGGGAAGACCCTGAAAGGATGCGCGCCGAACTGGCACGGTTTGAGCCACTCGTCTTCGAGGAGTACAAGGGCTTTCTCGCTTACAGCAAGCGACAGTACGACATTGTCGAGAGCGGCTACCTGCGCCATGGCTTCGACAATTTCTGGCAGTTCATGCGGTTTTACGGCATGAAGGATGCACGCGACCTGGACTACATGGGGACGATGTCAGGGAGCATAGGGAAGCGTTTGAGCAACAAGTACCTGCGCGACATCTTCGAGTATTTCATCAAGTACGTTGGCTCGAGCGCGCTCGATTCGCCAGCTTTCATGAACCTGATGCCGAATATTCAGATGGAGTTTGGGCTTTGGTATGTGACGGGCGGCCTCTACGAGCTGGCGCTGGCATTTCGCAGGCGGCTTGAGGAGACCGGCGTCACGCTGTGCCTGGAGCATGAGGTGCTGCGCATCGAAACCGAGGGCAGCACGGTGACAGGCGTTGTGGCGCGTGACGCTGACGGCAATGAGCGAGTTGTGCAGGCGGACTACGTAGTCTCGAACATGGAAGTGATTCCGGCGATGGAGCGGCTGCTGAATTCGCCGCCATCGGTGATGAAGAAGATGCGCAGGTTTGAGCCGTCCTGTTCCGGCATCGTGGTGCATCTTGGCCTGGATCGCGTTTACCCGCAGCTTGCACATCACAACTTTTTCTATTCGCGCGATCTGCGCGCCCACTTCAATCGTGTCTTTCGCGACGGCAAACTGCCGGACGATCCGACTCTGTATGTGGTGGCGCCAACACGAACCGATCCGACACAGGCGCCGGAGGGTTGCGACAATATCAAGATTCTGCCGCACATTCCCGCTCTCAATAAGAAGCAGCCTTATACGCGCGAAGACTACGTCCGGTTGAAGGAGGTCTGCCTGGACAAGATGGAGCGCATGGGGCTCAAGGATATTCGGAATCACATAGTTGTTGAGGACTTCTGGACTCCGTTTGACATTGAGGCGCGCTATGCCTCGAATTGCGGATCGATCTATGGCGTCGTTAGCGACCGCCGCAAAAACTTCGCATTCAAAGCGCCAAAGAAGAGTTCGCAGTTTGGAAATCTCTTCTTTGTTGGCGGAAGTGTGAACCCCGGCGCCGGCATGCCTATGGTTACACTGAGCGGCCAGCATGTTGCGCGGATGATCACCGAACAGAACGCGAAAGAGAAGCAATGATCGCTGCGGCCCTATTCTGCGCACTCGGCCTGCCGGCTGGATTCATGCTGATCCGGCGGGTGCCGCGGTGTGCCCAGGCGGGACCATCCAACAATGTAGCGTTCTCCATCATCATCCCTGCGCGCAACGAAGAGAAGAATCTGCCGTTGCTTCTCAAGTCGATTGCCGAATCAGCAACTCGGCCAGTTGAAGTGCTGGTTGTGGACGATGGATCGACGGACCGCACGGCAGCAATCGCGCGAGAACTCGGTGCTGGTGTTCTTACTTCGAAGCCACGGCCCGAGGGATGGACTGGGAAGTGCTGGGCCTGTTTTCAGGGCGCGCAACAAGCTGCCGGAGACGTGTTTCTGTTTCTC
>Ga0302201_10003234_pt1 | contig 12208 bp, 10 predicted proteins | sample II_Bog_N3_2_FD_194586 | JGI IMG/M metagenome (GOLD analysis project Ga0302201, IMG submission 194586) | Peat permafrost microbial communities from Stordalen Mire near Abisko, Sweden - II_Bog_N3_2 | ecosystem: Environmental > Terrestrial > Soil > Wetlands > Peat | place: Sweden: Abisko...
CCGTGCCCCGTTTTCGCGCCTTTTTTCTGGCGCGAAGGCGGGAGAGCACAAAGCCCGATAGAATCATGGCAGCAACCCAGGCTATCTCCATGCCCGAAGGACTCAAGCGGCTCCATAATTCCGGCCAAGCCCACTTCCTTACGTTCAGTTGTTACCATCGCCTTCCACTTCTCGCCAAAATGCACATGGAAGACACGTTCCTGCAGTCACTGGAACAAACGCGCCAACGTTTCGAAATGTACGTATTCGGATACGTAGTAATGCCGGAGCATATTCACTTGCTGGTCAGCGAACCTGCCGCTGGCTTGCTCCCACGCTTCATGCAAATTCTCAAAAGGAAGGTCTCGCTCCAGGCGCGCAAACGGGTAAGAAGCACGGTAGATATGCCGCACTTTTGGCTGGAACGTTCCTACGATCACAACGTCCGCAACCACGAAGGGTTTGTCACGCAGCTCCGATACATTCATCGCAACCCTGTCAATCGGGGTCTCTGCGTTACGCCACAAGACTGGAGATGGTCGAGCTTTCGCGCGTGGGCTACGGGGGAAGATGGAGTCGTCGAAGTCGAGTCGGAGTTGCGGGCCGCGCGACGTGAAGCCGCCAGAATGGGCGTTCGGATTATCGAAAAGGATACGGGTAGGGAGTCCTGAGACGAGCCGTTGTGCTCTCCCGCCCTTGCGCCAGAAAAAAGGCGCAAGAACGGGGCACGGAGCATTTACGGGACTACCAGCGTAATGACGATTAAGGCTTGGGGAGCAAGGCGGGATTCAGGCGGGCGGGTGTTAGTGTGCAGTCCTGGAACCGTTTAGGTCGCTGAAAGCCCCGTGCCCCGTTTTCGCGCGGCTTCTGGCGCGAAGGCGGGAAGCATGAATCCGGACCGTCAAGGCTTGGGAATCGCCGCCGCATTCAGCCGCCCAATCCGCCCTTTCGGCCCTACCACAAACGGAAGCGACAAAGCATTCCAGTTCCCATCATCCAGCGGCTTCCAGGTCTTCCCATCATCGCTACTAAAGTCAGACCCATTAGTCCCCGCAGTGACCCACACCTTGATCGACTCGCCCCATTGCACAGTCGAGCGGTAACCATGCGGCGGAATAATGGACGCAACCCACGTCCTTCCTCCATCTCCAGACCGCGCTGCGGTGACTCCAGATTCGTTAGGCTTAGTGTAGTTGCCGCCTACAGCGACAAGTGCGTCGCCGTAGATATAAGGAGATCGAGATTGGAACCGGGACGCAATCGAAAAAATGCCTGATGATTCGGTGCCATTGCCAAGCGGAACCGGCTCCTGAAGCCATTTGTCTCTCTTCCCGTCGACATTCATATCCGCCGGAGAACAATCGTCGATGCACGCCGCAATCTGCGTTTCAAGACGGATGAACGCGCCCTCCAATCCGCCGGAACCGAATGCAGGCATCCCATCGGCAGCGATGAGCGACGAGTTGCTTGCGGCGAATACTCCCTGTTTGCTAGGATCCGCTCCCAGACCAGAATTCTTGTGCCTGTTCCAATCTTTACCGGAATTAATGGTGCGGAACAGAGAGAATCTCCCGTCCACGGGATCGCCAAGCAGCCAGCCGTCCATCCATTCGGGAATCTTTCGGCCTTCAGGCTCCTCGTGCCGTAATTGGAAACTGATTGCATCCCAGAATCCCTCCTTATCCGGATTCACGAAGATCAATTTCCAAGACTTGCATCCATTCGTGGTTTTGTACAGCCGCGAAAGCTTCCCTTTGCCGGAAGACATGATGATCGCGGTATTGGCGTCGAACGCCTGCACCCCGCGAAAGTCCAGCGTTCCTCCATCCTTATCCCCATCTGGCACAGCACAAGCGGTCCAATGCGCCCCGCCATCAACAGTTTTCAACACAGTTCCGCCCGTCCCGCTAGCCCAGGCCACAGTCCCATCCACCGAATCAATCCCGCGCAGCCCCGCCGTAGTCCCCGACTCCTGCATCTGCCACACGTCCTGCCCCTGCATGGGCAAACAAAGCGAAGCAGCGGCAACCAGCACCAGCGCGAACCGAAGGATATGCATGGCTGGCATTATATTGACGCGGTCCCCCCAGGCAAGAATGCGAATCTTGGTATGATCGTCGCAGATGAACATTCACGACGCCTATAGACCCTTCCTCGGCTATTTCCGCGGCGCCCGGAATGCCCGATTTGTCTCCATGGTGAACCTCCTGCCGGAGACAACGGTCCTCGATGTCGGCGGAACGGCGCAGTACTGGTCATCGATGCCGGTAATGCCCAGGGTAACCTTGTTGAATCTTGAGCGGGACCAGAACACCGACCTTCCTCAAATCGTTGGATCGGCGTGCCAACTGCCTTGCGAGGATAAGTCGTACGACATAGTTTTCAGTAACTCGGTAATCGAGCATCTGGGCACATGGGAAAACCAGAAGCAGGCAGCGAGTGAGATGGTTCGGGTCGGAAAGCGGATATGGATTCAGACCCCGAACAAGGGTTTCTTTGTGGAACCGCACCTGATCACCCCTTTTATCCACTGGCTCCCGCGCGCATGGCAGCGCCGCCTGCTTCCCTACACGATCTGGGGCCTCATCGCAAAGCCCGATGCGGCGTATTGCGACGGTTTTATGCGGGAGATTCGGCTTCTCACTTTGCCTGAAATGCAGTCTTTGTTTCCTGGCCATCCGATCATCCGCGAGAAATTCGGTTTCATTAACAAGTCTCTGATAGCAATTGGAACGAGTTAGTGCTGTAGACTCGACACTTTAACTGGGACAAACTCAAGCAGCGAAAGGTGTACGGATGAGCCAGGCGGCTTCGCCAGTCGAAGTGTACCCGCAGCAAGACGGCGCCGAGAATTACGGCCTGCACGCAGGCGTGCTCGGCCCCATGGAGACCCTCGCCCAGTCCGTATCCGCCATGGCGCCTTCCACTTCGCCGTCCCTCACCATTCCGCTGGTCTTCGCCCTGGCCGGCAACGCAACCTGGTTCGTCTACCTGCTGGCCACCGGCGCAACGCTGCTGGTGGGCTTCTGCGTCAGCCGCTTCGCGCGCCTGTCGGCCTCGCCTGGGTCGCTTTACTCCTACGCGTCCGACACGCTGCCGCCGGTTTTCGGCGTTGTGGCCGCCTGGGCCTTGCTGCTGGCTTACCTCGCCACCGGCGCCTCAGTGGCCGGTGGAGGCCTCTATTACGCATGCGTCATGGGCCAGCAGTTCTTCCACTGGACCCCGCCAGCGCTGCCCGTATTAGCCCTCATCTGCGGAGTGGCCGGGTGGGTGGCCTACCGCGACGTCAAGCTCTCAGCCGAACTCATGCTGTGGATCGAAGTTGTGTCCGTGTGTCTCATTCTCATCGTGCTTGCCGTCATGGTGTTCCACTTCGGCCTTCAGCTCGATCTCGACCAGCTCCGCCTGAAGGGCGCGTCGTTCTCCTCGCTGGGTCCCGCGCTGGTGCTGGCCATGTTCACCTTTGTGGGCTTTGAGAGCGCCACCACGCTGGGCAACGAAGCGCGCGAACCGCTCAAGACCATCCCCCGCGCCGTGCTGCAATGCGTCATCCTCGGCGGCGCATTCTTCATGCTCTGCGCGTACTCTGAGGTGCTGGGCTTCCGCGGCTCATCGTCGATGCTCAGCACATCCACCAGCCCTCTGCACCAGTTGGCCATTAACCTGGGAGTCTCTCCGCTCGGCGTAGGCATCGACATAGGGGCCGGCGTAGCTATGGTTGCCTGTGTGCTGGCCTGCACCACGGCCGCTGCGCGCGTCCTGCTGCGTATGGCCCACGGCGGTCTGCTGCCCAAAGCGTTCGAGCGCACCAACAAGCGCCACGGCACTCCCGGAGCGGCAATCGCGCTCTCCGCGGGCCTCATGTTCCTGGCCACCGCTGCCCTCGCGCTCCGCGGAGTTCAGGCCTCCGACATGTACGACTGGCTAGGCTCCCTCTCGGTCTTCGGATTCTTGACGGCGTATGCACTGGTGGCCACGGCGCTGCCCTTTGCCCGCCGCGCTCTCGGCCAGCACTCACACATAGTAGCCGCGGTAAGCGTCCTAACCGTACTCGTCATGATCCTGATTGTGATTTTCGATTTGGAGTCCGCTGCCGACGCGAACCACGCGCGCATCCCATGGATTTATTTGGCATACATAGCCGCGGGCTTGGCGTTCTACTTCGTCAGGCGGAAGAAAACAGTGGTCAGTGGTCAGTTGTCAGTCAAAACATGACAAATGCATGCCGTGATTTGTCGAGCGGCTCTTGAACAATGAGCAATAGGCGCTGGAACCCGGGAACTGATAACTGACTACTGAAAACTGACAACTGTCTTTCACTCTTCGCCTATGTCCTCATTCCACGTTTCCGGATGCGCAGCGATGTAAGCTTCCATCATCGCGCGGCACTCGGCATTGTCCAGGTCAATCACTTCCACGCCATTTTCGCGCAGCCAGTCCAACCCTCCAGCAAAGGTCCGGCTCTCGCCAACCACCAGCGTGCCAAAGCGGAACTGCCGCACCAACCCGCTGCAATACCAGCACGGGGCCAGCGTGGTCACCATTACCAGGTCGCGATAGCTGCGCTGCCGCCCGGCGAGCCGAAACGCATCCGTCTCCCCGTGAACGCTGGGATCGCCCTCCTGCACGCGGCGATTGTGCCCCCGGCTGACCAGTTCGCCTGTGCGCTTAAAGATCGCCGCCCCAATCGGGATGCCTCCCTCCGCCAGCCCCAGGCGCGCTTCTTCAATCGCAACCGACAACATGCTTTCGTACAACGATGCATCCGCCACGGAATCCCTCACATCAGAAGGATACAGAGGTTCCATAATTACCACACCTCGAAACCACCGTGCCCGAGTGGCTTTTTTCTCAAGAAAAAGCCACCCTGCAAAAGGCTGGAAAGGGCAGCATTATTGTGGAACCGCTCTAAGGCAGCAAGGAGCCAAGCATGAAGAAACGCAGGTTAGGCAAGAACGGCCCCGAGGTTTCGGCCATCGGGTTGGGTTGCATGGGTATGAGCGACTTTTACGGCGGGCGCGATGAGCAGGAGTCGCTGGCCACGCTGGACCGCGCATTGGAGTTGGGGATCAACTTCTGGGACACTTCCGACGCCTACGGCCCGCACGCCAATGAGGTGCTGGTGGGCCGGGCACTCAAGGGCCGGCGGAATGAAGTCTTTCTGGCCACCAAGTTTGGCATCGTGCGCGACCCGAATGACCCCAGCAAGCGCGGCTTGGATGGCAGCCCGGCCTACGTACGCGCATCGGTCGAGGGTAGCCTGCGCCGGCTCGACGTTGAGACCATCGACCTTTACTACCAGCATCGAGTAGACCCGAAGACGCCCATCGAAGAGACCGTAGGCGCCATGGCCCGGTTGGTGGAAGAGGGTAAGGTGCGGTTCCTCGGCCTGTCGGAAGCCTCCCCGGCGACTCTCGCCCGCGCCAGCCGTGTCCACCAAATCACTGCGCTGCAAACCGAGTTCTCTTTGTGGACCCGCGACCCGGAACCTGAGGTGATTCCAGCCTGCCGCGAGCTGGGCATAGGCTTTGTGGCCTACAGCCCCCTGGGCCGCGGATTCCTCACCGGCGCTATCAAGTCCCCGGAAGACTTTGACCCGGACGACACGCGTCGCTTCCACCCCCGCTTTCAGGGCGAGAACTTCACCCGCAACCTGGAACTGGTGGAGAAGGTGAAACAACTGGCGGCTGAGGCCGGCGTAACCGCCAGCCAGCTAGCCCTGGCGTGGGTACTGTCCCAGGGCCAGGACATCGTCCCCATCCCCGGCACCAAGCACCGCAAGTACCTTGAGGAAAACGCGGCTGCGGTGGACTTGGCCCTGGCGCCCGAGCTGGTTCTGGACCTGGAAGCGGTATTCCCGCCAGACGCAGCGGCAGGCGAGCGCTACGCGCCGGCCATGAAGGCCCTGATAGACCGATAAAGCGGAGTTAGCAGGGTTAGCGGAGTTGGCATTTGTTCTGCCAACTCCGCTAACTCCGCCAGCACGCGCGAAGCGCGGCTAACTCCGCTAGCACCGCTGTTCGCGAGCCACGGCTACGCAGCTGCCAAATGCGCTTCCAGCACCTCAAGAAAGCGCGCCAGCCACGCGGGATGCGCGGTCCATGCCGGCCCAGTCACAAGGTTTCCATCCACGACAGCGCCGAAGAAATCGACGCTCACAAACGTTCCCCCGGCCAACTCCACTTCAGGGGCGCAAGCGGGATACGCGTTCAGCTTGCGCCCCTTCAGCACGCCAGCCGCGGCCAGCAGTTGCGGCCCGTGACACAGCGCGGCAATGGGCTTGCCCGCCTGGTCGAAGTGACGCACGATGTCGAGCACCCCGGCGTTGAGGCGAAGATACTCCGGCGCGCGGCCACCGGGGATCACCAGCGCATCATAGCCGCCCGGGTCGATCTCATCGAACGTCGCGTTAAGCGTGAAGTTATGCCCACGCTTCTCCGTGTAAGTCTGGTCGCCTTCAAAGTCGTGAATGGCTGTGCGGACTTGGTCGCCCCTCTTCTTGCCGGGGCAAACGGCATCCACTGAGTGGCCCACCATCTGAAGCGCCTGGAAGGGAACCATGATTTCGTAGTCCTCAACAAAATCGCCGGCAAGCAGCAGCAGCTTTGCAGATTTCATTCGACAATCCTCCGCAGGAAGTATGACGCATCGGAAGGGCGCGATACCTTAAAATTTCATCATGCCTGACTCATCGCCACTGGTTGCACTGAATGACTGCATCGTGGCCTGCGAGCGCTGCGCCAACCTGCGAACGTATTGTGCGGAGGTCGCGCGGGTAAGGAAAAAAGCCTACAGAGAATGGGAGTACTGGGGAAAGCCCGTACCTTCTTTCGGAGACCCTCAGGCGCGTGTAATGGCGCTCGGGTTGGCCCCCGGTGCGCATGGCTCCAACCGCACTGGCCGGCCTTTCACCGGCGATGGGTCCGGCGATTTTCTTTTTCCCGTGCTGCATGAGACCGGGTTTGCCTCGCAGCCGCATGCGGTTTCTCGCAATGATGGCATGGTGCTCACCGATCTTTGGATCAGCGCCGTGGTGCGTTGCGCTCCCCCGGCCAACAAGCCCACGCCCGAGGAGCAGCGCAACTGCGCTCCATGGCTGGACGAAGAGATTGGCCTGCTGAAGAATCTGCGCGTAGTAGTTTGCCTGGGCAAGATTGCCTTTGACGGTCTGCTGGCGCATGCCATGCGCTCAGGAATGATGGCAGCGCGAACCGGCTCAACATTCCGTCACGGGGCAGAGTACACACTAATGAATGGCCTGCGGGTGATCGCAAGCTATCATCCATCGCTGCAAAACACGAATACCGGCAAGCTGACCCGGCCCATGTTCGTCGCAATATTCAAGCGGGCGCGGGAACTGGCGAATTCTCTTTGAGGCGGGAAGTTTTCGATGCGAAATGGAGGTTGAAAGAAACAGATGGACAAATACTCGGAGCAGATTCTCAAGGAGCTCCTTCCGGCGGAAAAGGAGATATCCATGAAGCGTGTCAAGGGCCTCAGCAAGGAGCCTGCGCACCTGGACCATTGGTCGCCGGCCATCCTGCTGGAGCGCGCGGCCTATCTCCGCAAACTGGCGAAGGCAGGCGATGGGCAGGCCAGCGAGACGCTCAAGGGATATCCGGGCCACGCCACCATGCTCTCCTTTCGCAGCCGCGATGGCGAGGCGGAATTGCATGAGAAATTCGCCGACATCTTCCATGTTCTCGCGGGGAAGGCGACGCTGGTGACCGGAGGCACAATATTTGGGGCGCGGACAATTGCGCCGGGAGAAACGCGCGGCGATCGAATTGAAGGCGGCTCGCGGCAGGAGTTGCGCGCGGGCGATCTGGCCCATGTGCCGGCGGGTCTGCCCCATCAAATGCTGGTGGCCGGAGAAGGGACTTTCACCGCTTTTGTGGTAAAGATCAAGGAGAGCGAAGAACTATGAATGCGCTGATTCCACGCCGCTTCTGCTGCTATACTTTGCGGGCTATGAAAGTTATTTCTATTTCGTGCCTTGCCCTTGTCGCGCTTGCTGCTCCGCTCTATTCTCAGCAGCCCTCTGCCTCGCAAACTCACGCGCCAAAAACCGCGACCTCGTCCGCCGCAGCCGCTAAGAAGCCCGTCGCGCCGGCCTCGGCGCCCATCAGCCGCGCGCTTTTGAATCCCGCACTGCTGAAGGCGAAGGCTCCCGCCGACTTCAAAGTCCGCTTCCTCACCACCAAGGGGCCATTCGTGGTTGAGGTGCACCGGGACTGGTCCCCGTTAGGCGCCGACCGTTTTTACAACCTGGTCAAGAATGGCTTCTTCAACAACGGACACTTCTTTCGCGTCGTGCCTGGATTCGTTGTCCAGTTCGGCCTCAGCCCAAGTCCAGCGGTCAATAAAGTCTGGCAGGACGCTAAAATCCAGGACGATCCAGTGACCCAGTCGAATCACAAGGGCTCAATCACCTTTGCCACCAGCGGCCCAAACACGCGCACCACGCAGCTATTCGTCAACCTGGGAGAAAACGCCCGGCTTGACGCGATGGGTTTCTCTCCTTTCGGCACCGTGATTGAAGGCATGGACGTGGTGGAAAAACTCTATCCCGGCTATGGCCAGACCCCCGAGCAGGACCGCATTCAGTCCGAAGGCAAGCCTTATCTGGATAAGGAATTTCCGTTGCTCGATAGCATCAAGCTGGCCAGAATTGTGGTGCCTCCTCCCGTTGCAAAGAAGCCGGCCGCGGTTCCTGCAAAGAAGCCGGCCGCAGCTCCGGCAAAGAAGTAAACGGTCCTGGTGGGGCGGGCGTTACGCCGTCCGCGGCTCATGAGCCTGCAGGTCGCGATCTCGAACGCCCAAAAGGTAGAGCAGGCCGTCCAGCCCGAGGTTGGAAATCGACTGGTCGGCGCTTTGGCGCACCAAAGGCTTGGCGCGGTAAGCAATTCCCATGCCGGCAACGCTGAGCATGGGAATATCGTTGGCGCCATCCCCGACGGCGACAACCTGCTCAAGAGAAATCCCCTCGCCACGAGCGATTTCCGCCAGCAGCAAGGCCTTGCGAGATCCGTTGACGATCGGAGGGATGACCCGGCCTGTCACCTTGCCATTGACTATTTCCAGTTCATTGGCATGAACGGTATCAATGCCCAGGCGCTGTTGCAGCGATCGAGCAAAGAACGTGAATCCGCCGGAGAGAATGGCCGTCTTGTAGCCAAGCAATCGCAGCGTTTGCACAAGGCGTTCCGCCCCTTCGGCCAGCGGAATGCTGTCCAGCAGGCTATGGGCGCGCTCCGCCGAGAGCCCCTTGAGAAGCGCGACACGGCGGGTAAAACTTTCATCGAATCCCAACTCTCCGCGCATGGCCGCTTCGGTGATACGAACCACCTGGTCTCCCACGCCCGCCATCTTTGCAAGCTCGTCAATCACTTCGCCCTGAATGAGCGTCGAATCCATGTCGAAAGCAAAGAGCCGGCGATTACGGCGGAAGATGCTTTCACGCTGAAATGCAATATCAATGGACAGTCTCTGCGCGGTGGCAAGAAACGCCGCGCGCATGGCCACCTCGCGCGAAGGCTCGCCGCTGACAGCCAGCTCCACGCAGGCGTTCGCCGTCTCGGTGTCCGGCGTAAGTTGTCGCGAGAGGCGATCGATCCGGTCGATGTTCATGTGGTGTGCGGAGATGATAGTGCTCACCTCCGCAAGTTGTTCGGCGGTAATCGAACGGCCAAGCACGGTAATAATGAAATGGTTCGGTCGAAGCCCGAATCCCCAGTGCTTGACCGCATCCTTCGGAATCACTTTGAAATGCGACTGGAGACCGAGTTCGCGAGCGCGGTTCTGAAGTGCCAATTTGAGCGAGGTCAGGATGTCTCCCGCAGGAACTTCAAGCAGAATTCCCAGGGCAAGGTTTTCATGCACCACCGCCTGCCCAATGTCGAGAATATTGACGTTGTTCTGTGCCAGGATCCCGGTCAGGGCGGCAGTGAGCCCCGGTGCGTCGGGTCCGGAGAAGTGAATTAAAACAGCTTTTGGGTGAGATTCCGACGGCATGCCTGAGTCCAAATATACCGTACCAGCCAGTAGCTTCTTGCGCCGCCCGGAAGGCCTCTACTCGCGTACTCCAGCAGGGAGCCGGCAACTCGCAAATAAATCAGACCAGTATTTGCTTCTGGACCAAGCTCTTGTTTATTGGAACGGATGCGGCGGGGATGAATGCCCTATTTCTTCAAATCAATGTGACGCACATTCTTGCCTATGCTAGTCTTACGCCTAAGCCCCGGCGACGGTGAAAAGCGACGGAAGAACTAGCCCGGCATAAAAGAAGAGAAAGTGGCCGCGGGGTTGGGGTCCTTGTTATCGAGCTTGTTTTGGATTAGCTCGAACTGACGGGCAATCAAACGAGCGAGCGCCGACCCGACTATTGCTGGTGTCTGACCGCGCGCTACCCGTCTATTTGCCGCGGGCAAGCCGCAAACTTGAGATTCTGGAGCAACATCGGGATACCGTTCTGTGCATTCTTTTCCAATTCACGCAGCACTTACGCGAAAAGGTTGTGAAAGTTACGCATGGTTGCCACTGGGACGATGCTTGGGCCTTACGAAATCCTTGGCCTATTAGGCAAAGGAGGGATGGGAGAGGTTTATCGCGCCCAGGATTCGCGCCTGGGGCGAACTGTCGCGATCAAGGTCGTGTCAGACGCGCTGGCATCGAGGGGTGAATCCAGGGAACGCTTTCTGCGCGAAGCGCGGCTGGTGTCCACTTTGTCCCACGCTAACATCGGTAGGCTCTACGACATCGGCAATCACAACGGCACCGATTTCCTTGTTCTGGAATTCCTTGAGGGAAATACCCTCAACCACAGATTGCAATCGGGGAAGTTGCGCCTCCCGGAAGCGCTAGCGATTGCCATCGATATTGCCAGCGCCCTGGATGCCGCACATAATCTGGGCATCATTCACCGCGATCTCAAGCCCGCCAATGTGATGCTGACACGTTCCGGAGCAAAGCTGATGGACTTCGGCTTGGCTAAGCCGACGGGGCTGGCCACGGACTTGATTTCGACTATGTCCCTCGACTCTCCGCTCACCCGGAGGGGCTCAGTGGTTGGGACCTTGCATTACATGTCACCTGAGCAGGTGGAAGGCCTGGAACTCACACCCGTGAGCGACATTTTCTCCTTCGGAACGATGCTTTACGAAATGCTGGCGGGCAAACGCCCGTTTGAGGGCAACAGTATGGCCGCGTTAAGTGCGGCCATACTGCAGTACGATCCCCCGCCGATCCGGACGATCAATCCGGCGTTGCCCGTCGCGCTAGAACGAATTTTACGCAAGTGTCTCATCAAGGACCCCCACAAGCGTTGGAAATCCGCAGCCGATCTAAAGGATGAACTGAGTTGGATTTCCGAGACCGATTCTCAGGCTGACGGGTCGATTTCGCTGGCCACAGCTCAGCGACGACGGTATGGGATGAGCCGGGTATGGTCCGCGGGGTTTGCAATATTGGTGCTGGTGAGCGCGGCGCTTTTTTTCCTTATGCCCAGGCGGCCGGCTTCTTCCCTGGAAGGTCCGATGCGCTTCTCGATTTATCCTCCCGCACAAAGTGGATTTACCTGGGAAGGTGAGGAGGGTGTATCTGTTTCTCCGGACGGAGAGGACCTGGCATTCACGGTAATCGATAGCAATGGGAAGGCGCACGTTTGGATGCGCTCCATCCGATCCTTCTCTGCGCGTAAACTCCAGGGGACAGAGGACGGCCTTTTTCCATTCTGGTCGCCGGACAGCAAGTACATCGGCTTTTTCGCTAATGGCCAAATGAAGAAGGTATCGGTAGAGAGCGGCGCATCGATTTCCATATGCGAGGTGGGGATAGGAACAACCGGCGGCACCTGGAATGCAAACGGCGATATTCTCGTGGGGGATGCTGAACAGACCACCGGAGGGCCTCCCACTCCACAGCGGCCGCTCAGCGTTTGTCCAGAATCTGGCGGCGGATCACTACACCCGCTGCAGAATTCGACAACTTCAGAGCGTTGGCCGTCGTTCCTGCCCGATGGCCGTCATTTTGTGTACCTCGCATGGGATCCCGATCCTCGGAAGCGCGAGGTGATGCTGGGGTCCCTTGATTCAAAAATCGTCACCCGGCTACTGGATTCAGCGTTCAAGGCGATATACGGCAACGGCGCGCTGTTCTTTGTCCGCGACGGCTCGCTCATGGCGCAGAAGTTCGATTTGGGCAGTTATCAACTCAAGGGAGAGCCGACGAT
>Ga0302201_10003250_pt1 | contig 12184 bp, 6 predicted proteins | sample II_Bog_N3_2_FD_194586 | JGI IMG/M metagenome (GOLD analysis project Ga0302201, IMG submission 194586) | Peat permafrost microbial communities from Stordalen Mire near Abisko, Sweden - II_Bog_N3_2 | ecosystem: Environmental > Terrestrial > Soil > Wetlands > Peat | place: Sweden: Abisko, Stordalen...
ATCCTGGTGGGTACCCGCTATGAAACCCTGCAGGTGTACCTGAACAACATGCGCAACAGCAGCGGCCACTTCACCAGTGCCCTCGTGATCTCCTATTTCCTCTTCGTGCTGGTGCTCACCTGGGTCGCCAACCGCTTGAACAAGGACAAAAGCCAATGAGCTTCATCAGTGTCCAGAACCTGAAAAAAACCTACGCCGGCACCACGGTGTTCAGCGACATCAACTGCGAAATCGCCAAGGGTGAATTCGTCACCCTGCTCGGCCCGTCCGGTTGCGGCAAGTCGACCCTGCTGCGCTGCATCGCCGGCCTGACCTCGGTGGACGGCGGCAAGATCCTCCTCGACGGCCAGGACATCGTCCCGCTGAGCCCGCAGAAACGCGCGATCGGCATGGTGTTCCAGAGCTACGCGCTGTTCCCCAACATGACCGTGGAACAGAACGTCGCCTTCGGCCTGAAGATGCAGAAGGTCAATGCCGACGACAGCCACAAGCGCGTCATGGAAGCCCTCAGGCTGGTGGAACTGCACGACTTCGCCGCGCGCTACCCGCATCAGCTGTCCGGCGGCCAATGCCAGCGCGTGGCCCTGGCCCGCTCCCTGGTCACCCGCCCGCGCCTGCTGCTGCTCGATGAGCCGCTGTCGGCCCTCGATGCACGGATTCGCAAGCACCTGCGCGAGCAGATCCGGGCGATCCAGCGCGAGCTGGGCCTGACCACCATTTTCGTCACCCATGACCAGGAAGAAGCCTTGACCATGAGTGACCGGATCTTCCTGATGAACCAGGGCAAGATCGTCCAGAGCGGCGACGCCGAATCCCTCTACACCGCGCCGGTGGACGTGTTTGCCGCCGGGTTTATCGGCAACTACAACCTGCTCGACGCCGACGCCGCCAGCCGCCTGTTGCAGCGGCCGATCAACAGTCGCATCGCCATTCGCCCGGAAGCCATCGAACTGCGTGCCGAGGGTGAACTGGACGCGCTGATCCGCGGTCACAGCTTGCTCGGCAACGTCATTCGTTATCGGGTCGAGGCTCGGGGCGTGGAACTGGTGGTGGACGTGCTCAACCGCTCGGCCGCCGACCTGCACCCCGAAGGCCGGCGTTTGTCGCTGTCTATCGATCCGAGTGCCCTATGTGAGGTAGCCTGATGTCCTTAGCGCGTTTGAAGAGAGAGCAGTACTGATGGCCCTGGCAATTTTTGATCTGGACGACACCCTGATCCACGGCGATTGCGCCACGCTCTGGAGCGAGCAGATGGTTCGCCTGGGTTGGGTCGACCCGGAGACCTTCATGCAGCGCAACAACGAGCTGATGGAGGCCTACGGCAAGGGCGAACTGGCCATGGAAGACTACATGCTGTTCAGCCTGGAACCGATGGCCGGACGTACCCCGGAAGAAATCGCCCACCTGGTCGAGCCCTGGGTCGAGGACGTGATCGAGCCGCTGATCTACAGCGACGCCTGCAAGGCGATTGCCGCCCACCGCGCGGCGGGTGACCGGATCCTGGTGATCTCGGCGTCGGGCATCCACCTGGTCAAGGCGATTGCCGAGCGCGTCGGCATCGACGAAGTGCTGGGCATCGACCTCGATATCCTGCACGGCGTCTACACCGGCCACACCGTCGGCACCCTCACCTACCGCGAAGGCAAGATCGTGCGCTTGATGGAATGGCTGGATGCCGAAGGCGAGAACCTGGAAGGCGCGAGTTTCTATTCGGATTCGCGCAATGACCTGCCGTTGTTGCTCAAGGTGGATCACCCGCAGGTGGTCAATCCCGATCCGGTGCTGCGTGAGCAGGCGGAGAAGGCCGGGTGGCCGGTTCACACCTGGAGCTGAGACAGGGCAAGGGTTGATGCCAGTCAGTTAAACATGATCTCAAGCCTGGCTTGGCGGACCAGGCAGTACCTCCTGGCACACCGAAAAAACTCGAGCCCTCGTTACCCGAAGCTTACTGACGCGGCGGGCAACTAGCTGAGTGGCGAAGGTTGCGGGATCCTTCTCGTACTCCTCCCGCACCCTGGCGACGCAGCGTTCAATACTTGCCGCCTTGTTGATCAGTACATCATCGACCATACACAGTGCCTTCTTCTTGAATATCCTTCAGCAAGCCTGCTCGGGCAGTATCGAGAGCGGTTTTTTCGCTGAGAATAAAACTCTCGAACAGCCCCGCCTGTACGTCTTTGGCCCACAGTCGCTGACCTCGGATCACGATCTGATACTGCATCACGGTCGTTGCCGCGCGTAAATCGATCAGGTCCACCGGAGCCCCAGCTATATCCGCCAGGTCCCCCGACAGCTGCCATAACAAGACAAGGTCGACCTGACCAGGCAAGAGCACAGCCATATCGACATCGCTGTCAGGCCCAGCGGTCCCCTGTGCATGGCTACCGAACAGGTAGACCGCCAGTAAATCAGTCAACTGGTCTTACGGCCTCACGCATTATCCGGTACCCGGCAATACGCACCCAACCACGCTTCTCTGGCCGATGTACTGATATACCCGGTGTAGGGATTTGCGAAGAGCGGCCAATTAGGGTTGCCGTTCTCGAACTGTCCGGTCCAATGATCATAGTTCCAGCCTGGAACCATTACATAATATTGCCGAAGTGCGGCCATAGTACCGTTATCTGGACGGGTTCCGTTGAAAGAGTTATTCGCCCCCACGGAGTTTGCCCAGGCCGGGGCATTGAAGGCTTGGATGGAGGGGATCGTGACGATTTTCCACGCGTTCGAGCGCACGACCGGGTATGAAACAGTCTGCCCATAGGTGTCGCTTACCTCGATGTTTGCCTGGCCGTTTTTATAACCGACGACCACACCGTTGCCGTCAACTTGGGCGACCGCTGTGTTTGACGAGCGGTAGCTGAATGGGCCGGTACCACTCGTAGGTCGACGAGTGACCGTAGTTCCTGCCGGCATGGGGGTGGAGTTTCGTTGCATGCCGGTGTAAACGAAGAACCCGTTGAGCTGTACGGTGCTGGTGTCGATCACCAATCTCTCTATCACCTTGAAGGTGTGCACGTTTGAGTAAACCGGACTGACAAGATAGGACGCCTTGGCATACAAACGGCGGTCACCGACGACGACGCTTATATCTTTTGTCCAGATGCCGGTGTTTGCGTCGGCGGTCGCCTCGCCCTTGAGAACCGCACCTGAGCCGCTCCCGTCGTAAATTTCGACATCTTGCCCCTTGGTCGCTGTACCCGAGAGTTGCAATGTGAGGCTGGTGGTTGTACCGCCGTTCGGAATTTCAACACCGTCGCCTTTGACGCTGTCGAGGGTCGGCGTGATCAGTGCAACGACCTTGACCGTATAGGTTCGCAGCGGGAAGACAGTGGCGGCATCGTCCGAGGTGGAGCCGTTGAATTTGATCTTGAGTTCCACTGTCAACGGTGTGTTGTTTCCCAACTCTTCCAGCTGCGCGCGCGGGATGTTTTTTGAAAGCCCGTTGGTCTCTTCCGCCGGAACCACTGCCGATGCCGTGTACAGGGTGATGATGTGATCAGCGCCATTGGCCTTTTTACCCAGGCAGCGTAGCCAGACTCTTTGTCCTGCCTTGATACCGGGCCATGGGCTCACCTTGACGGTGGCGTCGCCCGCGAAGGTGCCCAGGTCGAGCGCCGCGCCGGTGCCATTGTTCTCGGCTTGCTGGATATAAGGTTTGTTCTGATCGGTCAGGGTAATGACGGTAAACGTCCAGGCCCCTGATACCGGTTCACTGCCATATTTGGCCTTGGCGGTGAAACTGTGAGGGCCGGGGTCCACGGCGATGGGCGTGGTGGTGGTCCAGGTACCGCCGGTGGCGACGAAGGTGCCCTTGAGGGTGGTGGTGTTGTCGAAGAGGTCAATACTGAGCCCAGGGGTGGCGCTGCCCGTCAGGACCACCGAGGTGGCGGCGGTGATACCGCCGTTGGGGATTGCAGGGGTGGTGCTTTCGTTGACCGCGGTGATGGCCGGTGTTGCAGCGTTAAGCCTGTTGAAGTCTTTGGCCGCCGAATCGGGTACGCCAGTGCCGTACAGCGCCTTGGCCTTGAGGCTGTAGGCCTTGACGGTCAGGCCGGTGAGGGTGGTGCTCCAAGCGGTCCCCCCGGCGGGAATGCTGACAGGGCTGCCGATATTGGTCGTACCGTCCAGCAGCTGGATCTGTTGACCCTTGCTGCCGGTGCCAGTGACGGTGACGCTGGTCTCGACGGTGGTGCCGCCGACAACGGAGCCCTTGGAGTCGCGGATATCGGTGAGGGTCGGGCCAAGCAGGTCGACCACGGTTAAAAGGCGCACGTTTGAAAAGACCGAACTGACAGGATAGAGCGCTTTGGCATACAGACGGCGACCACCGATCCCGACGGTTATCTCTTTTGTCCATATGCCCGTGTTTGGATCGGCTGTCGCCTGGCCCTTGAGTTCCGCGCTGGCTCCACTCCCGTCGTAAATCTCGACGTCTTGCCCCTTGCTGGCTGTACCCGAGAGTTTCAATGTGAGGCTGACGGTCGTGGTGCCTTCCGGAATTTCAACTTCGTCGGCGTCTTTGACGCTGTCGAGGGTCGGAGTGATCAGTTCGACGGCCTGGACTGTATAGGTGCGCAGCGGAAACGGGGTGGCCTGATCTTCCTCGAGGCTCTGGTTGAGGGAGGCCTTGAACTCCACGGTGAGCGTACTGCCGTGCTTCAGTTCCCGCAGGTACGCGAGCTCCGCGACATTGGTTGCGAAGCCATCGGACACCCATTGGCTGGAAACTTTGCTGGGCGGCTCCCATAACGTGACGTTATGTTCCAAGTTATCGGTGTTAGTGCCTTTCAGACGCAGCCATACGTACTGACCCGCGGCAATAAGCGGCCAGCTGTCGATACGCACGGTACCGTTTCCAGTCAACGTGCTCAGGTCCAGCTCTGCCCCTTCACCATTGTTTTGGGCCTGCGTGATCCTCGGCTTGGCCACCAGCAGATCGTCCTGGGCAATCGTTTGTACGGCCAGGTTGAGCGTGGCGGAAGGTGGCGATTCATTGCCGCCGCTAGGGGTTACGGTGTAGGTGATCGTCACTGACCTGTCCAGGTTGTAGGCGATCAACGAGACCGGAAGGGTGATTTCCCGGCTGCCGGGCAACGCCTGCAGCGGGGTGGTATGAGACCCGGCCCCAGCGGTGCCGGCCCAGGTCACGCTGACCTCATCGCCGGCTCGGATGCCGTAATCCGGAATCACCACGGTCAGTTCATCCTTGGCCGCCACCGGATTGAGTTGCTGGCTGGGCGCATTGCCGGTGGCCTGCTTGACGCTGGGCGCCGACAGGTCCAGGGCCGCGCCAATGCTCATCAGCAAAACCGCCGACGCGCTGGTCCGGCCATTGGCCCGCTTGACCCAGTACATTGCTCGCACAGTGCCGTTGCGGTTGTCATCGACCAGTGCCTTGCGGATGGTGAACGGCACATCGATTTTATCCGTGATCGAATTGAGTTTGAGCTGATTCCGATAACGCCCGGTGACCGAGCCCCACCAGAGGATGTGCACCACGTCCTCTTCGATTTGCCCGTCATATTGGCGTACGATCAGGCGTGTGCCCGTTGTCGGCACATCGGCCGGATCCAGGACACCGCCGTTCTCGCCTTCGACCACCGGCTCGGGCAATTCGACCTGGGGCTGGCCCAGGCGCAGTTGTTCGGCATAAAGAGACTTGTGCCCGACGGCCGCCCGGGTGATTGCATCGCTCAATAACCAGTAACACAGATCGAGCGTGCCGTTCTCGATGGCTTTCAAGTGTTCGCCCTCGACGCTGATCTCAAGGGTCTTTCCGTCCTCATCGTCGCTGATCGGATGCAGCGGCAAATCAGGCACGTAAGGCGTGCCACTGGCGGTCATGCCCTCCCAGACCAGCATGATGACATTGCCTGGCACCATGATGTCGTTCCAGGGAATGTCGACCTGGGTGCGTGGCAAGTCCGGGTCGAGGGTGCCGGCGATTTCATCCAGGGCGATCGGGGCGGCCAGCAGCGTGCTCAGGCCAATGACCCGCGGTGAAAAGGTCTTGGAGAACAGGTCCGGGCTGCCGTCGGCCTTGATCAGGCGATAGGAAAACGCCGTGTGCACGCCACCGATCAGCGCTCGGACATCGGCACTGGGGCGGGTGAATTCGACGATGCTCGGGGCGTTGCTGATCAGTTCTGGCAGGTAGGGTTTGTCCACCTTGTCACCGTTCACGGTGGTGCCCGACAGGCGCATTTCGATCTGGTCGCCCGACGCAAAATCAGCCGTAAGCGCAACGATCTGGAAAGTCAGGTCAGCGTCCCCCAGCTCATCCATGTCCAGCTTCATGTCGTGCACTTCCTTGATAAACGGCGCGATAAGGCGTGAGCTTCCGGTGTCGACCACCACCCGGACTTCGGCACTCCAATCGTCGGACTGGTTGTCCACCACGTCGTAGACTTCAAACGCCACGACCAGGCCGCTACTGTCCGTATCATCGGCATCCCGGATGGTGGCCTCCTCGACGGTGATCACAATGGGGTGGTTGTCAGGGTCTATCGCCTCCAGGTCGGTCACGCGATGCCAGACGATCTCGCCGCCCCAGGACAGCTTGATCCGGTCGCCGTCGAACATGTTCGGATAGGGCAGGATGGTCACCGGGATGCCGGCGGCGGCATCGTCCTTGTCCACGGCGCCCGGCGGAAGAAACTGAGGGGGAATGCTCAGGTGCAGTTCGGAGTGGCCGGGTACATCGCCGTCCTGATCCCGGCCGCCGGGCGGGGCGGCGTCGATCTTGACGTAGATGTTGGTGGTCTGCGAAGGCTCGGGCGTACTGTCGCCGACCCGGGTGACATCGTAAGAAAGAGCAAATGCCCCATCGACCAGACCTCCAGGGGCGATGAAACGCATCACCTCCTGACCCACTTCGTCAGGGCGTTCAAGGCTGCCCAGTACCACGGGAAAGTTGTTGATCTTGATGCGGTAGCTATCGCCCACGTTCATGTTGGGCGTCCAGGGCGGGAGGATCAGCTTTAACCCGTCATGGGGGAAATTGAGCCGTGCGGCGGCGATGTTGATGCCCCAGGTGTCGGCCTCGACCGGCGGGTGTGCCAGGGCGGCACCGGGAATCTGCAACTCATCGAGGACGAGGGGTTTATTGCCGGAACGGGGTTTCTGGGGGGACATGGCAGGGGCTCCAGTCAGGAATGAGTTGGCTGGTCTTTATTCAATGCCTGAAAACGGGGGCTGCCTACTGTCAGAAATGACAGTTCGGGGGGGAAAGGGGGGCCGTTGGTCGGATCATGCCGGGGGGGATTTTGATGTCGGGTCAAGCGAATGACACACGGTAATCCTCCCTGATTATCCGACGGATGGCCCCTCTTATTGCCTGCGACCTGTCATTTCTGACAGTAGGCAAAGCCATGACTTAAGCATCCAATTAACGCCAATGCTCACGTTGATATGGAGTTTCCCATGACCCGGTTCATGCCCCTGTTACTTCCACCCATCGACGACACCACGGGAACGCTTGCCCTGCGGGGGCTTTTTATTCCGGGTTGGGTCAGCCCCGTCGCCGATGCCGATTACGGGATCAATCGCGCTATCGTGTTCACCCACCTTCCGAATGAGTTACCCAAGGACGCACTCTGCATCATTGATCCCTGGAATAACCAGAAGGACGGCGATCATGTTGATGTTTACCTGGACGGCAATAAAATCACGGAAGCGGATGTCATCGCCGGAGAAGAAAACCAGCGTCTTTTTCTGTCGCTACCCCATGACAGGATCAGCCCTGACTGGGGTGAGGACTTTCATTTCAAGCTGACCCGTGTGGGCTCGCCCCAACCCGACGATGAGTCGTCGCCCGTTCGCTTGCGCATCAAGCTCGACCGCCCGGGTAACAAGGACAGGGAGCCCAACAACCCTGGGCACTCGGAACTCAAGGCCCCGCTGCCCCCGGCGGACATCATCCGCGACGGAGTGGACGCCGGGTCGGCCCTGCGAGGCTTCGACGTCGAGATCAAGGATTATCCGAACCGTGCGCCCCACGACACGATACAACTGGCCTGGGGCAGTGCCTTTGTTTACCGGACGGTCACCCCGGCTGAAGCGGCCACCGCCGACTCGATTTTCATCCGGATCGATCAGCAAACAATTCTCGCTGGTGGCGACGCGGCGAACTTGCTGGTGCATTACATGGTGTTCGACGAGGTCTGGAACTATGCCGAAAAATATTCCCTGAGAACCTACCTGCCGGTCGATGCCGGGGCTGCGCGTTTGTCTGCTCCCGTCATCAAGGAGGCCAGCGGCGGCATTATCGATCTGGTGACCTTGGGCAAGGAAAACGTCACGATACAAGTCGTCGCGCAAGCGCCAGACTTCGCCTTGAACGACACCCTGGAAATGACCTGGATCGGCACGCCGGTCATTGGCATGCCCTTGGTCAACTCCCAGACCAAACTCATCGATAACCTGCCCGCCATCTATGAGTTCGAAATCCCCAACAGGGAAATCCGTGCCATCGCCGGTGGTTCGGGGGATGCCTTCTATGTGTTGAGAAAAGCCGACGGGACTCCCCCGCTTTCATCCCGGCATGCGTTTGCCAGCGTGGTGGGCGAAGTGTCCTCGTTGCTGGCTCCCTCTATCATCGAACTCGTCGGCGATACCCTCTTGCCGGATCTCGCCGTTGCCAATGTGGTGGTCCATGCGTATCCGGGTATGCAGAACGGGGATTTCATCCAGCTAGTGTGGCTGGGTGAAAAGGCCAACAACGGTGGCCCTTACTTGTATGAAGATACGCATCCGGTGAGTCAGAACGATGAAGGAACGGACATTACATTCGGGGTCAACGGCGAGCATATAGAGGCCCTGGCCGGGGGGACTCTGGATCTTTATTACTTGGTCTCCAACGACACCGCCACGGTCTATGACGTCAGGGAGTCAGAGCACCTCGAAATCAAGGTCAACAGCATCGTCGCACAGCTTCCACCGCCCAAGGTTGTCGAAGCCCCTGGCGGTATTCTCGACCCGGACCTGGTCACCGGCAACGCCACCTTGTTGGTGGACTACCTGGGCACCGCGCCTGGCGATATCCTGACGTACTACTGGCACGGCAACCCCGGCGACGGCACTACCAGCGATTGGGTGCCCATCACCACGGTAACGGCTGGAAAACCGCTCAGTTTCACCCTGCTGCGGGCACATATCGTCGCCAACCGCGACCGTATGGTTCAGGTGCGTTATACCCTCAAACTGGCTGCGACGGGTCAATACCGCTACTCAGGAGTGTTGGAACTATTGATCGGTCGGGAGGTTGTACCGACAATTACGTCGGTAAAGGGCCAGCCCGGCAACACCGACATTACCGACGGTGGTACCACGGTGCAAACCCGTGTGATCCTCAGTGGCGAGGCGAACAAGGGCCTACCGGTCCAGGTTTATGACGGTATGAATCCTGTGGGCGCGCCAGTCACTGCCGGCGACGACGGAATCTGGAGCCTGGATATCTCGAATCTGAGCGTTGGCTTCTACTCGATGACGGCCACCGCGCTTTACGGCAGCGGCGCCAGTTCCGAGGTGCGAACATTCCATGTCGCAGCCGAAGTGACACCGGAGATCAATCGGGCTCAAACGCCTTCCGGTGATGTCGCGAACGGCGGTACCACCGTCGCCACCAGCGTCACGCTCTATGGCTCGGCCACCGCCAACACTCAGGTGGAGATCTTCGACGGCCTCCTGTCCCGAGGCACCTTCGACGTCGATTCCAGCAGTGAATGGACCAGCACGCCGATTACCATGGATATTGGCACTCACAACTTTACTGCCAAGACCGTTGGCGGCACTCAGACCTCCGCGGTCTGGGAGGTCAAAGTCGCCACCGAAGTGAAACCGGTGATCGACCGGGCTGGGACGCCTTCCGGCGATGTAACGAACGGCGGCACCACCGTCGCCACTAGCGTCACGCTCTATGGCACGGCCACCGCCAACACTCAGGTGGAGATCTTCGACGGTATCCTGTCCCGAGGCACCTTCGACGTCGATTTCAACAGTGAATGGACCAGCACGCCGATTACCATGGATATTGGCACTCACAAATTTACTGCCAAGACCGTTGGCGGCACTCAGACCTCCGCGGCTTGGGAGGTCAATGTAGCCACCGAAGTGAGACCGGTGATCAATCAGGCTGAGACACCCTTGGGGGATGTGCCCAACGGTGGCCAGACCTCCGCCACCAGCGTCATTCTGCACGGTACGGCCACCGCCAATACCCAGGTGGAGATCTTCGACAACGGCACCTCCAAAGGCACCTTCGCGGTCAATGCCAGCGAAATATGGACCAGCACGTCGATTGCCATGAGCACTGACACTCATAGCTTCACCGCCAAGACGGTTGGCGGCACTCAGACCTCCACGGCCTGGACCATCATTGTCGCCACCGAAATCACACCGGTGATCAATCAGGCTGAGACCCCCTTGGGGGATGTGCTCAATGGTGGTCAGACCACCGCCACCAGCGTCATTCTGCGCGGCACGGCCACCGCCAATGGCCAGGTGGAGATCTTCGATAACGGCACCTCCAAAGGCATCTTCGCGGTCAGTGCAGGCCGTGTATGGAACAGCACGTCGATTGACATGGGCACCGGTCCTCATAGTTTCACCGCCAAGACCGTCAGCGGCACCCAGACCTCCCCGGCCTGGGTCATCAATGTGGTGAGCGAGGTGAAACCCGTTATCAACCGGGCCGAAACGCCTTTTGGCGATGTAACGAACGGCGCTAACACCGTCGCTACCAGTGTCACTCTACATGGCACGGCCACCCCCAACACCCGGGTGGAGATCCTGGACAGCGGCACCTCCAAAGGCACTTTCCCGGTCAGTATCGGCGGTGTATGGACCAGTACTCCGATTGCCATGAGCCCTGGCCTTCATAGCTTCACCGCCAAGACCGTGAATGGCAGCGAGACCTCGGAGGCCTGGAGACTGACCGTAGTCGCCACGGTGACGCCGACCATCACTTCGGTCAAGGATCCCGCCAATACGCCCATCGTCAACGGTGGTTATACCGTCGAGACCACCCTCGTCCTGAGCGGTAGGGCCTCGAACAATCAGAGTGTCGAAATCTGGGACGGTGACATCTTGAAGGGCCCCGCCGACGTCAATGGCAACGGAGTCTGGGACATGACGGTGACGGGACTCACCGTGGACGCCCACTTCTTCAAGGCCAGGGCGCGCTATGGCAATAACCCGGAGTCTGATCGTTGGGGGATTAATGTCGTTGCCGTCGTGCGCCCCACGATCACCTCAGTCAGGGATGCCGCCGGAAACCCAATCACCAACGGTGGTTCTACCACCTCGAGCACCGTTACCCTGAGCGGTATTGCATCCAAGGGCCTGAAGCTGGAGATCTTCGACGGCTTCGACTCAAGGGGGCAGGTCAACATCGACGGCAATGGCAACTGGAGCCTGCCGGTGGGTGCACTTGCCGTGCGCGCCCACCCATTCACCGCCAAGGCGCTCTATAGCAATAATCCAGTGTCTGATGCTTGGACGATTAATGTCTCAGCGCCATTGGTCATCGACACATCAGCCATGAACCTGAACGGTCGTGCGTACAAAACACCGTCATGGACCCGAAAAGCGGAGGCACCCGGCAACACGGCGACCCGCACAGCGTCCGGCGGGAAGCCGCCCTACAGCTATCAGTCCTCGAACCCTGCGATCGCCAGCGTCAACGCTGGGTTCGTTCGAGGTGAATGGAACGGCAGCGCCACCATCACTGTCCGGGACTCGGTGGGCAATCAGGTCTCGTACCCCGTGAACGTGTCCAATATGTATCAAGTCGTCATCCACGGCGTGGATAAGCCCGATGTCATCAGCCGATGGATATTCAGTATAGGGGCCGTCAGTTATACCAACGGAGGGCCTAATCAGCAGATTGCAAGTTGGTACCACGCACCAGCGGAGTGGTTTTTCGACGGAGACCTCGTGGGCTTGTCCGCGCGTAGCGTCTACCCCGCGACTGGGGCAACTCAATGGACCCTCGGACTCCCCCTGAGACGTGGGATCGCCCTTACCAGGTGACTGATTAAGGGGAGCGCTGCTCCCCTTTCATTTTCGTCAGATTGGATGAAGCCGGTTGTTCCTGGACCTTCGGCATGATCCGACCAACGGCCCCCCTTTCCCCCCCGAACTGTCATTTCTGACAGTAGGCAGCCCCCGTTTTCAGGCATTG
>Ga0302201_10003271_pt1 | contig 12144 bp, 7 predicted proteins | sample II_Bog_N3_2_FD_194586 | JGI IMG/M metagenome (GOLD analysis project Ga0302201, IMG submission 194586) | Peat permafrost microbial communities from Stordalen Mire near Abisko, Sweden - II_Bog_N3_2 | ecosystem: Environmental > Terrestrial > Soil > Wetlands > Peat | place: Sweden: Abisko, Stordalen...
CCCAGGTCCAACCGCCGTCGGTGGAGAGAATGACCAGATCGGCCCGCGCCGCGGCCATGGTGGAGCCGTGCGCGGCAACGGAAACGTAATCGCCTGAGCCCATGACGGGACCGCCCTGCCAGCTCGCTCCCTGGTCGCGGCTGGTGAGCAGATCGATGTTGGTGGACGCCAGCCACACATCCGAAGAGAGGTCGAGGGCATTGACACGGCTGTCGAGCTTGAGGGTGGGAATCTTGATGTGCTTCTCGACCTTGATGCGCTTGCCAGCGTGCGTTTCCGTCGCCTTCTGCACATAGAAGTTTGCGATCAGGTTTCGGGGCTGCCAGACGGGCGCGGGATTTGGCTGATCCGGATTGGGCGTGGCTGGATTGGATGGGTCTGGACTCGACGTGGCTGGATTGGATGGGTCTGGATTGGGCGGATTTGGGGAAGGGGCGTTGGCGTTGGACGGATCGGGGGCGTTTCCGAGGTCCAGAGCGAAGATGCCGTGGCTGGTGCCAGCGAGCACGGTTCCGTCGGCCGACTGGGCGAGAGCGAAGACATCGAGGCCGGCCAAGCCCTGGCCAATCTGGCTCCAACTGACACCCGCATCGGTGGAGATAAAAACTCCGCCATAGGTTTTGTCGTTGACCACGCCTGCGTAGATTCGATTGGGATTGGCTCGATCGACCAGCAGCGCCTCGACCTTGCGGCCGGAGAAGCCGGCATTGGAGGCCGCGAAGGTGGCGCCGCCGTCAGTGCTTGCCAACACTCCGCCGCGATCGGTGGCAAGGAGCACATGGGCGGAGTCTGCCGGATCGACAAAGATGTCGTTCACAACCAGATCAGGCACGGTCATGCGCTGGAAGGTTGCGCCGGCGTCCACGGTCTTGTACAAACCCTCGGTGGTGCCGGCATAGACAACATCGGGATTCTCGGGGTCCTGTTTGAGAACGCGGGTGCGGCGCGCCGATGTGGGTATTCCCTGAATATGGTCAAAGAGCAAGCCGGCGCTTTCGCTCTTGTAGATGCCGGTGCATGCGCTGAGGTAGACGGTGAACGGCATGCCAGGTTCGATGATGATGGAGAAGACGTCGGAGTCGTCGATGAGGCCGTTTTTTATGCTGTACCAGTGCTTGCCGCCGTCGTCGGTTTTCCAGGGCAGGTGCCATGTGCCGACGTAGATTATGTTGGGGTCGAGGGGGTCGACGGCCAGCGATTCGACTTCGTGAATCTCGGTATTCCCGGGCGGGCTGATCAGGGTCCACGAGGCGCCGCCGTCGGCGCTGCGGAAGACGCCATCCCAGGTTCCGGCAAAGAGCATTTTGGGATTCGAGGGCGCCTGCGCGAGCGAAAAAACCGACTGGCCGCGGAGTTCCTTCACGGCGGTGAAGCGCACGCCGCCATCGCGGCTGACCCAAAGGCCGCCATCGCGCTGGTCGGGCTTCCATCCGCCTGCAAAAATCACTTCAGGATGGGCGGAATCCACCAGAATTCTGTCTGCTACGAGGTCTTCGGTTGGGTCAAGCTTCACCAGCCGATGCCACGAGGCTCCCTTGTCCAGGGACTCGTAAATCCAGCTATTGGTGGTGCCGAGGTAGAGATGATTGGGCTGTCCGGGAACCGTGGCGAAGGCGCGAGCATCGCCCCCTGCGGGACCTACAGCATTCCAGAGCCCCTGGGCCGGTAATCCCTGCGCCGGCAATTCAGCTCCTGTGAGTGCCAACAAGAGAAGAATTACGGCCTGCGCCAGTTGGCCTGGGCGGGGAGAGAGACCAAGAAAAATCCACAAACGGTTCATTGAGAGAATGGAGCTCCACGTTATGAAGATGATATATCGACTATAGAAGATGCTTTCAGAACGGATGAGGCCGACCAGTTTGCCGGTCGGCCTCAACTCGAAAGAGCAGAAATGTATCAGCCTTTTATCCGCCAAGCCCCCATCCGCTGGGATGGGGGCTTGACGATGCTATTCGTTCAGGGCAAAAAGCCAACCTGCTTATTTTGCAGCCTTGGCCTTCGCGGTGTGGTGCACGACGGTCTTGTGCAGCGCCTTGCGAGCGATCGGTTTCACCGCGGCTTCATCCACGCCGACCGTTCCGGGCACATCCGCGTCGAAGGTTGCACCGGAGGGCACGAGGTAATCTTCCACCGTCTTGCCATCCGTTGTGCCTTCGCGAACGACGATGCGGGAAGCATCGATGCCGTTCGCTTCCTCAACCAGGTACGCCTTGGTATTGACGGCGCGCTGGGCTGCAAACTCCTCTACCTCGAGGTGCTTGTTCTTCTTTGCGGCAACTTCTTCCTTGGCGGTCTTGGCCTTTTCCGTCGCGGTCGATTCGCCCACAACTACGAGGGTTGCTGTCGAATCGCTCTTCAACGCTTCGCTTACCTGATCGAGGCAGGCCTTGGCTTCGTTGTCAACACGCGTCGGCATCCTCTCGTTCTTGGTGAACGAAATGGAGCAGAGCGCTTGAGTCCGCGGAACCGGCTTCACATAGGGCGCGGTAATTGTGAGGCTGGTGTTGGCCGTTGCAGATTGGCCCTTGTCGTCCGATACGCTGCAGGTTATCCCTACAGTGCCCGTTGGAGCTCCAGTGGAAGAGAACGCCGCCGTTGTCCCTGTCCCGGTGATGGTGCCCGCCGTGGCAGAGTAGCTATAGGTAAGGGGACGGTTTTGCGGGCTCACGCCCACTGCGGTAATGGTGCTGGTGTCACCCGGCAGCAACGTGCTGGGGCGCGCCGAGCATGAAATGGTAGGGGGTTCGAAGGCCTTTACTGTGAAGCTCGCCGAGCAATCCGCCGTCTGGCCTGGCTTGGGGCCTTCCTTCACTTCACCCTTTACCGTGTAGACGCCGCCTGCCAATGCACCGGTGGCTACAGTCGCGGTGGATCCATTACCCGTGACGCCGGTTCCGGCCCAGGTATATACCGGCGTCAGCTTCGGATTCAATTCGCCGGCCGTTGCAGTCACGGTGACCGGATCGCCGGGGTAAACCCAGGCGGGGCTGGCAGAGCAGGCGAGGGTCACAGGCGGAGGAGGCAGCTGGCCGCCGATGTGGTACACAAAGCCGGCGCTGAGCCGAATGGCATTGATGTTGGCGCGGCCACCCTCATTGACATTGCCATAATCCACATGGATGAACTGGTAGTCCGCTTCAAAGAGGCGAATCGCAAGGTGATGGTGGAATAACCCCGTGCCGTAATCGAGGCCGCCTCCGGCCGTGAGAGCGGGTCCGAACGTATCCGTTTGCCAGTACGGGCCGCCAACAACATCGGCGCCAACCAACGCGTGGACGAAGGGTGTGACGTCGGCGGTCGGGTAACGGGCAATCAAACCTAGCGACCCTCCGCTGATATCGTCCTTCGGCGTAGTCCAACCGCCGGGCTCAGATTCGCTCTGCAGGTGCACATCGCCCACAAATTCCGCGCCCACATACTCATTGAAATAGCGGGCGATGCTCAATTGAGCTCCAGCGGCAATGGCGTTGTAGGGTACGTTAACGGTCCCCACGCCATCGATTGGCGTCTCAATATAGCCGCGGGGCGCGATGTAGCTGTAGCCCACAAAGATGTCCCACTTCGACGGAGAATCGTCCGCAGGCTTGGCAGAACTCTGGGCAGCCAAAGCAGCGGGCACGATTGCCACAAGTGCCAAGGCGAGAACTCGGCTGAAAGACCTCAAAACACGACCGCTCATGCGTTTTATCCTCCGCAATTAAGCTGAATGAACTGGTGGTAGGGATTGTTTCGAGCGCAATTCAAGTCTTGCACCGACTCGGCTCCGCACAACAAACGAATCGCGGGCAAACCCTACGGCATTTACAAAAATACCATAGCTAGATTCGGGCAGAGCACATTTTTTCAACAAGTTGCCAACTTTGTTAACATGTTGCACCTTCGGATGATATTCGGTTACTTTGGTAACTCTTCATCCGAGGAAAACTCGGTTGTTGTGGCTTAAACAACATTCAGCGTCTTCAGCAAACTACGCGGCTCACGCTGTATCTTCTCTTGTAGAAGCGTAATTGCGTACAAAAGTTGCTCGGGACGCGGAGGGCATCCTGGAACAAATACATCGACCGGGATCACCTGGTTGACGCCCTGCACCAGAGCGTAGTTGTTGAAAACCCCACCCGACGTGGCGCAGGCCCCCATCGAGATGACCCATTTTGGCTCCGGCATCTGGTCGTAGAGCCGCCGGATTACCGGCGCCATCTTCTGCGAAACTCTTCCCGCAACGATCATCAGATCGGACTGGCGGGGTGAAGGCCGGAAGACCTCTGCCCCAAACCGTGCAATATCGAATCGGGACGCGCCCATCGACATCATCTCGATGGCACAGCAGGCCAAGCCGAAGGTCATGGGCCAGACTGAACTTTTGCGGACCCAGTTCACGGCAAAATCCAGGGAGGTAAGGAACACTCCCTCAGGCTGCTCGTAGCCGTAACTCACTTCCTTGAGCTTGGCGCGGTTCTTCGCGCTCGACTCCAACGATCCGAATAAGTAGTGGTCCCGCTCTACCGTCGCCGCCATACTTCAAATATACCTCGACTATCTTCAAGATGGCATGAGCACATTTGCTCGCTGTTGAGAAATCCTCGCGACTTCTTAACACGCGCAGGGCGGTTAACGCAGAAATCCATCCGTCACAAGGCGTTTACGGATTGCGACCGGTTCCAGCCCAAGGCAACGGACTGCGGATGAAAACTTTATAAAAAATATGCGAGTTGATGCACTATCCTTCAGTGTTCATACAAACCAGGCGGCAGTGAGTTCCAAAATCCGGGCTGGCATTCGCCTTTCAACGGAGCCCGTCCCGGATTGCCGGGAGCCTTTGCCGGACACTGAATCTCGAGCCATGTCCTTCGTTCAGTTGTTTGCACGCGGGCGTCCTTATCGGAGCGGAAACAAAATGCGTAGTTGCAAGATCAAACTGTTCCTCCTGTCATTTCTTCTGATACTCCCAACCCTGGCATTCACGCAGAGCCCGCAACCAGACGCAAACGCGCCGGCGACTCAAGGCCAGATCGCCGCGCTGCAGCAAGCCGTTCAGAATGCGCAGTCGGCCGGCGACAACGCGTGGATGATGGTCTCCGCGGCGCTGGTGCTGCTGATGACCGGTCCGGGCCTGGCGCTCTTTTATGGCGGCTTGGTACGCAGGAAGAACATCCTTGCCACCATGATGCAGAGCTTCGCCATGATGGGACTGGTCACCGTGCTGTGGGCCGTGGCCGGCTACTCTCTTGCGTTCGGCCATGGCAACGCCTTCATTGGCAATCTGGACCACGTCTTCCTGCGCGGCGTGGGTGTGACGCCCAACGCTGACTACGCGGCCACCATCCCGGAGCAGACCTACATGGTCTACCAGCTCATGTTCGCCATCATCACCCCCGCGCTGATCACCGGCGCATTTGCCGAGCGCATGAAGTTCAGCGGCATGGCCGTGTTCCTGTCGCTCTGGTCGCTGTTGGTCTACTGTCCGATGGCGCACATGGTGTGGGGCTTTGGCGGATTTCTCAACTCCACCGGCGGGCATTTTCCTTCGCTGGACTTCGCCGGCGGCACAGTGGTCCATGTGACCAGCGGCGTCTCCGCCCTGGTGACGTGCATCTACCTGGGCAAGCGCATCGGATACCCGCAAACTCCCATGCCGCCCCACTCCATGGTTCTGAGCTTCATTGGAGCGTGCCTGCTGTGGGTAGGCTGGTTCGGCTTCAATGCCGGCAGCGCGCTGGCTGCCAGCCCACTGGCTACGAGCGCGTTCGTCAATACACACTTTGCAGCCGCAGCAGCAGCCATTGGCTGGGTCATCGCCGAGTGGATTCACAACGGCAAGCCCACCGCGCTTGGCGCCATCTCCGGCGCAGTCGCCGGACTGGTAGCGATCACACCCGCCTCCGGCTTCGTACAGCCCATGTCGGCGCTGGCGATCGGACTGTTCGCCGGCGTGTTCTGCTCCTTTATGGTCTTCGCGGTGAAAAGCCGCCTCGGCTACGACGACTCCCTGGACGCATTCGGGGTTCACGGAGCCGGCGGAACTCTGGGCGCGCTGCTGACTGGTCTTTTCGCCACACGGCTGATCAACCCCGCTTTCGGCAAAGACGTGGCCACGGGCGTAATCGACGGCCACTGGGGCCAATTGCTGAATCAATTCGCCGGCGTGGCGGTTGCGTGGGGAATTTCGATTGTTGGCACCCTGGTGCTGCTGTTTGTTGTCGACAAGGTTATTGGGCTGCGGGTTTCAGCCGAGGACGAGGCCGCCGGTCTCGATCTTTCGCAGCATAATGAAGAGGGATACGACTTGAACTCATGAAACAGCTTTCAGCTGTCAGCTATTAGCTGAATTGTAATCATCGGGCACCAACTTCATCGCTTTTGGCCAGAGAAGCCGGGTGCAAAGAATCCGGAGCTGAAGGCTGAAAGCTGACAGCTCACAAAAACATTCGGGCGGCACCAGCCAATCGGCGGTTGCGCCTGTTACGCTGTCAGACGAGGCATTTCGAATATGCTCAAGATTGAAGCCATTCTCCAGCCTTCCAAACTGGACGCCGTAAAAGACGCCCTGCTCGAGGCAGGGATTGAAGGCATGACCATCCTGGAGGCCCGCGGCCATGGCCGGCAAAAGGGCCACACCGAGTTCTATCGTGGCCGCGAATACACGGTCGACCTTCTTCCCAAGGTCAAGATCGAGTTGGTGATCGCGGATGAGTTGAAGGAGCGAGCGATTGCCGCCATCGGCTCGGCCGCCCGCACGGGGCGAATCGGCGACGGAAAGATCTTCGTCACGCCGGTGCTTGAGGCGATCCGCATCCGCAATGATGAACGCGGCGAAACGGCGCTGTAAAGCGAAGATTCCGGAGGCAGCAGAAGGCAGATCCGGCAGCTACGGACCGGCATCAAGGCTGCGTGTGTACTGAATTCTGCTCGGGATTGGCAAAATCCGGCAGGTCGATGATTCTCCAATCGTCCTCTCCGGGACTGCGCACCCACAGACTCAGGGCGACAGCATACGGGGTGCCTTCGTAGTAGGGAACGTGAATGGTGTGGCGGCCCGCGTCGAGTTTCATGTGACCTTCTTTGGTAAGAGCGGAGTGGAGGTTGTCGAGATCGATGACCTGCTTGTCGTCGATCTGGAGGATGGCTCCGTCGTCTGAGGTCATTCTGAACTCGTAAGTTCCTGCATTGCGAATCCAGAAGTTGGCGTGGTAATCGACCCCAAACCAGATGGTGCGGTCGGTAACGCCAGGAATGCCATTGGTGCCTTCGAATATCTGGTTCGGCACGGCGAGCGAATTTGTGTAGATGGATCCGATGGGATCGAGGTCGCGGAAATCGGGCAGCCTGGGGATGTTGGCTTTCAGCTCGTAAACGTCGCCGCAGAATGCATTGGGGTGCGGCACAACTGACCCGAAGGAGCCGAGAGGACCCTGCGGTGGAATGATGAACGGGTGCAAGGGAACACGCGGGGGTGGATTCACACCGGCGGCTCCAGCCCTGGCCTCCGCGTCTTCTTGTTCCGCCTTCGCTTTCGCCATTCCCTGCTCATTCCACTGGATCTCTTTTCTCAGCTCCTCCATAGCGGCAGGGTCGGCACGCGGACCTTCAGGAAGAGGAAATGTCACATCCACCAGACCGAGATTGCCGGTTGCGCGATCGCGTACCACGAAGCGGGTCATCGCAAGGTCCGTGGGCGGAGTGAAATCGAAGAGGCGATTGAAGCCGTGGGCCTGGGCGCGCGCAAATTCGACGGGCGTCAAGACCTGGTCCGTTGAGGCTTTCATGTAGCCGATGGGCTTGCCGTCGGCGTTGAAGTTGCAGGCGCCGTAATCCAACTGAAGCTGACGCCCGTTTCCCGGGTAGGACACGAGGTCGAGGGAACCTGATTCGATGCTGACGCCATAGCGGACATGGTCCTCAGGGCCGGTGGAGATACGGTATGCCCGGAGAGAGATGGAGAGCGGGATGACGGGATGGCTGCAGGCGTCGATCTGAAGCTCTTTGAAGATTTCCGCTTGACTTTTCTCAGGGGCGCCCTCAGCCGGCGCGATTGCACCGATGTAGTAGCTGTGGCGATAGAAGAGGCGCACGCCACGACGCAAACTGCGAATTTGCACCTGATGATAGCCGCTGGTCAAGCCCTCTGGACCGGGGTGGTAGGCGACCTGATAGTGAATTGTCTGGCGCTGGAGGCAGCTCTCGTTAGCGGCGATGCGAAAGCCGCTGGCGGGAAGAGACTCGGGGTTGGCCGCGAGTGGGTCGATGAGGCGAAGGCTGGAAATGCTCACCGGAACATCGGGAGAGTGACTGATTTTCTCCACAACTTGCAGGTCGGCAGGAGTCAGGTCGGAGACCGGCTGATTGCGGGAGTTTACCGCGATGACATCCACCAGCACCTCGCGCGTGGTGACGTGGAGGGTGTAGGGGATTTCGGGAACATCTGCTGGTGGATTGTTCGTTTTGGCATCCGGGCCGGGAGCCTGGGCGGAGGCTGCGATGGAGCTTGCGGCAATCAGCATGGACAGGAACACGGACTTTCGCATTCTCGCTCCCCATCGCTCCGTTTGTTACAGCGTGTATCGACGATGGCCGCGGAAATCGGAGGGGTTATCCCGCAGGGGTTAAAACCCCTCGTTTCTCCGGCGCATTTCGGCACGACTAAAGTCGTGCCCTGATACAAAGCATGCTTTTGAAACACGCTTTAATTCGTCGAAGCCTGGAGTGGTACCACGGAACTGAGCGCAACCTCCATGGTTCCCACTTTGCGCGATCCCTGGTCGTATACGCCAATGCGCAGCCAATACTGTCCCTTGGGCAGTTCGATTGGAAAATGGGGCGGGACACCCGTCTTCTGGAAATACGCATACACATCTGGCTTGAGGTTCAACTGCACCACGTGATCCTGGCGGCTGGCAATTTTTCCGTAGCGGTCGTAGGCAATCATCGTGATGTTGAGGGTGCCTTTGTGAAGCCCGTCAGTGTCCAGCTTCAGGTCGAGATCCTTCAGATCGATGGCGAAATCTACCGAGTAGGCTTGCCCGGGAATCTTTGCTCCGGGCTGTTCCGGCGCCGCGGCGTCCGCTTTTGGAGCCACAGGCTGAATTTTCACCATGTAGAGAATCTGCTCGCTCTGTGGCATCCCAAGGTCCATGAAAGGTAGCAGCGGATCCACCGCTCCAGGATTTTGCGCCGCGAGTTTATTGATCTCCTTTTGTCGGGTTGCCATCGCGGCTCCCGGCAAATCCATATCGCGGGCAAAATAACCCCGCCGATACGATAGATTGAACTTGGCCCCGGCCACCTTCACATCGATGTTGCGCCACCCGCCGTCCATCTTCGCATTCGTGGGCGCGTAGGAAAAGGTGTAGAAATCGGCGCTTTCGGACGTGATCCTGGCCATCACGTCTGAAAGACCATTTGTATTCACAAAAGCCCTGCCGCCGGTTTGGTCCGCAACCTCCTGCATCAACGATTGCTCCGAATTCCTCTCCTTGTCCTGGTTCATGATCCTCACAGTTTGCGCGCCCCCGGCCCCAATCATCTGCGACGGGTCACTGATTGCGCCCGGCAACTTGTTATCCGCCTGGTAAAAGCCGATGGTCTCAACACCCCGCGCATCCACGGGATACAGCGCAACGCGAGCCGCCGCGAGCATATTCCGCGTGATTTCCCACTGCTCTGCCACCTGCTGATTCGGTTCCCCGGCGATGAGAGGCGACTCGGAAAACCAGATCACGTTCTTGCGCCCCGGAAAACTATTCAGAAACGTCGCCAGCCGCTGCAGATTCGCCAGCGTCGTCAGCACGCGACTCACATCCTGTGAACCGTTGTTTTCCGCCATGAATTTCTGCAGCGCCTTGATCATTTCGGGAGGCGCCGAAGTCGCAGGGGCTCCGCCTGGCGCAGCGGCTCCTCCTCCCACTGGAGCGCTCATCATCATCGTCAGGTTGTCCTGGGCGTTTGTTTCCGCCTGGCCAATCAACCCCGAGGCTTGCACTTCGTTGTTCTTCTTGTTGTCCAGGGCGGCGAATAGCAATGCGGGATCGTCGGTGAACCCCTGCACAAAATGCAGGCCCAGGCCCATGGTGAAAATGGCCATCCGCGACCCGGGCTTCAAGTCTTTGAGAAACTTCAACGCCTGCTTGTGAATCATGGACTGGTCCTCAATCCGCGTATTCAGCGAGTCCAGCAGCAGCACGTTCACCGCAGCCGGCAAGGGAAAGGGCGAGAAGTTGCTGAAAACGTCCGGGGGGAATTTCGGCAGCTCTTTGGGGGCTGCCGGGGGCGCTGCCGTATGCTCTTCAAAAAAGCTCATGGTCTGCGGCTTGCCTTGCTCCGTGACCGAAAAGGCGTCCTGCTTGAGACCGGTGACAGGCTTGCCGCTTTTGTCGGTGACCACCACATCGACCAACACGGCACGGCTGGTAATTCGCACGGTGGGTGGAGGGGTGTTCGTGTCCGGCGTTGCGGTTTGGGCCATAAGCGGCGAGGCAAGTGCTATCAAGGAAAGAAAGCAAGCTAGAGTGCGAGACATAAGTGAGGCTCCCCCAAGCAGGGAATCTTATCACCGCCGATAGCTGCGAGGCGGTGATCCGGCGAGGACAGTCGGGATGATTTTCCGCTTGTGCTGAGCGTTGGACGGGTGGTATGGCCGGGTTGGTTAGCGCAGATTTTTAGATGAAATCAATTTCGCAGGCCGCAGCGGCTAAAACCCAGCCTTTTTTGGGCCCTTTGCGGCACGACTGAAGTCGTGCCCTTTCAAAGCTATGAGTCTTTCACAGCCTGTGAAGCCCTTTCTCTACTCCCTACTCCCTATGCCTTGTGCCCCGGATCTCAGGGAAGCCTCGGCCCACACTACGCTTTCGGAATAGAGCCGCATAAACTGATCCTGGGTGAGTCCGCCGGCGTGGGCGAGGCGATCGCAAGCCGCCCAGTCTCCTCGTTCATGGGATTCCAACCACGAAAGCAGGCGCCGTTCCGGGTTCATGGTTCCCTGCAAAGCCTCGCAAATCTGGCTGCGCAGAGGCAGCGATGGAGTCAGCTCCTCCATTGGCAACCGCAGCATGGCGGGCAACAGGCTCAGCATCCCCAGCAGGTATTGCTCCCCTGGGTCCAACTCGCACAGCCTGGATGCCAGTTCACAAAACCGTGCCCGCGCGAGCGCCATCTGGAGAATCTCCGGCGGCTCCTCGCTGTTCAGCTCGCTCAACACGGCCACGTTGACAATGCGCCGAAACGCCTCCTCGCCAACCGCGATGATCGCGTGGTCGATGCTCCGCACCTCCTGCTGAATGGCGTAAACGGGCGAGTTCACCAGCCGAAGCAGCCGATAAGTGAGTGAGGCATCGCGCAGCACCAGGCGGCTCACCTGCCGAATGTCGATGGGATCGTGATAGAGTTGGCGGACGATCTCGAAGTGCAACTGCCAGTTGGCGGGAACCTTGCGTTTCCGCAGCAGAACCGGGTGGCAGAAGTAGTCTCCCTGAAACAGCGTGAACCCCTCCAAGCCTGCCTTCTGGTATTGCTCCTGCGTCTCCACGTTCTTTGCCACCATGGCAATGGGGGGGCAATGCAGTTGGCGCAGATACTGGCGCTCCGAGGCGCCGAAGCGGGTGAAGTCCACACGAATGTAGGTGGCCATCTCAGCCAGCGGCGCCTGCTCCGCCTTCCAGGCAAAATCGTCCAGAGCCAGCCGGAAACCTCGCCCGGTCAAGTCACGGCAGACGTCGATGAGGCGGGGCGTCAACTCCATGTTTGCGGGTATGGCCAGCACCGTGGTTTGCGGCGCCAAAACGAGCACGAACTGCTCGGTGAGGGACTCGACCGTGCAATTTACAAATGCCGGCAATCCGTTGGTGAGCCATTCCAGGCCAAAAATGACCGCATTATCCAGCATGGTGCGGGAGGCTGCAACGGCATCTTGCCCGCCAGAGGACTCCGGCGCGTTGCGGAACAACAACTCGTAGCCATGTACCCGCCCCTTAAGGTTCAGGATCGGCTGGCGAGCGACATAGCGCATTTCGCCTGCGTAATTCGATCCCGCACACTCTGCAGGCGCTTGCGGCGCAGCTTGCGTTGCCATGCGAACCCTCCCGAAGCGTTCATCGGCTGGATTCGCGAATCTCTTGAGATGGTTTTGGGGCAAGGGAACAGGGATTAGGGATT
>Ga0302201_10003275_pt1 | contig 12130 bp, 10 predicted proteins | sample II_Bog_N3_2_FD_194586 | JGI IMG/M metagenome (GOLD analysis project Ga0302201, IMG submission 194586) | Peat permafrost microbial communities from Stordalen Mire near Abisko, Sweden - II_Bog_N3_2 | ecosystem: Environmental > Terrestrial > Soil > Wetlands > Peat | place: Sweden: Abisko...
GGTTCCACGATCGCTTTGCGCCGGGCATAGGCGGCCTTCCCGGCTTTGGTCTCGAGCTTTCTGCGCATGCGATCGACGCGCGTCGCCTCCTTGGGCAAAGGGCCGCGCGGACATTTGCCAGGCGCCTCGGAGTGTTTCTGGCGGCCCGTTGCCACATAGGCGTCGATCTGCTTTTCCGGTTCGGCTTCCGATTGCAGATATTCCAAGTTGCTCTCCGAGCAATATCCGGCGTCGACCAATAGCTCCTCGGGCCGCTGCCCCGACTGCTCTTCGATCGCTTGTACCATGGGTTGCACTTGCTCTTTGTCGTTGCCCGCCTGAGTTACTAACTGGCCGACGATTAGCTGAAACTCCGGCTCCACCGCGATTTGCGCGTTGTAGGCCTGCACGAATCCCTCGTTGCTCTTCATGATCCGCGACTCAGGATCGGTGAAGTTATACTGCGACTTGGCTTCCGGCTCAGCCTTGTGCTCCGGTTTTCCTTCGGCCTTGGCTTTCTCCCGCGCCCGCTCTTCTACCGCTCGCTGGGCTTGGCGAATGCGCGCAAGCCGCGTCTGGCGACGCTGTAGCTCATCGGGCAACTCATCGCCGCGCTTGTCCTTGCCGAACAGTGTGTCTTCTTCCGCGTCGGCCGCCGCCGCCTTGGCCATCAATTCTTTCACCTGCTCGCGGATGGCCTCTTCCTGCTGCTTCATCCGCTCATAGCTCATGGCTTTGTGCTTGCTGGCGTTGGCCTTTATCTTGGTCCCGTCCAGCGCCACACGCCCCAGCTTCATCGCCCCGGTTTCAAGCACGATCTTCAAGACCTCTTCGAAAACACGCCTAAGCAGTACGCGAAGCGTGTAGAGAGTTCCTTGAAGGCGAGCTGAAGCTCACATTGAATATGGAGAAAACCCATATCACGCATGTGAATGACGGCTTCGTTTTCCTCGGTCATCGCATCATCCGTAGACGTGGACCTTGTGGCCGCATGTGGCCTGTGACAACCATCCCGTGGGAGAAGTATCGGGGATTTACTGAGCGGCTGGTCAAGCAACTGTCAGCAGATTTCAGCATGAATCGGATGGACATGATAGAGAGCCTGAACCGGCAACTCGCTGGATGGGCGGCCTTCTATCAATACACCGACTACACAGCAACCGTGTTCAGAAAGGTGGACCGTACCGTCTTTTGGAAGCTTGGCTACTGGCTTGCGCGCAAGTATCGGCGTGGCTTCAGGACGCTGATGCGTGACCATGTCCGGTCTCCAGGAGCAGGCCGTGCCAAGACATGGGTGCTGAACGGGCAGAACAGTCGGGGGTTCTATGGAGAGCTAGCGCTTGGGCGACTCGTCACCAGCCGTAAGGGGCGTTTCACTTGGCGCACGCCATCGGAGAACCCGTACATCCTGCGCGACCTTGCACGTAAGACAATCAAATCGCGCTACGCTGATGTTGCTTTTGCTATGAGCAACACTTGAACAGAGAGCCGGATGCGCTGAGAGGTGCAAGTCCGGTTCGGGGAGGAGAGACGGGGAAATAGTTCGACTACGCCTCGTCTCTTACTCCACTCCGGCTGCGCGATGAGTTCGTCTTTTTAGCGGTGATCCTGGACGCCTTTTCGCGGCGCGTAATTGGTTGGGCTCTGGATCGCAACATGGAGGACGAACTAACTCTGACGGCGCTGCGGATGGCACTGTCTCGCCGCAGTATTCGACCTGGCCTCGTGCATCACTCCGATCGCGGTAGCCAGTATGCGAGCAAGGATTACACAGACCTGCTGAAGGCAAACCAGATCGATATCAGCATGAGCCGCAAGGGCAACCCGTGGGACAACGCGGCGTGTGAATCGTTCATGAAAACGCAGAAGTACGAAGAGGTTCTGCGCAACGAATATCGCGACCTGGCCGAGGCCTTCGCCTCGATCCCCGAGTTCCTCGAAAAGGTCTACAACCAAAAGCGGCTGCACTCGGCTCTCGGCTACTTGCCGCCGGTCGAGTTCGAGGCCCAACTGGCAGCGAAGAATTTGGAGGCCGCTGCGCGGCAGCTTATTGCATGAGTTTTTGAAGGCATGGGGAAATCTATCGATCCGATGTCGAACGGCAAAGCCGGGGTCCCCGCGGACAGGTCTCCGTCCGTGGGGTGGAAGGCCGGGAGCGGCATCCGTCGCACGCTCCCGGCGCTCATCGGCGTCGATGAGTCTCCAGCCGGCTATTCCTTGGCAGGTTGCGCTCCCGCAGAGCCTGCCTCCGCTTCACCGACCGGGATCAGAATGCGCTAAAGTGGTCTTGTCGATCGAGAATTTCGCAGCGAACGGCGAACATGGTCTTAACTGTTTGTGTCAGCCAAAGGGACAACCGTATGCTGCCGCTTCGCGCCAAGCTTGATTTGGCCCACTCGACAGGCTCGAACGCCACGCACGAAGGAAAACTGTGGGTCAGGCTCTGGCTTACCGTGACCCGAAAGAGTCGGAGGATATGAGTCTTGAAAGCACCTGGAGAGATCTCCGAGCGAGAAGGGATTTGGCGTTAATTGAGGCACCTCCAAGTTGTTGAAAATGCCCGGCGCACTACGACTCCCCGGCGCGCAGGATGTTCCAGCATAGATTGTCTTGCAGCCTTATCGTCCGTGTAAGACTTGGGTCACAAGGAGGTTCTTTCGACCCATCTTCGGCAGATGATGCTGGATGAACTCCAGCATCGCAATTACCCTCATGGTCTGGATATGCGATTGCATTAAGAAAGAGCACGACATTCACGCGCTCTCTCACAGATCGAGTCAGTCGCTGCCAACTTCGAAGCCGGCGATAGAATCTGGATAATTCCGGTGCGCCCAGGCTCCTGAAGACTGAAAGCCCTTCTTAGAAGGGTCCTATCGGAACAGGTTGGTGCGGGCGAGATCGACGATCTCATCTCCCCGTCCATTCAGGATTGCCCTGATCATGTAGAGGTTGAAATCGACGATCTGGTCCAGTTTGAGACTCGGTGGCATAGCCAGTTCCTGCCGGTTCACGGCAATATCCACCAAAGCGGGACCATCATGCGCGAAAGCCTGTTCGAGCGCGGGCCGAACTTTCTCCGGGTCATCGACATGTAGCCCGAGAATCCCCGTTCCTTCCGCAATCTTGGCAAAATCCGGATTGACCAGATCTGTAGCATGACTGAGAAAGCCGGTCGCCTTCATCTCTAGTTCCACAAAGCCCAGCGATCCATTATTGAACACGACTATCTTTACGGGAAGATTCAATTGCCTGAGCGACAGAAGGTCGCCCATCAGCATGGACACTCCCCCATCGCCTGAGAGTGTGACCACCTGGCGGCCGGGGTGAGAAATCTGTGCGCCAATGGCCTGCGGCAGGGCATTCGCCATCGATCCATGATTGAACGAACCCAGCAGCCTTCTGCGACCATTCATGGTCAGGTAACGCGCCGCCCAGATCACGGGAGTTCCCACATCCGCGGTGAAAACGGCATCTTCTGCGGCAAGTTCATTGAGTACCTTGGCCACGTATTGGGGATGAATCGGCAACTGTCCCGGCTTCCCTGTTGCCAGGTCGTCCAGGTCCTTGCGCGCTTCGCGATAGTGGTCCAGCGATGCATCCAGATGGCGGCGGCTCTGCTTCTGCTCAATCCCCGGCAGCAGCGCGCGCAGGGTTTCCGCAATGCCGCCCACAACTCCCAGGTTGACATGGCTGCGGCGTCCCAATTGCTCGCCGCGGATGTCGATCTGCACGATGCGCGCATCCTTCGGATAGAACTGTTGATAAGGAAAGTCCGTTCCCAGCATCAGCAGCGTCTCGCATTTCATCATGGCGTGGTAGCCGGAAGAGAACCCGAGCAGGCCAGTCATGCCCACGTCGTATGGGTTGTCGTACTCGATAAACTCCTTCCCTCGCAGGGCATGAACGATGGGAGCCTGTAGCTTACCGGCCAACGCGACCAGTTCGTCGTGCGCCCCCGCGCAACCGGCTCCTGCCAGGATCGTCACTTTTTTCGCGCGATTCAGCTCCTCAGCCAGGCGGTTAAGTTCTTCCCGGCAGGGAACAATCTCCGGTTCCACGCTAGTGAAGGCGACGCGCCGGGCTTGATTGAAAGCGTCGGAAAGCGCGACATCGCCGGGAATTACGACGACTGCAACGCCTTTCTTCGCCAATGCCGTCTGGATCGCAACCTCAAGAACGCGCGGCATCTGCGACGGATGCGAGACAAGTTCGCAGAAATGGCTGCACTCCTTGAATAAATGCTCGGGATGGGTCTCCTGAAAGTACCCGCTGCCAATTTCTTGCGTCGGAATTTGAGCTGCAATGGCCAACACCGGCACCCGGCTGCGGTGGCAGTCATAGAGGCCATTGATCAGGTGCAGATTGCCCGGCCCGCAACTTCCCGCACAGACCGCAAGCTTGCCCGTCAGAGCCGCTTCGGCTCCCGCGGCGAAGGCGGCTGTCTCTTCATGCCGCACCCCAACCCACTGGATCCCTTTGCGCACCCGCACTGAATCCGTGATGCCGTTGAGAGAATCGCCCGCCACGCCGTAAATATGTTCCACACCGGCGGCGGCCAGAACTTCCACGAATAGCTCTGCTACTTTCTTCGCCAATCTGTTCGATTCTCCTGCCGGCCCAGGGATTCCTTAGCGTTTACTTCCGCCTACGTGGCCGCGCCCGTCCCGAACTTCATTTCCTTTGAAGTGGTCAATCTTGTCGAGATGTTTTGTCGACTCGGGTTTATCACCACGCTGCGGCTTTGGGCCGGTATAGCCGTGTTCGGGATGAAGACGATTGTTTACGTGACCCTTGAAGTTGTCCGGGCCATGAAACCACTGTCCAGCGCCGATGAAAACGCCACCAGTAAACCATTCCGGGCCGTAGTAGCCGTAGGGAGCGCAGTCATATGGAGCGACGTCATAGTAGCCGTAGGGACAATCAGGTGCAGCTCCAATCTCCACGGCAACCTGAGCTGCCGCTTTTGGAGCGGTTGCCATCATAAAACATCCAGATACAGCCGCTAGTAGAACAAGCTTAAATCCGGTCATAAGCTCTCCTCGCCATTCTGGGGTCTTCAACGAAGTCCCTCGGCTATCCAACGTAGTGACCCGGATCGTCACCGTCTGAGCAAAATGGACCACATTTGATTTGAGCAAAATGCGGTTAACTCAGAAATCGACGTAATCACGGTGCTCTTCTCCGTTGACGAATATTGACTACTGCATAAATAATGCAATAATGAATATTGAGGTGCGTAAACCCTATGCCCAGACTGAAGGGGAGCGCCGATCTTCTGGAAGACCGGCGCAGACGAGCTTTGGCGTTGCTCGATGATGGGTTATCACTCAACGAAGTGGGACGGCGGATCGGATGCAATCCGAGTTCGGTGATGCGCTGGCGCGATACGCGGCGACAGGGCGGAGAAGACGCATTGCAGGTGCGCTTTTCTCCAGGGCGTCCGTTGAAGCTGGCCGCATCGCAGAGAAAGCGTCTTGTCCGTCTGCTTCTCAAGGGACCGATGGCGCAGGGCTATCAAACCAATTTGTGGACCACGGCGCGCATTGCCGAGATGGTCGAGCGCGAGTTCGGAGTGCGCTATCACCCGGACCATATCGGCCGCCTGATGCACAGCTTGGGGTGGACTCCGCAGAAGCCGGAACGACGCGCGCTGGAGCGGGACGAAGAACAGATCGAACGCTGGAAACAAGAGCAGTGGCCGCGTATAAAAAAAACGCTGCGCGGCTGGGCGCCCATATCGTCTTTGCCGATGAATCGGGTTTCCTGCTGATCCCCAACGTGGTCAGAACCTGGGCTCCGCAGGGACAAACCCCCATCCATCGCCGCCGCCAGGGACGGCGAGATAAGATCTCCGTCATTTCAGGAATCTCCGTAAGCCCCAGGCGCCGCCGACTGGGACTCTACTATCTGCTCTTCTACGACAACATCGGGCAGGATGAGGTCTGTGTGTTTCTGCGCGAGTTGCTGCGCCACCTGCGCGGTCCGGTCATTGCTCTTTTGGATAACTCTTCAACACACAAAGGAGCGCCGATCACAAAACTTCTCGGCCAACATCGCCGCCTGCGCATCGAGTACTTTCCTTCGTATGCTCCACAGTTGAACCCCGATGAAGGAGTCTGGGCATTGGCCGAGCAGCAACTGGCCAACAGTTGCCCCAACGATGTGGATGAGCTGATGGAAGACATCCTCGGTTCCATCGACGGAATTCGCAACTCTCAGGAAAAACTGCGTGGCTGCATAGTGCACTCCGAGTTGCCATTTTCTTTGCGTTAAATCATTGCCTTATTTATGCAGCTAGCAATAATCTCTCTTCGTCGCGCGCCATTGGCCAGCGCCAGCTCTCATCGCGCGATGGACAAGGATGCGTTGGTATGACGATTGCCTGTGTTCTCACTCTCGCTCTTTTGCGCGCAGATGCACTCCAGCCAGTTCCGATAGATGCGCGTCGCTGAGCTTCGCCACGTGTTGTCGATCTGTGTATCGAGCATCGCAGCCGCAACACGCGGCAGCATTTCCGCGCTCCGGCATGAAATAGCCGTGTCACGCAGGGTCGCCAATACCTTCTCGGTACCACTCTTGAAATAGCCCCGCGGCAGCAATGGATAGGCGCCAGCCTCGCCACTGATATACCTTCCCACATCCCGGCGATATTCCCGCATCAGGGTGTCGGTCTCATACTCAAGGTGCCCCTGAAAGAAGACAAACAAGCTCTTCTCCTGCTTGATAAACGTATCGACCCCATCGTCGGCAATGCGCGAAAGAACGGTGTACCCGCAATCCGTCAAATCCTCTTGCGCAACGCCATTCCAACGAGAGTGCGGAACATGGAACCGAGGCGACAGGCCCTGCGTCAATGCATGATCGGAAACATGCGCGCATTCGAATACGCCGAAATTCTTCTCGTCGCTCTTGCGGCGGCCAATGCCATCCATGTGCAGGATGGCGGCATGCGCGGCCAGGCAGGACCAAACGGTTGAGTATGTATTTGTGCGCGCCCATTCCAAAACTTGCGTAAAACTCTCCCAGTAAGGTTCGTCTCTCAGGCTGGCCATCTTCGGCTCTCTACCCGTGACGATGAGCCCATCGAGGTGCGTTTCCAAGAGCGCTTCAACGTTAGAGTAGTGACTGGAAAACTGGTGACCGCCCGATTCGGCCTGCGACAGACCGGGCAATGCGTAGAACGAAACATGAACGGGGATTCCCTCGGACGCTGAATCGAGAAGAGTGACAAACTGCCGCTCGGTGGCCTTGAACGCCGCGCCTGCCATGTTGTTGAGGAGCCCGATCGTCAAAGATCGACTCGCCCGCTCGGGGCGTTGGCCTGCAACCGTGCGTCGGACTGTTTGCGCACTGCCTGCTGAGCGGTCGTAGCTGAAACCGCTTGAGTCAATATTAACGACCATTGGCTTCTCCTTTCCCAAGTCTTTCTCTTCCGGTTTGTAACTTGCGCTTTCTCACGCGGTCGCTGCAAGAGCCTGATCCAAATCTTCGATGATGTCGTCGATGTGTTCGATTCCGATGCTGAGTCGGATCATCTCCGGCAGCACACCTGCGTCACGTTGCTCTTCAGCCGACATCTGCCGATGGGTCGTCGATGCGGGATGGCAAACCAACGACTTCGCATCGCCCAGGTTCACGAGCCGAGTTACAAGCTTCAGTGCGTCGTGAAATCCGACTGCGGCTGCATAACCACCCTTGACGCCGACGGACATAAGCGAGCAGGCCCGCCCGTGCAGGTATTTCTGTCCAAGTGCATAATATGGACTCTCGGGAAATCCCGCGTATTTAACCCAATCCACCCGTGGGTCGTTGCGAAGGAACTCGGCAACTTTCCTGCCGTTCTCCACATGCCGTTCCACGCGTAACGCGACTGTCTCGATCCCTTGCAACAAGAGGAAGGCACTGAGCGGCGACAGCACCGCCCCGCCTGTACGCAGATAAACGCTGCGGCAACGCGCAATATATGCGGCTCTTCCAAAATGTTCGGTGTAGACCAAGCCATGATACGCGTGGTCCGGTTGACTGAAAGCAGGGAAGCGCGATGCGTTCTGCCTCCAGTCGAAGTTTCCGCTGTCGACAATTGCGCCCCCGAGAGTGGTGCCATGGCCGCCGAGAAATTTAGTCAGCGAATTCACCACAATATCCGCCCCATGCTCAATCGGCCGCAGCAACACCGGCGAGGCAACAGTGTTATCCACGATCAGCGGGATGCCATGATCGTGGGCCACCCGAGCCAGTCCTTCAAGATCGCAAATGTTACCCGCCGGATTTCCGACACTCTCGCAAAACACCGCGCGCGTTTTGTCGTCAATCAGTTTGGCAATCGACTCCGGCCGATCGCTTTCCGCAAACCGGACTGCAACTCCCTGCCCCGGCAAGATGTGTGCAAAGAGCGTATGCGTCGTGCCATAAAGCTGCGGGACAGAAACGATGTTGCATCCCAACACTGTCACGTTCAGCACTGCATAATTCACCGCTGCCTGGCCACTGCTGACGCACATCGCTTCCAGGCCGCCTTCGAGCGCAGCCACACGGCGCTCCAATACGGCAGTTGTCGGATTCTGGATGCGCGTGTAGCGAAACCCTTCAGCTTCAAGATTAAAGAGCGCGGCGGCATGATCGGCGCTGTCGAAAACGTACGCGACAGTCTGATAAATCGGCACTGCCACGGCCTTGGTAGTCGGATCGACATCGTAGCCGCTATGGATCGCGATCGTTTCCAGTTTCATTGGCCCACCCGTTCTTCAAGCGCTCTGTTCACGTTGTTCTTCTTTGTGGCACATTCGATACGAGGCTATTCATCTGACCCACGACCCACTCAATATCCTTCTCCGTGGTCTTGACACTTGTGATGCACGCTCGCACTGCCGGCACGCCGCCAATCTGCGCGTCCGACATCCACGCAATCTGACGCTCGCGCAGTTCCGCGATAAACTCGGACGTAGATAGTCCATCGCGGGTAAAGCAGATCACAGGTAGCGGCGTGGAGTTCACGATGCGCCATCCCGTAGTCTCCAACGACTCACGGAGCATATTCCCCATGCGCGCCTGGTGAGCGAGCATCTCCGCGTATCCGGCCTCGCCAAATTCCGCGAGAGCCATGAAGAGCTTGAGCCCGATGAATCGCCGTGACCACTGTGCCGAATGCGTGAGCGGATTGAATGTGGCGGAAGCATCTTCACTGGCCGCCTTTGCGGGCATGTAGGTAACATCGGAGCGGAATGCCTGGGCAACACTGTCGCGATGTCTGCAAAAAAACATGCCGCAACCCATCGGCACCGAAAGCCACTTGTGCGCATCGCACGTGATCGAGTCCGCGGCTTCAATTCCCGCGAGCCAAGGCCTGAGGCCAGGCGAAACAACGGCAGAACCGCCATAGGCCGCATCGGCGTGAAACCAGAGATGCTGCTCCTTGCAAAGGATCGCAATCTCCGCCAGCGGATCGATAATGCCCGCGGCCGTGGTGCCGGCGGTACCGATGACCATGAAAGGCAAGAGACCATTTTTGCGATCTTCCTCAACCCGCCTTCTCAGATCGGCAACATCCATTTTCAAATCCGAGCCAGTTGCGACGATGCGGAGGTTGCGCCGTCCAAGCCCTACCATGTGCGCAATCTTGTTGAAGCCGTGATGGGTCTCTTCCGTGAGATAAATGGCCGGGTCGCCGGCGAGATGCCGAAGGCCATGTTCGCCGTATTGGGGAAATGCCCACGTCAACGCAACCACGACCGCGGAGAGATTTGCCTCCGAGCCGCCGCTCGTGAAGGTGGCAATGGAGTTTGCAGGCAAGCCAAATTTATCCGCAAGCCATGCAAGCGTGTGACGCTCCATCTCGTTCGCGGCAGGCGATGTGCGCCAGTTAGCTAACTGCGAGTTATACATCGCCACAAGCGTGTCCGCTACAACCGAGGCCAGCGTGACGCTAGGGTTATAGAGACCGAAATAGCGCGGGTGAGTTACCTGCACTTGCCATTTGCGCAGCATCTGCTCCACATCGGCGATAACTTCATCCAGCGGCATTGGCTGCGTGAAGTCAAAGCGCGACCCGAGATAGGCGCGGATTTCCTCTGCCGCCACATTCGGAACGATGGGACCGCCGGCAATCGCGGCCTCCACCATTTCGAATTGATCCCGGATTTGATCGATCTGCATCTTGATTCATCCTTCGTGGTTAGAGAACAGCACTTGCATCCTTCGTGGCCGGCCTAAGCTTACAATCGAAACTCCCCGCTCTGAATACGTTTGTATAAATCCCGGTCGAGCGCGACAAAACTCTCCGCGGCATCGAAGTAGAGTGCATCGCAGCATGCGTCTGGATCAAATCCCTCGCGGAGCAACTCGGTCTTCGAATACTTGAAAGTCCCTGTAAGGTCAACCTTGTTGCGAATACGCAGGAACACAGGCCTGGCATAGGGCGGAAGGCAATTGGCCAGATGGTTGCGCAATCCAATCAGATCCAGTTCGCGATCGGTAACCAAGGTTGCCATGCCAACGCGACCCTCTACCCCTGGAACCTCAACTCCATAAACACCGGCATGCTGAACCCCTGGAAATTCGCAGATAACCTGCGCAACCTCGGACGTAGCAACATTCTCGCCCTTCCGGCGGAAGGTGTCTCCAATGCGATCGACGAAGTAATAATAGCCCTTCTCATCCTTCCGCATTAGGTCGCCGGTGCGGAACCACGCGTCCCCGTATTCGAAGACGTTGCGCAGGATCTTCTTCTCTGAAGCTTCCGTGGACGTGTAACCATCGAAACGGCTGCCGAGATTCGATGGATCGTTCACGACCTTGCCGAGCGCCTCGCCAACCTGGTTCGATGTACAACGAATGCAGAATCCCTCTTCGTTGCGGGCCGGCTCGCCTGCTTCGAAATCAAGCAAGACCAACGCGGGCGAAAATCGATGCGTGAGGTAGCTGGGAATGTGGCCGATAGCGCCGCGCTTTCCTTGAATGTTGAACAGTGAAACGCTGCCTTCGGTCGCAGCGTAAAACTCAAAAATGTGCGGAATGCGGAAGCGGCTCTTGAATGCGTCCCATACCTCCGCCGCCAATCCATTGCCGCATGCCAGCCTGATGCGATGTTCGGCCTCATCGGGCGACCTCTCGGCATTGAGCAGATACCGGCAAAGCTCGCCAATGTACTGCAAAAGCGTGCAATCCCAGCGCGCGATGTCTTCCCAGAATTGACTCGCCGAAAACCGTTCGCGAACCACGACGGAGCCGCCGGTGACAAGCATTGCACCAGGCACCTGCACCCCGCCAATGCTGTGGTACATCGGCAAACAGTTATACATACGGTCAATGGGTTGCACATCCATCATGCCGGCGAACCAATAGCTCCATTGCATCGTGCGGCCATGACTTACCTTGGCAGCCTTCGGTAGCCCAGTGGTTCCGGATGTGTAAATGTAAAGTGCAAGGTCCTCAATCGCAGGAGCGCGTCGTTCGCTAAGAACCAACGGCTCTCCGGAGTAACGCTCAATTGCACTATCGATGCGCGGGAACGATGTGTCCTTACGGCCATGTGCCCAGACTACCGGAGATAATTCAAGCTGCGGCAAGACCGCAGTCAGGGGAGCGACAAACTCAGCGGACACAATGATGTGTTTCGGCGAAACGATTCGGATGCAATGGGCAAGCGACGAACCAACCAGATTGGTGTTGAGCAATGAAACGACCACGCCCACACTCGTTATACCCAGCCAGCAAGCAAAGTACTCGGGGCGATTCGTCATCAGCAGGCAGACCACATCGCCTTTGGCAAGGCCCTGGTCGAGCGCCCATCGAGCATATTGATTTGCCCTCTGCATAAGCGCGTTGTAAGTGAAGCTCTCCATTTCGGACAGCAAGGCCGGAGCTTCGCCCATCCGAACCGCAACCTCCGCGATCGCTGTTGAAAGAATGCGATGGCGATGGCGCACGATGGGCGCAGTCAGTTCAAGGGCGCGCAGCCACGCTTTCGCAGGGGAGACACTGGCCGGAATTGCGTCCCTGTTTTCAATCGTCGTCATGCAGTGTTTCCCGCGTCGACGGTGATAACGGTGCCCGTAATGTTTCTTGACCCCTCGCCCATAAGGAAGTCGACAGCGTTGGCCACGTCCTCAACGTCAACCATCCGCTTGAGCGCGCTCCGCCGCGCAATCTGCTG
>Ga0302201_10003278_pt1 | contig 12120 bp, 9 predicted proteins | sample II_Bog_N3_2_FD_194586 | JGI IMG/M metagenome (GOLD analysis project Ga0302201, IMG submission 194586) | Peat permafrost microbial communities from Stordalen Mire near Abisko, Sweden - II_Bog_N3_2 | ecosystem: Environmental > Terrestrial > Soil > Wetlands > Peat | place: Sweden: Abisko, Stordalen...
AGGAGTTTTCGAACCGGGGACCGAAAAATCTCCTTGGATCACGCGCAATTCGAAATTGTTCCGCAAGTCTCCTCTCCACCTTGTGGGTGGGGGATGCCCGCCGTCCCCAATCTCACGGAGCTGCGCTTTGCACCGGGCCGAGCGCGGCAATCATGGGGCGGTGACAAACGCACTCCTGTTCGACATAGAGCGGCGGGGGAACGCTCTGCGGGCGCGGGAGCTCGCGAAGCTGGGCCACTCGCGAACGGCGATAGCAACCGCGCTGGCTACGGGCTCCATCGTGCGCATCTGCAACGGTTGGGTCGCATCACCTCGCGCAGATCGCGATGCGATCATCGCGATTCTCAACCGCGGCAAGCTGACATCGTCGAGCGCGCTGGCCAGCCGCGGCCTGTGGGACGGATGCGACAATCGCATCCACGTCGCGGTCCCGCCGAATTTTCCCCGCAGCGAAAGGGTCAGCCGCGTTTCGCTCGCACAGTTCCAGCCACCGCCGTTTCCGCGCGCAGGTCTGGTTCGGCACTGGGTGGCCGAACTCGCCCCCGACGACAGGGAACCAGCGTGGCGACAGTCAGTAACGGATGCACTGCGGGTTGCGAGCAAACACCTGCCCGCCGACCAATTCATCGCCTGTGTCGACAGCGCACTTCATGAGGGCGCGCTATCGCGGGCTGGACTGCCCGCTCTTGAATCGTCGTTGTCGGCTCGCGCTGGCAGGCTCTTGCGCTTCGTTGACGCCCGGTCGGAATCCGGCCTGGAGTCGCTTACCCGCTACAGGCTGTCTGCGTGGGTCCGCGAAATACAGCCGCAGTTCCCTGTTCCGGGACTAGCCACGACCGGCGGAAATGGTCGAGTCGACCTTCTCCTGGATGGCTGGCTCGTGATCGAACTGGACGGCGATCAGTGGCACGAGCCGAAACGCGACCGCGCCCGTGACGCGGAGCTGGTCAGGCGCGGATTCCGTTCCCATCGCTTCGGGTTCGATCAGGTCGTGTACGACTGGCCGAGAACAGCTGCCACGATCGCGGAGCTGCTGGCCTACCGACCCGCGCGCAGACTTTAGGAGAAATGGGTGCGTGAGACCGAAAAAGTCCTTCGAATGACGGACTGGGCGAATTGGCCCTATTTTTTCGCGCAGGCTACGCGGTGGCGACCAGCTTTGCAGCGACCAGCTCAGCGATCTGCACGGCGTTGAGCGCGGCACCCTTACGCAGGTTGTCGTTGCTCACGAAAAGCGCGAGCCCACGGCCATCCGGAACACCCTCGTCCTGCCGGATGCGCCCGACGAACGACGGGTCTTTGCCAGCTGCGTAGAGGGGAGTCGGCACATCCAACAGCGCAACCCCGGGAGCATCGGCCAGCAGCTCCCTGGCACGATCAACAGACAGCGGTGACGAGAATTCCGCATTGATCGCCAGCGAATGACCGGTGAAGACGGGCACGCGCACGCAGATGCCGCTCACGAGAAGGCCCGGCAATTCGAGGATCTTGCGGCTCTCGTTGCGCAGCTTCTTCTCCTCGTCGGTCTCGAACAGGCCATCATCGACGAAGCTGCCGGCCTGCGGAACGACGTCGAAAGCAATCGTCTGGGGGAACGTGGATGCGGCAGGAAACTCGACAGCGGACCCGTCGAGAACAAGCCCGATCGCATCCTGGCTGACCGCGGCACGGGTCTGCTCGAGCAACTCGTCACCGCCGACGCGGCCGGCCCCCGAGACAGCCTGGTAGGTGGAGACGATAAGCCGGGTGAGCCCGGCCTCATCGCTGAGCACCTTGAGCACGGGCATTGCCGCCATGGTCGTGCAGTTGGGGTTCGCGATGATGCCCTTGCGAGCCTCTTCGAGTGCGTGCGGATTAACCTCGCTGACGATGAGCGGAACATCCGGATCCATGCGCCAAGCCGACGAGTTGTCGATAACGAGAACACCCGCGGCGGCAAAGCGTGGCGCCTGCACCTTCGACATGCCGCTGCCCGCAGAGAAGATGGCAACGTCGAGCCCTGTCGGGTCGGCGGTTTCGGCATCCTCGACCACGATCTGCTCGCCACGGAACGGCAGCGTCTTGCCGGCGCTTCGGGCCGACGCAAAATAGCGAATCTCGGCGACCGGGAAATCGCGCTCCTCGAGCAGGGCGCGCACCACTGCGCCGACCTGCCCGGTGGCGCCGACGACGCCGATACGGATACCTGCTGCTGAACCCATGACTTGCCTCACCTCGAAACGACCTGACCGCCAAGTTTACATTTGCGACAGCCACCTCGGCCCTACAGTGAGCACTGTGAGCGAACCCGCGCCCAAATACGAGCCCGTTCGTGACGGAATGCTGCCCGCGCAGCCGGTGCGCTGGGGAGTTCCGGCCGCGCTCCTCGGTCTAGCCCTTTTCGTCGCAATCATTGTCGGCAGCGCGCTGCTGGCGCGGGTTGGGTGGATTCCCCACACGGATGCGGTGAGCTTCGCCCTCACGCTCGTCTTCTATGCCGTGCTGGTTGCGTACATCATCGCCGTTTCGCACCGCCGCGGGCTCGGGCGGCTGGCACGGGACTTCGGTTTCGAACTGCGCTGGGTGGACCTGCCGATCGGCGTGGGGCTGGCCATCCTGCTCCACCTCGTCGAGGGAGTCCTCAACAGCCTGGCCATCAGCGTCCTGAAACTTCCCACAGCGCCGACCAGCAACATCGACCTCCCGAGGTCGTTCGTGTGGGCCGTCGTCGTGGGCCTCGGCGTTGCCTCGCTGCTCGCCCCGATCGTCGAGGAACTCTATTTTCGCGGGCTCCTCCTGCGCGCAGTGCGCAACCTCGTCATCCGAAAGTCACGGTTCGAGGGCGACCGAACAACCCGCCGGGCCCGAATGGTGAGCATCCTGGTGAGTGCCGTCGTTTTCGCCGCCTTTCACCTCTATGAGGCCAGGAACCTGACGATGCTCGTCGTTCTCGGGCTCGACATCCTGGCCTTCGGGCTCTTCGGCGGCTGGATCGCGACGCGCACCGGCAGGCTCGGGCCGTCGATCATCATGCACATCGCAACGAACGCGCTGGGCGTTATCGTGGCGCTCAGCGCCATGCCGCGCTAAACCTGCCGGTCCAGGACGCCAGCGCTGCCGGTCCAGGACGCCAGCGCTGCCGGTCCAGGATGCCAGGGCTGCCGGTCCAGCGAATCAGCGGCCGGTGCCGCCGTAAACCTTCGCTTCGCCGTCGGGGCTGTCGAGGTCGAAAGCCGTGTGAACGACCGTGACGGCGCGCTTGATGATGTCGGCCCGCGTCACGACCGAGATGCGAATCTCGCTGGTCGAGATCATCTCAATGTTGATGCCCGCCTCATAGAGCGCCGTAAACAGCTTCGCCGAGACCCCCGCATTGGTGCGCATCCCGGCGCCGACGAGCGACAGCTTGCCGATCTGGTCGTCATACTGGAGGGACTCGAATCCGATGTCCGCTTTCGCCGTCTCAAGGGCCTCGAGGGTCGCCGGGCCATCCGTCTTGGGCAGCGTGAACGAGATGTCCGTGCTGGCGGTGTCGGTGCGCGAGACGTTCTGCACGATCATGTCGATGTTCGCGCCTGCGGTTGCCACGACAGTGAAGATCTGCGCGGCCTTCCCCGGCACATCCGGAACGCCTATTACGGTGATCTTCGCCTGGCCGAGATCGGCGGCGACTCCGGCGATGAGTGGCTCTTCCACGTTGCTTTCTCCCTCTACCGGGTTGACGACGAGTGTGCCCGTGTTGTTGTTGAACGACGACCGCACATGAAGGGTAACCCCGTGCCTGCGCGCGTATTCGACGGCACGGATGTACAAAACTTTCGCACCGGCGGCGGCCAACTCGAGCATTTCCTCGCTGGTGATCTTCTCGATCTTGCGAGCGGCCGGCACCATCCGCGGATCGGTCGTGAACACGCCGTCGACATCGGTGTAAATCTCGCAGACGTCCGCTCCCAGCGCCGCAGCGAGAGCGACCGCGGTGGTGTCCGACCCGCCCCGACCGAGTGTGGTGATGTCGCCCGTTCCGCGGTTGAAACCCTGGAAACCGGCGACGATCGCGACCGCCCCCGCATCGATAGCGTTGCGCACCCGGCCGGGTGTGACATCCACAATCCGCGCGGAGCCGTGCTGCGCATCGGTGATCATGCCCGCCTGGCTGCCCGTGTAGCTGCGCGCCTCGATGCCGAGAGCCTTGATCGCCATCGCGAGCAGGGCCATCGAGATGCGCTCGCCAGCGGTGAGGAGCATGTCCAGCTCGCGACCACTCGGTGCCGCGACGACCTCGTTCGCGAGGTCCATGAGCTCGTCAGTCGTGTCCCCCATCGCGGAAACGACCACCACGACTTCGTGGCCCGCCAGCCGGGTTTCGACGATGCGCTTTGCCACCCGCTTGATGCTATCGGCGTCAGCAACGGAGGATCCCCCGTACTTTTGTACGATCAAGCTCACGCTGTACTCCTGGCAGTCACGGATGTCCAGCACTCAGTGTAATGTGCCGAAAACGGCCCCCCGCGCGCGGCCTACTGCTCGACGAGCCTGCGGCCCTCGAACGCCCGCCCCAGCGTGACTTCGTCGGCGTACTCGAGGTCACCGCCCACCGGGAGCCCGGATGCGAGGCGCGTGACGGTGAGGTTCGGCTGCACGAGCAGGCGACTCAGGTAGGTTGCGGTTGCTTCGCCCTCGAGGTTCGGGTCGGTGGCGATGATGACCTCGGTGACGGTGCCGTCCGCGAGGCGCTGCACGAGTTTGCGGATGTTGAGGTCGTCCGGCCCGATGCCGTCGATCGGACTGATCGCGCCGCCGAGCACATGGTAGAGACCGCGGAATTCGCGGGTGCGCTCGATCGCCTGCACGTCTTTGGCTTCTTCGACGACGCAGATCGTGGCCGCAGAGCGGCGCGGGTCGCGACAGATGTTGCAGGTCTCTTCCTCGGTGACGTTCCCGCAGATGTCGCAGAACCGTACCTTTTCTTTGACCGTCAGCAGCACCTCGGCGAGGTGGGTGACGTCGAAGCTCTCGGTCGTGAGGATATGGAAGGCGATGCGCTGCGCCGACTTCGGGCCGATTCCCGGCAGGCGACCGAGTTCATCGATGAGGTCTTGCACGATTCCCTCGTACACGGGCTAGCTGTCTCTCGGGGTGACTCGCGGCGCAATTGTCTGCTCCTCGATGAAGCTTGCGCCCAGGATCTCGCGCACTACCGATTCACCGTAACGCTGCGGCTCGGTCGAGCGGGCCGGCGCAGCTGCCGCCCTGGCCGCGGGTTGCTGCCGCGGGGCAGCGGGTTGCTGCCGCGATGCCGCGGGTGACTTCCGCGATTCCGTGGATGACTGCCGCGATTCCGTCACGGGCTCTGGCACGGAGACTGGAATCGGGGCGACCGCCCATCCTGCCTCATCGACAGCGGGCTCCTCAAACGGCGGCTCGTCGGTTGGCGGCTCGTCGGTTGGCGGCTCGTCGGTTGGCGGCTCGTGGATCGCGGTCTCGATGACCGGCGGCTCGTCGACTGCGGTCTCGATGACCGGCGGCTCGCTAACCGGATGCTCGTTGATCGGAGGCTCGATGTCGGGCTCGGTGGGCTCCGGGATGTCGTCGACCTGCACTGTGATCGGTGGGACGGATGCGCGCGGCACACCCCGATCAGCGGGCGTCGCTGCAGCGGGCGTCGCAACAGCAGGTGCCGCGGATACCGCTGACGCAGCTTCTGCTCGAGCGAGCAGCGCCGGCCGAATGCCCAAAACAGTGGAAATGGCTTGCTTCAGGTGGTCGCCGACACCTTCCCCGGGTGAGCTGGGCTGCTTCAGCGCCTCAACATCTTTCTGGCTGGGGAAGGAGATGACCAGCACATTGTTATCGCGCAACTCGAGCGGTGTCGCGGTGAACACGACCATCCAAGCGTTTCGGCTCGTCTTTTGCACGGCCTCGAGAACTTCGGGCCACGCATCCTTCACCTGCTGCAGCGTGACGGTGGCAGCTTCCGCAACGGCAACCGCAACGGCCGGGGCCGGCGTTGGTGTCGGTGTTTCAACAGGACGGACCCGAGCTGCAGAGGCTTCAACGGGAGGTTCTGTCGGCTTCGCCACCGCGGCTCCTGCGAGCACCACACCCGACGACGCAGCCGCGCCATCGACGCCGATCCGACGCTCGAGTCGCTCGACTCGCGCCAGCGCCCCACGCTCGGACTCGTCGCTCTCGGGCACCAGGATGCGAGCGACCATCAGCTCCAGGTGGAGCCTCGGCGAGGTGGCCCCGGTCATCTCGGTGAGGGCGGCGTTTGCAACATCCGCTGCACGCGACAACTCTGCCTCGCCGAATTTCTTCGCCTGCACCGCCATGCGGTCAAGCTCGTCCTGCGGGATGCCGCGAAGCACCGCGGCCGCACCCTCGGCGGAGGTCGCGGCGACGACGATCAGGTCGCGGAATCGCTCGAGCAGGTCTTCGACAAACCGGCGCGGATCCTGCCCGGTCTGGATCACCCGATCAACCGCCGTAAACGCGGCGGCCGAGTCGCGTGCGCCGATAGCGTCGATGACCTCATCAAGCAGCGCACTGTTGGTGTAGCCGAGAAGGGCGACCGCGCGTTCGTATTCGATCGTTGTGCCCTCTGACCCCGCCATCAGCTGGTCAAGCAGGGACAGGGTGTCGCGCACTGAGCCGCCCCCCGCCCGCACGACGAGCGACAGCACGCCGGGCGCGACGGTGATGCCCTCTGCGTCGCACAGGGTCTGGGTGTATTCGAGCATCTGCGCCGGCGGGACCAGCCGGAACGGATAGTGGTGGGTGCGCGACCGGATCGTGCCGATGACCTTCTCGGGCTCGGTTGTTGCGAAGATGAACTTGACGTGCTCCGGCGGCTCCTCAACGATCTTGAGCAGCGCGTTGAATCCCTGTGGCGTCACCATGTGCGCCTCGTCGAGGATGAAGATCTTGTAGCGATCGCGTGCGGGCGCGTAGACGGCCCGCTCTCGGAGGTCGCGCGCATCATCCACACCGTTGTGGGAGGCGGCATCGATTTCGACGACATCCAGCGATCCCCCGCCGTCTCGCGAGAGTTCGATGCAGCTCGCACACTTGCCGCAGGGTGTGTCGGTGGGGCCTTCCGCGCAGTTCAGGCAGCGGGCGAGGATGCGGGCCGACGTGGTCTTGCCGCATCCGCGAGGCCCGCTGAAGAGGTAGGCGTGGTTCACGCGGTCGGTGCGAAGCGCGGTTCGCAGCGGATCGGTCACCTGCGACTGGCCGATCAACTCGGCGAACGTCTCCGGACGATACCGGCGATACAGGGCTGTGGCCACGGACTCCAGCGTACCGGCCACCACCGGCACTCGCGCTCGTGGTGCACACGGTCCGGCCGCCGGCCCAGGTACCTCCCCATGAACCACCTAAGAACCACCCAACAACCCCCGAGGGGCGTGAATCTGGTCCCTGAAACGCTTCCAGAGACCAGATTCACGCCCCTCACTCGAAGGATGGGGTGGTCGTCGGGGGGGGCGGACGGGAAACAAGAATGACCCCTCGCGCACCCGCCAGAGCCCGGTTACCCTTGCTACGTTTCCGTCCTGGGGGAGTTGGCCTGGATGGCGCCACGCGAGGAGCCACAACTAGTGTACGGGAGACCCGCCGCCAGAATCATCCTCTGGTTTGACTCCGTGCGACGGGTGCACACCTAAGCTGCTCGTGTGCGTGGCTCAGCGTGGCAGGTGTATCTGCCAAAGATTGCGGCGGCGGTCGTCGTGACGATCCTGTTCGGCACGATCTATGTCGTCGCCCAGCAGCTCGACCGGCTCTCTGCCAACGACGCTCCGCTTCGGCTGGCCAGCCAGGTCGCCGCTGAGCTTCGCGAAGGCCAGTCAACCACGGTTGACGCCCAGCCCCACGTCGACCTGTCGCGAAGCCTTGCGGTGTTCGTGGTCGTTGAGGATGCCCAGGGCGTGTCGAGCGCCGGCAGCGGTTTTCTCGACGGTTCCCTGGTGTCGCTTCCGACCGGAGTCCTGGCGAGCGCAGGCCAGTCCGGGGAAGACAACGTCACCTGGCAGCCGCGTTCGGGGCTGCGCTTCGCGACGGTCACCCTCCGCGTCGGCGACCAGTTCGTCTCAGCGGGACAGTCACTGGAGCCTTCCGAGAGTCGGGACGGCACGTTCCAGCTTCTGGTCGGCGTGGGCTGGCTGCTGGCAATGCTGGTGCTGGGCGGTACCTGGTTCTGGCTGTACCGGGTCAGGCTCCAAGCACAGCGATCGTCTGCCGGGCAATCTCGAGCTCCTCGTTCGTCGGAATGACGAGCACCGCGACGGGCGCCCCCTCGGGCGAGATGTAGCGGGCAGCGCGCGACGTGGACGTGTTGCGCGCAGCATCCACCGACAGCCCGAGCCCCTGGAGCCCTTCGAGGGACTGCGCGCGAAGCGTGGCGCTGTTCTCACCGACGCCGGCGGTGAAGACGAGGGCATCCAGGCGGCCGAGCTGGGCGATGTAGGCGCCGATGTAGTGGCGAAGGCGGTGCCGGTAGACAGCGAGTGCAGTCTCCGCGTGCTCATCGCCTTTCGACGCGGCATCCTCGATGTCCCGCATGTCCGACTCCCCCGCGAGCCCGAGCAGGCCGCTCTTGTTGTTGAGCAGGGTGTCGAGGTCGTCGAATCCGAGCCCGGCCTCACGATGCAGGTAGCTGAGGATGGCCGGGTCGAGGTCGCCCGACCGGGTTCCCATGACGAGCCCGGCGAGCGGCGTCATCCCCATGCTCGTGTCGATGGACGCCCCGCCGTCGACAGCGCAGACGGATGCCCCGTTCCCGAGGTGGAGCACGATGGTCTTGGTATCCCGCAGCGGTCGCCCCAGGAATTCGGCGGCGCGCTCCGAGACATACTTGTGCGAGGTCCCGTGGAATCCGTACCGTCGCACGCCGTATTTCGCGGCGAGCGCCGCGTCGATCGCGTAGGTGTAGGCCTCGGGGGCGAGTGTTCGGTGGAACGCGGTGTCGAAGACGGCGACCTGGGGCACGCCGGGCAGCGCGGTGATCGCGGCGCGGATGCCGATGAGGTTTGCGGGGTTGTGTAGCGGCGCGAGTGGTGCGAGCTGCTCGATTTGTTTCTGCACGCTGTCGGTGATGACGGTCGCCTCGGTGAACACTGTTCCGCCGTGAACAACCCGATGGCCGACCGCGGTGATGTTGTGCCCGGTTCCGAGGGCGTCGAGCGCGATCGTCATCCCGGCGACATGGTCTTTGGCTTCGGACCCCGGTGCGCCGATGCGTTCGATGATCCCGCCGACGATCGCGGCACCGCTTTCGAGATCAACCAGCTGGTATTTGATGGATGACGATCCCGAGTTGACCACGAAAACTTCGGTCATGAGGCGGCCGCCTGGATCGCGGTGATGGCAACAGTGTTGACGATGTCTTCGACAAGGGCTCCGCGGGACAGGTCGTTCACTGGCTTGTTGAGGCCCTGCAGCACCGGCCCGATCGCAACTGCTCCGGCGCTGCGCTGCACCGCCTTGTAGGTGTTGTTGCCGGTGTTCAGGTCGGGGAAGATGAACACGGTTGCGCGCCCGGCCACCTTCGAGCCGGGCATCTTCAGGGCACCGACTGTCGCATCCGCCGCCGCGTCGTACTGGATGGGGCCGTCGACCGGCAGCTCGGGGCGGCGCTCGTGAACCAGGGCCGTCGCGGCGCGCACCTTTTCGACATCCGCACCGCTCCCCGACTCGCCCGTGGAGTAGCTCAGCATTGCGACCCGTGGTTCGATTCCGAACTGCACTGCGGTCTCCGATGAGGAGATCGCGATGTCGGCGAGCTGCTCCGATGTCGGGTCCGGGATGACGGCGCAGTCGCCGTAGACCAGCACCCGGTCGGCGAGCGCCATCAGGAACACACTCGACACCACGGACACGCCGGGCTGCGTCTTGATGATCTCGAAGGCGGGCCGGATCGTGTTCGCGGTCGTGTGCACGGCCCCGGACACCATGCCGTCGGCGAGGCCCTGGTGCACCATCATGGTTCCGAAGTAGGAACCGTCGGTCACGGTATCGCTCGCCTGCTCCACGGTGACGCCCCGCGGCGACCGGATTCGTGCGTACTCTTCGGCAAACTGCTGGCGCAGGTCGGAGGTGACCGGGTCGATAACGTCGGCCGAGCTGATGTCGAGACCGAGCTCGGTGGCGCGCGCACGCACGGTCGCCTCGACGCCGAGAATGGTGAGCTTCGCCACTTTGCGTTGCAGCAGCGTGCTCGCAGCCTTCAGGATGCGGTCGTCGTTGCCCTCCGGCAGCACGATGTGCTTCAGGTTCTCGCGCGCACGCTCAAGGATGCCGTACTCGAACATGAGCGGAGTGACCACACTGGGCGGGCTGACCTGCAGCCGTCGAAGCAGTTCGTCGGCGTCGATGTAGGTGTCGAAAAGTGCCCGCGCGGTGTCGTATTTGCGCGGGGAGTCCGCCGCGAGGCGACCACGGGTCTGGGAGATCCGGCGTAACACGTCGAAGGTGCCCAGGTTCGACATTGCGATTGGCAGGGTTGATCCGATGCCGGACACCAGGCGCTGCACCTGCGGTGCGAGTTCGAATCCGCCGTTGAGGATGACGCCGGTGAGCGACGGAAACGTTCCCGAAGTGTGTGCGAGCAGCACCCCGACGAGCACGTCGGCGCGGTCCCCCGGAACAACGACGACGGCGCCCTCGATGAGTCGGGTCAGGACGTTCTCCATCGACATCGCGGCAACCACGACACCGAGTGCCTCGCGCTCGAGCAGGGCGGGGTCTCCCCACAGGAGGCGAGCATCCGTTGCTTTCAAAAGGGCCGAGAGGGTCGGCGCGACCAGGAACGGGTCCTCGGGCAGTGCCCAGACGGGGACGCTTCCGGCCAGGGCATCCCCCACCGTCTTTTCGATCTCATCGAGCCGGGCAGGGTCGGCTCGGTTGACGACCACGGCGAGAAGCCCGGCATGTTGTTCGCGCAGTTCGGTGGTTGTCAGGTCCGCGACCTGCCGCATCTCGTCCGGGGTGCGCGTTCCTTCGCCCTCGGTGGTGCGCCCGCCCAGCACCAGTAACACGGGTGCGCCGAGATTCGCGGCGATGCGAGCGTTGTACGAAAGCTCGGTCGGGCTGCCGATGTCAGTGAAATCGGATCCGAGGATGAGGACGGCGTCGCATACCCGCTCGACTGCGGCAAATCGGGACACGATGTCGGTGAGCGCACCCTCCGGGTCGGAATGCACGCGTTCATAGCTCACGCCGATGCACTCCTCGTAGGGCAGGTCGGCGGTGTCGTGCTCCAGCAGCAGCTCGAGCACATAGTCGGGCTCTGTCGTCGATCGCGAGATCGGCCGGAAGACCCCCACCCGGCCCGCCTCGCGGACGAGGGTTTCAAGCACGCCGAGCGCGACCGTCGACTTGCCGGTGTGCCCCTCGGCCGATGTGACATAGATGCGAGTGGGCACACCCCAAGCCTAGGCATCGGCGCCGGATGGCGACACCGCCGGGACAGGCTAGGATTCTCTTTGGTCCGCTGGCCTTCCAGCGCCCAAGGAGAATTCGCCTAGTGGCCTATGGCGCACGCTTGGAAAGCGTGTTGGGTGCAAGCCCTCGGGGGTTCGAATCCCCCATTCTCCGCCGATTTTTCTCGCCAAAACGTTGATTTTCCGGGGCTTTTCAGCGGCTGGTCGAACTCGCCACCCTCAAATCACCCTTGTTTCGTGACGGTCTGCGCGAAGTGGGATTGCTAATTTCGTCGCGCGAGACCTGGGCCACCGCCTAATCATCTGTCGATCGGTGGGGCTGAATCGGGCTATTAGCCGGGTCCGCATGCTTGCTCTCGATCTCTAGATCCTTTGCGGCCTTTGCCATTGCCTCGCGTTCGTACCGTCGATACCACCGACGCAACACAATCCCACCAACAACGAACGCCACGCCCATTGTGAAGAAGACGATCGGCTCCTGGGTTGTCCGGAGCGCCCCGACCGCTACGCCGGCCGCGCCGATCAGAAGCGCGATCGCACCGCCAACGACCAGAACGAGCCAGTTCCACCTCATGCTGTTCATAAGGTCAGGCTGCCCAGTACGCGCGCTGAACTTGAGCCGCCGTAAATGTTGTGGCGGATCGCGCCGGCCTTGAACCCATTCGAAACATCACCCATTGGATGAGCATAGGTCAGCCCTCGT
>Ga0302201_10003279_pt1 | contig 12118 bp, 6 predicted proteins | sample II_Bog_N3_2_FD_194586 | JGI IMG/M metagenome (GOLD analysis project Ga0302201, IMG submission 194586) | Peat permafrost microbial communities from Stordalen Mire near Abisko, Sweden - II_Bog_N3_2 | ecosystem: Environmental > Terrestrial > Soil > Wetlands > Peat | place: Sweden: Abisko, Stordalen...
GGAAACTCCACAACTCGCTGCCTGGCTGCGCGAGGTCCACGCCCTCGCACAGCGCGCCGCATCCATCCGCTCAGCGACCTACGCTGAGTGGATGGAGCACATCCGCGCGCTCATCGCTGCGGCTCTGTGGCCCGCCACCGAGCCGGAGAAGCTCACCGCCGCGCAGTTCGAAGCCACGCGCGCCTGGGACGCTGTACTCGACCTCGTCTCGACGCTCGACTTCGCCGGCCGCCGCGTTCCCTTCGAAGCCGCGCTCCATGCGCTCGAGTTGCAGGTACAGAGCACGCTCTTCGCTCCGCCCGCCACGCACGCGCCGGTGCAAGTCATAAGCGTCGCCGAAGCCGAGGGCTGCCTCTTCGACGCCGTCGTCTTCCTCCACGTCACTGACGCCAACTGGCCCGCCCCGGAGCGAGCCAACCCGCTGCTGCCGTGGCCGCTGCAGAGTTCCCTCGCCATGCCCGGCACCGACGCCGCGCGGACCACCGATCGCGCCCGCACCTTTACCGCCGCGCTGCTCGCGCGCACCGGCGCTGCACTCTTCACCTCCGCCGCCGAGGACAACGACGGCAAGCTCCGCCCCTCGCCACTGCTCGCGGAGTTCGCACTCACTCAACTTTCTGCGGAACAACTCTGCCCCAGCCCGGCGCAGGTGCCGCACATCGAACCTGAACTCATCGCCGATAACGCTCCACTGCCGCCGCTCATGAACAGTGAAGTGAGAGGCGGCGCTGCGGTCCTGCAGGCGCAAGCCGCCTGCGGCTTTCGCGCTTTTGCAGAGTTCAGGCTGCACTCCTCCAGCCCGGAGACTCGCGATCTCGGCCTCGATGCGCGGGACAGCGGCAACCACGTTCACCTCGCGCTCGAAGCCTTCTGGAAGCAGGTCAAATCGCAGAAGCAACTCCGCAACACTACCCCGGAACGGATCGAAAGTATTCTTCGCAACTGCATCGACACAGCCCTCGAGCGCCACTTCACACCACGCGGTCCGTGGGACACCGCCTACCTCGACCTGCAGCGCCGACGACTGCACAAGCTACTCCAGCAATGGCTGGAGCTGGAGCTGGAGCGCGGGCCCTTTGAGGTCATCGACGCAGAACGCAAGACGAAGATGCCCGTTGGTCCGCTCGTTCTCGACTTGCGGCTGGACCGCATGGATCGCGTCGGCGATGAAGCTGGAGCGGACATCGTACTGGTGGACTACAAGACCGGCTCGGCCAGTCCGAAGAAGTGGGAGGGCCTTCGCCCCGACGAGCCGCAGCTCCCGCTCTATGCGCTCTACCCATCGCGCGGGACCGTCAAGGCCGTCACCTTCGCCAACGTCCGCGCCGGCAAGGATATGAAGTGGTCGGGCTACCAGGCGGAGGACGGCATCCTTCCCAAAGCCCGAGACAACAGGCGTGACCTGAATCTGTTGATTGAAGAGTGGCGCGCTACGCTCACGCAGCTCGCGCAGGACTTCGCTGACGGCAAGGCTTTCGTCGCGCCCAAGGACTATCCGAAAACATGCGAGCACTGCGACCAGCGTCTACTCTGCCGCCTCGATCCCGCGACGCTGCACCAGCAAGAAGGCGAAGAGGAGGAGAGCGATGGCTAGAGTTGTCGCCTTCCCCGCCGCGCATGGCGCATCCGACGCCGCCGAACGCGAGCTCGTGCTCGACACGCGCCGCTCGGTGATCGTGGAAGCGCCCGCCGGCTCCGGCAAGACCGGCCTGCTGGTGCAGCGCTACCTGAAACTGCTCGCAGAGCCGGACGTCGCCCAGCCGGAAGAGGTGCTGGCTATCACCTTCACCAACAAGGCCACCGCCGAGTTACAGCAGCGCGTGCTGGGCCACTTGCAGGCCGCGCAGCAGAATCTTCCGCTTCCAGCAGACGCAAAGCCCTTTGATCTGCAGACCCGCGAGCTAGCGCTGGCGGCGCTCCAGCGCAGCGCCGAGCTCGGCTGGAACCTGCTCGCCGTCCCGCAGCGGCTCAACATCCGCTCCATCGATTCGGTCTGCGGGCTCATCGCCAACTCACTGCCGCTACTCTCGGGCAGTGGAGGGGACCGCAAGCCCACGACCCAGGCCGGCACACTCTATCGCAGCGCCGCGCGCAGCACCTTACTGCAGCTCGGCGGCAGCAACTCCGCGCTCGATCGCGCTCTCCGCACCTTGCTGGAGCACCGCAACGGCAACCTCTCCAACTGCGAGTCGCTGCTAGCGGGCATGCTCGGAGCGCGCGATCAGTGGGGCGAGCTCATCCCACTCGATGCCGTCGAGCTCGACGACACGACCCTCGACTCCGTCGTTCGCCCGCGCCTCGAACGCGCGCTGGAACAGATCGTATGCAGCGGCCTCTCGCGCGCCCTCGAAGCGACCCCGCCGTCTCTGCTCGCCGAGCTCACCGCCTTCGCCGCGCGCAACGCGCATGTGCCCGGCTACAACGGCGGGACATCGCCCATCGCTTTGTGCGCGAACAAGGACGAACCGCCGGCGGCCGAGGCAGAGCATCTTGACCACTGGACCGCGCTGATCGGACTCGTCCTCAAGCCCGGCGACGGCGGCTGGCGTGCCGGCTTCAACAAGAACCACGTCGGCTTCGAAATAGACAAGGCCGACGTTGCGCATCTCAAGGGCCTGATCGCAGAGTACGCTGGCAATGAACTTCGCGGGGCGTTGCACACCGTGCTCGATCTCCCGCCCGCGCGCTATCCCGACGATCAATGGAAGGTCGCGAAGGCACTCTTTCACATCCTTCGTCACGCGCTCATCGAGCTCAAGCTGCTCTTCGCCGAACGCGGAGAGTGCGACTTCACCGAGCTGGCGCTGGCCGCACGCGAGGTCCTGCGCGGGGCCGCCGAATCCGCGCCCGAGGCACTGGACCTCGCGCTCGCCGCCGGGAGCCACCTGCGCCATCTGCTGGTGGACGAGATGCAGGACACCAACTCCGGCCAGTACGAGCTCATCGAGCTGCTCACCCGCTCCTGGGACGGCGCCACCCAGACGCTCTTCCTCGTCGGCGACCCCAAGCAGTCCATCTACCTCTTCCGCGAGGCACGCGTGGAACGATTCCTCCGCACCATGGAAGAGGGGCGCCTCGGGGATATCGTGCTACAACCGCTGCGGCTCACCGCGAACTTTCGCTCGCAGCCCAAGCTCGTCTCCTGCTTCAACCGCGACTTCCGCCGCATCTTTCCGCCGCCGGATGATCCTGCGCTGCTGGGGGGCGAGGCCGTGGATGTGCCCTTCGTCGCAGCCACCGCCGCGCGTCCTGAGAGCCCGTCCGCAGGCGTGGTCTGGCACACCTCCGTCCTCGGTGAGGAAGAAATCGCTCCTGAGTTCAAGCACCTCGACAATGTCAACCTCGCTCACCGCGCCCAGGAGGCCCTCACCATCCGGCGGATCATCGAGCAGCGTCTGGAACTGCCGCTCCCGGCCGGAGACAAAGAGCCCTGGCGCATCGCCGTGCTGGGTCGCAACCGCAGCCATCTCTCCGCCATCGTCACCGAGTTCAAGCAGGACCGCGGCAGCGGCCCGCTTCCCTTCCGCGCCGTCGAACTCGATCCGCTGCGCGAACTTCAGGAGGTCAGCGACGCCTTCGCGCTCACCCGCGCCCTATTGCACCCTGCGGACCGCACTGCGTGGCTTGCCGTGCTGCATGCGCCGTGGTGCGGACTCGGCCGCGCCGATCTGCTTGCGCTCACGGGAGACGACGCGGAGTCCACCGTCGCACAGCTCGTCTCGACTCGCCGCGAACTACTCAGCGGCACCGGGCAGCAACTCCTCGATCGCATCTGGCCCATCCTCGCCATCGCGTCCAGCACGCTCGGCCGGGATGCCTTCTCCGTGCACGTTGAGCGCACCTGGCGTTCCCTTGGCGGCGACGCCATGCTCGCCCCGGAGCGCTTGGCCAACGTGATGAACTTCTTCCGTGTGCTGCGCGAGATCGAAGCCGCGAGCATCGTGCCGACCGTGGACGCCATCGACGCTCGCCTCGCCAACCTCTACGCCGAGCCCGCCGCAGGCAAAATCGCCGTCGAGCTGCTCACCATCCACAAGGCCAAGGGCCTGGAGTGGGACCTGGTGCTGGTCCCCGGAATGGAGCGCGGCAGCGGCGGCGACGACAAAGTCCTCCTCAACTGGCTTGAACTCGACGGCCTCACACAGAGCTCCGGCACCGCCGACGCCGCCATCGTACTCGCGCCCATCGATGCAGCCGGCGAAGAGACCGGCAAACTCGGCCGATGGCTGACCCGGCTGCGCTGCCGTCGCGACGAGGCCGAGCGCCGCCGCCTCTTCTACGTCGCCTGCACGCGCGCCAAGGAAGAGTTGCATCTGTTCGCTGCGGCCACGCGCAAGAAGGACCAAAGCCTCGCTACCGGCGCCGCCAAATCCCTGCTCAACGCCTGCTGGGAGGCCGCGCAACCGCACTTCGCAGAAATACCTGCCATCGCTGTGGACGAAGAGAACGAGTTCGATCTCGCTGCTGCCGCAGAACTCGAACCTCCTCCACCGGAGCCACCACCACTACTACCCACCGTCCAGCGCCTGCCCCTCAGCTTTGATCCCTCGACGCGCTTCACCGCCGCCGCAGTCCAGCGCCTCAACTACACTCCGGCATCCGCGCTGGCGCATCGCCCCGCCTTCGACCGGCCGGAGGGCTCCTTCGCAGTGCGCGCCTTCGGCAACGTCGTGCATCGCTATCTGCAAGTCCTCTCCGTTAGGCTTGCCGAAGACAAGTCTCCTGCCGCGCTGCTCGCCGAACTCCGCGGCTGGAGCCCGCGCCTCACCGCCAGCTTGCGCGGGGAGGGCCTTCCCCCAAAGCTCGCTGCCAGTGAAACCACCCGCGCCCTGCGCGCCCTCACCCTCACCCTCGACGACCCAACCGGCTGCTGGATTCTCTCCCCACACCTCGCCGCCGCCAGCGAACGAGACCTCTCAACCCGCACGCTGAGCCTGCGCGTCGACCGCACCTTCCTCGCCGGTCCAGCGCCCCTCTCCACCGGCGAAGACTGCATCTGGATCATCGACTTCAAGACCACTGACCCCGGCTCGCATTCCCCGGAGGCCTTTGCAGCCGCCGAGCGGGAGAAGTACAGCGCCCAGTTGGAGGCCTATGCCGCCATCCGCCGCACCCTGCCGGACGGCCACCTTCCTATCCATCTCGGCCTGTTTTATCCGCTCGCTCCCCGGCTCCTGCACTGGCCCAGTTAGGCTCCAGCTATTGCAGATTCGGATAACCCCTAGGTCCCGCCCTGCCAAATGCCGCCTTTCAGGGTGGTATCCTCGCGCTAAGTTGCTGGTGCAACTTCCGAAAGAGAGCCGTGGTTGACAACGCCGGGAAAACACCTCGTACTGTGCATCGACGATGAGCGCATCGGCCTACGTGTGCGCAAGCTGCTGCTCGAACGCGCCGGGTATGAGGTGCTGACCGCGCCCGACGGCCCCTCCGGCCTGAACAGCTTTGAGAACAACCCAATCGAGGTTGTCTTGCTGGACTACTCCATGCCCGGCATGGATGGCGGTGAGGTCGCCGCACAGATGCGCCGCAGCAAACCCGAGGTTCCCATCCTGTTGCTCTCAGCCTACGTTGGCCTGCCCGCGGAGATCGACGGGCTGGTCAACGGCTATCTCACCAAGGCCGATGACGCCGCAACCCTCCTTGAACGACTGCATAACTTACTCCCGAACTAGACTCAACTTTTTGAGGTCGCTCGTGAACTTAAATCGTCTCAACCGGATTCTCTCGCAAGCTCTCTTCCTGCCGGTCATTGCCCTGCTGCTGCTCTCCGGCGTCCTCATCTGGCAGATCTTCAGCGCCTGGACGACCGTCAACCGCATCGAAACCGTCGACCAGAACATCGCCACCATCAATCTCATCTCCGCTCTGATCGCCAATGAGCAGGCAGGCGTCAGCGACTTCCAGACCACCTCCCGGCAGGCCTTTCTGCAGCCCTATGAGACTGCCATCGAACCGCTCAAGGAGAACATGCAGAAGCTCCACGACGGTGTCGCCAGCCAGGGCGGCGACGTCCACACCGTCGATCTGCTGATGATGGCGCACCACGTATGGGTCTCCACCGTCGCGATCCCCGCCATCGACGCCGCGCGTCAACACCGCGCGCTGGAAGCACCCCTCATCAACCGCGGCGACGAAGCCACCATGGACACCATTCGCCGCCTGGAGAGCGGCATCCTCACCTCCCAGCAGGTTGCGCGCAGCTCGCTCGCCAACCACTGGCAGCAGCAATTGCTGTACACGCTGGAAGTCGTCGTGGGCCTTACGGTCATCACCGGCCTGTTCATCGGCATCTTCACCTATAGCCGCCTGCGCATGGTCTCCAACGCCTTTGAGGACACCATGGAAGCGCTGCGTCGCAACGCCCACTCCACTTACGAGTCCGAGCAACGCCTGCGCGCTACCCTTACCTCCATTGGAGAGAGCGTCGTGGTGTGCGACGTAGAAGGCAGCATCGAGCTGCTGAATACCGCTGCGCAGCAACTCTCCGGCTGGACCCAGACCGAGGCCTTCCACCAGGAGCTCCGCCAGGTCTTTCCGCTCGACGACGAGGTCACACATCTGCCGCTGGTTGCGCCCTTCGCCTCTGCCAGCCACATACAGCAGAGCGCCGGCGCCTCCAGCAGCGCGATGCTGGTTCGCAACGGCGTCGAAACCTTCGTTGAGTACAGCGGCGCTCCCATCTTTGACCACTCCGGCGAACTCACCGGCAGCGTCATCGTCTTCCGCGATGTCACCGAGCAGCGCCGCACCCAGGCCGCATTGCTCACCTCCGAGAAGCTGGCCGTCGCCGGCCGCTTGGCAGCCTCCATCGCGCATGAGATTCACAACCCGCTCGACTCGGTCGTCAATCTCCTCTTCCTGCTCAAGCAGGACCCCTCACCCGAGGAGCGCGCCGAGTTCATCGACATGGCCCAGGGCGAACTCGCCCGCGTCACCCAGATCAGCCGCGCCATGCTCGGCATGCACCGCGAGTCCCGCACGCCGGTCGCCATCGACATCTCCGCCATCACCCGCAGCGTCATGGTGCTGCTGGAGCGCTCCATGACCGAGGCCGGCGTCACCGTCCGCACCCGCCTCGCCGCCAACGCCCTGGCTACCGGCTATCCCGCCGAGCTCCGTCAGGTATTTACCAACATCCTCACCAACGCCGCGCAGGCGTCCGAGCCGGGTACCCGCATTGAGGTGGCTGTTCGCAACCGCCCCGCCCGCGCCGCGCGCGGGAGCGCTCCCGCCAGCCCCGCCGGGGTCGTCATCGCCATCACCGACCAGGGCCACGGCATCCCTCCTCACGTGCTCTCCGACCTCTTTCATCCCTTCTTCACCACCAAGGGCGAGCGCGGCACCGGACTCGGCCTGTGGATCAGCAAAGGCATCGTCGAGAAGCACGGAGGCACCATCGAAGTGGAGTCCAAGACCGGGCCCACCGACCACGGCACCACCTTCACCATCTTCCTCCCCCGTGGCGAAGCCTTGGAGACGCCGGTTCCCGAGCCCGCTGCGAATACAGTGTCGGAGCCCACCGTGGCCGCCTAGCGCGGGGCGCGCAACGCTCGCACCAGCATCTCCGCAGCGCGCTCGCAGTCCGCGAGAGTCACGTCATAGTGCGTCACCAGCCTGATCGTGTCCGGTCCAATCGCGTTGCACAACACGCCCTCCGCCTTCAGCGCCTTCACCACCACCTGCGCTGCCTTGCCGAGCACCGAAAAGAACACCATGTTGGTCTGCACCGCGCCCATGTCGATCTCCACGCCGTCGCAGCCGGCTACGGCCTCGCCCAGCAGCCGGGCGTTGGCGTGGTCTTCGTGCAGCCGCGACGGCATCTGCTCCAGCGCAATCAATCCCGCCGCCGCCAGCACACCTGCCTGCCGCATCCCGCCGCCCAGCCCCTTGCGAAACGCCCTCGCCCGCTGAATCATCTCCGCTGACCCCAGCAACATCGAACCCACCGGCGCGCCGAGCCCCTTCGACAGACAGAACATCACCGTATCGAAGCCGCGAGTCAGGTCCACAACACTCACACCGAGGTACGTCGAGGCGTTGAAGATCCGCGCTCCATCCAGATGCGTCGGCAGCCCCGCCGCCTTCGCGCCGGCCCATATCTCCGCCAGCACCGGCAGCGGCGTCACCGTTCCGCCCGCCATGTTGTGGGTGTTTTCAATCTCAATCAGCCCGGTCGGCGCGTGGTTGTAGATCTTCGGCGCAATCGCCGGCTGGATCTTTGACCACGTCAGCACCCCTCGCTCCCCAGGCACCGTGCGCGCCACGCATCCGGCGAACGCCGCCATCATCGCCATCTCCCACTCCAGGATGTGCGCCCGCGCCTCGCAGATCACCTCCTGCCCGTGGTGCGTGTGCAGCCGGATCGCAATCTGGTTGCCCATCGTCCCGGTGGGGACAAAGACCGCCGCCTCGCGCTCGAAGATCTCCGCCGCGCGCCGCTCCAACTTGTTCACGGTCGGGTCTTCCCCGTAGACGTCATCGCCCACGTCGGCCGCCGCCATCGCCGCGCGCATCGCGGCTGTCGGCTTCGTCACGGTATCGCTGCGCAAATCGATCACCTTCGTCTCCATCTTGTTTAGCTACTCCTTTGCGTTCCTTCGCGTCCTCTGCGACCCTTGCGTTAAGCGGCCACCGACTCCAGCAGATGCCCGAACACCTCATTCGATACCAGCCGCCCGCGCAGCGTGAGCCTCCAGAAGCCATCTTCCTTAGTCATCAGACCATCGGCAATCAACTCCCGTGCTGCTTCCTCGCAAGGTTCCATCAGCTCCCGCGCAAACTGCGTGCGCAGCGACTGCAATGAAACTCCATCACACATCCGCAGCCCGAGAAAGATCGTCTCCTCGAACGCCTCGCGTTCGCTTATCGTAGTCAGGTCGCCACGACTGCCGGCAAGGCCATAGCTCTGCAACTTGTCGACGTTGGCAAACCGCACCGCACCAGTCTCCGTCAACAGCATCGAGTGAGCGTCCAGCCCGAAGCCGATGTACGGCGCGCGTTGCCAGTACTTCACATTGTGCCGCGACCGCGAGCCCTCGCGAGCAAAGTTCGAAATCTCATACTGCGCGAAGCCTGCCTGCGGCAACCGCTCGCACGCCCGCTCATACAGCTCGACGGCCAACTCCTCTTGCGGAATCCCATGCGCGTGAAACCGCTGCCCGCCGGCGATGACCTCCAGCCCCAGCCGCGAATCCTCGTCGATCTCCAGTAGGTAGACGCTCAGGTGCGTGAGCCCGCAGCCTATCGCCGAATCTAGCGACTGCTCCCAGCTCGCCGCGGTCTGATAGGGCAACCCGGCGATCAGGTCCACGCCAACCTCCGCAGTGCCCGCTGCGCGCAGCCGCGCGATCTCGCGCAGGCACTCCTCGCCGGTATGCAGCCGCCCCACCGCGGCGCACTCGCGGTCCACAAAGCTCTGCGCGCCGAGGCTCACACGGTTCACGCCCAGCGATATCGCGGCGTTCAGCACATCGTCCGCAATCTGCCCCGGCGCGGCCTCCAGCGTGATCTCGGCATCCACCGCCACATCAAAATTTCTGTGCAGCGCAGCAAACACATGCTCTAGCTGCGCTGGTGTCAGTAAACTCGGCGTTCCGCCGCCGAAGTAGACCGTATCCACCGCTCGCGGCAGCTTCGCGCCCAGCCGCGCTGCCGTCGCGCTTGCCGCATCGATCTCCGCACACAGCCGCGCAACGTAAGCCTCGATCTCCCCAGCCTTGCCCACTCCTGACGCGAAGTTGCAGAAGCTGCACTTCGCCCGGCAGAACGGCACCGAAACATACACTCCGAGGCTCTCGCTCATACTCACAACTCCATTCTTTCATGCGCTGTTCACTCCTTTGCGTACCTTGGCGTCCTTTGCGGCCTTTGCGCTTGTCTTTTGCCCGTACCCCGTAAAATAGAATCGATGCCCGCCAAGCAGCCCGATCCCAAGCCGTCTCAACCCGAAGACCCCAAACCCGCCGTCATCGACGACGATGTGGTTGGCAAGGCCTACGACAGCCGCCTGATGCGCCGGCTCGTCCGCTACCTCGCGCCTTACAAGCTGCAGGTCGCCATCTCGGGCGTCTGCATCATCCTCAAGGCCGCGAGCGACGTCGCCGGGCCCTACCTGATCAAGGTCGCGGTCGACACCTACTTCGCGCCGTCGGCCGAGAAGCGCTCCTGGATCTCGCACCACCTCAGCCCCTCGCCCATCACCGGCGTCACCGAGATCGCGCTGCTCTACCTCGCCGCGCTCTCGCTCACCTTCGCGCTGGAGTTCGTGCAGACCTACCTGATGCAGTGGACCGGGCAGAAGATCATGTTCGATCTGCGCAGCCAGATCTTCCGTCACATCCAGTCCATGTCGGTCGCCTTCTTTGACCGCACACCCGTGGGCCGGCTCGTCACCCGCGTCACCTCGGACGTGGATGCGCTCAATGAGATGTTCACCTCCGGCGTGCTCGCTATCTTTGAAGATGTCTTCGCGCTCGCCTTCATCGTGGCCATCATGCTCACCATGAGCTGGCCGCTGGCGCTGCTCACGCTCTCCGCCATCCCCGGCATCCTCTACGCGACGCACCTCTTCCGCAGGCACGTCCGCCAGAGCTACCGCCGCCAGCGCGCGGCGACCGCGAAGATCAATGCCTTCACGCAGGAGTACGTCTCCGGCATGAGCGTGGTGCAGCTCTTCAATCGCGAACCCCGTGCCTTCCGCGACTTCTCCGCTGTGAACCACGAGAACAAGCTTGCCTGGACCGACGCCATCTTCGCCTACGCGCTCTACTATCCGGTCGTCGAGCTGCTCAGCTCTGCGGCGATCGCGCTGGTCATCTGGTATGGCGGCCTTGCGGTGCTGCGCAACACCACCTTCTTCGCGCACCTGACGGGCGCGCTGCCAGCTCATGCTCCGGGACTCTTCGGCGCGGTCACGCTGGGCACACTGATCGCCTTTATCCAGTACGCGCAGCGCTTCTTCCGTCCCATCATGGACCTCTCGGACAAGTTCAACATCCTGCAGGCCGCCATGGCCGCGTCCGAGCGCGTATTCAAGCTGCTCGACACCGAGCCCGAGATCCACTCGCCCGCGCACATCGTCGCGCCCACTCCCGGCCGATGTACCGGCAGCATCGAGTTCCGCGATGTCTGGTTCACCTACCAACGCCTCACGCCGGAACAGACCGATGCCCTGGGTGGCCCATCCATCGCGCAAGCTTCACCGCGCGATGGGTGGGGTCCCGCAGATGCCGAGCCCAACCTCCTCCTAGACTCTATCGACTGGGTTCTCCGCGGCGTGAGCTTCACCATCGAACCCAACGCCACCGCCGCGATCGTCGGCCACACCGGCGCCGGAAAAACCACCCTCACCGCGCTGATGATGCGTTTCTACGACGTCCAGCGAGGCAGCGTCCTCATCGACGGCGTGGACGTCCGCGACCAGGACCTCAACGCCCTCCGCAAGCGCTTCGGCGTCGTCCTGCAGGACCCATTCCTCTTCTCCGGCACCATCGCGCAGAACATCCGCCTCGGTTCTGCCTGGATTACGGACGAACAGGTCGAGCGCGCGGCCGAAGAGGTCAATGTCGCCGACTTCATCCACACGCTCCCTGACGGCTTCCAATCGCCGGTGCTGGAGCGCGGCTCCACGCTGTCTACGGGCCAGAAGCAGCTGATCAGTTTTGCGAGAGCCCTAGCACACCGCCCCGGCATCCTCATCCTCGACGAAGCCACAAGTTCGGTCGATACCGAGACCGAGTTCCGTGTGCGCCTCGCGCTCGAACGCATGATCACTGGCCGCACCAGCGTCCTGATCGCGCACCGGCTCTCCACCATTCAGCGCGCGGACACCATCCTGGTCATGCACAAGGGCAAACTCCGCGAACAGGGCACCCACCAGCAACTGCTCGCCATCCGCGGTCTGTACTTCAAGCTCTACCAGCTCCAGTACAAGGACCAGGAGCTCAGCGAACCGCTCTCGGCCTAATCCGATCCCCTCTCAGCCCCTATATGCAGTATGGGCCGCCGGCATCTTTGCCTGGCGGCCCCCGTTGTGCTCTGCTGGCCTGCCTCCGTGAGGAGCTCCTGGCGGCGCAAACTGCTGCGCACGCAATTTCGTGAGGTGCCTGCGGCGTCTGAG
>Ga0302201_10003282_pt1 | contig 12115 bp, 8 predicted proteins | sample II_Bog_N3_2_FD_194586 | JGI IMG/M metagenome (GOLD analysis project Ga0302201, IMG submission 194586) | Peat permafrost microbial communities from Stordalen Mire near Abisko, Sweden - II_Bog_N3_2 | ecosystem: Environmental > Terrestrial > Soil > Wetlands > Peat | place: Sweden: Abisko, Stordalen...
CGCGGAAGCAACTCATGCGCTCTTCTTGCGACGCTGAGCCGCTTCCTCAATGCGCGTAACGAGATCCTCTGTGCGCAAATGCGTGTAGCGCTTCAACATTTGCATACTCTTGTGGCCGCTGATTGCGGAGACCTCTTGATCAGAAAACCCCGCCTCCACAAATCGACTCACGGCTTCATGACGTAGATCATGAAAGCGAAAGTCTTTCAAACTTTCTTTTCGCTTGATAGCCTGCCACATCCGGTCAAATTGATAAGGCCTCCGAACACCATCTCGGCCAGGCGCTCCAAAAAAGATTAGATCCGTATCGTCAGGCCGGACGGGATTCTCAATCGCTTTTCTGAACATTTCGACAGCTGAAAGAGTCAAGGGAACGGTACGCGGCTGAGTGTTCTTTGTCTTAAGCAGTCGAACAATCCGCCGCTTGAGGTCCACCTGGGACTTGCGAAGCGTCAGGATTTCTGACCACCGCATACCTGACTCAAGAGCGATCCGAACAATCCAACCCATCATCGGGTTTGAGTGCTGGTCAACGGCAGCTAGCAGGCGAGATTCTTCCTCTGGCGATAGCCTCCGATTCCTGCCGGCCCCTGGTGCTGGTCGCCTGATATTTGTGACCGGGTTGGCAGGCAAGTTCACGCCCCACTCTTTGATCGCAATTGTTAACAGATGACCAAGAAGGGCCAGATCGAGGCGAACGGTACTGTTAGATCTCGGTATTGGGTTTCCGCCCTCATCCTTACGATCTTCCCCGGCCAAGCGCATATCCCGGAATTGGGCAATGACCTCTGGCGTCAGAGAGGTGAGGGAATACTTACCGAGATGTTTCACGATAATCTTGGAGCGCTTTTGGTCGGCCACCTGTGTTGTCGGCCGCTTTGAAGGGACTACATCGGCAAGATAGCGCTTCATCGCAGCGGCGACCGTCATGCGGTCGCCAGCTGCCCGCTGGATGAATGCCCCCCGGACCATGTCGTCTTCGGTACGACGAGCCCAGTCTCCGGCGTCTCGCTGTGTCCGAAACGTCTTGACTGTCATCGGCCAACCGGCCCTGCGGATGATCGCCTTCCACTTGCCTGATGGGGTTTTTACGAGAGTAGCCATTCGGGTCTCCAGAGAGTGCGTTTGTACCTTGTTTGTATCCGCACTGTACCTGAAATTGTACCCGAACAGCAATGTACTACTCAATATCAGAAATTAACGAGACCCCACACAATCCTCGAATTGCGTCCATTTTGCTCATTTTATTGGACTTATTTGTGAACTTGATTGGTGCCGGGAGGGGGGGTCGAACCCCCACGACCTTGCGATCGGCGGATTTTGAGTCCGCTGCGTCTGCCAGTTCCGCCATCCCGGCTCCGGGTGGGAATCCGCTCTCAAAGTATCGCACAGCTCTTCGATGTCGCGCTATGGGCTAGTCGTTCCACCATCGCGCGGTTATAGACCTATTTCGCTGGCTGCGGCGCGCAAGATGTGCCCAACGGAGTACCGACCTTGGCTTTCCACAACCATCCTCCGGCCCGCGAAGTGTGAATGCCGTGCGACAATGAAGGCAACCGTGATGAATTTCGCTACCTCTGGACAGGTTGTTCCCGAGCCGGTTGCGGTAACCCCGCAGTTGCTCGCCACGCACAGCATCACCGCAGATGAGTACAGCCGAATCCTCGCAGCTCTGGGGCGCGTTCCTTCGCTCACCGAACTCGGCATCTACAGCGTAATGTGGAGCGAACACTGCTCTTACAAGTCAAGCCGCGTGCATCTTAAGCGGCTCCCAACCAAGAGTGACCGCGTTGTACAGGGTCCGGGCGAGAATGCCGGCATTATCGACGTGGGCGACGGTTGGGCTTGCGCTTTCAAGATTGAATCTCACAACCACCCCAGCTATATCGAGCCTTTTCAGGGCGCGGCTACCGGCGTCGGCGGGATATTGCGCGATATTTTCACCATGGGCGCGCGTCCGCTTGCCGTGATGGATTCCCTTCGATTTGGCGCTATAGCCGAAGAGACTGGTCAAAGCGCGGAAGACAGGAAGCTGGCTCAAAAGAACCACTCGATTGTCGAAGGAGTGGTGAGCGGCATTGCCGGGTACGGCAACTGCTTCGGTGTGCCTAACCTTGGCGGCGAGACAAAATTCGAAGCCTGTTACAGCGGCAATCCGCTGGTGAACGCTTTCGCTCTCGGCTTGGTTCGCATCGACGAAATTTTCTACGGCAAGGCCTCCGGAACGGGCAATCCGGTGATCTACGTTGGCGCAAAAACCGGCCGCGACGGCATCCACGGAGCAACCATGGCCAGCGAAGAGTTCCACGAGGGCACCGAGGCCAAACGCCCTAACGTTCAGGTGGGCGACCCCTTCATGGAAAAGTTGCTGCTCGAAGCCTGCCTTGAGGCCATGCAGACCGGCGCAATTGTTGGCATCCAGGACATGGGCGCAGCCGGGCTGACCTGTTCCACCTGCGAGATGGGGGCGCGCGGCGGTGTCGGCCTGGATGTTGAGCTCGATCTGGTTCCGCAGCGCGAGACCGGCATGACGGCTTACGAAATCATGCTCTCCGAGAGCCAGGAACGCATGTTGCTGGTGGCGAGCCTGGGGCGCGAAGGCGAGGTTCTGGACGTCTTTTCCAAGTGGGGCCTTGATGCCGTCATCGTGGGAACCGTGGAGGCGGAGCCGCGACTGCGCATCCGCCACCACGGCGAACTTGTTGCCGACATTCCAAACAAATCCCTCACCGACGACGCTCCGCTCTACCATCGGCCGGTCGGCACCTGGAAAGCTCCCGTGCCGTTCGATCCTCCCGCAGACGCTCTGGCCGAGTTATCCAAGGATCGTGACTATACCGAAGACCTGAAGAAACTGCTTGCCAGCTCCAACGTCTGTTCCAAGCGCTGGGTCCATGAGCAATACGACACAATGGTCCAGACGAACACCGTCATCGGCCCGGGCGGCGAGGCGGGGGTGATGCGGATCAAGGGGACAGGGATCGGGGATCAGGGATCAGGGATCAAAGAACGCGGGCTTGCGATGGCCCTCGACGGCAACAGTCGCTGGGCCTACCTCGATCCCAAGCTGGGCGCAATGCACGCCGTGGCCGAAGCCGCCCGCAAGGTGGCCTGTACCGGCGCAACTCCCGTTGCCGCCACCAACTGCCTGAACTTCGGCAACCCCGAGAAGCCGGAGATCATGGCCCAGCTTTCAGCGGCCATCGACGGCATAGCCGAAGCCTGCATCGCACTGGGCACACCCATCACCGGCGGTAACGTATCGCTCTATAACGAAACTCGCGGCGAAGGCATCTATCCTACCCCTGTACTGGGAATTGTCGGCATCCTTGAAGATGTAACGAATGCTGTGCCGGCAGATTTTCAGCAGGAAAGCGATGCCATCGTTCTGCTATGGCCCATCCCCAGGGGCAAGGAACCTGATCCCAGCCTCACAGTGCCCTTCCAACCCGAGCCCATGCGATATTACCCGGTTGAAGCGACGCACGATCCGGTAGCGTTGGAGGATGCGGAGGATCCTGAAGCCTCGGCAACCGCCAAGTTGGCAGCCTTCGGTTCCTCTGAATATGCACATGCGGTCCTTGGCGGTCTTTGGGGCCAGCCACCGCCGCTCGATCTCGATGCGGAAGCCGATCTGCACACTCTTCTGGCTGTGCTGGCCGCGCGCAAGCTGCTTCACTCAGCCCGCGATATCTCAGACGGGGGCATCGCTGTTGCCGTTGCCCAGGCAGCATTCACAAACAACATAGGCGCAAGTGTCGAACAGGATCAGTCGCTGATGGCCCATCCTTTGTTCGGCATCTTTGCCGAACCAGCCTCGACCATGCTGGTGACCGCCGAACACAGCCAAGTGGCGAAAATCGAAGCCTTGGCGGCGGAATACAGCTTCTTTGCCGCCCGCATCGGCACCACAGGCGGTCAGCGCATCGAGATCAGTGTTGACCGCGAGCCGTTCATTTCCGCGTCGCTCGCCAGCCTGCGCAGACCCTGGGCTGAATCCCTTGAGGCAACCCTGCGCGGTGAGGTGACCGCATGATCCGTTGCCTCTTCCAGGGACTGGAAAGTGAGATCGACGCCTCGGACACACTGTTCGCAGAGTCACAGAGTACAAGCGGCGAGACCGCGTCCCGCCGTGCGCGCAGCACCGACAAGCTCCGCGAAGAATGCGGCGTAGTCGCCATACATGGCAATCCGGACGCCGCCCGCCAGGCGTATCTCGGCCTTTACGCTCTCCAGCATCGTGGCCAGGAATCCGCCGGCATTGCCACTGCTGACGGACTGCACCTTGCAAACATCAAGGGCATGGGCTTGGTGTCAGAGATTTTTACCGACGATGTGCTGCAAAAGCTTCCCGGCTCCATGGCCATCGGCCACACCCGGTACTCCACCACCGGCGATTCGGCCCTGCTCAACGCCCAGCCCATCCGCGTCGACTCCACCAAGGGCCTGATCGCCATTGCCCACAATGGCAACCTCGTTAATCTGGGTAGCGCGCGCAGGAGCCTGGAGCGTGCCGGCGCGTACTTTCAAACGACGAGCGATTCCGAGATTATCGTCCAGCTTATCGCGCACTCCCGCGCCAGTTCGCTGGTCGACGCCATAGCTGACTCGCTCGCGCAGGTCGAGGGTGCTTTCTCCATTGTCATGATGACGCGCGACCGCATCTTCGCCGCGCGCGATCCACGCGGATTCCGCCCGCTCTCGATGGGCCGCATCCGTAACCCCGACGGGCCCGATACCGTAGTCTTCGCGTCGGAAACCTGCGCCTTCGACCTGCTCCGCGCCGAGTTTGTGCGCGACGTGCTCCCCGGTGAATTGGTGATGGTAACGGAAGACGGCGTAACCAGCCGCCAATATGCAACCGGCTTTCCGCAATCGAGCTGCATCTTCGAGCACGTTTACTTTGCCCGTCCCGACAGCCGAATCTTTGGCCGCTGGGTGCAGGAGAGCCGCGACCAGATGGGCCGCCAGTTGGCTCGCGAATCCGCAGTTCCAGCCGACGTGATCGTCCCGGTGCCAGACTCCGGAGTAACGGCAGCGTTGGGTTACGCTGAGCATGCTGGCATCCCGTTTCGCATGGGCCTCATCCGCAATCATTATGTGGGCCGAACCTTCATTGAGCCAGAGCAGCGTGTTCGCGACTTCGGCGTCCGCCTCAAGCTCAATCCCGTTCGCAACCTGCTTGAAGGCAAGCGAGTCATCCTGATCGACGACTCCATCATCCGAGGGACTACAAGCCGAAAGATTGTGCGCATGGTTCGCGGAGCGGGAGCAAAAGAAGTTCATCTCCGTATAAGTTGTCCACCGACAATTTCGCCTTGTTTTTATGGAGTGGATACTCCAAGCAAGCGGGACCTGATAGCAGCCAATAAGTCCGTTGAAGAAATCCGCCGCTTCATCGAGGCCGACTCGCTGGCTTACTTATCCCTGGAAGGGCTGTTGAGGAGTTGCGACGGCCAGGAGCATAACGGATACTGCACGGCCTGCTACACCGGCAACTACCCCACACAATGGGTTGATGTGGAGGATATTTTGCCTGCGGCGGTCAGTATCTAACAGAGCTATCCGGCCGCCCTGATTGAGAACCAGAATCAATGCTGGCCCTTTCGCGAAGGGATGCTATTAGGTTGCCCATGCCCCATCTACGAGCCCTCTTTGCTGCCGCTGTTTTTCTGGCAGCGTTCCTTCTTTTCTTAGCCGAGCCCATCGCGGCCAAGCAACTGTTGCCGACGCTTGGCGGTTCCGCAGCTGTCTGGATCACCTGTCTCGTCTTCTTCCAGACTGGTCTCCTGGTCGCCTATCTTTATGCGCATTGGCTCGCGCATCGTTCGCATTGGATTTCGCATTTCGCCCTGCTCCTGCTTGCCACGGTGTCCGCAGTCATCTGGTCCAGCCGGACCGTCGGCCTAAGCTCAGCTCATCCCATTGCCTCGATCTTTCTCACGCTCGGAATCTCGATCGGACTGCCCTTTCTGATGCTCGGCGCAACCAGCCCCTTGATGCAGGTATGGCTTGCACGCATTGAGACCCGGGACATTCCGTATCGCCTCTTCGCCCTTTCAAACCTTGGATCGCTGCTCGCATTGGCGATTTACCCAACCCTTATCGAACCGCACTTCACGTTGAGGGCACAGAGACTCGGGTGGTGTTTTGGCTTCGCTGCGTTCGCATTCGTCTCGGCGATCCTGGCTTGGCGAACCCGCTCGGCCGCAAATGCCCAAGCGCAGCAGAATGCAGAGGACGAGTCCGCTTTAACACCATCGCCGCTGAGTCACAAGTGTCTTTGGGTATTGTTACCCATGGGCGCAGCCATGCAACTCAGTGCAGTTACAAGTTATCTTACACAGAACATAGCGGCTATTCCAATGTTATGGATACTTCCGCTCGGCGTTTATCTCGTCACTTTAATTCTTGCCTTTCAGTTTCCCGGGCTCCTGCCTCGGGGCATTCTTGTGCGCTTTGTTGTTGTGATGCTGGCCGGCCTGGGTTACATGCTGTCGCAGGTCGACGTGTCGGTTCCGCTGCGAATTGGCCTCATCTTCTTTCTTGTGGAGGTCCTTTTCTCCTGCCTCTTTCTTCACACCGAGGCCTACACGCTGCGCCCAGAACGAAACTCCGAATCTACACTTTTCTATCTCCTCTTTGCCGGCGGTGGGGCTCTCGGCTCGTTCCTCATCGGAATTGCATCGCCGCTTGTTTTTTCCTTCAATTACGACCTGGCAATTACGTTCTTTCTTACCGCTCTGCTCGCACTCGCTGTAACCTGGCGCAGCGGTTGGGCGCAGCGCCTGCTGTGGACTACCGCGAGTATCCTGCTGCTGGTGTTGGTGATCATGCTGCGGGTGGCCTACCATCGGGATACGCTCTTCGCAATTCGCAACTTCTATGGCAGCCTTCGCGTGCGACAGACGCTTTCCGCCTATCCCGGCATTGCCATGCGCACTCTCTCGAACGGATCCATTCAGCATGGTAACCAGATATTTTCTCCGGAGTTACAAAGAACGCCCACCACTTATTACGCTGAGGACTCCGGCGTGGGACTCGCTTTGCGCTTTTGCTGCAAGGGACGCGCTCGGAACGTAGGCGTTGTTGGTCTAGGCGTGGGCACGATCGCGGCCTATGGCCATCCTGGCGATAAGATTCGCTTTTATGAGATCAATCCAGCCGTTTACCCTATCGCCCAACACTTTTTCACGTACATGCGCGACTCCGCCGCACAGGTGGATAGCGTGGAAGGAGATGCACGGGCTACCCTTGCCGGCGAACCTCCGATGGGATTCGACGTCCTGGTTATCGATGCGTTTTCAGGGGATGCCATTCCGCTTCATCTGCTTACCACGCAGGCCATTGCCCTCTACAAGCGCCATCTCGCCCCGGACGGCATTCTTGCTTTTCACATTTCCAATCAACATGTGGATCTTGAGCCCGAGATTACGCTGCAAGCCAGGGCCGCAGGCATGAATGTTCGCCGAGTATCGAGCTTCGCCAACGAGCAAACCGGCGAGTTCACGGCCACATGGATTCTGCTCACCTCGAGTTCCGAATTCTTTACACAGCCTGAAGTTGCCGCGCGTTTGAGACAACCAGCCGAGGATCCGAACGTACACCTATGGACCGACGACTACTCCAGCTTGTTGCCTCTGATTCGCTGGTAGGCGTTGGCTGTAACTCCAGCCTGCTGCCATTCTCGAAGCTTGCAAGGGGATTTCTTTCCTATCGCGCTTCGATAATCCTGAAGTTGCCGCTTGCATGCATCATGCTCATCAGGTAAAGCAATCCGTCGTAGTAGCGCTGTTCGCCGGATGGGACCGGCGTGTTCCAAAGCTCATCCACGAATTGTTTTTCAACAATCCCGTTCGTCGCCGCAAGGCTGCTCACCGCGGTTGTCGCCACCATGCCAACCGAATGCCTGGCCGAGAGCGGCTTGCCATCCAGCGTGTAGCGATCTACGAACTTATCGATACCCTGCCCGTAAAGAAATCTCTGAATCCGGTCGCTCAGCACTCTTTCCTGCTCGTCTTTCTTCCACCACGAGTAATCGACCGACCAGTTGCTGGCGCTGCGCCACGAATCGTAACTGAACGGCGTCGGCTTCCCGTCCCAGCCAACGACCGATGTCCCGTCAAAATGACTCCGGTCCGGAGTAAGTCCCGTCTCCGGCCCTGTAACTTTGGAGAATAGGTCCCGGCTAACATCCGCCGCCATGGCCCAGAACGCGCGATCTTCTACCGGACCCCAGCGTGCCCAGAGCTCATAGAACGCCGGCAAATGATAGCTCGCATCGGTCGTCCCCCCGTCAACGTTTGGCACAAACTTGATCATGAAGTGCTCTTCATCCACCATTGGCCCGATCGACTCGGGGCGCGGTGTACGATTGAACCGGAAGTTGGGGGGCCATAGCATACCCTTTGCCGCAGCCTCTCTCTCAGCGTCGTAGTTGTTGGGACTCGGCCATGGATGGTCGGGCTGGGTAAACGGGGCATCCTCGGGATGAATGCGGAATGGTCCCGTTCCGGTCAGCACAGGGTGGTGCCGCATGCCGCGCAGGATCTTGTCCGCCTCAGCCTGGTAGTTATAGATACCCTGCCCATTTCCCCAGCGATGCGCTGCAAAGTAGAGCGCCATGGTGAAGTACTCTTCCCCATCCGGCGCCGCCCCCGTCGAACGCGGCGAGCCGTCCGTGCCCATCGACCACGCAAAGTAACCCACGGAAGGATTCAGCTGGTCAGTTACAAGCATGTAAGTCTTAGCCCAGTTCCAAAGCGCGTCGAACTCCCGCTTTTTGTCTAACTGGACGGATATCATCATTCCATAACTCAATCCTTCTGTGCGGGCATCGTTGTTTGCCCAGTCGGTTACGTAGGCCAGCGTGCCGTTCTCATTGCTTCCCGTTTCAAAGTAGATCCGCTCTTCCTGCCCGTCTCCGTGAAAGAGTTGCAGGAAAGCCTTCTCGATCTTGGCCCGGCTTTCCGCGGCTGGATGTGCCTGCTCGCCAAACAGATCGCGATATCGGTGCGTCTTGTAAGCTCCTTCGCCATCGCCGGTCATGCGGGCAATCTCACCGAGCGGCGCGTCCACGTATATCGGCGGCATGACAAATGTGGGCTTGGCTGTACCGGCAGCCGGAACTTGCACAGGCGCTGGGGCCGGAACTGCTTGAGCGCAGCAAGCGAGGCTTGCGGCCAACGACACAATTGCGCTGAATCCTTCCCACTTCGTCATGATCGCTCCACCAAAAGCTGCAACAGATAGTTGGTCTACTGGGCTGGATCGTCGGAAGTAAACGAAGAGCAGCAGGGCTTATCGGTCGCGTGGAAATTCATCAGTTCCGCACGGATGCCATCGGGATCGTAAAGATTGAACTGACCCTTGCCGTCTTTGCCGATCTTTGGTTGATCGTCATGCACGCCGGTCAGGCGGTTATCATCCTGAAGCACCTTGTACGCCTCGAATACGGAACCCTCGCCAATGGAAAAGTGGTCGAGGACGCCGAGATTGTGCTGCGAGATTGTGGGGGGGATGCCGGAACCGGATGGACCGCTGGTGAGCATATATTCGAGCCAGTCGTGGCTGTCAGGGGCCTGCTGGCTGACCCAGTCGACTTTGCCCTCGACCATGCCGCCAAACCAGTAGGGGCGGAAACCAAGAAGATCGCGGTAGAACGTGTCCTCGACGGCGCGGCTGTGGACCAGGAACCCGACATGGATGATGTGGTGGCCGATGACATTGGGATTGACTGGCGCCTTGGGGTATTCGGGTGGCTGAACGAACTCGACCTTGTTGCCTTCAGGGTCTTTTACAGCAAACCAGCGGCTGCCGTCGGCGCCTTTTTCCACCTTGTATGGCACCTTCCACGATCTGGAACCAAGATATCTGCGTAGGAGTTCCGCGTCGTTGGTATTCCAGGCCGTATGGTCCAGCCTATTGATTCCCGAATCCGGCGGCAGCGGAAGGACCTCAATGAATTGCGTGGCGCTGAGGGCATAGCGGACGCCCTTGGGGTCTTCGGGGTCGGCCAGCTTTGCTGCGCCCAGAATCTCGCGGTAGTAGTGCTCGGTGGCCGCTGGGTTCGATGTGTAGACCGCGATGTGCGATATGCCCGTGATTCTGGGGCGGGCGATGGGCTTATCGGGCATTTGAGCGGCGGCGGCGAACGTGAAGGCGGTGAGAGAAGCGGCAGCAAGAAGCCTGAACTGCATTTTGCACCTCGATTTAGACGTGGCACCACGATAAATCGATTTCTGTCGGCGCGCAAATGCTGTATGTCCACTTTCCACGCCAAGAGGAGCCTCAGCCACCTTACAATGCGCACATGCGCTTTCTTGGTTTGCAATCGCCTATCGTCTCGTTCCTCCTGCCAGTTTGCCTTGGGTTTTCGGGGTTCATCCACAGCTTACCGGCCCAGGCCGAGTCGCCTGCCAGTTCCTCCGCGACCAGCGGGCTACGGGCGGCGTCGGCGGCGGATCGCGCGCTGGCTTTGGGTATCTTCAAGGAACTCATCGAGATCAACACCACGGACACCCCACTTGGCAATGTAACGACCGCGACCACTGCGATGCAGAAGCGCTTCCTTGAAGCCGGGTTTCCAGCCGAGGATGTTCACCTGCTGGGTCCGGACGCGCGGAAGCAGAATCTGGTGGTGCGGTTCCGTGCCACGGGGACGTCGAGTGAAAAGCCGGTGCTATTTCTCTGCCACATGGACGTGGTGGAGGCCCTGCGGTCGGATTGGTCCACCGATCCATTTGAATTTGTGGTGAAGGACGGGTATTACTACGGGCGTGGCACGCAGGATATGAAGAACTCCGATGCTGCGCTGGTGGTCACGTTCTTGCGGCTCCATCGCGAGGGGTGGAAGCCGAAGCGCGATCTGATACTGGCGCTGACCGCGGACGAGGAGGGCGGAAAATTCAACGGAGCTGACTGGTTGGTTCGGCAGCACCGCGATCTGGTGGACGCGGCTTATGTCATCAATCCCGATGCGGGCGGGGTGGAACTGGACCATGGGCGCGCGGTGGTGGCGGACGTGGAGGCTACCGAGAAGGTTTACTCCGACTTTCAAATTACCGCCATCGATCGCGGAGGCCATAGCTCGCTTCCCCGGCCCGACAATGCGATTTATGAACTGACGTCGGCGTTGAACAAGCTGGCTGCGCATGTGTTTCCTTTTGAGATGAATGAAGTGACGCGGACGTACTTTACCAATCTTGCAAGTCAGGAGACAGGGCAGACGGCCGCGGATATTCGAGCGATTCTCGCCTCCCCGCCAGATATGGAGGCTGCCACGCGGCTGGGGGCCGAGCCGAGCTTCAACGCAAACTTCCGCACCACGTGCGTGGCTACGCGGCTGGCTGCCGGGCACGCCAACAACGCCCTGCCGCAAACCGCGCAGGCCAATGTGAATTGCCGCATCTTTCCAGGCCACTCGCCGGAGGAGATCAGGAAGCAGTTGATTGAAATCTTTGCCGACCCAAAGCTGACCGTGAAATATGTCTCCGACGCTGGTGAAGTGTCCGATACAGCACCCGAGCGAAAGGCCATGGTCCCGGCGGGGGCGATTGCGGAGGTTTTTGGGCCGTTGACGCGGCTGACGGAGGCTATATGGCCCGGCGTGCCGGTGACTCCTGTGATGGAAAACGGGGCCAGCGACTCGATCTATTTTGCACAGGCTGGGATTCCTTGCTACGGGTACTCGGCCATTGCGCTGGAACGGGACGATGAGCGCGCGCATGGGCGGGACGAGAGGCTTCCGGTGGATTCGTTTTGGAAGTCGCTGGACTTCTTTTACTCGTTTGCAAAGGCTCTGGGAGGCGACTGACCTGTTTGGGACCAGTTCATGGCGAGGCGCGTCTAACCGAATAGAGGTTGACTCACGTGAAATCCACTGGAACGGCGATCTTGGTTGCATGCCTGGCGGCGCCGATGGCCGCGCATGTGTCTGCGCAGGACGGTCATGGACAGGCAGTGGTAACGATTCTCTCGAAGCATCACACCGAGCTGGCCCCGAACATTTCTCAGCAGGATTTGGGCGTCAAGGTGAATGGGAAAGACTCCAACATTACCGGCTGGACGCCGCTGCGCGGCGTCGAAGACAGGCTGGAGCTGGTTGTGTTGGAGT
>Ga0302201_10003285_pt1 | contig 12107 bp, 5 predicted proteins | sample II_Bog_N3_2_FD_194586 | JGI IMG/M metagenome (GOLD analysis project Ga0302201, IMG submission 194586) | Peat permafrost microbial communities from Stordalen Mire near Abisko, Sweden - II_Bog_N3_2 | ecosystem: Environmental > Terrestrial > Soil > Wetlands > Peat | place: Sweden: Abisko, Stordalen...
ATGCCAGTGCGCCAACAATCGTCGGCAGCGTCTTGATAAGCGTGATAAGCCCCGCCGCAGCCACGGCTCCGGCGCCCATGGGTCGAATATAGGTGGACCAAAGCTGGCTCGGTCCCATCTGCGCAATCGGAATCGTCCCCGGATAGACCGGATGCCCCAGCTCCTTGCCGAAGAAATAAATCAGCGGCATGAGCACCAGCCACGAGAAGACGCCACCTGCAAAGATGACTCCGGCGATGCGGGGCCCGATGATGTAGCCCACGCCCAGATACTCCGGCGTAGCGTCTGCCTTGATGGATGCGCCTTTGAGGATATGCTGCGGGCCGAAGTCGGGCTGAAACTCCGGCGTTCCCGGCCACGCCTTGAACAGATTCTCATTCTGAAAGAAGGTGTAGAGCGCGCCCAGACCGAGGCCGAGAAAGACGCGGCTGGCCAGAGAGCCGCCTCGTTCTCCAGCGATCAGAACGTCGGCGCAGGCAGTGCCTTCCGGGTATTTCAGATTTTCGTGTTCTTCGACAATGAGCTGCCGCCGCAGCGGAATCATGAACAGCACGCCCAGCCATCCGCCGATAAGCGCAAGCAGGAAGATGCGCGAATACTCCAGATCGAACCCCAGAAAAATCAACGCCGGGAGGGTGAAGATCACTCCCGCGGCGATCGATTGCCCCGCATTACCGGTCGTCTGGACAATATTATTTTCCAGAATCGAAGCCCGTCCAAATGCCCGCAAAATGCTGATCGACAGCACCGCGATCGGTATCGACGCAGCCACCGTAAGCCCCGCGCGCAGTCCCACGTAAACCGTGACCGCTCCGAAAATAATGCCGAAAATGCACCCCAGCAGAATGGCGCGAAAGGTGAATTCAGGCCGGTTCTCGTCGGGCGAAACAAAAGGCTGAAAGTCTGGCATTCGGTGCCTCCAAAAACGGCGCAACTGGATTTAAATCATTTTCCCTTGAAGGGGGAGTGTAACAGCGCAAGGGGGCAGAATGACAGACGCCCCCACCGCACCCACACCCCCGCACAAATCCCTCTTGGCGAATCACCCCCCAAGCGCGTAGGGTAATGGGCATGCCGCAATCAACCACCACCCAGCGTCCCGTCACCATCGTAAATCCGGCATCCAACTCCACGCCCGTCCAGCGGCTGCTCTCGCTCGACGTGCTCCGCGGCATCACCATCGCCTTCATGATCATGGTGAACAACAACGGCGGCTCCGGCTCCTGGGGCTTCATGAACCACGCGCAATGGAACGGCCTGACCCCCACCGACCTGGTTTTCCCCACATTTGTATTTGTCGTCGGCGCATCCATCGTGTTCGCTTTTCATGCCCGCATCAAGCGCGGAGCAACGCGCGCCCAACTCGCCCGGCACACTGTGCAGCGGGCTGTCATCATCTTTGCGCTCGGCCTTTTTGTCAACGGCTTCCCGTTCTTCCCGCTCGAACATTTCCGCGTCTACGGAGTCCTTCAGCGCATCGCCGTCTGCTATCTCGTCGTCGGCTTGTTTTACATATGGGACCAGCGCGTCAGCACCAAGATCGTCGCGGCCATCGTCGCCATCGTCGGCTATTGGGTGCTCCTTCGCTTCGTTCCCGTCCCCGGAGCAGGCATGCCCGGCCGCGACATTCCCTTCATGGATCAGCACTTCAACCTGGTCTCGTGGCTAGACCGCCTGCTGATGCCGCACCATCTTTATCTGGATTGGTCTGGCCCCGACCTGCATAATGTTCGCGATCCTGAGGGCCTGCTCTCCGATCTTCCTGCAATCGGCACGGCTCTCCTCGGCCTGCTCACCGGTCTCTGGCTCCGCGGCCAGCGCGCCGCTAAGTCCACAGCATTAGGACTAGCAGCCGCAGCCATATCCTGTCTGGCCCTCGGCTATCTCTGGTCGCTTTCGTTCCCGCTCAACAAGAACCTCTGGACCAGTTCTTTTGTATTAGTAGCCGCCGGCTGGTCGCTCACTGTACTAACTCTGTCTTACTGGGTAATGGACGTGTGGGGCTGGGGCCGTGGCCAGAGTAAGTGGTTAGTCTATCCATGGCTAGTATTCGGCTCCAACGCCATCACCGCTTACATGTTCAGCGAGATCGTTCCCGGCATCCTGGAGCGCATCCGCTTCACATCCAACGGCAAGCCAACCGATCTCCCCGCGTGACTAGCCGACCATGTATTCATCCACATGCCCACCCCCGGCTGGTCCGCCTTCGCCTTTTCATTTTTGACGTTAGCCTACTGCTTCATCCCCGTGTGGATCATGTACCGCAAAAAAATCTTCGTGAAGGTATAGTTGCGGGCGCGTTCGCCACGGTCTTCCACGGCGAAGTGGACGAGAAATTCTGTATGGATCTCGCTTCTAAAAAGTGAAGTGAACGGCCAACTGTGCGCCGCGCGGACCGCCGCCACCCAGGTACGGGTTGCCGCTGCCCACATCCGGTGTTGCCGTTGTCCCAAGAAACTGCGGTCCATTGGTGCTCGGATCGGCGCCTGCCACTAAACGATTTCCCGCAGTATGGCTGTTACCGAAGATGTCGACGCCAAATCCCGGCAACAGCGGGTTGCTGAAATTCGGGTGATTGAAGATGTTGAAGAAATCGCAGCGGAGTTCCATGGTCACCGTTTCGGTGAGGTGCGAGGTTTTGGTCAGCGAGAAATCGAAATTCGTGTACTTCGGTGCATTGAAGGCATTGCGGCCCTCGCTGCCTGGATGTCCGTTGATGCAGTTTCCGTAGGTTGCGCTGGCCGGGTCGGTGTCCACTGTACATGGCGCGGCGAATGCGGCCATATTGAGAAGGTTGGTGCCGCTGGCGCCGGAGTGCGGATTGCCAATGATGTCGGGCCGCCCAAAGTATTCACCGCTGCCGTTGTAATCGCCTTCAAATAAATAGCTGACGGTGTAGGGTTGGCCGGTGGCAAAGTTGAACATGCCGTCGAGCGCCCAGCCGTTGGCGATCCGCTTAGCTTTATCGGACTTGGGAAGATTGTAGGTCCAGTACCACTGCAGGCGGCTGCGCACGTCGAAGTTGGAACTGGAGCGATCGGCGGCGGGATTGAAGCTGTTGTCGGGCTGGGATGCGTTCGGAACGAAGTCGAGTCCATCGCTGGCGTCGTCAATCGAGTGCGCCCAGGTGTAGTTCAGCGTGGACGTCACGCCGCGCCAGTTTTGTACCTTCAACGTCGCTTGCAAGGAATTGTAGTTTGAAAACGCGCTTGTCTCGATCTGGTTGATGTAATAAAGAGGGATGTCTACGTACGAACCAACAGAATAAGCCGGGAAACATTGCTCACCATAGCCGATCGTCTGGCCATTTCCACAACTGTCCGTGCTGCCTGCAACATTGTTGAACTGATTGAGATCGCGGAAGTGGAAGAGGTGACGTCCTTGCGATCCAACGTATCCGATCTGGGCTGCGATCTTCTTTGCGACCTGCGACTCAATGTTGAGGTTGTAAGAGCCATACCGCGGCGTGACCAGTTTCTGGTCAACGGTGAATATGCTGCTCGGTGTGTAGTCGCCAAAGACCGGCGTGCCCGCGGAGATCGTAGTGCCCACCGGCGATGCGAAGCCGATGCCATTGAATGCCGGCCCGGCCTCTCCCGCATTGGTATTGTATGCCTGGTTGCCCACAAAAAAGTCCTGCGACGGGCCATCGTAGTAAATGCCGGCACCGGCTCTTATGACCAGTTTGCCGTTGCCCATCAGATCGTCGGCCACGCTGAGGCGCGGCGCGAAGTTTGTCCAGTCCTTCGGATAGAGCGACGCGGGGCCGCCGGCGGTTCCTACTGTTTCAAGTCCGCCGGTTTTTGCTGCGAAGATGCTGAATGCATTGTTCTGAGCGCCGATCACGCCGAAGTAATCCCAACGCAATCCATAATTGACTGTGATCCGATTGCTCATGCGCCAGGAATCGAGCAAGTAGGCCCCGCTGCCGTTCTGGTACGAGTAGCGCGTGCCGTCCCCGTCGGCTGAGCTGCCGCCATCGATAGTGCCCGACAGAAAATCGTCGAGGGTGCCAAAGACAAGCTTGCCGCGGTGACCGGAGTCGATAAAGCTGTTGATAAATGTGCGCCGCCACTCGTACCCGGCCTTGAAACTGTGCATGCCTTTGGTGAGCGAAACGTTTCCGAAGAGCTGATAGTTGGTATCGATGCGGCCGCGCGAATCGCTGGCCGTTGCGCCGATCGGGCTATATGCGGCAACGTCGATGGTCGGCAGTCCCAGGTCGCGCGTTGTGAAACCGGGAGGAAGTGTGTCGAGGCCAAAGGCATCGTTTGGATTGAGGCCGGTGTCCTGGGGAATGAATTGCTGTAGAAAGCGGTTGTAACCGCCGCGAATTTCGAAGATCAGGTTCGACTTTGGAACGGAAGTATAGGACAGCGAAACAATATTCACGTGCGTCGGCGTTGAGGTGTTGTACCCCGGCGCACTCGAGCCCGTATAGAGCATGCCCAACGGAAAGCTCTGCAGGCCGTGGCTGTAGTAATAGCGCCCGGTCAACAGGTCGCCGGCGCTGAACAGATGGAGATGCTGATCGGCCTTGGCGATTACATTATCGCTATTGTTGTTGAACGGTGTAGTGAAGGTCTCGCTACCGCCCGTGGTTGGCAATGCCCCCCACGGGTTGCTGTCCAGCAGGCTTTGTATCACCGGATTGATGGCTCCGCCGCCGGCTGTATAGGCGTCGATGTCTGTCCGGGCGGGCACAGTGCCCAACTGGGGCAAGCCGCCGTTCTCTCTCTGCCCCTCATAGGCAAGGAACCAAAACGACATGTCCTTCACGATTGGGCCGGCAACCGAACCGCCAAACTGATGGTTGGTGAACGAGTTTTTGGGCTGTGCAGCGGTGTTGAAGTAGTTGCGCGCGCTCAACGCTCCGTTGCGGAAGTATTCAAATGCGCTGCCGTGGATGCGATTTGTGCCGCTCTTGGTCACGATGTTGACGGTCGCGCCGGAACTGCGGCCAAACTCTGCCTCTGGGCTGCCCGTGACGGGAATTTCGGCCAGGGCGTCGACAGGAAGAATGGTCGACGGACAACCCCAAACGCCGGCCTGGTTGATCGACGGCAGGTTGCGGTAGCCATCGTTCATGTCTGTGCCGTCGAGCAGGTAGTTGTTGGAGCGTCCACGATTGCCGTTCAGGCTGAAAAGTCCGTACGAGCCGGCCGATTCGGTGGATCCCACGGGATCGCTGGTTGAGCCTGGAACCAGTTCCAGGAGCTTGGTAAAGTCGCGTCCGTTTACCGGTAGCTCGGAGGCCTCGGAGGCTTCGATGGTACCGCCGGTGGTGTTGGAGCCGGTTTCCACCAGCGGCACATCGGCGTTCACCTCCACCACTTCCTCGACCGCTCCGGTGGCAAGCCTGGCGTCGGCACGCGTCGGCGACCCCACGCTCACCGGAATCTGCGTCAGCGTAGTGGTGCGGAAGCCCTGCTTCTCGACCGTGACGCTATAGGTGCCGAGGGGAAGTTCCGAGGCCACATACTCACCCCGGTCATTGGCCGTCACGGTGCGCGACAAGCCAATGGATGTGCTGAAAACCTTTACCTGGGCCCCGGCTAAAGCCGCTCCGGTGCTATCTGTGACGGTGCCCTGGATGCTTCCCCGAAAGGTCTGCGCCCCGGCAACAGGGACGTAGACGTTCGCTATCAAAGCGAACAGGAGGGCAATCGCGCCTGAAAAAGCGATTGAGCGGCTTTTCATGAGGCCGTGCTCCTTAGATTGTTCTGGGGAATTGCATGAATAATAGCATGAGCGCCGCAAACCGAAATAAAGATGGCATCAGGAAACGCCAAAGTTCTTTCAATCGATCCTTTGATTTCTGGGTTCTTACGCGGAATTGCCGGGTGTCAATTCCCAACTCTCTTTACTGGGTATCCATTTGACTCAGGCAGGCCCAACCTATTGTGGTTTTGAACCGGCGAATCGCAGAGCTTTGTAACAGTCGTCCACCGGCTTCGCCGACCCACGGGGGACGAAAATTTCTCCCAGTAATGCCACCGCTGACTCGCTATGTCCGCGAAGCGGACGCTAACTCGCTGAATTGACTCGAACAATCCGCGCCGTCCTCGCGTTCCAACTATTCAAAATCCAACTCAATCGCAAACCTGTTTCTTATGAGTTCCCCACCGGCGTCGCCGACCCACGGTGGATGAAACTGTGCCCCATCCATCGTACGTCTTTTTGTCCGATGGGTGGGATCGCTGAACTCATCCTTTGTTTTGCTGAACTTGCGTTTTTTGTTTCTTCCTAGGGCGTGACTTCAGTCGTGCCACAAGTGCTGCAATATCAATGTGGGCTTCAGCCCCTGAGGGGTTATTCCTTCCCTGCCTGCAATTCCGTTAGTGCATTACGTCCAGAATCAATAGTTTGCCGTGCTCTCAAGTGCGAACCACAACCTATAGGGCTACCTGAGTGAATTGGATACCCAGTTTCTCCATTCTATATAAGGATTGCTGTGTCTCGGATTAGCACGAATAAGTCGGTATTTGGCAACAAATCCTGGTGCCTCAGCCCGCTTGCGCAGCCTTCTTTACCGGCCGGAACAGCCACAGATTCAGCAGCGTAAACAGCATCCCGCCGACCGTGAATTTAAGCCAGACCGGCGCCTGCGACGGCGAGAAAAACCCTTCCAAGCATCCCGCTATCACCAGCAGGGGAATAATCCCCGACACCAGACGCGTAGCCTCCAATCCTCCCTGTGCCACGGAATCCTTCCAACGCAGCGTTCCCGGAAACAACATCGCATAGCCGAGACGAAAACCCGCCGCGCCGGAGAGGATGATGGAGGGCAGCTCCAGCGATCCGTGACCTGCAACGAAGCTCCAAAGCGCCAGCGACATACCATATTGATGGCAGGCCGCCCCGACCACCCCCAACATCATGCCGTTCACGAAGAGGGAGTAGAAAGTAAATAGCCCGAAGGTGATTCCGCCGGCGAAGCTGGCGAAGCACACCGACAGGTTGTTGGTCATGATGTGGCTGGTCTCCTTGGGAGCCACGCTGACGATCGACTCCGTCCACATCTGATGCCGCTCCATGGTGGCGATCATGTCCGGACCAACGAAGTGGCGCATGAACTCCGGCCGCGCGATGGTGAGCACCGCTCCGAGAATGCCGAACGCGACCGACACCGCCAGCGATGCGAGGACAAAGCCGATCTGGCGCTGGAAGACAGCCGGATACTCGTCGCGCAGAAATAAGAACAGTGTGCGCAGATTCGTCTTCCGGCCGGAATAGATGATATGGTGAGCCCGAGCCAGCAATTGATTCACGTGGACCGTATAGGTGCGGGCAGTGGAGTCCTGCCGCAGCACCGAGAGGTCGGCGGCGACCTGGCGGTAGAGCAGGGCCATCTCCTGCAACTCGGCGCGGGAAAGCTGGCCGAGGCCGCTCGCGTCGGATTGAGCCAAAAGGGTTGCCAGCCGGTCCCAGTGGGGCCGGCGCTTCGCGATCCACTGGTTGGAGAGGATTTGAGCCATGGACTTGAGGCAGGACCTGAGTTCCGACCAGCTTAGCATCGATACCCCAGAACTGGTGGCCATTGAAATGCCGCTGGCCGGCATCGGCAGCCGTTTCATCGCGTTGCTGGTCGATTACCTGATCTGGGGCGCGGGCCTCGTGGTCCTGATTATTGTTGCAATCCTGGTTTTGCCCGCTTTGGACGCGTTCAAACCGAAGTCCGCGCAATGGGCTGAGGCGATCCTCATTTTTCTGGTCTTTCTCTTCAACTGGGGCTATTTCACGCTTTTTGAAGCTTTCTGGAATGGCCGCACTCCCGGCAAGCGCGTGGCCAGGATTCGCGTCATACAGCGCTCCGGCCGCTCCATCGGCTTGCTTGAGTCCATGGCGCGCAACCTTGTGCGCTACGTTGACCAGCTTCCTTTCTTTTATGCGGTGGGCGTGATCACCATGTTTGTGACGCGACAGCACCAACGGTTAGGCGACCTGGCCGCGGGTACCCTGGTAGTGCGCGACCGCGACCCCGAGACTCCTTTATGGGGCGATTCCGGGTCTCGCACCTTCACCGCGCAGCTATTTAGCGCGAACGCCCCGATCCCGGAGCCCCATACAGCTCTCACCCTGCCTGCCACCGGTATCGCCAAACTCACATCCGCCGACCTGGAGGTGCTGGAAGGCTTCTTTTCGCGTCGTCTGGACATGAGCATGGAGACGCGGCAGGCGCTGGCCCTCCGGATTGGAGCGGCGATCCAGGCCAAGTCCGGCTTGGAGGTGCCTGCGGGATTCAGTGTGGAGACATTTCTGGAGGCCACGGCGCGGCAATTAAGAGACCAGGCCAGAATGCAATAGAAATGATAGTTCAATAGGCAGCTTTCCCCCATTTGCGGGATTGATGGCGCACTCCGGAAAAATCGGTGTCGGTAAAATGACCGGATTTGAGCGGTTTGTTCCGGAAGGCTCCCGCTAAGCGGCAAGTTGGCCACCGTGAGGTCCTCAGGCTAGCCAGGTTGCCGAGACAGTATCCTGCCAGTAACTCAAGTTCTATCTTACCTTTCCGCAGGTAAATTGCTTTACTGTCCGCAACTTTTGCAATTTCCGAATGAATCAATCGAAAGTTGGGCTTGACAACCGTTCCGTTGGAGGCATTAAATGTCTCCCGGCTCAGTGGTAGGTCTCTTGTGCTCACTCTGCTAAAACGTTTGAGCGCACAGATTCCAAAAAATGGAGAATGGTGCTTTTCATCTTCCAAACCACGGAGGAAAAGGATCGATTTGCAAGTCCGTTCAGGAGCATTTGTAGCCTGGCAGACGATCCGGAGCCGACGGATTGCCGGTACCGTTGAAGAACACTCCGGCAGGTAAGTGTACGAAGACCTAATCCCGCGTGCCGGCACAAGAATGCCGGCGGCAACCCCGGAAAAATCAATCGGGGAGCTGAAAAAGACGGGTCGATTGGATGGGGAGATTGTTTAGTAAATGGATTTTCTTCTTGACAATTCTCAATCCGCACGCACTAAATGGCTCGGCCGCAAAAACGGGCCATCAGGTAAATCGGTGTATTTGAGCAAAACTGTTCCAGAACGTCATGAGCCTTCGCGGCAGTCCGTGAAAACGGAAGGCGCTGAGAGGGTATCGGTGTGTTTGGGATGGTGCAGTCCGATGGCGAAGAGACAAGACTATCGGGCGAAGTGCGACGATCACCGGTCTGTCCTTGAGCCCGGATCCATTGTGACGGCTTCATTCCGAAACGATGGAAAAGCGACCGATGAACCAACCACCAGCAACAACTTTGAAAAGGAAGGTCACATGAAACAAGCGAGATACAGGTTTTTCCTGTTGCCGTTGTTCCTCATTCTGGCGTGCGCGGGAGCATTTGCGCAGGCCAACTCTGAGGTCACCGGCATCGTTACAGACCAGACGGGAGCGGTCGTTGCGGGAGCAAAGATCACGCTCACAGATCCGGCCACAGGCGTAACGAAATCCATCGTCAGCGACGGTACCGGCTTGTACGACATTGCCGGTTTGAACGCCGCCAACTACAACCTCAAGGTAACGGCCAAGGGATTTGAAAGCTACGAGCAGAAAGGCGTCGTCGTCGACATTTCCAGGAATTTCCGCGTCGACGTCAAGCTCACTGTCGGCGTAGAAACGCAGACAGTGACGGTCGAGGCCGATGCCCTGGCAGTTCAGGGTGACTCCAACGTAGTGAGTACACTCATCAACGAACAGCAGATCACCGAGCTGCCTACCAACGGCCGCAACGTCATCGGCCTGGCGGCATTGGGACTTGGCGTCAGCGGCAACCTGCCCGACATGGAGAGTCCGTTCTCCGTGACTGCCAACTACTCCATCAGCTTCAACGGCCTCAACCAGGCGCACAACGTCTGGATGATCGACGGCGCAGAAGCATACGATCGCGGTTCCGGCGGCAAAATGTCGGTCATGCCCTCACAGGACTCGCTGGGCGAATTCCAGGTCCTGGCCAGCAACTATCCGCCCGATTACGGTATCGCCTCCGGCGGTACCATCACCATGTCCATCAAGAGCGGCACCAAGAAGTTCCACGGCGGAGCGTGGGAGTTCGACCGCAACGACGCGCTGGATTCGCACGCCTGGACCGACAACAATCACGGACAGGACGCCAAGAAGTCCGAGCTTCGCTATAACATCTTCGGTGCCAATATCGGTGGTCCGGTGTTCATCCCTCACGTCTACAATTCGGACAGGAAGAAGACCTTCTTCTTCTATAACGAAGAGTGGCGCAGAGAGGTCACAGGCGTCTCGACCAACTCGATCAAGACTCTGCCCGGATCGGATGAAGTTACATCGGCGTCGACATTCAACTACACAATCCCGACCTACAACCCCGCAACAGCGGTCATCGTGCCCACAGTCGCCGATCCGGCTCTGGTAGCAAAGTTCGCGGCCGATGGCTTGACGATGGGTCAACCTTTCCCAGGCAACACGATTCCAGGCAACCTGCTGGATGCCAACGCCCTGCTCTTCAACACCACCAAGAATCTTCCGGCGTCGACCAACGCGGACGGTACTTACACTCCGAGCGGCGGCCACCTGCCTGTTACCGTGCGTGAAGATCTCTTCCGTATCGATCACAACTTCAACGACAAATGGCAGGTCCTTGGTCACTACATCCATGACGCGATGGACACCGTCGAAGCCACCCCTGAGTGGCAGGGCGACAACTATCCGACCGTCGGTTCCAACTTCAGCAACCCGGCGTACGCTGCGATCGTCAAGCTGACCGGCACGTTGACGCCAACGGTGCTGCTCGAAGCTGCATTCAACTACAACGGCAACAAGATCGCGATCATTCCGGTTGCGGCGGGTGGCGCCAGCTTTGTGAAGCCCTCGGGCTGGAGTACTGGAACCTACTTCCCGCTGACCAACGACGTAGGCAATCGCCTGCCGGATATCAAATGGAACACGGTCGGCACCACATGGGGCCCTGGAAACGATCCCTGGACGAACGGCGCCGAGGATTTTGCCGAGGTATTTGGCCTGTCCTGGACGAAGGGCAAACATCAGATGAAGTTCGGCGGCGGGTACAACCGTTACACCAAGAACCAGGTCATCGGCAAGGATTCTGAGGGAGACTACACCTTCGGCGATGGCTGGAACACAGCAACCGCGAACACCGCTGCCGGGCCAACTGGCCAGCTCACGGGCGATTCGTATTTGGACTTCCTGCTCGGTCTGTCCACGCAATTCAGTCAGGCGAATGCGAATCCCATCAATCACTATGTAAACAGTACGACTTCGGCCTATGCCGAAGACAACTGGCACGTGAACCCTCGTTTGAGCATCCAGTACGGCTTCCGCTATGACCTGATGCCGCATACCTGGGAGCGCAATAACCAGGTTTCCAATTTCTATCCGGCACTGTACCAGCCGGGGATTACCACGGCAGCCAGTTTCAACTCGGACGGCTCATTCGCGACGGGGGCTCCCGGTCTGGTTACCAACTCGATCGGCACGTTCTATATGAACGGCGTCGGTATTGCCGGTCAGGGAGGCGTTCCGACCGCACTGGTCAAGAACGACTACAAGACCATCATGCCCAGGGTTGGTTTCTCCTATGACGTTTCGGGCAACGGCAAGACCGTGGTCCGTGGCGGCTTTGGTACCTTCTACGAGCGCATCCAGGGCAACGACATCTACGATGCTGCTGGATCGCCTCCGTTCATCAGCCAACCTGCTCCCACCAACGTGGAATTCACCAACACCAGCTTCAATTGGCAGGCTGGCGCGGCGGCTTCTGCGCCGACCTTCACGCAAGGCTTCAACTCGCTGAACACGTATTATCCCGATCCGGCAGTGGCGCAGTTCAGCCTGGGCGTGCAGCATGAAATCGTTCCTTCGCTGATCATGATCACGCAGTATGTGGGCAATTTGGACTGGCACCAGAACGTTTGGCTGCCGATCAACAATTTCCCGCTCAGCACTCCGTTCGCAACGCGTCAGGCGGCTGCGGGCGGTTCGCTCGGGACGGTTGACTCTTTGATCGACAAAACCTATCCGGGTTTTGGCAACATCAGACTGCAATCGACTCCGCAAACCGGCACCTACAACAGCTTCCAGGCAGGTCTCCGTCAGCAGAATAAGCACGGCCTCAGCTTCGAGCTGGATTAC
>Ga0302201_10003293_pt1 | contig 12085 bp, 10 predicted proteins | sample II_Bog_N3_2_FD_194586 | JGI IMG/M metagenome (GOLD analysis project Ga0302201, IMG submission 194586) | Peat permafrost microbial communities from Stordalen Mire near Abisko, Sweden - II_Bog_N3_2 | ecosystem: Environmental > Terrestrial > Soil > Wetlands > Peat | place: Sweden: Abisko...
GCGGGACACCGCCATCACCCACACGCCGGAGTTTGTTCGCTTCGGTGTGCAACAGGAGGCCATTCGATGATTACTGAACGAGCCATGCTCGCCGCCGTCCATATCAGTATTTGGACGGCCATCAAACACGACCGCAAGATCAGCCGCGACGTTGCCGACCAGCATGGAGCGCACCAGGGCGCGGGCCGCTACAACAAACAGTTGCTGCGCGGCGCCGACAAACTTGATGAACTGCGCACTCTGGCTGGGCAGGTGCGCCAATACTTCTACAAGATTACGTTGCCATGGTCCGATGAGGGCTTCCGCCTGCTGCCCTCGAACCTCTACTTCGACTTGACGGCACGTATGCGCGATTTCGAGGCCAGCTTTGAGCAAGGCGTGAAGAGCTTTCTTCAGGTCTATCCGCAGTACATCGAACAGGTGCGCCCGGAGTTGAACGGCCTGTTTCGAGAGGAAGACTATCCCGCCGCCGACAAGTTGCGCAAGAAGTTCGGCGTGAAGCTGGAAATACTGCCCATCCCGACTGGCAACGACTTCCGCGTGCAGATGTCGGCCGAGGAGCAGGCGCGCGTGGCCCGCGAGATCGACGCCAATGTTCGCGAATCACTGACGCGCGGCACCGAGGACTTGTGGAAGCGGCTCAGGGACGTGGTTTCGCACATGGTGGACCGGCTGAACGAGCCGGAGTCGCGCTTCCACGCCACGATGGTCACGAATGTCTTCGACCTGGTGGAGTTGCTGCCTCGCATGAACGTGAATAATGATGCCGACCTGAACCGTTTCGCCGATCAGATCAGGCAACGGCTGTGCGGCTTTACGGCGCAGGACCTCAAGAAGCACGACCTGCTGCGCGTGGCCACGGCAAACGATGCCGCGGAGATCGTTGCCGAGATCGACAGCGTTCTGCGTGACCGCGAAGCCAGCGTGCCGGAGGAGGCGCCGGACGCTCCAACTGTCGATGACATCCTCTCCCGTATGTCTGCGTATATGGAGGTGCCTGCGGCGGCATGAGACACGAGACACCAGCATCCATTCGCATTCAGAAAACGCGCACTACGCTTCTGTTGGATCATCCGTTCTTCGGCTCACTCCTGTTTCGCTTGAAGGGGCGCGAGCGTCGGTCGATTCCAACCATGGCGACCGATGGCGTGTCGCTCTATTACAATCCCGAGTTCGTCGATACGCTGAACTCGGCAACGCTGGCCGGGGTGTTGGCCCACGAGGTTATGCACCCCGCGCTCCAGCATCATGTACGGCGTTCCGGGCGCGATCCGAGGCGGTGGAATGAGGCGTGCGATTACGCCATCAATCCGCTGCTGCTCGACGCTGGCCTTAGTCTGCCGGACGGTGTTCTTGTCGACCACCGCTTTCGTGGCATGAGCGCCGAGCAGATTTACAACCTGCGCGATGCAGAAGCACAGCCGCAGTCTGGCGGCCAGAACAGTTCAAATGACGGTGCCGGAACTGGCGCCGGCGAAATGCCAGAAAAGCAAGACAGCACGGATGAACCACCTGTGCCAGAGACAGAGGGCGGCATCGGCCAGGTTCTTGATGCACCACAACCCGACGAAGAGACGACGAGTTCGGAAGAGCAGGCGCGAGAGTGGAGTGTTGCCGTCAACCAGGCCGTCACGCTCTCGAAGCAAGCCGGCAAGACGCCTGCGGGTCTGGCCCGCACTCTCGAAGGAGCCGCAGAGGCAACGGTGGACTGGCGCGAACTGTTGCGCCGGGTCTGGTCCGACACCATCCCCGCGGATTCGAGTTGGATGCGGCCCAACCGGCGCCACATCTGGAACGGACTCTATCTGCCCGGAGTCGTGCGCGAGGGCGTCGGAGAGATTGCCATTGCTGTCGATTGCTCCGGTTCAGTGAATGGTCGGTTGTTGCGTCTCTTTGAGGCTGAGATTTGCTCGATCCTCGAAGGCCAGCGGCCACAGTGCGTTCACGTCCTGTACTTCGACACAGAGGTACATAAAGCGGAGACTTATCAAGCCGGGGAACAAGTTCACCTCAATCCCGTTGGCGGCGGAGGCACCGACTTCGCTTCATGCTTCGATTGGCTGGAAGAGCATGGGACCAGGCCGCAGACTCTGGTCTTTCTGACCGACCTCTATGGAACGTTTCCCGAGTCCTCCCCTGACTATCCCGTACTCTGGGCCTCAACGGGCAGTCGCCACGCGCCATTCGGCAGCGTTATCCCCATGCAAGCGGCGTAGCGAATGCTCGGCTCGTTGGAACTGACACGCTACGGAGCATCTCTATGAACAAACAATTTTTCATCTTCACCGATGGCTCGTCCATCGGCAACCCCGGACCTGCCGGCTGGGCAGCTATTGTGCTTCACGGGACAAAGCGGCAGGAGATCGCTGGATCGGTTCCATGGTCAACCGTCTCTGAAATGGAACTTCGCGCTGCGGTCGAGGCCCTGCGCCTAACGCCAATCGGTGCGCGAATCGAACTACGCTCTGACTCGGAATTGCTGATAGATGGAATGCGGTTCCTGGTCTTTCGTTGGCAGCGGTTTGGCTGGCGCAACAGCCGTGGCTTCGAGTTGCAGCACCAGGAACTGTGGCGCGAGTTGATCCTTCTCAACACGCGGCGGACAATTTGCTGGCGATGGATCAGGGGACACAATGGCCATCCCATTCAATCCCGTGCCGATGTACTTGCCTACCAAGCCGCGCGCGCCCAAGTAAGCAGTTTGCCCATGGCTGCATAGTCGCGCTATCACCCTGCCAGGCGCAAACTCTATGGAGGAGTTCAATGACCGATGGCAACACACTCTTTGAAATCGACCGCGAACTCGATTCGATGCTCGATCAGATCGAGGAAGAGGCAGAGGAAAACGGAACGGCCTCTCCCGAGTTGCTCGAACGATTTCGGCAGTTCTGCGAGGCTGAAAGTGAGAAGGTGGACCGAATCGGTCGCTTCCTGATGTTGATGGACAATCGGCTGAGATACTGCCGCCAGCAAGCGGAACACTTCCAGAAACGCGCGCGCACCGCCGAAGCAAAGGGCGTCAGTACTCGGAATATGGTGCTCTACTTCCTGGCGGCACGGGGGCTCAAAAAGATAGAAGGCAAGGAGTTCACGCTTCGTCTGCAAAAGAACAGCCAGGATTCGGTCGAGATCACAGATGCGGCCCAGGTTCCGATAACTTTCCGTGAGTTGGAACTTCGCCTTCCCGGCCGTCTCTGGCAGGCGGTCCTTGCGCTCCTTCCCGAGGACACCTCCAAAGTTCTGACAAGTTGCGTCCGCAGCGACAAGCCGTGCGGTGATGCAATCAAGGAGGCCGCGAGTCGCTTTGAGGAAATTCCCGGCGCAAAGGTCAAGCGAGGCATTCATCTGCGAGTAGCTTGAAAGTCGGTGCGCAGCGAGAAACCAACATCTAGTGCTATTGAAGTAGTCAAGAACGCAAAGAGTCTTGCTCTGTTAGCGTGGTGGTGGAAGGCGTTGGATGTTGCTCGCGCTTACTGGCACTCCTAACGAGACAGATGGGGCCATCTAGTTCTAGATCGAACTTTGCCGTGTCGATGTTGGCAGACGCGCTCCGACCGGGACTCTTGTGCTTGCGGGAACTTCTGGAAGCGTAGCACTGATATAGGTGCTGTTGCAGGTCAGAGTTCTAGTCATTCCCATGAGCGCAAGATTCAACGCCAAAACTGCACGATTGACAATCATGAGGGGCAGATTCCAGAATCGGTATATGCCTCGGCAGGCTCCCTGACCACGACGCAGCCACTTTCCCTATCGAAAAGCTGAAAGTCCGCCCGGAATCTGTGGGGCTTTACTTGCTGCTCGGATGGAAGCTCATGTGGACGGACAATGAAACGGAAATTGATTTTCTGAACTTCAGTGGGATCGCAAAGACCGTTGCGACCATGATTCGCCAGGTCCAGCCGAAACCGGTTTCCATTGGGGTTCGGGTGCATGGGGCGTTGGAAAGTCCTCGCTGATCAAGCTCATTCGGAACGAACTCATGCTAGACAAGAGCACGCCGAAGGGGATGCTTTCAGATCAGAACACGTTCTTGTTTGTGGAGTTCAATGCGTGGCTCTATCAGGGATACGACGACGCACGGGCCGCGCTTTTGGACACGGTTGCACAAACACTGGAACGAGAAGCCGACGCTCGGAGAACCGCTTGCGATAAGGTCATGGATTTCGCGAGACGAGTGAACTGGTTCCGCGCAGCGAAGCTCGCTGGGAATTCGGGTACGATGCTTGCCGCAGCACATGCGGCACACCCGGGACTCGGCCTGATGGCGTTGCTAGGAGTGGCATTTAGCGGGGCTGGAGGGACCGAGGTTGACCAGGGAAAATCTGGTGCCCCGGAGAAAGAGGCCAAAGATCAGAGGAAAGAAGGCCCGTGGCTGAAAGCTGCGGAAGCCGAAACACCCCCGAGAGAGATCCAGGCTCTCCGCAATGCGCTGGAGGACGCCCTGCGAGAGCTGAACGTTACGCTTGTCGTCTTGATTGATGATCTGGATCGCTGTCTGCCGGAGACAGCCATCTCGACCCTTGAAGCCATCCGCCTTCTACTTTTCATGGATCATACGGCGTTTGTGATTGCCGCCGACGAGTCGATGATCAAGCACGCCGTCAAACGGCATTTTCAGGGCGTGGACGACGTTCTAGTCACTAATTACTTCGACAAGCTTATTCAGGTTCCGATCCGAGTGCCGCAGCTCGGCGTTCAAGAGGTGCGCGCGTACATGATGTTGTTATTCGTCGAAGCGAGCAGGCTCGATGGCCAAGAGAAAGAGAACCTCCGACGAGAAATCTGTGAGCGACTTGGTCGTACCTGGAAGGGCGAGCGTGTCGATGCCGAATTCGTGAAGAGCCTTAGGACGGAGTGGCCTAACGGATTGGAAGCACAGCTTGACACGGCAGACCGTTTAGCGGTGCTGATGACGACTGCCAAGGATATAGCCGGTAATCCAAGACTCATCAAGCGATTCTTGAATGCACTTTCCCTCCGGTTGTCTTTGGCCAGGGCGCAGGGAGTGTCGGTAGATGAGGCCGTGCTCACAAAAATGCTACTGTTTGAACGGTGCGGTTCGACGGTTGCTTACGAGGCTTTGATTCACTCCGTGACCGAAGATGCCCAAGGTCACCCGGCGGTTCTCGCATCGATGGAAGCAGATGTACGCAAGTCCGACAAAGTCGAGTTCAACGAGCCGTGGAACAACAGGTTCTTGCGCGACTGGCTTTCTCTCGATCCGATGCTCAGTGACAAGGACCTGCGCGGTGCCTTATACGTCAGTCGTGAGCATGCCCCGTTGGTGTTACCAGAGAACCGACTTTCGCAAGCGGCATCCGACGTCTTGTCGGCTTTGATCGAGCATCCTGACATGGGAGATTCTCTCAAGGGTAGGATCGGGGAGGTCGATCCGCGTAGTCTTGGTGTCATCCTCGATAAGTTACTGGATGCGGCTCGGAAGGAACAAGAGTGGGGTGTACCAGACATCTTGACGGCTTGCATGACGGTGGCCCGAGCAGACACATCTCTTGGAAGAAAACTAGCTACGTTTCTGATTGATCGACCAGCCTCCCAGATTAAGGCCAGCATTGTTCCCAAGATCAGTGGAGAACAGTGGTCTGCTGAGATTTTTTCCAAGTGGCTGAGTGACGGAGAAGTGACAAAGCAGGTAAAAAGCGCGATTGCGCTTCGAATGGAGAAGAAATAATGGGCACGTCGTCCTCCAGCAAAGGTTCACCGTCAAACGTTCCCATGGTGCCGCCGTGGGTTGCAGACGTTCCCAGCGAGACTCCAAGCGATTCTACCGCTGAGGTGCCCCCCGATGAGGAGCTTGCATCTACTCCACGTCCAATTGATGGTCTGGATCTCGCTGGAGTTGCCGATGAAAGCGTAGCTAACGCGCCTGTGGCACTCCCAATCAACGACAAGAACCGGCTAGCACCAACAGGCAGGTTCAGCGCAGCTCGGTTGGACCTGGGATCGTTTGCACGAAACAACGATCGCCAAGCCATGCGGCGGGGGATGCGATACTACGTCTCGCGTGGATATGGCGGTAGCAGCACGGCGACCCACCGCATGGGCGGAACCATCCGGAGTTCCGAAACGCTGTTTTCCGCGGTCTCTGGGATTCCGGGAAATCCACTCCATGCGCCAGGGGCACCACTAGATCCAGCAGTACTTGCTGGACGGTCAGCTGATGACATTATGGATGCTGTCACAGATGCCGTTAGGCCTGTTGACGGCACACAAGATTCCGAGTCAAGTCGAGCGGCGATTCGGGATGCGCTTTCGGATACGCTGGAGAAATATCCAGATGCGGATCTCCTAAACTTGACCGATCAGCAGAAGGAACATGCAGTCGAAGTCTTTGTGGCAGCCGATATTTATGGCCGCTTCTACCTAGACCTCGGAACGCATGTGATCGAGAATGCACCGTCGGCATCAGCGGGCTTGAGTCGCTTGAAGGAGATCCGGGACTACATCCGGGAGACGGTTGCAGAGGCCTTTCGGAATTTGAATTCAAAAGGTCAGTCCTTATCCAAGAGTCGGGTCGCAGCAGTGGTCCGCGATGCAATTCACGAGACATTTGAGGTGTTCGAAGGTTATACCCAATGAAAATTGTGTGCGCTCCAGAATCCTATGACTGTGCTCAAGAACAGAGTGATTTATCTGTCATCCTATTTGGCGCTACGAATGATCCAGATAAAGGTGCCATCGGCAATGGTGTTCCTGCTGTTATCCGAAAGGCTCGCCTTGCACCAGCATCACTCGCGTGGGATATTGTCTCATTGGCGCTTAGTGTCTTTGCCGCCGATATGGCGGGGCATCGTGCAACAAGCCCGGATGGTTGGACTCGAACCTTCGACTTGCATGTTGCTGTCTCCGATCCAATGTTGTGGTCAGATTGTAAGGAAATCGTCGAACGGCTCCTCCGCTTCTTGACGACCGATCTCTGGACAATCTCGTTCTTCGGTGGAGGGTTCACTCCGGAACCGCATCCCAAAGCAAAGCCTCTGGAAGTTGATGCCGCAGTGCTTCTGTCTGGAGGCCTCGACAGTCTTATTGGAGCGATTGATTATGGCAGTACCGGAAAGAAGTTGATAGCGGTCAGTCACATCGTGCGCGGCGACGGCAAAAAGCAAGAGATCTTCGCGAACGGTATACAAGGCATTGAGAAGCATCTCCAGTTGCCACACGCCGCACACATTCCTAATGCAGAAACTCCGGCGTCGCAGCGCAGCCGCTCATTGATGTACCTCGCGTATGGAGTTCTGGCAGCTACCTCGACGGCTCATTATCAGAACGGACAAACAGTCGATCTATATGTGTGCGAGAACGGGTTCATCGGTCTGAATCCACCGCTCACTCCTGCTCGGGTGGGAAGCTTGAGCACCCGTACGACCCATCCCGTTGTGTTCGCTCACTTCCGTTCTCTGCTCGCAACGCTCGGCCTACGGGTGCATATTTCTAATCCATATCAGACCGTGACTAAGGGCGAGATGCTACTGAATTGCAAGAACCAGGAACTTCTTGGAAAGTTTGCGGCAGAATCAACAAGTTGCGGACGATTCAAAACCTATTCATACCGGCATTGTGGTCGTTGCGTTCCTTGCCTCGTTCGGCGCGCAGCGTTCGAGAAGTGGAAAGGCGCAGACGCAACTGTCTATCACTTTAACGACCTGGGACGGGATGAATCTGAATACAGTGGTTTCGATGACGTGCGATCTGTAATGATGGCAATAGAGGAAAGCAAAGCGGTTGGGGTGCGTCGTTGGCTGGGCGCGACACTCAGTTCAGCTTTGGTGACGAATAGAGACCCTCTGCGTGAGGTTGCGGAACGCGGATTGCGAGAACTTGAAGACCTGATGGTGAAATTGAAGGTAAGATGATCGATTTTCATGTGCATCTCGATCTATATCCAGACCCGGTCTCGGTTGTTCAACGTTGTGGCGAACTCGGAGTCTATGCTCTCTCAGTGACTACGACACCATCTGCGTGGGAACGCACTTCTGCTCTCTCGTCCGGCTTACCCCGCATCCGGACTGCGTTGGGCCTGCATCCACAACTTGCACAGCAACGAAAGCACGAACTTACTCTCTTTCGAGAGCTGATCAGCAAAACCCAGTATATCGGTGAGGTCGGTCTAGATGGCAGCCGGGAGTGCAAGCCATTCTGGAATGACCAGCTGGATGTGTTCCATGAGGTTCTGGAACTGTGTTCTAGTTGCGGTGGCAGAATCCTTTCCATCCACAGCCGCAGGGCTGCGTCAGAAGTTTTGAGGTGCCTGCGAACCTATCCTTCCGCAGGCGTTCCAATTCTTCACTGGTTCACCGGTACTCACAAGGAACTGGGTGATGCAATAGATGTTGGATGCTGGTTCAGCATCGGGCCGGCCATGCTATCCTCGACGAAGTCCAGAGAGCAAATTGCGAAGATGCCTCGCCATCGCGTTCTGACCGAAAGCGATGGCCCCTTCGCGCAACAAGAAGGACGCCCTCTCTACCCTTGGGATATTAGCCGCACTCTCGATCATCTCGCTGGCATCTGGGGTATATCGACAAGCGACGTAGAATCCATTCTTCATCAGAACCTGAGACAACTAGGCGCATCCGTTGCGGAGAAGCTTGCGCTGGATAGCCAAGCCCCTTCATAAGTATTCCAGACCCTCTTTACTTAAAGACGGTTTCCTCAGCACTCAGTGAGGTGTCAGGCAGATTCGGTACGCGCTACTCTGGCTTTCCGACTCGCCTTTCGTCGTGTGGTCACTCAGATAGGAAAGCAGATCTTCTTGGCGAGGCTGGCCAAATGCCAGCCGGTATATCGCCAGCATCTGCTTCAGCCGTCGCAGCTCCGCCACTTCACGACTTAGCGGAAGAATCGGGACCCGGCGCTCCACACTCCACCCGCCATCAGTTTCAAAGAGCCAATAGGGGATCAAATCGTTCATTCCCGGCTTTCTATCTTTCGCCGCGCGCGCAAATAGCTCGTCCCAAAGATCGGCCCAGCCACCGCTTTGGAGCGCCGACAATCCGTATGCCTTGGCGAGATTGCGCCTGACGGCGTGCCCCTTGTAGCGATGAACGCGGCCCTCACGTTGCTCAAGATCAACCGGATTGGAAGGGAGGTTCCAGTGGTAAACGACATGGCAATAAGGATGGAAGTCCAACCCTTCCTGTCCAACCGACGTTGTGGCCAGGACGAACGGACGAAATGGTGAATTGAATGCCTGTCGCACGCTTCCTGAGCGAATGAGCGTTTGTCCGTCATCATCGCGGACATCGCCAAACCGAACTGCGAACCGGCACCGAATTGAAAACTCGTTCTCCCGGATATGCCCGTGCGGCGTTGCCTTCAGGTCATCCACGCGTAGGGGCGAAGCGCGCAGTGACAGTGCCTCGACCATTGCATCCGCAACGCCGACGACGATTTCTACCCCGGTTCTCTGGGTGAGTCCGGTAATTTCTTTCAGAACGTGCGCGTACTCATCAAGAACTGCCTGAAGGTTCCCGTCAATGCAGTAGCTCAGCACGCGCCGCCAGTAGGGCACGCGCTCGTCATCCGCTCTCAACAGCGCTGTCACCTCCGGCTGATTGAATAACGAGCGCAGGCCGTCGCCGATGCGCGACGCGGCCGAGAGCGCAGACGGGTTTACGTCGGGAAGGCCCTTGGAAACTCGCCGTATCGCTCGCAGAGCACATATTGCTGGCGAACCAAGCGCGAAATCGGTCAAGACCTCGGATAAGTCGTCAGGCATTCTGCCAAGCTTTATCTGGCCCTCAAAAGCTTGGATAAAGAGATCAATGTGCTGCCGAAAGCCGCCTGCGGTGTCGCCATCATCCCCCGCCTGAATGCTCGCCCAGCCTTCTCCTTGACTGTTCAGCCACGACAACACTTCTTTTGCGTACTTCCTATCCAATAGCGCGAGAGATGCCCAATACCAGCGCTGATCCGCAACACCGTCCTTTGGAGAATCGAAAGGTGTGATAGCCGAGAGCTTCTCCTTAATCCGGTCACGCGCTTGCCCCCGTATTTCCGAAACGTCAGGTGCCTGTGTCTTCCCGGAAGCAACAGCAAAAACGAGCGGGTCTATCAGATTGGCCAGCGTCGGACAGGGATACAGCAAGGCGAGAGCAGGCATTCCGGCGGGCCGATGATCCTCCGCGTCCATACGGAATTGAAGCAATTGACGGCGCTTTTTGTGCAGTTCGCGATACCTCGGAAGCCCCTCCTGCTCTTGCAGCATGTGCCGCTCGCATTCGTAGGAGCAGATTGCCGCGATGGCATCGGGGACCACCTGCCAGCTTGAAAAGATCAGGGATTTAGTTGCGGGTATGTCCTGTGCGTACACGCCGCCAGGCTTGAGGTAGGGCAGGGACGGCGGTAACCACAGCAGTTGCCATTGGCCCGCGTCCACCGTTTTCGACATCAGTTGCCTGAGCCGCGCGTTTGCCGGATCGATTGCGCGATAACGCTGAATATTGACGTTGCGCAGAAGCTCACCATCGGCCTTCCGAAAGGCCGCCAGCAACTCCTCTGAAGGCTCCTTGCAGTGTTCACGCAGGCGACGTTTCAGCTCATAGCCGTCTCCCATCAGATTGACGAGGTAGGGGCTCGATTTCCAATATTCAATCGTATCTCCGGATTCCACGGCTTGCGCGACACGATCAACGAACCGGGCCGTCCGCAGGTCGGCCGGCCCGAGCATTGCGGCTTCGGGCGGCTCAATCAGCATTGCGTTATGCGACTCCGTCATGTCTATGCGTTCAGTGCGCGCGATGACCGACCGCAAATGCGTCTCAAGGATGTCGCGCACTTCGATAGCCTGTGCGGAACTCTGATCATCCAGGCCATAGAGCGCCTGGCGAAAGCGGCGGAATTCCTCCTTGATTTCGCTGATCCGGCTCTCATCACCATCGAACAGGAAGCGCAGTGTAGATTCAGCACGAAACAGACCGCATGGCTGCATAGGACCGTCGTCAACTCGAATGCGACGAAGCCGGTAATTGAAGCGATCGCGCACCGCGGAATCAATACTTCGGCCATTGTTGCGAGAGGAACCCCATCGACGGCACGTTCCTTCGGTAGGGAGATAGGCCAAATGCGGATTGACTCAATTTGTTTGAGCTTGATGTTGCGTTTCGCGAATATGCTTAAGTCCCAGGCATCCGCGTCCGCAGGTCTACAAGACAGCCGGATTCCGGCCAGCATCAAGTCAGCGCGCGCCGCGTCGATAATCCTCTCCGCCTGCTCCTCAGCGGAAAGCGGGGGCGGCTCTTCAGGCGGCTCGAACTCAATGAGATACTCCTGCATGCCATGATCGCCCAGAAACGAATCAATTCCCCCGATGCGGCTACGCTTCCCTGTAAGTTCGGCCAGGATCTCGACATTGCTTCCAGCGACCAATGAGGCGTTCGTCGCGTTCGCGGACCCAAGGTAAAGCGTGGTGTCCCAGCCGTTCTCAGCGATGTAAGCTTTTGCGTGCAGTCCGCGTGTAAGCCGGTCAGAGGCAAGGGCGTCGTCTCCGTCGTCAGTCTCAGCACCCTCGTGCAGCACCATGAGTGCGCCGAATCTGGCCAGCGAAGCCTTTGAGAACCAGTGCTGCAGAAAGTAGATGCGCAGCACGATGCCCAGGCCCACTGGCTGGCGACCTTTGCCTGCCTTGGGATAATGCGGCTCGATCAAGGCTTCCAACTCCGACCACGGAACTACCGCTTCCATGCTATTAAGAAACTGCTCTCGGCGGCTGGACCGCGCATACTTTTCAAAACTCGGCTGGCACGCAAATGTTATCTGGCGCATCGCGACTTCCCTCTATGTACCATTTGACGCAAGCGCCAAGCGAATGGATGACTTAATCAGAGGCTCCTTAGACGACTGTACATAGTTTAGTATTGACCACGTAACACTACTGTCCGGTTTAAATCAGATTTCCCGTCGTCAAGCCCATTGGCACGTTTAGTTTACAGCGAGTTCAGGGTGTCCACGATTTGAATTGCGTGTGGCTCGTTTGCGATGCTTTCGGGATTCAACGACCGGGAGTGCCGCATGAATGTGGGCAAGACGCTGTTTTCGCAAGTGATGGAATTTGTGCCGTGGAAGACCT
>Ga0302201_10003297_pt1 | contig 12077 bp, 13 predicted proteins | sample II_Bog_N3_2_FD_194586 | JGI IMG/M metagenome (GOLD analysis project Ga0302201, IMG submission 194586) | Peat permafrost microbial communities from Stordalen Mire near Abisko, Sweden - II_Bog_N3_2 | ecosystem: Environmental > Terrestrial > Soil > Wetlands > Peat | place: Sweden: Abisko...
GGTTTAGGCAATCAGTCTCAAGGGCCACCGTATGCCTCCTCGGACAACCCAAAAAAGCCATAGGCCACGAGTCTCAGATAGAACCATGGTTGGCAATTGCCACCCGCTGCTTGCAAGCGCTTGATAAGCCGCCGGAAGAACGCGAGGGAATATGACTCCGAGAACCGCCCACGGACGAGAGAAAGAAAACCATGCCCAGGCAAAATATATCAGCGCTGCCAACAGGGGCTGGATGTCAGTAAAAATCCTTCCCCCCGCAGGTCAGGTGAAGTGTTTTTACTTGACATCCCCTTTTATAGAACCCGCCGATAACGAACAAGTCTCTCCGTCATGAACTTGAGCATACGCAGGCGGTTCCTCCCAGGTGCCCAAAAGCGAGGCACCTGGGGCACCCAGTTTCAGAGGTGGGGACCTGCGCCACCCGCCCCGCTGAGCCCGCCGCTGAGACAATCACCGGTAACAGCGATGATGCCTGCTCTCCGGCCTCCGCCAACTCCCCGATGCGATAGGCTCGCCGCCACTGGAACACCTGATGTGAGTTCACGCCCTCGGCCTGCGCTACTCGCGCCACGCTCTGCCCTGACTGAAACGTCAACTCCACAATCCGTCGCTTCTCTGCGACAGAACGCCGCACACGCACCTTGCTCGCTTCCATGTCTCCATCGTTACAATGCGGCGAACGCATGTCGAGGGTGGGAACACAAGACGCTTACGAACCGGGTCTCTGGGATGGATACCGGAGCAGTGGGCGTGGTCGAGCTTCCGGCGTTACGCAGCTGGGACCGAAGGGACGGTGATCGAGTCGGAGCGGACCGGTTGGCGGAGGGAACACGAGGACACACTCCCCGGTCCCCAAAAGCGAGGGACCGGGGGCACCCTCATCTTGGTTGGCAGAGATCACCGGGACCGGGGCCACCCGCCTGTCGTATCGATGCCCATCTCGGTGACCTGTTCACCGCCCAGACCGAGAACAAAGTCGTTGGTGGTCGTGAAGCCGTTGGTAGAAGGATCGCAGCTCCATTTGCTGATGGTCCCCTTGGCCACGCGCGTGCCATCGGCGTCATAGAGATAGCCGGTATAAGTAGTCATGCTGGCGACGGGAGCGCTGGCCATGGCGCAGATACGTCCCTCGGCGTCATAGAGATACCTTCCTCTGAATTGTACTGACATCCCCCGCCCCTAAAAGTGAGCGACCGGGGGTACCTCTCGTGACTGGTGTTGAACCTCAAGACCGAATCCACCCGCCTATTCTAAAGTAGGAACTTGGCATCCTGTTCGTACATCCGCAATATGATCCACCCGCATTAAATCTATGAATATCACCCTCAGATTTGGATTCAGCGGAACTCTGCCGCCAAGTCGAAGTCTGCCGTAAAATCTTGCGCTAAGTTTTCTTCTAATAGAATCTGGTGGACATGGATGTCTCATGATTTCATCGAATTTGTCAACACTTGGGTCTGCATTGTCTTGGGATACGCCTAATTGCAAGGCATTATGATCGCAGTTCTTGTCTATCAAAAGTGCACCGTGCAGAAGATCGGACATGACGGTAGCCTCAAGAACTACATCCAGTTTGTGTCTAGCCATTTTTACGCTATCCGCTCGACAGACACTGGTCCTTACGTAATGCGATTGCCTGCCCTGGGCACAAGCATTCTGGCTTACGGTGGGGATGACAAATATGCATAGCAAACAGAACCTCTTCATGGTTTACATCCTTTCTTGCAAGCCTCATTTGTAGAGGCAGTCGCCCCGGCCTCAATTGCTGCGCTTCGGTTCTTTTCAAAATCAGCTCCACTCCAATCACCTGACCATAACCCGCTAGGTGTGGGAATGCTAAATCCCTCATTAACGTAAGACTCGGTTCGATAGGCATGACGCTCACTTTTCATCTCCTCGTGACGATTCGAAATACCATGCCCCATTTTTCTTTCATCTGATCCGTGGGTTCCTTCGTGTATGGCTATACCAGCACGTTCTGTCAAGTATGTGCCAGCCATGAACCCTTTCGTCGAAGCATGGATTTGTGCAAGATCAAACTTGATTCTTATATTCCCTTTAGCGTCATATGACGTTATTCCTGCTGTGCCCTTAGATAATTTCCCGAACGAAACAAACACCTTGTTCTTCGTTGTATCGGACCCGTAAAAATCGAGCACCCCCTGTATTTCCCTCGCTTGATCGGATTCAGGCCCAAAGTGTTTCATAGCGACCCTCGCCATATTCAGTGCCGTTACAAATCCGGCGCAATCCTCGCTGCTTCCTCTGCAAGTGTAGTGGCCATCAAGGTCGAGTCTGGCAAGCGGGTTGTTCATAACATATGCGTACAGGTTGAGCGTCTGTGGATCATCCAGCTTGGCGTACGGCACCGGCTCTTCCTTGATGCTCCAATCGGGTGATATCCAGCGGCCCATCGAGCTGGAGTAGTATCGCGCTTCGAAGTAGTCGTTCCCCGACTCGGCATCTCGTTCTTTGCCGGTGAAGTGGTGTTCGGTGGGGGCGGTGAGGGAGGCGATGTAGGGGGAGAGGTTGCCGCCAGTGTCGGGCTGGGAGACGCAAGTGAGCGCGTCGCCGTAGGGCAGGCTCTGGCAGGTCTGCTCCAAAACTCCGGCAAAGTTGGTTTGGGCGCGGCGGGTGCCGAGCGGGTCGTCGAGGTAGAAGTGCAGGCCGTCGTTGTCGTAGGTGCCGAGCAGCTTGCCGCCGGACCAGATGTTGGCGTGCTGCCAGACGAGGCCGGTGGTGGTGGCGCCGCTGGGCACGGTGCCGCCCATGCCCATCTCGGTGAGCTGCTCGCCGCCCAGGCCGAGGATGTAGTCGTTGGTGGTTTGGAAGCCGTTTTGGGCTGGGTCGCAGGACCAGGCGGTGATGGAGCCTTTGGCGATGCGCGTGCCGTCGGCGTCATAGAGGTAGCCGGTCATGGTACTGATGCCGGCGACGGGGTTGGTGTAGACGGCGCAGGTGCGGCCCTCGGCGTCATAGAGATACTGGTGGGCGCCGTCGTTGAGTACGTCGCCCAATGCGTTCTGGGCCAGATCCATGCTCTTATCCTATATCCCGCTTTCGAGCTTCGTAAATTCCCAGGTGCCCAAAAGCGAGGCACCTGGGCACCCAACTTCAGTTCATTCCTCCGGATGGGAACCCGTGCCACTCACCTTCTCAAGCCATAGTGTTGCTATCAGGGTTGACGAGCGGGCCATCTGTCCGTCTGGATCGAGATAATCCCGGAAAATACAGCGTTACTGCTCGGGCTGTACGACCAAATCATGCGCCAGCCTGAAGTGCATGATCGACTCAGCGGGTATGTCGAGATCGCAGTTTCCCGTCAATCCCGCGGTGGCCGTACCAGCGCCACCACCCGCCAGGCCGCCAATCGCCATGCCTTTACCGCCCCCGGCCAAGCCGCCAATCAGCATACCGAGCCCCGTACCTCCGCCGATCATTGCCGCCGAACGCTTGCCCTTGCCCTTCTTGGTTTGCGTATGATCTCGCGTTGCCAGCGGATAGCGCTTCCCGTTCAGTGTGAGTGAGGTCAACCGCAACTCCAGCACCGAACTGCCTTTGAAGTGCCCACGCTCTTGGGATGCATCCACCACCCCACCAACCAAGGCGCCCTTCGGCACCAGCACGCTGTTGTCGCCGGCCAGAACAGGGTTTACGATCTCGCCAGTGAACCTGTCTCCAGCGCGGGTGGTCTTTACGCTGATGTGCTGGTCGATCCGGATTGCCAGGTTTGTGCCGGCCGGGATGATCACATTGACCGGAACTGGAGGTGGCAGCGGCACTGCGGAGACGGTTGGCTCCGATGGCGCTGGAACGGGCGTTCCGGCCGCTGGAGGCGTCGAGGTCGTTGCGATCTCCCCTGTCGCCTGTCCTTTTGCCGGCGGCTGCACAATCGTCGTAGTGGTGGTCCCGTTCTTATCCACGGAAACCACCTGTTGCGCCTGCCCTGTCGCGGCCGCCTGCTTTTTAGCCTGATCGAGCGCCTTGTCCTGCTTGGATTCGCATCCCGAAAGAATGCTTGCAACAAGGAGCAAGGTGAGCATTGCGATCCGCCCGGTGCGAGTCAATATGCCTGATTTGATCATGGTTGATCTTCTTTCGCTGAGTTTTCACCCTAACACAAATTTACTCAAAGCCTGTGCCTAACCGTCAACCAATTCTGTATCAATCAGCTCGGCGCAGGATGCAAAACATACAGCAGGGCAGACTGCGCTTGTGCGCCCTTAGTACTACAGTTGTAGATCCTTCAATTCTCGGGAAATCGGCGAAGATCCGGGCCTGAAGGCCCTTCAAATTCCTCCTCATTCAGAGGGCTGAAGCCCTCTGCTCCCTCCGAAATCTTCTATCTACAACCGTAGTAATAGGCTTGCGGACCCCCAGTTCCCGGAAGCGGGACATGGGGTGCCCGGCGATGTCATTTTTACATGATCTCTCGATTCGCCCATCTGTCCGGGACTGCCGACCGGTGATGCAGGTCACTGTTCGGCACTTGCGTAAACATCAATGATTGATCACGTACGGTTAGCGTCCGCGCACTTGGAGGCAATTCTATGAAACGGTCGAGATTGCCGCTGATGCGCAGGGCTTCACAGATATTTTTTCTGCTGCTCTTTTTCGCGCTGCTGCTGTTCACGTCTCTGACCCTCTTCCCCCGCGACGCCAGCGAAATTCAGTTGCGCGCACCGGTGCGGCTGTTTTTCGAGTGGGACCCGCTGGTGGCCGTGGTGAACGCGCTGGCCAGCCACGCGCTTTATCGCGGACTGCTGTGGAGTTTGCTGATCCTGGTACCCACGCTGTTTCTAGGCCGGTTCTTCTGCGGTTGGATTTGCCCCATGGGCACGCTGCAACACTTTGTGGGCAATATGCCTTCAGAGACGAAGCGCGGCAAACAGCGCATCGAGGCGAATCGCTATAAGCGGTGGCAGACGGGCAAATACGTGGTGCTAATTGCCGGATTGGTGTCCGCGTTTTTTGGTTCCGCGGTAATCGGCTGGCTTGATCCTTTCAGTTTGCTGGTGCGGTCATTTGGGTTATCTTTGTTGCCGGCCTTCAACTTTGGTGCGCAGGCCGTGCTGACGCCGCTCGAACACAGCCATGTAGCGGCCATCAAAGCTGCCGGCGAGACGCTGCATACGATTCTGCACTATACAGTGCTCTATCTCCGCCAGCCGCACTACGCACAGGGCGCCTTCCTGGGGATTCTGTTCATTGCTATTCTTGCAGCCAGCTTGCACGTGACGCGGCTGTGGTGCAGGGCAATTTGTCCGCTGGGCGCACTGCTGGGCGCGGTGTCGCGCTGGTCGTTGCTGGGACTGCACAAGGACCCTGCCGCGTGCGACCACTGCAACCGGTGCCTTTTGCATTGCCAAGGCGGCGACGACCCAATCGGCGGCGTGCCGTGGCGCAAGGCCGAGTGCCTGATGTGCATGAACTGCGTGGGCGCATGTCCGCACGACGGGCTTGCTTTTCGCTTCTTCCGCAAGGAGCATGAAGTTGCGTCGCCGGATTTGGGACGGCGCAGAACGCTGACAGGCATTGCGGCCGGCGCTGCTGTGGTTCCGCTGATGCGCGCCAATACGGGCATGGGCAAGAGCCGCAGTGAACGGCTGCTGCGACCGCCAGGCTCGCTGGACGAGCCGGAGTTTCTATCGCGCTGCATTCGCTGCGGCGAGTGCATGAAGGTTTGCCCCAACACGGCGCTGCATCCCACGCTCGATCAAGCCGGCCTTGAGGGACTATGGACGCCAACGGTGGTGCCGCGCATCGGCTACTGCGAACCGAGCTGCGTGCTTTGTTCCGAAGTTTGCCCCACCGGCGCCATCTGGCAGATTACGCCGAAAGAAAAAGGCTGGGTGGTGGGTGTCGGCGGTCAGAGCCAACCGATTCGATTGGGAACCGCGTTTTATGACCGGGGCCGCTGTTTGCCGTGGGCCATGGCGACGGAGTGCATTGTCTGCGAAGAGTGGTGCCCGGTTTCGCCGAAGGCAATTTATGTGGAAGAAGCGCAGGTCATCGACTCGGCGGGCAACACGAAGACGCTGAAGCAGCCGCGCGTGGACCCCAGCCGCTGTGTGGGCTGCGGCGCGTGCGAATTTGCGTGTCCGTTGCAGGAGCGCCCGGCTGTGTATGTTACCAGCATCGGCGAAAGCCGCTCACCGGGAAGTCAGATTCTACTCAACAGGAAATAAGGGAGACAGTCGTCGTGAAATATTGTTTGAATTGGAAGTGGGCCGTTGCGGCTCTTGTCATGGTTGCCGCAGTTGCCGGTACAGGCTGCAAGAAGAAAGGCGCTGACCCGTTTCCGGCGTCGGGCGCGGTTGCGGATTGGCAGAAGAGCAGCGAGACGCGCGTCTTTGCGGCCAAGGATTTGTGGCAGTATATTGACGGCGATGCCGAGCAGTATATTTCGGCCGGCGTTGTTTCCACCTCGACCTCCGACTACAAATACAAAGGCGAGTTGGAAGCGACGGCCGATGTGTACACGATGGGCGATGCGACCGGCGCGCGCAAGATTCTGGAGAGCGGGCAAAGCTCTGACGCCAAGGCTGTTCAACTAGGCGATGCTGGTGTTGCGTATGCGCAGAGCGTGATCTTCCGCAAAGGCTCGCACCTGGTGCGCATCGTCGCTTATGAGTCCGAGCCAGACGCTCAGCAGGCATTGCTTGCGCTGGCGCATGGCGTGGAAGCGAAACTGTAACTGGATGTGGCTGTTGAATGACGCATGCACAGGAGGATTGCCATGGAAAGCCGCAGAGATTTTCTGAAAACCGCAGCGACGGGAGCTTTGGTATTGGGCTCGCAGAGGAAGTCGGGGTTGGCCGCAACGCTGGACCAGCACGCGCAGACTGGCAAGTCCAAAGTAGTGATGGCTCGCGATGCGTCGCTGCACGGAACTGGCGCGCAGCCGGACGAAAAGCGCGTGCTCGATTTGCTCGACCGCGCCATCGCTGCTTACACCGGCCATGATAATCCGGTCGAGGCGTGGAAGCACATTCTGCGAGCGGACAAGGTGATCGGTCTCAAGGTGAACGGCCTGGGCGGCAAAGGAGTCTCCACCCACCTGTCGCTCATACTGGCTATTTGTGAGCGGCTGCAACAGGCCGGCATAAAGCCCGGCAACATTGTGATATGGGACCGCAACGCGCGCGATCTTGTGAGTTGTGGGCTGACTATCTCGACTGATCCCAGCCGCATTCGCTGCTATGGCAACGATGTTGCGGGCTACGAGGAGCAGCCGGTCACATGGGGCGCAACCAGCGTCAAGCTCGCCAGGATTCTCTCTCGCGAATGCGACATGGTGATTGGCCTGCCCATTCTCAAGGACCACAGCATGTCTGGCGTTACGTTTGCGATGAAGAATATGTATGGAGTGGTGGAACGCCCGCAGGGATTGCATCCCGGCGGATGCAATCCCGGCGTGGCCGACCTGAATTGCATTCCGGCGGTGCGCGACAAGGTGCGCTTTACCATTGGCGACGCGATGACTTCTGTCTATGATGGAGGGCCGGGCTTCCATCCAGAGCGCCTCTGGCAGCCAAATGCGCTCATCGTGGGCGAGGATCGCGTTGCCGTCGATCACACTGCATGGCAGATGCTCGAGCGCAAACGCGCCGAAATGGGCTTGCCGACATTTGAAGCTGCGGGACGGCCGCCGCGCTACATTGCCACCGCCGCTGACGCGGCTCACCGTTTGGGCACGAACGATCCGCAGCGCATTCACTTGATGGAAGTTTGAGCGGGAGAAATATCATGGCCGGGGAAACCGAACGCAAGCCGGAAGAAGCAATGGGCGCGGCGCAGGGCATGACGCGGCGCGAAGCGATGCTGCAACTGCTGCGTGTGGGCGGAGTAGCAGCGGGTGCCGCGGGCGGGGCTGTCTGGCTCAGTGAGCACAGCTTCCGGCCTGTCCCGGCGAAGGCGAAACAGGCGCGGCGCGACCATCGCGCGGCTGCCGATTTGCAATGGCCGGCCATGACCGTTGTTCAGAATGGAGAGCCGCGCGCGCTGGTCGAGAAGGCTTTGGAAAATCTGGGCGGCATTAGCCGCTTCGTAAGCCGCCAGGATGTGGTGGTGATCAAGCCGAATATCGCATGGGACCGTACGCCGGAGCAGGCCGCCAACACGAATCCCGATGTGGTTGCCGAGATGGTGCGCCAATGCTGGAGCGCCGGAGCCAAGCGCGTCATCGTCACCGATGTGAGTTGTAACGAACCGCACCGCTGCTTTCAGCGTTCCGGCATTCAGGCCGCCGCGCGCGCCGAGGGCGCTGAAGTTATTCTGCCCGATCCTGAACTATTCCGCGAGGTGGAGTTGGGTGGCGTGGTGCTGAAAAGCTGGCCGGTCTTTACGCCGTTTCTTGAAGCGGACAAAATCTTCAACTTGCCCATCGCCAAGCACCACGGGCTCACCGGCGTCACGCTGGGCATGAAAAATTGGTATGGCATTCTCGGCGGCGAGCGCAACCGGCTGCATCAGCAGATTCACCAGAGCCTCGCAGACCTGGCTAATTTTATGCTGCCTACGCTGACGATGATTGACTGCTACCGCATCCTGCTGCGCAACGGGCCGACAGGCGGAAACCTGGAAGACGTGGCCACAAAGAAAACTATCGTCGCCGGAACCGATCCGGTGGCTCTCGACGCTTACGTTGCCAAAGCGTATTGGAATCTCGACGCCGAGAAATTGCCTTATCTGCAGATGGCCGCCAACCGAGGATTGGGCACCGTGGACTTCGATAAATTGCAGGTGAAGATTAGTCAGTCGAGATAGGAAAGTTTTGATTAAGTACATTCTTTCAGACAGACATTCCCGCAGGGGCTAAAGCCCGTGATTGTTTTGTTGCGCTTGCGGCACGGCTGAAGCCGTGCCCTTTCAAAACACCGGCTTATTCAGAGGTTCCTTAGATTGCGGCCTGCACCACATTGCGCAGCGGCTCACCGGCAATGTAGCGACGCAACTCATCCGCGGCCGCGCGCAGGGAACGGGGCGCGAACTGCGGGCTGGAGCCGGCCACGTGAGGCGTGAGCAGCAGGTTGGCGCAACTCCATAGTGGGTGGCTATCAGGAAGCGGCTCGGGATCTGTGACGTCGAGAGCGGCGCGAATACTGCCGGCATTGAGCGCGTTGACTAATGCGTCTGTATCCACGATAGGCCCGCGCGCCGCGTTGACCAGCAGCGCACCCTGCCGCATCAGCGAAAGCTGGCGCGTGGCGATCAGATGATACGATTCAGCAGTTGACGGAAGGATCAGAATCACGACCTCCGCTTGCGGCAACAGATCGTCGAGTTCGCTGATGGCATGGACCGGAGGATTGCTACGCACGGCGCGGGCGACGCGCACGAGCTCGACATTGAAGGGAGCAAGCATGCGCTCGATCTCCTTGCCGATGGCGCCGTAGCCCACCAGCAACACATTCTTGCCGGTAAGTTCTTCTAACATGACGGGCGGATAAAGCGGTCGCGCATCGCCGGTGATTTGCGCGTAGTGAGCGCTGGCCTCGAAGCGGCGGTTCCACTCCCCGGAGTGCTGCACGTCGAGATAAAGCGGGACATATTTCAACATGGTCAGAATGGCGCTGAGGGTCCACTCGGCGGTGGAGATGCTGTGCGCGCCGCGGGCGTTGCAGATGGTGACGTGCGGCCCGGCTACGTCCGGAATCCACTCCGTGCCGGTCATCAGGGCCAGGATCAACCGCACGCCTCGCAGGCGCGGCCAGACGCGCATGGCCCGCGTGGGATAAGGATTCGGAATCCAGACGTCAATTTCGACATCGTGATCGAGATCGTCAGGCAGGGGAATCAGTTCGATTTCTGTGGGGAAATCGTGCAACAGATCCGCGGATATTGTGGCTGGGTATCCTACACGCAGCATGGGCAATGTCTCTCTGGGGAAACGCAATTCTGTGCTAAATACCACATAAGATGTGATGTTCCGCGCGGCCTTTTGATTCGTCTTTCTGATGCAATATGACAAGAATCAGATCGCGAGCAAGTTGGTGTAGACGGCCATCCCGGCCACGGCATCGACGCCTAGAGCATCCAGCGCATCCACTTCTTGCTGGCTGCGAATGCCGCCAGCCACGATGAGTTGACGCTGAGTGAGTTTGCGCAAGCGCGATGCAGTTGCGATGGGAAAGCCCTGCATCAAGCCTTCACCGTCTATATGCGTGTAGAGAAATGCGCCAGCATTGGGTTCGAGTTGTGGAATTGCTTCATCGGGCGTGAGCGCAACCTGCGCCTTCCAACCCTTGACGGCGATGCGGCCATTCTTGGTGTCGATGCCGGCCACGATGCGTTCCGTGCCAACGGCAACGGCGAGCGCAGCGGCAAACTCGGTGTTGACAGCGCCCGCTTCCGAGAAAAGCGCAGATCCGATGATGACACGCTTCGCTCCCGCATCGAGCACCTGTTGCGCGCGCTCGATAGAGTGGATGCCGCCGCCTGCCTGAACGGGTAACCGCTTCGCAATCTGGGCGACCAATTTGGAGTTATCTCCCTGGCGCATCGCTGCGTCGAGATCGATCAATTGGACTAAAGGAAATTTGGAAAATTTGTCGATCCAATATTCGAAGTCGTCGAAGGCAAGGCGCAGTTTTTCTCCCTGCACAAGCTGGACGATTTGACCGCCCAATAAATCAATAGAAGGAATCAGCATGGAAGCCTCACGGAGACGCCTGCTCTGGCCAGCTCTTCTTTGAGCGAACGCGCGCTCGAAACCCCGAAGTGAAAGATGCTGGCTGCGAGCGCCGCATCGGCCTTGCCGCGTCCGAAGACATCAACAAAATGATCCACGGTTCCTGCGCCGCCCGAAGCGATGACGGGAATGTTGACGGCCTCGCTGACGGCAGCGGTCAACTCGCAATCGAAGCCGGTACGCATTCCGTCGGAGTCCATTGAAGTAAGCAGGATTTCGCCCGCGCCGCGCGCTTCTGCTTCCCGCGCCCACTCGACCACGCGGCGGCCAGTAAGTTTGCGCCCGCCTTGGACGAGCACCTGCGCATCGCGCACTGGATCAACAGCATCAGGGTCGCGGCGTGCGTCGATGGCAACAACAACGGCCTGCGCGCCGAAGCTGCGGCCTATGCCGTCGATCAACATAGGGTCGGCGAGCGCTGCGGAGTTGACGCTGACCTTATCAGCGCCAGCCTCGAAAACCTGCGCAGCATCGTCGGCGGAACGAATGCCGCCGCCGACGCAAAAGGGAACGAACAACTCACGCGCTGTGCGTCGCACTGTATCGAGCAGCGTGGCGCGGCCTTCATGCGTCGCGGTGATGTCTAGCAGGACAATCTCGTCGGCTCCTTCACGGGCGTGACGCGCCGCCTGTGTGGCAGGATCGCCGGCATCGATGATGTCAACAAACTTTACGCCCTTGACTACTCGGCCGTCACGCACATCGAGGCAGGCAATGATGCGCTTGGTAATCATTCAGTTCCTTCCCAATGGAGAAAGTTGCCAAGAATATTGAGTCCGGTTGCACCGGATTTTTCGGGGTGGAACTGCACGCCCATCACGTTGCCGCGTTCGACGGCAGATGCGAAAGGTTCTATGTAATGCGTAACGGCCGCGGTGTCTGCTGTAACGGGAGCCTTGTAGGAGTGAGTGAAGTAAACATACTCGCCCGGTTCAACGCCTGCGAGCAATCGCGAATCCGCGCGCACTTCAAGCGAATTCCATCCGACGTGTGGAACTTTTTCTTTGCTTTCCGAGAAACGCGTACACGATTCCGTGAAGTGCCCGAGCCCTGGCTGCTCGGGCGCTTCGCTCGATCCCGCAAACAGCCACTGCATCCCGACGCAGATTCCAAGAAAAGGAACGCCGCGCGCAATCGCGGCGCGAATGGCGGCCGCCAGGCCGGTTGCGTCAAGCCGCTCGGTAGCCCCAAAATGGCCAACACCAGGAAGCACGATGCGCTCGGCTCTCTCGATGAGAGCGAGGTCCCCATCTGTTACGACTGTTTCCGCGCCCAAATGGTGCAGCGCCCTGAGCACCGAGGTGAGATTACCTGCCTTGTAGTCGATTACCGTTACGCGCATCTATTCATCTCCGAATTCGAGCATATGGCCAAATTCAAATTT
>Ga0302201_10003300_pt1 | contig 12074 bp, 15 predicted proteins | sample II_Bog_N3_2_FD_194586 | JGI IMG/M metagenome (GOLD analysis project Ga0302201, IMG submission 194586) | Peat permafrost microbial communities from Stordalen Mire near Abisko, Sweden - II_Bog_N3_2 | ecosystem: Environmental > Terrestrial > Soil > Wetlands > Peat | place: Sweden: Abisko...
CCGATGATAAGGACGATAAGGCCGAGACGGCTGGAGGGCAGAAAGACAAACTCCCCGCAGGATCGATGGGCATGCAGATCCGGCTCAATGGTACGGCCACGCTGGAAGGGAGAGCGGCGACGATGGAGCTATTTCTGAATGCGTTGCGTGGCGAGTCTCCCGACGTGGCCGGCAGACAGATTGTGGACATGACCGGCTTCAAAGGGACCTTCGACCTGAAGGACTTCCGGTTTTCCGGCGTGCCTTTGCCGAATGCCGGCGATGCGGGCGTCAGCACGAATGATCCCGATGCGCCCTCGCTCTCGCAAGCGCTGGAGCAGCAGCTTGGGTTGAAGCTGGTGCCGGCGAAGGGTCAGGTCGAAGTCGTGGTCATCGACTCCATCGACCGTCCAACCGAGAACTGAATAACAGACACCGCCGCGCAAACCTCTGTTCCCGCGAACGAACGGGTTAGTCTCCTTCTATTGCGCGAGCAAGTAACCATCTCGCTCGCGACGAAGGTTGTGACAATTACCATCCCGCGCGACGCCTCGTCTTCGCCGAGGAGGACGTTGTGGTCAAACCCTAGAGCGTTAGTCCGGCTTTCGAAGATACTCGATAAGCTTCTCTCGCTCTACCTTAGCCTGCTCGCCGCTGGCGAAGGTCTTTACCGTGGCAGTCCCGCTCGCGACTTCATCTTCGCCGAGGATGACGATGTGGCGGGCGGCTTTATCCGCCGCCTCAAAACTCTTCTTCAGGCGGAACGTCCCGTCGCCGACTTCGACCGACAATCCAGCCTGGCGCAACTCCCGCGCCAGCGCGAGCGCCGCGGCGTTGCGCTCCACGCCCATCGGCGCGATGTACGCGTCTAGCTTTTTCGCCCACATCCACTCGGGGTGTGGAGCGTCCACTGATTTGCTGCCCTCCTGCTCCTGCAGCACCAGGATCAGCCGGTCCTCTCCAATCGCGAACCCAATCCCGGGAGCCTTTGGCCCGCCCAGCATCTCGCTCAGGCCGTCATACCGCCCGCCGCCGAGCAACGCGTTCTGTGTGCCCAGCCCGGATCCATCGGGCACGGTGAACTCGAACGTCGTCCGAGTGTAATAATCCAGTCCGCGCACCAGCCGCGGATTCACAGTGTACGCAACGCCGCAGGCGTCCAGCGCCGCGCGCACTGCCGCAAAGTGTTCGCGCGATGAATCGTCGAGGAAGTCGGCAATCTTCGGCAGCGCGTTGATAATCTCCTGGTCCGCCGCCTCCTTCGAGTCGAGCACCCGCAGCGGATTCGTCTCCGCCCGCCGCTGGTTGTCCTCGCACATCTGCGCCTTCACTGGCTCCAGAGCCTCGCGCAGCGCAACGTTATACCGCTTGCGATCCTCCGAAGATCCGACCGAATTCAACTCCAGCCGCCACCCGCGAACGCCAAGCTCATCCAGCAGCGTCGCGAGCATCTCCAGCACCTCGGCATCGCGCACGGGAGACTCCGAACCAGACGATTGCGGCCCCAAAACCTCGCACCCAATCTGCCAGAACTGCCTGTACCGTCCCCGTTGCGGGCGTTCTCGCCGGAATTGCGGCCCAATGTAGAAGAGCTTCTGCAGATCGCCACGCTCGCCCAGCTTGTGCTCGATGTACGAGCGCACTACTCCGGCAGTATTCTCCGGCCGCAGCGTCAAGCTCTGCGCCTTCTCACTCTGCGCGCGCGCGCGGTCTTCCCACGTGTACATCTCTTTCGAGACGATGTCGGTTTCTTCGCCCACCCCGCGCGCGAACAACTCGGTGACCTCAAAAAGAGGCGTCCGGATCTCGCCAAAGCCATAGCGGCCGAATACCTCCCGCGCGACGGCCTCGACGCGGTTCCATAGTGCTGTTTCGGGGGGAAGAAGGTCGCGAGTTCCGCGGACAGCCTTCAGAATGCCGGGTTGTTTCTGCTGCGTAGTCATGGACTTCCAGTGTAGCGAAGGTAGGATGCGGCCCGCGCGCTATTCCTGGGCAACCTTTACGCCCCTGCAAATTTCCTATGCTCCACGGCCTCACTTGTACAGTGTCCGCATCTTAATCGGAGGAGGTAAACCGTGAACCGACTAACAAGATTTGCAGCTCTCTCGACGCTCTCCGCAGTACTCTTTACCGGCGTTGCCCTCGCGCAGGACGATCACCGCGACGAGCATCATGACGCCGACCACCACGACGCCTATGTTCGCCACGACGAGTGGAAAAAGGGCTATCACATGAAGCAGGAGGACTGGAGCCGCGCCCAGCCCGTGGACTATCGCGCCTATCACCTGAAGGCGCCGCCGCGCGGATACGAGTGGCGCGAGGTGGACGGCAACTACGTTCTGGCAGCCGTCGCCACCGGCATCATTGCCTCAGCCATCGTTGCCGCAGCAACTCACTAGATGAGGGAAGAAGTCCATGGCAGGGGCCGTCGCGCTTAAGGGTGCGGGGTGCGGAGAAAGTCGAGGGTCGCGCCGCACCTGCTGCGCGTAGGGCGGACACTTCGTGACGCGTATCGGGCTGCGCGTGCGGTTCATCGGCTTCGCGTTGGTGCTCCCGATGGTCGCAAACAGCGTTCCTGTGCCGACCAGCGGGAGGACTGACGAGTCTCGGATCACCACGACCGGTATACAAGTCACGAAGTGACCGCCGCCCGCGCAGGGCGCCCGTCCGACAGGACCATCTCCTCAAGTTTTCAAACCGGTTCTTGGAACCGGTTTCGAGCCGGCCAGCATAGGCACATGTCTATTGCTGCGCCGGCAGGTTTGGCTTGGCCGGCACGCGCAGCGGTTCGTCGTCCTCGATCTTGCGGTCGTGGTGCCGCCGCTCCAGTATGAACTCGGTGAACAGGTGCGCACCGACGCGGGTTGCCGCAACGGTTCGAGTGGCGACCACCCCACCAAAGGGGTTGAAGTCGGGGTACCAGGAGGAGTGCGCGATGATGGGGCCGGAGAAGTCCGCGATGGCCGGCGTCAGCGTGAAGAAGCGGTGACCGTCGGAGTCGTGGCGCGCGGTGACTTCCGACAGCAGCGCGTTTTCCAGCTTGCGCCTGACCGAGCAGCCGTGGCAGGGGATGTAGCGCAAGTCCTCGTGGAACAGCATCTCCATGCCATAGCGGACGTTGCCGTCGATGGCGGTAATGGCGACGTTCGACCCGAAGCGCTGCATGAAGCCGGGGAAGTCCTGGCCCCAGCCGGAGGGGCCGTCCTGGGCCTGGTTGTAAATTGTACGAACGGTGGATCGCGCGAAGGCGGGCAGGCCATAGGAGTCGCGCAGATAGTCGTGGAACTGGACCTTGCCGGTAGGGGGCTCGTACGGCCGGCCATTGATCGTCGCCAGATTTGAGATTCGCGCGTTCTCCTTGTTCTCCGCGGGCGTACGTTGGCGCAGTGCGGGGGCATCGGGCAGAGGTTGCGCAGGCGTGCCAGCCGGAGCGGGAGGTTGCGCGTTGCTGCGAGCGCACGCGGCCCCGCAGGCTGCGAGCAGGAGAGCTATCCGGGCGAGACGCAGAAAATGTCGCTGCATAGGCATCCTCTCCGTAGGGTCGAGCTGGGGCTCTGAAGATGATCCTACAGTACCGCACCGCGCGAATTGTGCGAGCAGCATTTCAACCGGCAGCTATGCGTCGCATTGTGTCGCCAAGCTGGCCGCCAGCAGTCCGGAAGGCAACGGGCTTCTACTTGGCTTCGGTTTCTTTCAAATAGATCGCGGTGTAGTCCAGGTAATTCTGGGCGTACTTCAGGATCAGCTTGCGGTCTTCGTCGCCCAGCGTGCGGCGAATTTTGCCGGGCACGCCTGCCACCAGCGAGTTCGGCGGAATCACCGTATGCTCGGGCAGCACAGCGCCGGCGGCGATGATTGACCCCTCGCCGATCTTGCAGTCGTTCAGGATGGTCGAGCCCATGCCGATCAGGCACGCGTCTTCCACCACGCAGCCGTGGACGGTGGCATTGTGGCCGATGGTCACCCATTCGCCGACGATGACCGGGTAGACGTGGCGCATGCCGTGCAGCACGGCGCAGTCCTGCACATTGCTGTTCGCCCCGATGCGGATGTAGTTGACGTCGCCGCGCACGACGGCGTTCATCCAGACGCTGGCATGCTCGCCAAGCGCAACATCGCCAATCAGTTGTGCCGACAGGTCGACATAGCAGGAGGCGGGGACGGTGGGCAGGATTCCCTGATAAGGCCGTATCATTTTGTTCTATTTTACGCGCTGCGGTCGTGGGATTGGCCGGGCGACAGCTACGCAAGCCTTTGCACAGTCGAGGGAACAGGACCATTTTTCGCAGACCAAACCCGCAAAACTGGACAGAAATACCGTTGTGCTGGGACAATAATGCGCTATCCTGAAATCTGCCCATTGGCACAGAGTTGGAGGTGTTTTGCCTTGGCAGAGATTCGAGTACAAGAAGGCGAACCTCTCGAAAACGCACTGCGGCGGTTCAAGCGGAAGGTCCAGACAGAAGACATCATCAAGGAAGTAAAGCGTCACTCCTTCTATCTGAAACCGGGCGAGAAAAAGCGCGTAAAAGAAGCGCTGGCTCGCAAGCGGAATCGCAAGAAAATACGTAAGGAACAGGACTAGACCCGTTCCTTCAACCCAGGATGGCCGCTTCCCCTGAGATTGGGCAGGCGGCCATCTCTAACCCGCCCGCCCGGCCCCCTTCCTCCCCAGGTCAAGCAGGCACCGGCACTGGCTCAAAGAAGTTGAGCCGTTGTCTGGCAAACCATTTGCCGCCTCCCGGCGGTCCGGCCCGACTCCAAAGAAAAACGATCCAGGCTGACCGATCTGTGGCTCTTCGAGTTTTCCGCCACGACGGATCATCTTTTCCGCACCATGGGGGAAGTGTATGGAATTTGTGGACCGGCTCCTAACCTGCGTCGACTGCGGCGGTGAGTTCATCTTCACTGCCGGGGAACAACTCTTTTTCCAGGACAAGAGTTTCAAGAACGACCCCAAACGCTGTAAGCCGTGCAAGTCCCGCAGAGCGGCCGGCGCAACCGCGGCGCCCGGCAGCGGCCCGGCGGCGGCAGGCATCTCGCGCACCGAGACGCGCACGGAGTGCTCAGAGTGCGGCATCTCCACCACAGTTCCTTTCAAGCCGACGCAAGGGCGTCCAGTGTTGTGCCGGCAATGCTTCAAGAACAAGCGCCCCGTCCCCGCCATACCCGAGGCCGCAGCTACGCCTGAGACCGCGACTGCGCCCGTCGAAATGACCGCGCCAGTTGCTCCCGTCGAACAGGGAGTGCAACATCCGGCGGACATGAGTGCCGCGGCTGTGCAGACCTCACAGGCATAAGCTGTCCTGCCGGACGAGCCCACTGCGCGTGGCGCGGTCACTTCTTGACTTGTATTGGGCTTCGCATGGTGCTCCCGCTGGTCGCAGGAGATTCCGTGCCGACCAGCGGGAGGATGACGCGAAGCAGTAATAAGGCGTGTGAACGCCCGCTCCACGCGCAGTGGGCCCGTCCGGCAGGACCCATCCTCCAATTCTTAACATCCTCTCGTCGCCTGGACTCCTCCAGCGTGACTCGATATTCTGCCTTTATCCTTCCTGTGCGCGAGAACAGCGCCCACCCAATCTCATGCCTCAGCTCGCGACCCAACTCGAAGACGATACGCTGGTTCGCGGCCGGGCGACGGTTGGCGATTTTGACCTCACCATCTGCACCGACGGCATCTACCTGCTGGACGGTGGCGCGATGTTCGGCGTAGTGCCCAAGACGTTGTGGCAGAAGCGCATTGCAGCGGACGCGCAGAACCGCATTCGGTTGGGGCTGAACTCAGTCGTGGTGCGGACGGGCAAGCAGACCGTGGTGATCGAGACGGGCATTGGCAATAAGCAGACGCCAAAGATGCGCGCGATCTTCGGCAACCAGGAGCTGCTGATGAAGTCCTATGCGGCGGCGGGCGTCGATCCGGACGAGGTCGACATCGTCGTCAACACGCACCTGCACTTCGACCACTGTGGCTGGAACACCACGCTGCACCCCGATGGATCGGTGACGCCGACCTTCAAGAACGCCCGCTACTTTGCGCACGCCGGCGAGGTGGCGCACGGGCACCTGCAACTGGATCGCGACAAGGTCAGCTACCTCTCGCCGAACTACGATCCGCTGGTCGAGTCGGGGCAGATGACGCTGTTGGAACTTGCCGGGCCCGGTGCGACGGCGGAGATTTGTCCGGGGATTTCGGTCGAGCTGTTTCCGGGGCACACGGCGCAGATGATGGTGGTCCACATCGAGTCAGGCGGCGAGCACGCTTGCTATGTGGGCGACTTGGTGCCGACAGCGCACCACCTCGACCCGACCTGGGTGATGGGGTACGATTTGGACCCGCTGCGCTGCATTGAGGAGCGAAAACGGCTGTATTCGCGCGCGATTCCGGAGCATTGGCTGGTGCTCTTTACCCACGACCACGACACGCCGATGGCCCGTATCTCATTGAATGAGAAGGGGAAGCCGGTGGTAGCGGGTTAAATGAAGCGGGGTTCGCCGTGGGCGAACCCGGATGGAGCGTAGAGATGGGGCTGGGTTACGCCGGGACGGCGGTGACTTCGGCGGGGTCGACGTTGACGAAGCGGCCGTGCTGGCCGCGGTCCTGGTAGCGGACCACGCCGGAGATCTTGGCGAAGAGGGTATCATCCTTACCGCGGCCGACGTTGGCGCCGGCATTCAGCTTGGTGCCGCGCTGGCGGACGATGATGGTGCCGCCGAGGACTGCTTCGCCGCCGAAGCGCTTGACGCCGAGCCGTTGTGCGTTGGAGTCGCGACCGTTTTTGGAGGAGCCTAAACCTTTTTTATGTGCCATTGCTTTTCTCTATCCGGGGCTAGAGCCCCTTTGCATTTTTTGCCGATTACCGCTTGAGACCCAAGGCTAAAGCCTTTGGCTACGAGCCCACTGCTACTCCGGTCCGGCGGTGATGGACGGACTAAAGTCCGTCCCTACCTCAGAAACCCTTGCTATTCTGCGGCGGCTTCAGTCTTCTTCGCGGCCTTTTTGACGGGCTTTTCCGCCGTGGGTGCCGCTGCTTCGCTGGCTTCGGCCTTGAAGGACTTGCCGTTCACGGTGATCTCGTTGATGCGGACCTCGACGAAGTTCTGGCGGTGTCCCTGCATCTTCTTGTACTGCTTCTTGCGCTTCAGCTTGAAGACGAGGATCTTGTCGCCGCGGCCGATGCCGAGGACGGTGCCGGTAACCTTGGCGCCGGCCAGGTCGGTGGAGAACTTGCCGTCTTCGGGCGAAACCGCGATGACGTCGGAGAACTCGATGTCGCCCTCGGTGTTGCCGGTGCGCTCGATCTTGAGCTTCTCGCCGGGTGAGACGAGGTACTGCTTGCCGCCGGTGCGAATTACTGCATACATAACCAAACCCTCATTGCGCAGGGACGTGTGCCGTTGAACTGCGCGTTCTGCCTAGATTGTGTTGCCGGGGCGCATACAGATGGACTGCATCGGGCCCGCTGGGCTGAATCGCGGTCGTAGTGCCTACCGCATGGAGCCAGCCGGCCGTGCAGCCGAAAAAGTAGCTGCATCGCCAAACTTAAAGAGTGTATCAGTCCCCCAAAGCCGGGTCAATCCGGTTTGGGGGTAGTCTGCCTTTGCTGGGAATGGTCTAGAAGTTGACCCGCGCGGTCGCGGTGACGGATTGCAGCATTAGGCGGACCTGGCTGTTGCTATATTCGCCGGCGAGGATGCTGCTCTTGCCCACCGACTCCGAACTGGGGAGCTGCACCTGGTAGGCTGCATCGAGGTGCATGCGCCCGTGCGTCCATCCTGCTCCGGTGGCGATGGCGTTCTGCATAATCGCGGCCGTCAAGGGCAGGAGCGTTGCGCTGGGCACGGGGTTCGACATGTAGCTGTATCCCGCGCGCAGCGTCCAATTCTCGCCCACGGGGGAATCGACCCCGGCGTGGATCCCGATCTGGTTGTTCCAATGCAGCGGCACTGCATCCTGCATGGCGCTGTTTCCGACCACGGAGTTGATGGTCGCGTTGGTGCCCCCGGTCAAACTGACGGGCAGTTGCTGGAACGCCTGGCCCCATGCGGTGAAATCCCCCTGCGCGTACCAGACCATGTGCCGGTTCGATCTCCACGAGAGGCCTGCATCGAAGGCTTGCGGCAGGTGGTTCAACACCTGTGTCTGGTAGTGGAACGTGGGGTCCGCAGTGATGCCCAGCGCGGTGAACAGGGCCGAGGCAGACCCGTTGGCGGTGCCATTCGTATGAATGGTTGTGCCGCTTTTCCATGCCAGCCCGAGGCGGACCCGGCTATTGGGTTGCCACAGGATGCCGGCGTTGCCGTTCCAGCCAATGCCATGGGTCTGCAAATTGAGCAGGACCTTGAGGCCCGCGAGTTGTTGCTGCTGCTGAAAGATGTAAGGCGCATTGAGATTATTCGTGTTGTAGACCAGCCCCAGGACGGCACCGGCGGACCACTTCGGTCCGAAGGCCCGGCCCACGCCCAGGGACGAGCGAACCGCAATGATCTGCGTCTCGTTGGTCTGCAGGCCATAGGTGACACCGGCTGTCCCAGGCGCATCGACGTAGCTCCAGTTCGCCCGCATCAGGAGTTCGGGCGTAAAGGCGGCGGAGGCGGTCCAATGGCTGGCGCCGAGCGGCATGGCGAAGGCGCCGAACGGCATTGCGCCGACAACTCCGCTCATGCGTCCATTGCTGTTGACGGAGTTCTTGAAAGATCCTGACCCAAAGACTCCGACAACGCTCCCCTCCAGAGTGTGGGCGGTGATTCCGGCGAGGCCGGCGGGATTGCCTTCCACAGCATCGAGCGGGTCGCCTTGCTGCGAGGCCAGCGCCCCTCCGCGTGCCTCGGCTGCGGCGCTGAGGCCGTTCCCGAACGAGGTTGCCTGGGCGTAAGCGGCTGTGGTTCCCGCACTCATCAGTCCGCAAAGGATGGCGGTGAGAAGGGCGTGAGTACGACTACGGGAAAAAGTGGGGGTTGTCTGGGCCGGCATGGGATTCCTCACGAGTGCTATCGGTTTCTTGTCCGCTCATCCTTCCGCTAGATTCCCAGCCATCTGCAAGACAGATCGATAGAGCGGTTCTTCGGCTTGGGGAATTCAGATCGGAGGATCGCAGCATGACCTGGGAATCGATGGTCGAGGATCAAACGCGACGCTGCCATTCCACCTTCGTGTATCGCGCGACCCTTTCGTGGAATGTGCAGGTTGAGGGTCCCCAGGCGAAAAACGCCAAGCGCTCAATATCCCGATTCTGAGATGAGTGCAACGCGCGCGGGCCCGCCGCTCCCGCCTATTTACAGCTCTTCGTCCATGGGGTGGCGCTGGGGCCGCTTGCTTCGGTGAATAACGCGAGAGACTAGCATGCTCTCGAACTGAGGACGGTAGAAGATTACGTGCTCCCCGTCCTCGATTCGACGCAGGCCAAGCTGGATTTTCATCGCAGGTAGTCTCGATAGTAGCTCCAGGCAAAGATTGCCAACTCAGGCTTCTGGCAATTGCAAGAAGACGCGAGAATATATCACTCAGATTGACATGTTACGCAAAAAGCATAATAATTTACGCATTATGCGTAGGTCGCCAATCATCGACGCTCTTTTCCCGGAAATCCGAGGGAAGATTCTCGCGGCGACCCTTATGAGGCCGGAGAAAAGCTGGTATCTCTCCGAGTTATCGACGTTTCTCGAGACCCGGCCGTCCAGTCTCCAACGCGAAGTGGACGCACTGAGCAAGGTCGGGATTCTCGAGCAATCGCGGGATGGTCGACGGGTTTACTTGAAGCCCAACGCCCTCTCTCCCGTCTTTACCGATCTCAAGAACCTGTTTGCCAAGACAACGGGGCTGGTACCTGTCCTTCGGGAAGCTCTGGAAGCCCTCGGACAGCACATCAAAGTAGCCTTTCTGTATGGTTCGATCGCTCGCTCAGAGGAAGTGTCCGAGAGCGATGTCGACCTGATGGTCATTGGCGAAGCTGGCCTGTCTGAGATGGTGCCAGCCCTCAAACGTGCCGAAGCGATCCTCGGACGGCCGATAAACCCGACCATTTACTCGATGGAAGAGTTCAGACGCAAGGCCCGCGCACAGGACCACTTCTTGAGTACAGTGCTCGGTGGAACTAGACAGTTTATGAAGGGAAATGAACGTGAGTTGGAACAAATTATTGGCGAGCGGTGAAGTTACAACGCATCGGACAAGCAAACAAGAACTCGATAGAGTGCGCGCCCTGATTGCACGCGATATTGCCGACGCATCGCTACCCGGACTTTCGTCTGACCGACAGTTCGCAACGGCCTATAACGCTGCCCTCCAAGCCGGAAAGATCGCCATTGCTTGTTCGGGTTATCGAGTGACCGCACGGGCGGGACACCACGCCGTCACATTCGAGGCCGCGCATCTGGCGATTGGACCTGAAGCTGCCTTGTTGACGGACTATTTTGATGCCTGCCGTCGCAAACGCAACGTCATCGACTACGACAACTCGTCTGTGGCGACGGAGACGGAAGCTGCCGAATTGGTTCGCAAGGCTGGCGAGTTTCACTTACTCGTAGAGAGATGGGTCGCCGTAAATTATTCCGGGCTGACCCCGTAGCTCCAGGCAAAGATTGCCAACTCAGGAGGCTGTACGAGATCAATGCGGGGGTGGGGGAGCGTCGGATGGATCGACTTTGATGGTGCCGTCGATGTCGATCTTGAAGATGTGGCCACCGGCTCCAACGTATTCCGGCACGCGGGGTTGGCGGTTCAGGACCAGGAACACGTCGGTGTCTTCCGGGAGATCGGTGAGCACATGGGTGTGGTATCCAGCCGCGGGAGTTGAGCCCTTCGGAAGCTGGGCTGGAATCGATTCCAGGACGCTCTTGTGCATCTGCCGCTTCTCGTAGATCGTCTTACCGTCCGGCGATACGAAATAGCGGACGTCTCCTCCATAGGGATAGACGCCGTCTTTCACCTGGGCCGGATACAGATAGACGAGGTTGCCGCGGGTTCCGCCGGGAAGTACCGCGACATTGTAGGGAACATTCTCTCCGCGGAAGCCTTTGAGTGCCAGGTCGATGGCCCGGGCTGCGAACAGATTGAAGCCCGTATCCTCCCGCTCCGGGTCGAACTTGCCGACGGCGAAGTGGGTGGGGGCATCGCTCTGGACGGCTTCGTAAGCGGTGAGGAATTTTGTGGCGTCGGAGTTGAGATGGCCAAAGTCCACCGTCCAGCCGGTGGCGCTCTGGCGGGCGATGTAGCGCTGTGCCTGGCCGGCCGGTGGGTGCGAGCCGGCGAGCAGCACCGCGTCCGCCGCATGCCAGGCAGCCTGGTCGTAGCCCGCCAGCACGGTTCCACGCTGGGTGATCGCGGCTAGTTCCTGGTCCGAGGGCCTGGGGCCGGACTGGCTGTGCGCGGGAACGGCAAACAAAGCGATGGCGAGCGCAAGCCTGCGGCAATTCATCGGCAATTTCATAGATTGGTGCTTCGCCGGAATTGTACTCCGTAGTCCGGAGAGCGAAGGAATTGGGAGCAACCGACGTATCGTCCGAGCCTGTGATGCTGCTCACATACTATTGCCCCGGCCGGGGTTAGAGTCATGATATGTGGCATCATGCAATAAATACTGTGCTTCTGGCCTTGATCCTTCCGGTCACGGCGGTCGCGCTGATTGGTCTGCTCGAACTCATCGCCAAGGACCCCGTGGAGGAGACGCCGGACTGGGTCAGACCCTGCCCCCCTGCGCACAAGAGGCATCCCTTCTGGCGGAGAAGTATCTGAAGCCAAACCGCGGCGCTATTGCTCCGGTTCCCAGCCTTACGGAGAATGCTCTACCATCCAGTCAATGCGACTGAGTTTCGTGGTCCCGGCCTATCACGAAGAGGCCTATCTCCCGGCATGTCTTGAGTCCATCGTGGCCCAGACGCGCGAGCTGGGCTCGTAGCGGAAGTGGTCAGCGGCGGGTGGGTAGTGGGGCAGTTTATTTGGAACGACTGGAAGTTTCCGGAAAGGCGGACTTCAGAGGAAGAGCCGAAGATACCGAAATCAGGCTTCTCGGGCAGATCGAGAGATGCATGCGGTCCGGCTTCGTCTGTATCGCACCGTCTCCGCTTAGAGCAGCCCTGAACGGCGCACGGCTCGC
>Ga0302201_10003304_pt1 | contig 12066 bp, 5 predicted proteins | sample II_Bog_N3_2_FD_194586 | JGI IMG/M metagenome (GOLD analysis project Ga0302201, IMG submission 194586) | Peat permafrost microbial communities from Stordalen Mire near Abisko, Sweden - II_Bog_N3_2 | ecosystem: Environmental > Terrestrial > Soil > Wetlands > Peat | place: Sweden: Abisko, Stordalen...
TGGAGTTCAAAAGTATCTGTTGGAACCTGAAACGGCTGACTAATTTGAGTGCGGCATGAAAAGTCACACCCAGAAGGCTGGCCACCAAGCCGAAACCGGGCAAAACCAGAGGGCTGAACCGCTCGCTTCGGTCGCCACCTACACAATTTTATCTTTGTAAAATGCACAGACATCAAATCAATCGGTCAAAGTCGCGTTTCGCAGAGGTTCCAAAATATAATGATGTATGCCGATTGATTCATGGCAGCAGATGGTTTTGCCAACTTGGGGAGGATTAACGGGGTTTTCATAGGTTTAGATTGGAGTAATGTATTTTTTTATTGGGTTACGTTGACGCCTTAATTTCGCCGGTAAGCACATTGTAAAGCTGAGTTGCCGTGACACCGTTAATGAGTTCCAATCCGTCGGCTGCAATCATCCAACGCACCGTGGGGCTGGGATGTTGCAATTGATATTGCAAACCCGAAGGCGTATAGACGTGGGCAAGCACCGTGACCTCCTGAGTGCCAGAAGTGCTGGTCATAATCGCCTTGGAACCGGGCGCTATCACACGCTGCCAGCCCTCCGGCGAATTTGTGGTGGTATCGTTCAACACCCCGGCCGAAGCATCGGCGCAAGTGACGGTGGCGACGCGATTCAACTCAACCAGCAACCCTTCCAACGCGTCCACCAGGTCGGCATTGCCATGGTTTTTTTCGGCTGTCAGTGCAGTGGAAATTATGGCTGAAAAATTCGCGGCCAAATGTTCGGTCAAGCGGAGGCTGCCGTTCGAGTTGTCAAAGATACAAACCCCGTTGACCGGCAAATTGCCGCCGGGTGCGGTCTGGGCGATCGGGACGTTCACGCTGGGCTCGTTGCTCTGCGGTGTTTCAAACAGCATCCATCTGCTGGTGGCCTGCCGCGTCCTGCAAGGGTTCGGCGGCGCGATGATGGTGCCGGTGGGACGATTGACGCTGGTGCGGACGTTTCCCAAGTCCGAGCTTATCCGAGCGATGAGCTTTGTGGCCATTCCGGGTTTGATCGGCCCGATGCTCGGCCCGGTGGCCGGCGTGAGCGAAATCATGTCCAGAAACAGGGTGCCGGTGCCGCCGATGGCGAGCTTGAGCTTGCCTTTCGGATCGGACTTGGACGGCGTGAGCGTGAGCGAATGATACTTCCAGTCGCTGCCGATGTCGGAGATTTCGCCGGAGCCAAGCGGCGCGCCGGAAGCATCGCAGATCTGCACCGTGAGCTTGCCCTTGAAGTTATCCGTGCTGCGCACGGCGACCGTGAACGTGCAGGCGTTGCCGGCGACGAAGTTCATGCCCCAATAACCTTCGTTCTCCAGCGTGCCGCCGCCTTCCGCCTTCACGCGAAGGCAATGCCGATTGAAGGGATTCAATGGCCGGCTCGCGTCAACGGCCCAGGTGCTGTTCGCGGATGACGAAGTGAATTTCCAATAGCGCAATTCGTCGCTGCCTTCAAAGGAGCGGTTGCGAACCAGTTCAGGATAAAGCCCGCCGTCAGCGGAGAGATTGATATCCTCGAAGAAAATACCCCAGAGCAACGGCGAAATCGTGTGGCCGGGCTTGTCGATGTCCACGGTGATTTACGCCGGCGCGGCAAAGACGTTGAAGGACGCTACCAGCATGGCGACAGCAAGCAGGGATTTAATATTAATGCGCATGGAGATTTGAGTTTAAAAGGCGCGTCTTTCGGTCTCGTGTCGCTCCCCGTAAATTCGCAGCTCGGAAGGTTCGAACAACGTTCCGCCTTGCTTTTGGATGCGGAGAAATCTGAATGTTGAGTGGGTGAGATCTGGCGCTACTTCGACTCTCAATAATTCTGTGGCAAGTCCGATGGGCTTTGGTGTCAACTCGGTCCAGTTTTTCCCGTCGTTTGAGCCAAAGAATTTTGTATTGGCCACGCGATCCTCGAAATTAAGCCGGCCTTCCATTGCAAAGGCCCTGGCGGAAAATTTGAACTCCGGCCCGAAATCGAAAACATAGTTCAAGTCCTTGGCCAGTGTATAAACCGGAAAGGTGTCGTCATTTCCATCCACGAGCAGCCCGATGGACTCGCCGATGTTGGAGGAAGCCACGACTTTCGGAAAATCCATGCTTCCATCCTTCAACAATGGCGTCAGTGGTTCGAGCAACTGGACTGCCTGCTGGAGCGAAACCAACTGCGCGAAAAACTCGGAGTCGCTGGCGGTTTCAATCTCACCCACCGTCTTTGCATAGGCAGATTGGTAACGATCTAAGGAAGCTTTTACATATTTCGCGTTCGAATCGTATCCAATCGTCGCGAGTTTGAGGGCGCCCGAACGATCGGGAGCGACAATGATCGTAACTTTTTTCACGCCGAGAGTCTCTCCCGCCAGCGCCGTCACCATAAAGGAATGCTCGCCTTCGGTTTCCGGCTTCCAGAAAAACGCGCCGGTTTTCGGATCCAGCTTGGAATCGTTCGGCTCGTCCGAGCTTTCGTAACGGATGCTTTCCGTCGATCCCTGCTTCGTTGCAGAGAAATCAATCGTGATCGGAGCGCCTCGATAAGCTACAAGACGCAGAGGCTCATTGCCGGCAGCGAATGCCGGCGCCGTCATCTGCGCATCCGGCTTTCGCAGGAGCTGGCTTATTTCAACAATAGCATCGGGTGATCCTTTAACTCGAACGAATGCGATGTCCCCCCAGCGTTCAATCTTGTCCATCGTGTAGGACACAAACCGCCATTCGCCTTGCGTATCCGGCAGCAACCAAGGGTTGGCGAAGCCTGATATTTCCAATGTAGCCGTGCCTGTGGTTCGAATGCGGAGACCGATCGTCTTGCTGGGCGTGGCCGAGCTGAGAAAGGCGATCCGGGTTCCCGCCTCCGTGGGAACCACACGCAAAAACGTCTCGCTTCCATTCCTGACGGCGACCGCATCCGTGCTCAACGCCGTGGAACGCTCCACTACATTCACCACGTCCGGCTCTTGCACCGATGGAGCGACTTTGGCCGCTTCTCCAGTCACTTCCTTGGGAATGAAAATCCACTCAACATCGGAACTGACGATCCGTTTCTTAAAAGCCTCATAGTAGTAAGGCACTTTCTTCTCCACATCGATGCCCTTCTTGTAGGTGTAATAGTAAAACGGATCCCAGAATTCGTGCTCGCGAATGCGGCCCCGGTAGTTATCAGCAATTCGCGGATAAATGCCGCGGACCTTACCATTCGGCTCGATGTCGTAGGCCACGGGAATCCAGGGCGTGTCGTATGCAAGCATGAACCGGCTGAAGTAATCCGCCGCCGCCAAAATCCGATCGTCAAGGAACTCGTAAGGATCAACGGCCTTGTCCGCTGTCGAGATGACGCCGGTTACCGGATCCACCTTGGTTCCCTGCGTATGCATTATTCGGACGACGTTATTAAAGATTTCCATGTCGTCGCCGGCGTGCGCCTGATCCCGTCCCATTTCCATGAGTTGAACCTGCGGCCGGCCCACTTGCTCGCCGGTCAACGCGTTCGTGGTCACCAGCCGGGCGAGGTCTTTGATCGAGAAACTCCAGCCCTTGTTCGGGGCGTCTTTGTTGACTGTGAACCACTCGACGTGCCGCCCGTAACTCTTCCGGTCGCTGGTAAAAATGTCGCCCGACATCGCTGCCGCGATCGGATAACCGTTCTGGTTCATGAACAAGCCGTTATGGTCTAGAAACGTGCTGACTGCGGGGACGACGAAGTTCTTGGTGAAATTATCCGTGTCTTGTTCGGTCCAAGCGAGTTTTGGATCGCGAAAGCTGGTGTAACGTAGGAGCTCTGCGGCCATGATCATTCTCTGGATTGGGTAAGACGAATGGATGTGGTCCTCGGGCCACCGCTTATACTTGGCCCGATCCATCTGCGACCAGACGCGAACGATATTCATCGCATTGGCCCGGTAAACTTCATCGCCCGTGAAGTAATACATCAACACCTGACGATAGGCCTTGAACGAATCCCCAATGAGCCTGTCGTTGATGCCGCGGTTGTCGAATGCGGCTGCGTCCGGCTTGGACGGATCCTTGCGGCTTTGATTGCGACAGGAAACATTTCTTGAGGAATCCCGATTCGACGCCAAAGCTCGGAAGCCCGAGAGCCACGGTTCCTTGTTGGCCAGCACCTGCGTTCTGGCGTTTTCAAGAATCTCCTTGGTCAGACCAATGCCGGGATGAACAAATCTGTTCGTGATCGTTTTACCGATTTGCACCTGATCCGTTGCGGCCGCAAGGGAAGGCGAAGCTTGATCCGCCGCCACCGCCAGATTACCGACAAGCACAGCAGCCACAAGCGCGAGGGATTGAATAGAGTTCATGCAATATCGTTCGTCGTTCACCGAGTTAATTCCGCCGCGTCGGGATAGGGCGACACCTCGGCAGCCTTGATGGTCGCGCCATTGATCGTCTGTAGCAGGCCGAGGACAATCACGTTCTTTTGGCTCTTGCCAAACTTCAGCCAGCATTCGGGCAAATAGAATTCGCGCTGCGGTCCGGCTTCCCAATGCCGGCCGATGTCGTGGCCGTTGAGCCACATGTAGCCGTTGCCCGAGGCGTTGATCAACAGCCGCCACGGAATCCATTCGCCCGCCGGTTTCGCCGGCAACTCGAATTCCAGCCGATACCATGTGAGCAGCGCATCCTGACGGTCCTTGGGCTGGATGCCGTTGCCTTTGCGCGCAATCGGAGTGTTGGTGTCGAGCGCGACCTTGCTCCAGCCGCTTGCGGCAAACCCGGGTTGCGTCCAACCGGCAGTGACGCCGCCGAGATTCGTGGCGACCTGCCAGTCGAGCGGTTTGGTGATGGCCTGCTCGCTGTCAGAAAGTCCCGCGCGTCGAATGCCGCTCAGTTCCTCCATCGGGATGTAGCCGTGCTCGAAGCCGATGTTTTCATAGAGCAAAACAATTTCATTCGTGCCGGAGTGCAACAAATTTCCGACATCAAAGCGGTTGTCGAATTCATCGGGGGCGATGCGGGTGAAAGATTTTTTTGTATTCCGCGTCGCGGCGGCAGCGTAGGTATCGCTGGGATAAAGTCGCTGGGCGATTTGGCCGTTCACCTCTGCGGAAACAATGTCGCGAGTAAACGTATTGATCAAAAGCTTGGAAAGATTGGTGGTGTCATTCCCGGTCAGAGAAAACCGGGAGCGATAGAGCACGTAGCGCTGATCGTTCACCCCGAACTCCGGCAATGATTTTCCGGCGGGCAGCGGCTGCCACGAACCGTCGAGCGGATCGTTGCGCTTGAGCGCCGTGGCGATTCGCACCGGCGCGGGCAGCGTAGCCGGCCGCGCGATGGAGTTTTGCGGCTTGGGATACCAGACGCCTTCCGCCAGCGCTTTCCCCGGCGGAATGACCAGCACTTTTGCACCAAGCGGCGCCAGGTCGTAGTCCACATCAAACGGTGGAATCATTTTGGACTCCTCCACGGCGTCGTCCGTCTTGATCAGCACGAGGTTGCCATCCTGGTCAATGTTGTAAATCGGCCCGCTCGGCTTCACAACTTTTCCCGGCACAACCGTTACTTTGCCGGCGACGGGATTTCTCGGATCGGTATTGTCCAGAAACACGAAGCGCGTGCCATCCGGCCCAACGCGCACGCCGCCGAACAGATTCGTCGGCGCGCCTTGCAATTCACACGGTCCGCCGTTGGCGCGCAACAACTGCGCTTCGTTTTCACGGATGAATTGATTCACGCCTTCCGCCACGGCGTATTTCTCACTCCGCGCGCCCCATTCGCGGATCGGCGCATTGTAATCGTAAGTGGTCGTCTGTCCGCGCGCCTGCCAGCCGCCGAAATGCGTGCCGCCAACGAACATGTAGGTGTTCAGCCCCGACGCGCCGCCGAGCAGCGACATCAAACTGATGGCGTTATAATGGCGCGCGTCGGAATAATTGTCCTCGCTCAACCGATCGCCCACGAGCGCGAACCAGCCGCCCTGCAACTCGGTGACAAAGCCCGGCGCGTCCGGCTGTTTGGCGCGCAGCGACATCATGCGTTGCGCGCAACTCGGCGCGGCGTTGAGGCCGACATAATAATTGTCGCAATCGAACACCTGCGAATGGAGCGGATCACTGCTCTCGCGACATTCGCGCGTGAGACAGGTGAAGATTGGAACATTCACTCCGCAATTTGTCGCCGCCGCAAACAACGCGCGCAGCATTTTGGATTTATCGTCGCATTTGAAGTGATCATATTCATTTTCAATTTGCATCAGGATGATGCCTTTGCCGCCTTTCGGCTTACAGGTGATTTGCTCGCTGGCGATCGCCTTGCACACGGCGTCATACCAGTGAACGCTCCAGGCAATATCCGAGTCGTCGGCACTGCGCAGCCAGAAATGATCGCCCGTGGTAGGCGCGAACTTCGCCAGCCAGCGTGGGTAACCGCCGCCGGCCCACTCGGCGCAGATGAACGGCCCGGGCCGGACGATGGTGTAAAAACCAAATTCATCCTGTGCCATCTTCAGCCACGCCTCGAACTCCGAAAGATCCACTTTGGAAAAATCATCCAAGCCAGCGGGCATTTCGCGCTCATGCCAATTCCACGGGATATAGGTTTCGACCGTATTGAAACCAGCATCCTTGATTTTCTGAAACCGGTCGCGCCACAACTCGCGCGGCGTCCGGAAATAGTGAAACGCCGCGCTGCGGATGAACACGTCTTTGCCTTCAATCGTCAGGCAATGACCGTCGTAATGAATGACCTGAGGATACGGGAACCGCTTCTCGCCGGGAGCAGGCGCCCTGCTCATGAGGGGCGTGTTGGCGGCATTGGCGTCCACTGTGACAATCGTTGTCTCTGCGTGGGCTGTCAGCGCGAGAAGTGAAATCGTGCAGAGCAGGACGATTTTGATTCTATTCATATTTGGTGGTGATTGAATTCCGAAATCCAGAGGGGCGGTCATTCAATATGACGACGATGTAATCGGCTTGGCGTCCGGCGTTGAACCACCGGTGTAATTATAGTTGCAGAAATCCACGTCAACATACCCGGCGTCTTGTTTCGTGTTGAAATTGTAAATGCCAATCCGATCACCGCGATAGTTGCCCCAAGACAGTTGATACTCGGGACCGAAGTCGGTAAAATTTTTTCCGTCAGTGCTGCAGGCGTAGCGGCTGCGGCCATCGAGTCCCCAGCTTGATTTTAGCCACAACTGGTCGCCCGTGATTGCGGGGCCGACGGTGAGATGGCCGTTCTCGCGGTATTCGATGCGCCGCGTCTGGCCATCCTGCACGACACCAAGAGCGGAATGCGTCCCGGCAAAATGGCAAAGCCCGGCCTTCTGACCATCGGCGAAACCAGAGAAATCGAGCTTGAGCACGACGCAATTGCTGGCGGTTCGAAAGGAACGCTGCGTGAGCGTGTTCCCCGCCTTCAGCAAATCATCGGCACGCAACGGACGAAACGCATGCAGCCGCAGGAAGCCCGGACGTTCCGTCAGCGACCACTTGTCCGCGCGCGGCTGGTAATTCCATTCCCACTGCCCGCCGAGTTTCGGGCCGTTGAAATTGTCATCACTCTGCGGCGTGACGATTGGCAAATTTGCTACCGGCTTGCGCCCCGACCAAACCATCGTGCCGAGGCCGTCGCTGGCGACGTTGCCGATGATCGGCCAGCCGTCCACCCAAGTGATCGGCAATAAACTCGCGCAACGGCCTTCCCAATCGCCGGCACCATGATGCGTGAAGAAATACCAGCCACTCTGGTCCGTCTGCACGAGGCCGCCTTGGTTCGGCTCGCGAGCTTCGGGCTGCGCATGGCTGAGTTGGCGCTTCTCGGTGTATGGCCCGGCAATGTTCGTGGCGCGTTGCATCATCATATAACGGCCCATGTCCGGCTTGTGTTCGCTGAACAAGTGATAGTAGGTGCCGTTGATCTTGTAGAGTTTGTTGGCTTCGCGTCCCGCGCCTTCGTTCAGCAACACGCACCAATCCTTGACAAGATCGCGTCCATCCGGCGTCAGTTTGAACAGCCAGGTCTTGTAGCCGTCCTTGAAATGCGTTCCCACGAAGTAACCCTGGCCGTCATCATCCCAGAACGGACAGCAATCGTCCCAGCCCGCTTCACCCATGACGCGATGCAGCGGCACCCACGGCCCGGCCGGATCTTTCGCCACGCTCATGAAATAACCTTCGTCCGGCGTGCCGAAATAAACCCAGAATTTTCCGCCGTGATGACAAATTGCGCCCACCCACACACCACGGCCATAGCGGTTCATGCGATCCCAATTCAGCTCCGGCCCAATCTGCGTCACATCACCAATGACGTGTCCGAGAATGCGCCAGTTGGCCAGATCCTTCGAATGCAGAATCACCATTCCGGGCGAATATTGGAACGTGGAGGAAATCGCGTAGTAATCCGAGCCGACGCGAATGCAGTCGAGATCACTGTAATCGGCAGGCAGGACGGGATTGCGATACGTTCCGTCGCCCTGATCGCCCCAGCGAGTCCAGTTGCCCCACGCGCCAGCCGGTTCGTCAGCGAACGCTTGAACGAGGCCGGCAAGCAGGACCGCGGCAATGACCAGCTTGTGAATCTGAAATCTTCTAGTCATTTCAGTTTGTTTTCGCTGGCGTCAACTCGGCGGCAAACCCGCCCGCTGCGGAAAACTTCACCGGCAGAACCGTGGATGCGTCCACCAGCTGGCTTAATTCGACAACCTCGTCAGGCTTGCCATCAACGCGGTCGGTAAAACTCCGCAGTGTCCATTTGCCCTTGCCCAGAAACTTCATGGACTGATTCAGCGTCGCCGCGTCGTCGCCATTCATCGCGGCGAGATACCAGCGATTTCCCGAGCGACGCGCGAGGGCGATGGATTTGCCGACTTCGCCTTCCAGCACCACACTTTCGTCCCACACCGTCGGAATGTCGCGGAGAAATTCGATGCCGGGCTGGCCGCGATAATTTTTCGGGCTGTCACACAGCACCAGCAGCGGACTGGGATAAATCACCGTCATCGCGAGCTGGCGCGCCCGCGTGCCCATGACCTGCGCCGGCGCGGTGGCTTTGAAATCCTTCGGCGCGCGATTCAGAAAACCGCCCGGCGTGAAGTCCATCGGGCCGAGCAAGGCACGCGTGAACGGCAGCGTGGCGGCATGCAGCGGCGTGCAACGGTTGCCGCCAAGCTTGTTGTATTCGTTGCCGAGCACGCCTTCCTGTGTGATAAAATTCGGATAGGTGCGCGCGAGTCCGGTCGGTTTGTAAGTGCCGTGAAAATCAATCAGCAGATGAAGTTTCGCCGCCGTCGCCAAAACTTTTTCACACCATTGCACCGTCTCCTGCGACTGGCTGTTGATGAAATCAATCTTCACCCCGGCAAAGCCCTGCCCGGCCAGATACGCCAGCGCGTTTTCAATCCCAAACGTCTCGATGTCGAGCGAATGCGCCCAGACCAGCAGCCGGACGTTTTTCGCTTTCGCATATTGGATCAGTTCGGGAACATTGACGGCGGGAACCGCCTTCGTGAAATCGCCTTTGACCGTGTTGGGCGGCGAATGCAGCGATTTGTTGTAGCTGGTCATGCCTTCATACCAATACCAATCCACCAGTTGATACGGCCAGCCCATCTCCGCCGCGAGATCAATGTATTCCTTGTCGGACGGCGTCGTGCCGCGTGCTTCCACAGCCCGATGCTTGGGATCAGAATCGTAAGGATTAATACCGGTCCACCAAGCGTCCCACGCACTAGCACCGGGTTTGATCCACGAAACATCTTTCAAACGGCTCGGTGTGGCGAGCGTGGCGATAAGATCCGAACTCACCAGATCGGCGGCCGTGCGGCCAAACATCAGCACGCGCCACGGACTGACCCGCGGCGCAGCAGAAACGACCAAGCCGTTGCCATCCGAACGGTGATCAAGGGTTGCCTTGACGGTGGACGATCCCTTGCCGGTGACAGACATTCCCGACCAGTCCAGCAAATCAGATTCTGCAATCGCGATATAGCCCGCCGACGTTTCGACCAGCAACGGAAGCACGCTTTGGAATGGATGGCCGGGTTTCCCCGTCGGAATCGCACTCAATTTCGTTTCAGGATAGTGGTTTTCCGCGCAGGCTGATTCGTCACCGGCCCAACAGCGGTAATCGTCTGCGAAACAGAATTCCGTCAGCTCGTTCGTCAAAACAAAATTTCCCAAACCCGAACTCGCCGGCAGGTCGTAGCGGAAAGCAACGCCGTTGTCGTAGGCGCGCACAATCAAACCAAAAACGCGCGGCACAGCGTCGGCTTCTTCAAACGTCAGTTCCAATTGCTGCCAGTGATCGCTCACCGTCCTCCGATTGCCGAAAAGATTCTCCCATTGGCCGTCGTGTTGCTTGATCCGGGTTTTGGTGATGACCGCCGCCGGGCCAAGTTTCGTTCCGTCCTTGAATTCCAAGCCGAGCGGCGAATTGGTGAGCACGTTTTTACCATCCGCCTCCACGCAAAAATGCAGGCCGTGTTCATCTGAGACCACCACGGCCAGATTACCATCCGGCGATGCCAGCCGCTGTTCGGCGGCAGAAACACTCAAGGCGGAAAGTGACCAGCCCAGAAGCAACAAAATCAGAGCCGTGTAAGTTTGGTTTGGAGTTTTAGTAGTCATGGTAAAATCGTTTTTTCATTAAGGGTTCAGTAAGCTGGGGGGCGCAGCGCGCCATGTTTTATAAGTTTATTTCAACCGAAGACATCCTCACGGTCTAGGGATAAATCAGCCGGAAAAACTCGTTCGCGTTGGTTGTTGGAATTGATATCTGGCTTGTTGTGTTGGCTCCAGACATATCCTGCCAGTTGGTGTGCTCAAGTTGGTGTTCATTTGCAGCCGCCAGTCGGTATGGTCGGCGGCGCTGGATTTTTGCAAAAGCATAATCAAAAATATATTGGGGTATCTCTATTTTAAAATGTGACAATCACCCGCAATTTACGCCATTTTTATCGTTTTATAATGACGTTGTATTTATGTCATGCCACAAAAGGACTTTTTCCTAAAAATGGACTGTTTGGGGGCCAATGCCTGCTACGGGGCAGAAACCTGCACGGCACTGCCGGCATAGCTGACAACTGCGTCTGACGCGGACGTTGTTGAAACTCCGACACCGTGGCCGGACGAAACCCAGACAATGTTAAAGGTGCGGCTTGCAAGCATTCCCGGAAAACTTCCCTGCCGCGCACCAATGGTCAGGGTCTGCGTGGCATCGTTCCAGGTCATGGGAATGGTCGCATAGGCGCCGGCCTCGTAGTTGTAGTTGTCGCCTTCGTCCTCATAGAGCGTGAAGCTGCCGCTGGCACCACGGTAAATGCGCAGCTCGATGGGATTGTTGGTCTGCATCGCGTATTGAATGGCCGGGCCATAGGGGACAATGGAACCGGCGCGCACTTGAAGCGGCATGACATCAATCGTTGCGTTGGCGCTGACGGTCTGGCCACCGGCATTGGTCAGCCCGGTCCAGAAATCATACCACGTCGCGCCCGCCGGGAGATAAACACTGCGGTTGGTCGCACCCGCAGTGGTCACCGGACACGCCATCAGTGCCGGGCCGAACATATATTGGTCTCTGATGCCAAAGACATTCGTGTCCGATTGGAAGTCCATGACCAGCGGGCGCATCATCGTGTAGCCCTGGCTCGTGACCTTCCACGAAACGGAGTAGATGTAAGGAACCAGGTGGTAGCGCAGCGCGTCAAAACTGGTGAGCGCCGAATAATAGGGTTCGCTGAAGCGGTAGATTTCTTTGTAGTTGTTCCCGTGGATGCGAAGCATGGGACAGAACGTGCTGAACTGGAACCAGCGCGTGAACACTTCGTTGTAAATGTATGAGCCAGACACATAGCCGGGAGCATGGTCGTTAAATCCGCCGGTGTCCGTGTTCCAGTAAGGAATGCCACTGACACTAAAGTTCAGGCCAGCGGGAATTTGGTTCGCAAACGTGGCCCAATCAGAGCCAATATCGCCTGACCACGTCACGGCGGCGTTGCGCTGCTGGCCGGCGTATGCCGAACGCGTGAGAATGAAAACGCGTTTGCTCGAAGTTTGCGCGCGCTGTCCCAAATAAGCCGTCGTCGTGTGCATCAGCGGATACGCGTTGAACACTTTCG
>Ga0302201_10003307_pt1 | contig 12055 bp, 10 predicted proteins | sample II_Bog_N3_2_FD_194586 | JGI IMG/M metagenome (GOLD analysis project Ga0302201, IMG submission 194586) | Peat permafrost microbial communities from Stordalen Mire near Abisko, Sweden - II_Bog_N3_2 | ecosystem: Environmental > Terrestrial > Soil > Wetlands > Peat | place: Sweden: Abisko...
GAGATCTTCAACGTGGCGCTACTTCCGAGTAGGCGACGACACACTCGGAACTTATGATGAAGGGGAGATATACCTCCGCAAATGCTCGAACCGCAGGAAAATGCAACAGTAGCGGATTATTTCAGCGATGTCGCCATTGCCGACTCAATCGTTGGCGTCCTCGCGTCAGGTTGCGCTATCGCGGTTGCTCTCCTGCTTGGCGGATTCATGTTCTTTGAGCCGTGGATGATTTCCGCCCCAGTGGTGCTTCTCGCCACGGGTTTTCTTCGGGCGCGAAGCGAAGGCAATATCTGGTTGAAAAGCATTGTCATGAGCCTCGCATCACTTCTGTGCGCGGCATTCTTCGGAAACATTCCGATGGTCGGAAGTTCTGTGCCGTTCTTGATCTTGCCATGTGCTTGCGGCATTTGGATCGGTCGTCTCAGACGCTCTGTGCCCCCCAAGGAGTGAGTGACCGCCCATCCTTCAGTAACAAAAATGAGGCCAACCGGGTTCCCGGTCGGCCTCAACCTGTTGCCGGAGAAAGGTCTCTATCCTGCCTTCACCCTGCATCCACCAACAAATCAGGGCCTGGCGGTGTCGCCAGGCCCTGATCGCTGTCCCTTGTCCTACTGTGCGGGAGCAGCTTCCTTCTTGTGGTGATGCACGGCGCCGAGCGGCTTGCGCACCTGCGGCTTCACTCCGCTCTCGTCAACCGCGGTTGTGCCCTGTACGTCGTTGGTAAACGTGGCGCCTGTGGGCACCAGGTAATCTTCCACCGTTTGCCCATCCGTGCTGCCGGTCAACACAACGACGCGCGAAGCATCAATGCCCTTGTCCGTCACCAGGTATTCTTTGGTGTTCACGGCGCGCTGCGCTGCAAGGTTCTCAACCTCGTGCTCGTGATGTCTGCGCATCTTCGGCGTCTTTTCGTCGGCCGTCGATTCGCCCACAATCACCACCTTGGCATCCGCCTGGTTCTGCAGATCCACTGCAACCTGATCCAGGCAAGCCTTGGCTTCATTGTCCACGCGAGCCGGAGGTTGATTCTTCAGGTTGAAGCTGATCGAGCACAATGCCTGCGAGTGCGGTACCGGAGCCACATAAGGCGCTGCGATCGTCACCGAGGTGTTGGCGGTTGCGGTTTGGCCCTTGTCATCCTGTACATTGCAGGTGATCGAGACGGGTCCAGTCGGTGCACCTGTCGAATCGAATGTGGCCGTGTTGCTCGTGCCCTGGATCGTGCCGGAGGCAGCCGAGTAACTGTAAGTCAGCGGACGGTTCTGCGGGCTCACGCCAGAGGCTGTGATCGTGCTCTTGTCACCCGGATTGATCGAACTCGGGTTTGCCGAGCAACCGATCGTCGGAGGCTCGAATGCCTTCACCGTAAACACGGCGGCGCAGGCTGCGGTCTCCCACGGCTTCAATCCTTCGCGACCTTTCTTGCCTTCCTTCACTACTCCCGTCACCGTGTAGCTGCCCGGCGCGAGTGTTCCCGTGGCGATTGTCACTGTTGTTTCGGTGCCCGTTGCGCCGCTGCCTGACCACGAATAAATCGCATTCAGCTTCGGATCAAGCATTCCCGCGGTCGCGGTAATCGTAACCGGGTCGCCCGGAAAAACAGTCACCGGGTTGGGAGTGCACGAGAGCTGCACCGGTAGAGGAGGAGCAATCGAGCCGGCCCTGAACACGAGTCCGGCGCTCAGACGCAACATGTCGAAATTTACGGTGCCGCCGGGGCCGCTGTAGTTGACGCCGTTGTACGATGAGGTGAAATTCTCATGCGCGTATTGGTAATCGGCCTGTACCAACCGAATCGCTATGTGGTGCGATACTCTCAAATCGAGGCCGCCGCCCGCTGTCACCACCGGACCCCACACATCGGGAACATGATAGGCGCCCGATAGCTCCGCTCCCACTAAGGCGTGAACAAACGGCGTCAGATTGTGCGAAGGCCAGCGGTAAATCACGCCGGCCGACCCGCCGCTGAAATCATTGTTCGGTTGCGAAAACGTGTTATATCCGTCCTCAGGGGTCAGGATATGCTCATCGCCCTCAAGCGTCAGGCCCACATGCCTGTTGAAGTAGCGCGTGACACTCTCCATCGCGGAATAGTTGATCGAGTTGAAGGTATATCCATTCAGTGTTCCCTTGGGCTTCAGATAGCTGTACCCCAGGAAAATATCCCACCTCGACGCGTCGGAATCCTGCGGCGTTCCACTCCCCGCCGCTGTCACCTGCGCCGCCAAGGCAATAGGCAAAAATCCCGCAAACGAAAAGGCCAGGACCCTTCCCACGAATTTCTTCAATTGAATCTGCATGCGTTTATCTCCATTAATGGGTTAAAGTAACCGGTCGAAACCATCCACTCGCGAACAGGACTTCGACCTAAAATCGATTCCGCTTGAAGCCATGTGCGAAACCAGGCGCAACGAGTTTCAATACGATGCTCAATTCATGTCTGTCTGAAAACACTCTTCAGGGATTTACCGCTCTCGTAGGCTCAACAGCGACAAGCGGCGCGATGGACCGGCGCCGCGATTCCATCGGCAGCCGGCATAAGCTGAGTATTCATTGAGCAGGAACGCGTAATCTGTGCAAAGAAGCTCATGCGTAAGTTCATCCGTGTAGAAGCGCGATCACTTCGAAGAGTTGCTTGTGCCTGGAAAAAATCTTCGCGCATCCGTCGAGGAAACAACACCCGGGTCGCGCGTAAAACCTTGAGCTAACTGCTTCAATCACAATTATTTCGAGACCCAAAATCGAACTCGATTTATCGTGTGTTCCAAATTAAACGTGTCTCTTCCGCAAAGTCTTGCATCTCACACTAAAGTTGTAGAAATTCGGGAGACAGTTGTCTTAGCGATCATTGCACTTGTTTCTACTCTCCCGGAAAGCAGACCTTATCATGCGCGGATTCTCAGTCCCATTTCGAATGCACCTCACAGGTTGGTTGATGTTTGCAACGTGTGCCTTCATCGAAATGCTTCACTATGGTGTCTGGTGGGGGCTCGCTGCTGGAGTCGGGCTCGTCGTATCTCTGCTGCTGCACGAAGTCGGTCACATGCTCATGGCCGCTGCGCTTGGAGTCGGGATCCGCGAATTCGGCATCTGTCTATTGGGTGCGTATAACCGCAGAGCCCGCGCCAATTCGCGGCGCGATGAAGTCCTCATCTCTCTCGCCGGACCGCTTATCAATTTCGCTCTCCTCATTCCATGCTTTTTCCTGCCGCACATTGGCATGGAACTGGTGCTTTGCAACCTGATGTTGGGCGTGGTCAATCTCCTGCCGATTCCATCCAGCGACGGATTGCGCATTTTGCGAACAATCTTCGGCGCCTATCCCGTTGCATGCACGGCGCCTGCAACAATACAGCCTGAATTCCAGCCTGAATCAGCCCTGCGCGAAGCCGCCTGAGGCAGGCGTCAACAGGCCGTCGGGTTATAATCTGCCCTATGGCGGCAAGCGCTCACACCAGCCCGGCGGAATCGAGAACTGACCAGACCGTTCCGGAAATCTCCCCCGCCGCGATCCAGGAAATCCCCCAGGAAGCTGCGCGGAAAATGCTTCTGCTTGAGCAGAATCTGCTTGAGCTGCAAACCCTCATGGTGGCCTACTCCGGCGGTGTCGACTCCGCCTTCCTCGCTGCTACCGCGTACCGCGTTCTCGGCTCTCGCATGCTCGCCGTGTTGGCCGACTCGCCCAGTCTCGCCCGCCGCGACTTGGAACAGGCCCGCGCCTTTGCGCTCTCCATCGGCATGCCCTTGCACATCGTCAACACCGATGAATTGGAGCGGCCTGAATACGCCCGCAACGATGCCGACCGCTGCTTCCATTGCAAGGACGAGCTCTTTCAATCCATGCGCTCTCTCGGCGCAACCCTCGGCTACTCCACCATTGCCTATGGCATGAATGTCGATGATACGCGCGACTTCCGCCCCGGCCAGCGCGCTGCAAAGGACCACGCCGTTCTCGCCCCGCTCGCCGACGCCGGTCTCACCAAGATCGAAATCCGCGCCCTGGCCAAGGCCGCCGGCTATCCGCTCTGGGATCGCCCCGCCGCGCCCTGCCTCTCATCCCGCGTCGAGTATGGCCGCACCGTCACCCGCGAGGTGCTCAGCCAGGTTGAACAAGCCGAGGAAAGCCTGCGTCAGCTTGGCTTTCGCGAACTGCGCGTGCGCCATCACGGCCAGTTGGCCCGCGTCGAACTAGCGCGCACTGAACTCCCACGCGCCCTCGCCGTCGACATGCTTGACTCCATCTCCGCGGCTCTCAAGAAGGCCGGCTTCGAATACGTCACCCTCGATTGCACCGGCTTTCGCTCCGGTTCCATGAATGCCATCCTTCCCGTAGAAGTGCTTTCCCGGCGCGGCGCCTAGCTGCTCGTGGTGAAAGTCGGGTTTTGAATGGGCACGACTTCACAGTCTGCGGAAAAACTCGCACGAGGCACAACTCACAGGTGCTTTGTATCAGGGCACGACTTCAGTCGTGCCGATACTGCCCGTAAAAAGAACCGGGCTTTGGCCCCTGAGGGAGGTCGTTCGGCATTTTGGACTTTTACGACAGGCTACTAGCGGAGAGTTTAAAATCAACCTCGATGCGAACTGCCTATCTTGAATGCTTTTCCGGTATAAGCGGCGACATGTTCCTCGGCGCCCTGGTAGACGCCGGCGTTCCCTTTGAATCCCTTTCAGAAACAGCCGCCGTCCTCAATGTGGGCGCCCGGCTTGAAATGCGGAAGGTGAGCCGCGGCGGTATCGCTGCCACCAAAGTCGACGTCATCACCCCGGAACAACACGCCGCCGGTACAGAACACTCCCACGATGGACACGCTCCCCATCGCCATCTTTCCTCCATTCTCAAAATCATCAATGCATCCCCACTCTCTGAATCCGTAAAAGCCCGCGCCACGCGCGCCTTTAAGCTTCTCGGCGAGGCCGAGGCCGCCATTCACTCCATCCCCATCGAGAAGGTCCACTTCCACGAAGTCGGCGCCGTCGACACCATCGTCGACATCGTCTGCTCCGCCGCCGGTGCCGAGCTTCTCTCCATCAACCGCTGGCTCGCGTCGCCCCTCAACGTCGGCTCCGGGACCGTCCTCTGCCAGCACGGAACCATCCCCGTGCCCGCGCCCGCCACGCTGGCCTTGCTTGCCGACGCGCCCATCTATGCCGCCGGCGAACCCATGGAACGCGTCACGCCCACCGGCGCGGCCATCCTGCGCATGCTCGATGTAACCTACGCGCCGCTCCCACCACTCCGCATCAAAGCCTCCGGCTATGGAGCGGGCGGCCGCGAAACTCCCGGCCAGCCCAACCTCCTCCGTCTCCTCATCGGAGAAGAAGCGGAGCAGCCTGCCAGAGATGAATCGATCGCCGTCATCGAGACAGTCATCGACGACTCCACTCCGCAGGTCCTCGCGTACGTCAGCGAGCAGCTCCTCGCCGCCGGCGCGTGGGATGTCTATCGCGCCTCGGTCCAAATGAAGAAGGGCCGCACCGGCGTGCAGGTCACCGTCCTCTGCCGCCCAGATCTCGTCCCCCTTCTGCGCGACATTCTCTTCCGCGAGACCACCACCATCGGCCTTCGTTGGCGGCTCGAAAACAAGGCCTCTCTCCCTCGGGAATTTACGGCCATTGAAACCCCCTGGGGCCCCGTTTGCATCAAGATTGCGCGATGGCCCAACGGTGACATTGCCAACGCCGCCCCAGAATACGAGGATTGCCGCCGCCTGGCCGTCCAGCACGCCGTTCCGCTCAAACAAATCATGCAGGAATCCATGCGCATCTACGCCGCTACCGGCACCGTGCTTACCGTGGAGAAGGAAGGCTTTGATGGATAGCCGAAGCATTGAGACGCTGCTCAAAGAAGTTCGCGAGGGCCGCACCCCCGTCAACGACGCGCTCGACCGTCTGCGCGATCTGCCTTTCGAGGACATCGGCTTTGCCAAGGTCGATCATCACCGCGCGCTCCGAACCGGCATGCCCGAAGTCATCTTTTCCGCGGGCAAAACGGTCGAACAGGTTGCGCAGATATTTGCCCGCATGTCCCAGCACGGCGGCAATGTCCTGGCCACGCGCGCTACCAACGAAATGTTCCTCGCCGTTCAGGCAGTTGAGCCGCGCGCCGAGTTCCATGAGACCGCCCGCGCCATCACCCTCACGCAAAGCTCTGACGTTCCCCAGGGCAAGGGAACTATCGTGGTCGTCTGCGCCGGCACCAGCGACCTGCCCGTCGCCGAAGAAGCCGTAGTCACCGCCCGACTCATGGGCAACACAGTCGAGCTCATCGCCGACGTCGGCGTAGCCGGCATTCACCGCCTGCTCGCGCAGAAATCTTCGCTCCAATCCGCGCGTGTTCTCATCGTCTGCGCAGGCATGGAGGGCGCTCTGCCCACCGTCGTCGGCGGCCTCGTTAACGCGCCAGTCCTCGCCGTTCCCACCAGCATTGGCTACGGCGCATCCTTCGGCGGAGTTGCCGCTCTCCTCGGCATGTTGAATACCTGCTCGCCCAACGTTTCCGTAGTCAACATCGACAACGGCTTCGGCGCAGCCTGCATCGCCTCGCTCATTAACCGTCTCTAGCCCGCATTTCTCACCGCCAGATCGACGCTCTGTAGCGCCGACCTCCTGGTCGGCTGTGCTGGCGGCGTCCTCGCCGCCAGAGCAAAGCCTCGTTTTTCTATACCGTTTACACACACCGTGACGGAGCAAACGGTCTCCGGCGTGGGTCGGGAGACCCACCTACAGCCGGCCAGGAGGCCGGCGCTACAAATTAGTTAGCGCGCCTTGTGAGAAAAGCGGACTAGATGCCTGCGTCCGATTTTGATTGTTGATAACAACAAGACGAATTGTCATCCTGAGCGAGCCGGGGTCCCCGGCGACAGGTTTTCGTCGCTGGGTTGGGAATCGGGCCCCGGGCGCTTTTCAGCCTGGGGGTGGTGAGTCGAAGGATCTGCCTCTGTTCTCTCGGGACTGCTGAAAAGATCTGTGTCGCGGAATGTTTTGAAAGGGCACGACTTCAGTCGTGCCGCAAGAGCGATAGAATCAACGCTGGCTTTACAGGCTGCGGAAAAACTCGATAAAAGCGCCATTCACGGCACCGTTTTGAAAGGGCACGATTTTAATCGTGCCATAAACACCTTGAAATGAGCGTCGGCTTTAGCCGCTGAGGGATGTCTCTCGCAAAACCCGATCAAAGATCGAGTTTTTCAGCAGGCTGTTTAGCCACTGAGGGATGGATTTTCGGCCCTGGACTTTCACCCCAGGCAGATCACTACAACCCCGGAACGGGAGTAACTTAAATGACTCAATCGCGCAGAGACTTTCTCAAGACCGGTGCAGCCCTTGCAGCCGCATCCATCGCCCGGCCCCGCAACGCATTTGCCGCAGACCCCGCACTCCCCGCCCCACTTAGCCAATTCGCCTACGGCGACGTCGAGCTACTCGAAGGCCCGCTCCTCGATCAGTTTCAGACCAACCACGCCTTCTATGCCGCGCTCGATGAAGATAGCCTGCTCAAGCCCTACCGCCAGCGCGCCGGCCTCCCCACTCCCGGCGAAGATATGGGCGGCTGGTACAGTTGGGCGCCCCTTGCCGATCTCGACAAGCCCGGCAATAACGGCTTTGCTCCGGCCCACAGCTTTGGACAGTATCTTTCCGGGCTCGCCCGCGATTTCGCCGCCACCGGATCTGCGTCAACCCGCGACAAGGTCCACCGCCTCGTCCGCGGCTATGCGGCCGCCATCTCGCCAAAGTTCTATCAAGGTCACCGCTTTCCCGCCTACACCTATGACAAAATCTCCATCGGCCTGCTTGACGCCCATGAGTTCGCCGGCGACTCAGAGGCCCTCCCTGCTCTCGATGCAACCATCAACGCCGCGCTCCCCTATATGCCCCCCCGCGCCCTCTCCCGCGCCGAGCAGTACGCCCGCCCCCACACGGACGATTCCTTCTGCTGGGATGAGCCCTATACGCTGGCCGAGAATTTTTTCATCGCTTTCAACCGTGGCGCGGGCGACCGCTATCGCGAACTAGCCACGCGCTACCTTGCCGACGACTGGTACTTCAACCCCCTCGCCGCGGGCCAGAATGTTCTCCCCGGCAAGCACGCCTACAGCCATGTCAACGCCCTGTCCAGCGCCATGCAGGCGTATCTCGTGTCGGGCAGCGAAAAGCATCTGCGCGCCGCGCGCAACGGCTTCGATTTTGTTCGCGCGCAGAGTTTCGCTACCGGAGGCTGGGGACCCGGCGAGACATTTCGAGAGCCGGGAAGCGGCGAAATCGGCGAAAGCCTTGTCAGCAACCACGCCAGCTTTGAAACCCCCTGCGGCTCTTATGCGCATTTCAAGATAACTCGCTATCTCATGCGAGCCACGCGCGACAGCCGCTACGGCGATAGCATGGAGAAGGTCCTCTATAACACCATCCTCGGAGCCAGGCCAATCCAGAAAGACGGCCATGGCTTCTATTACTCCGACTACAGCAACGATGGTTCCAAGTTCTTTCACCAATATAAGTGGCATTGCTGCACCGGGACCTTCTCGCAGATCACCGCCGACTACGGCATAAGTTCCTACTTCCACGATGCGGAAGGCATCTATGTCAACTTATACGTCCCATCGCGAGTAACATGGCAGCGCGGCGCAGACCGTATCTCGCTCACGCAAAAAACGAGTTATCCGCACAAGCCCACCACCGAGATCGTCGTCTCGGCCCGCAAGCCAACTCCGTTTCCCATCTATCTGCGCATCCCCGCCTGGGCCGGCCCTAAAACCGTCATCGCCATCAACGGCAAGCACGTCATGGCCAGCCCCGCGCCCGGTCAGTTCGCCCGCCTCGACCGTGCCTGGGACGAAGGCGACCACATCGAAGTTGAATTCGACATGCCCACAGTCCTCGAGCCCGTCGACACAAAGCACGCCAACCTCATGGCCGTCGTTCACGGCCCCTTGGCCCTCTTCGCCGTAGGCCCAATTCCAGACACGCTCGCCAGCCGCGATCTTCTAGCCGCGTCCCAGGTCTCCTCCGGCTCAACCGACTGGCAAGCCAAGACCGTTGCCGGCCCGCTCACCTTGAAGCCCTTCACAGCAATCAACGACGAACACTACCGCCTCTATCTCAAACTCGACGCCTGAAAATCAGAAGCCCCACCCGAAGGTGAGGCTTCTAGCTCAGTTAACGACTCGTGACTCTGCCCCGTGCCCCGTTTTTGAGACTTTCTTCTGTCGCAAAGGCGGGAAGCAGTGCGCTGTGCCGGGTGCCCCTGGTCCCTCGTCCGCCGCGGCGGAGGGACCAGGGAATTAAGCAAGTGCGAGCCTCCCGCGAGCGTCTGCCGCACTGCAAGTGCCGAGCGTCTGCCCAACCGCAGGCGGTTATTCGTGATCGTAGAACCGGAAGAACAACGACGGCTTCGCGCAAGGCTCCGCGCGCGCCACCAGCTCCGTCGTCTGCTTGTCGTTCAGCGGCGTAAACTCCCGCGCCAGTTGCACATTCTCTTCAAGCTGCGCAATCGTGTCGCACCCAATGATCACCGTGCTCACCGGCCGCGACAGCGTGTAGTACATCGCCTCCCGCATGCTCAGCGTCCCCGGCGAAGTGGTCTGGATCGTCATGCCCTCCCACGAATGTTTCTGCTTATCAACCGGCGGCGGCGTCCACGTGGAAAGTATGCGTCCGCGCCCTGGAATCTTCATCCCGATAATGCCCATTTGCCGTTCCACCGCCAGCGGCAGCAGCTCCTCATTAAAGCTGTAGTGGTGCGGGTCCGCCGCGTTCATTGCCATCAAAATCGTGTCGAACGGATACCGCTTCAGGCTCTCAACCAATGAGTCCGGCCGGTAGTGCCCGGTAACGCCCAGGTGCCGCACCACCTTCTGTTCCTTCATCTCCAGCAGCGCCTCCATGGCGCCGCCCTTGGCAAACACAGCATCCACGTTGCTCATGATGCCGATATCGTGAATCTGCCAAAGGTCCACATGGTCGGTCTGCAGCAGTTGCAGAGACTTCTCAATCATCCGCATCGATCCGTCGCGCGTCCGTTCCTTGGTCTTCGTCGCCAGGAAGGCCTCATTCCGCCGCTTCGCCATCACCTTGCCAACGTACTGTTCGCTCCACCGGTCCGGCCCGCCATAAATCGACGAAGTATCGATGTAGTTCACGCCCAAATCCAGCGCCCGTTCAATAATCGGCACAGCCACGTCGAAGTTGTTCGCATGCTCCAGGCTCGCCTGCCCGCCCAGCGAGAAGATGCCCACCTTGTACCCAGTCTTGCCCAGGTTCCGCGTCGGCATCGCCTTCATCGTCCGCGGATTCTCCGGCAGCCCCGGCATTGTCTTGGGTGTATCCGCCCTCAGCGCCGAAGGCGCCAGCAGCGCCGCCGTCACCGCTCCGCCAGCCTTCAAAAACTCACGCCGTCCCGACTTCCGCGCCGTCATCGTTTCCCCATCGCCCATAAAACCCTCCTCGAAATTCCGCTTTGCACCGTGCCCAGCAATCATAAACCCGGTTGCCTTTGCAAGGCGATACAATCGATGAATGGAGAAGGTCCTGCGCAAATACGCGAGCTTCGATGAGATGAAGGCCGACGAATACCGTTACTGGCAGAGTCGGCCCGTGCATGAGCGCATGGATGCTGTTGAGGAGATGATCCAGGAAGCGTATACGATGAAGGGCTGGGAGATCGAACCCGATGTACCAAGACTACAAAGACCTTTTGTCCGCCTTTCATGCCCATGGCGTTAGATATTTGATCGTGGGCGGCTATGCCGTCATCTTTCATGCTCAGCCCCGATTCACCAAGGATATAGACCTTTTCATCAAGGCGGACCCCGCCAACGCACAAGCAATTTACGCCGCGCTCGCTGCGTTCGGTGCACCCCTCGATGGCATTCGAGCGGAGGAATTTGCCGAGCGCGGAAGCTTCTTCCGATTCGGGCGCGACCCGCGCGGGTTCGACATTTTACCCGACATCCCGGGCGTAGACTTTGAGAACGCCTGGGAACGGCGTGTCGAGGGCGTAATCGACCCTAAGGTTGGACTCATGGCCTACTTTATTTCCGCGCCCGACCTCATCGTCTCGAAGCTGGCCGCCGGTAGACCCCAGGATCTTGCGGACGCAGAGGCCATTCGCAAAGCAACGGAAGCGCAGAAGCGCTGAGCGCAGTTGACAAAAATAAAGCGGGCCCCTCATTCGAGCGGCCCGCTTTATTTTTGAAAGTGCTGGAAGACTTAGTCGCCCGCAACCACGTCCTTTTCTTCCTGATGCCGGTTGATCGGCGAAGCCGCATTGTTCGACGCCGGCCGAATCGCGTCCAACCGAACCAACCCCTCCATCGGCTTCTCGCCCAGAACATGCTCGCGATAAAGCATGGCCATCTTCGCATTTTCCGCGTCGGCCTTCACCTTGTCCGCCGTGGTCACAGCGCGGGCGCGGATCTTCTCTTCGCGGGCGTTCTTGGCAATGCCCAGGTTATCCAGCGTGTGGTTGGCTTCCGAGTTCACATGCTCCATGTTCAGGTTCAGCGTGTGCCCTACTTCCGTCATGCCCACTTTTTTGCCGCCGGCAAAAATCTCATGCCGTCCATGCTCCTCATACCACTTGGTGAGCGTAGCCGTCATGTGCATCTTCTCAATAATGTTCCGCCAGCCCACGCCCGTGTTGTAAGCGCAGAAGCTGATCTCGCCTTCCTGCGTCGCGTAGGGAATGATGCACTGCTCCGTGCGCCGGAAGTCGTAGTTGAACAAGTCCTGGAACCACATGCCCGCGATGAACAGGAAGTTCCAGCGATCGGCGCGGCGCTTTTCAATATCCGCCAGCGTACGGTCGCCCTTCACGCTGCCGTAATCCTTGCCGGTCGCGTTAAAGGTCTTATCCATCTTCTTCATCATGTCCGTAATCTTGAAGTGCGTCGGCGCCTGGAATGGATCGTAATTCCGCAGCAGCGCCAACCCAAATCCAATCACTGAAAGCCACTTGCCGCGGGCCGCGTCGTTCACCTTCGCCAGGTCCTTGGCAACCCTGCCCATGTCCAAAAACGCCGTAACCGGCGCAGCTTCCTTGGTTTCCTTGTCGATC
>Ga0302201_10003309_pt1 | contig 12047 bp, 10 predicted proteins | sample II_Bog_N3_2_FD_194586 | JGI IMG/M metagenome (GOLD analysis project Ga0302201, IMG submission 194586) | Peat permafrost microbial communities from Stordalen Mire near Abisko, Sweden - II_Bog_N3_2 | ecosystem: Environmental > Terrestrial > Soil > Wetlands > Peat | place: Sweden: Abisko...
GTTCTGTCCACAGCACCACTCGCGGCTTCGACCGGCGCTGCCGGCACAGACGTGCCCATGCCGCAGATGGGGGAATCCATCACCGAAGGCACCATCACCAAGTGGCTCAAGAAGGTTGGCGACAAGGTCGAGCGAGACGAGCCGCTCTTTGAGATATCCACCGACAAGGTGGACGCGGAGATCCCTTCGCCAGCCGCCGGTACGCTGACCGAGATCAAATTCCCCGAGGGCGCAACCGTTGGCATCAACACCATCGTCGCTGTCATCGGCGGCGGCACTGGCAAGCCAGCGGCAACGCACGCACCCGCGGCGGCCGCACCCGCGACGCCCGCTCCGTCGACTGCGGAGGTGGCCCCTGTCGCATCGCCAGCCTCAGGCGAGCGTCCGCGCTCCTCGCCGCTGGTGCGCAAGATCGCCAAGGACAACAACGTCGATCTGGCCCGCGTCCCCGGAACCGGCCCCTCCGGACGCATCACCAAGACAGACATCCTCGGCTATATCGAGAATCCACCCGCGAAGCCAGCACCCGTTGCGGCCACGTCCTCTGCCGCAACTCCCGCCGCAGCTGCTCCCATCCCCGGCAGCCTGGTCCCCATGACCAAGATGCGCAGCATCATTGCGCGGCGCATGGTCGAATCCAAGCACACCAGCCCGCACGTCCACACCGTCTTCAAGGTGGACATGACGCGTATCGTCCGCCTGCGCGAGCGCGAGAAGTCGAAGTACGAGCAGCGCAACGGCGTCAAGCTGACCTACATGCCGTTCATCACGCGCGCCGCCATCGCCGCGCTGAGCAAGCATCCGATCGTCAACGCCACGGTCGAAGGCGACGCCATCCGCTACAGCAGGAACATCAACATCGGCATCGCCGTGGCGCTGGAGTGGGGCCTTATCGTTCCCGTCATCAAGCAGGCCGAGGAGCAGAGCTTCCTGGGCATCGCGCGGTCTATCGCCGACGTCGCCGAGCGCGCGCGTGGCAAGAAGCTCGCACCCGACGAGGTCTCCGGCGGCACCTTCACGCTGACCAACTCCGGTATCTTCGGCGAGCAGTTCGGCATGCCCATCATCAACCAGCCGCAGGCCGCCATCCTCGGCATCGGCGGCCTCAACAAGGAGGCCGCGGTGCTCACCGACAAGGACGGCAACGACTCCATCGCCATTCGCTCCATCCAGCGCTTCTGCCTGGGCTTCGACCACCGCATCGTGGACGGCGCGGACGCCGGCAAGTTCATGGCCGACTTCAAATCCTATCTCGAAAACTGGGACGAAGAGATCGGCTAGGAATTCTTCAACCTTAATGTCGAGAGAAAACTCGATGTCATTCCGAGCGTAGCGACACGCACTGCTCCATCTGTGATGCTTCCTTAAGCCGTCCTGCGCAGCAAGCCCAACCCCAACCCACACGCCGTCACCAGCGCGCAGAGATACGCGAATAAATCGCCGTGCTCGGAGTAGAAAGTAACATCGTGCTCGTAGTCGAAGCGCACGCGCAGGCTAGTTCGTATATGTCGAGGCGTGGAAGTAATGACCCGGCCATAGGGATCGATCGCCGCCGTCACCCCGGTATTGGTGGCGCGCAGCACCCAGCGGTGGTTCTCGATCGCCCTCATGCGCACCATGTTTAAATGCTCCCACGCCGCACTGGTGTCGCCATACCATCCATCGTCGGAGATATTCACCAGCACATCCGCCCCCATCCGCGCATACTGGCGGACCTCGTCGCCAAAGACCGATTCGTAGCAGATAAAGGTGCCATAAGTATGTCCGCCGGTGGTAAACACCGACCTGTGCTTTCCGGGATCGAGCTCACCTACATCTTGCAGCAGGCTACCAGCAAAGAAGAACAGTTTCTTGTATGGCACATACTCTCCGAATGGCACAAGGTGCATCTTGTCGTAGCGTCCTGCAACACGCCCATCCGGCGCGATAAAGTCCGCGGAATTATATTCGTCGTATCCGCGCTGCGCCGCGCGGTCCGCATCGATCCCGAAGGAGCCTGCAATGATCGGCGCATTGGCCGCGCGTGCCAGGCTGGAGATCGCCGCATGAAACTCCTGGCTGGAGATTGCCGCGTGCAACGTCGGATCGATCTCATAGAAATCGTTGGGGGCCTCCGGCCACACAATCAAATCCGTCGGCTGCAAATAACGCGCCCCTCCGGAATCTGCGCTCTGTTGTGCAGGTACGGTGCCCGCGCACCGAGTTCCAGTCAACTCAGGAATTCCACTGCAGACTCCTCCATTCGGAGGAAAGAGACTTAGCTCAGAAAATGTTCGCAGCATCTCACTCTGTGTAAGTGGAGGCCCCAGGCGAGCCGCCTCCGCACCTACTCCCAGGTTCTCCTGCACAAGAGTCGCAGTCCCTTGTGTTCCTTCGTGGATTGGCGGAACAGACATTCTTAGAAAAACAACATACAGCAGAACAATGGCCACGCAAGCCGCCATCAGCGCAGGCCAGGTGTAGCGCCGTTGTTTCAGATGAATCCGCAGCAGCCAAAGTGCATTCACCGCCGCAACCACAAAAGAAATTCCATACACCCCGGTAATCGGAGCAAGCCGCGTCAGCAATAAATTATCCACCTGCGTTACGCCCAGCAGGTCCCACGGAAACCCGGTGATCCGCGACCGCGCCAGTTCCACCGCAACCCAGGCAAACGGACTTAGCAGAAGCGCGCCTTGTACTCCCAGGTTTCTTCGCCCCAGGTTCACGCGTCGAAACGCGGCAATCAGCGCGCCGAAGAGCGCATGATAAAGCCCGAGGTAGAGGCAGAAGAGAACCAGAATCCCCGCCGCCGCAGGCTTTGCGATCCCGCCATACAGGTGCATCGTCGCATAGACCCAGTAACAATTCCCCAGATACCACACAAATCCAGAGGCATAGCCTAGCGCCGCGCCCTGAATCGCGCAAAGTGGTCGCCCATTGGCGTCTTTGCCGGTAAGTGCCAACAGCAGCGGAGTTAGCGCAACCCAACAGAACGCCGTCCGCCACAACGGAGCAGGCCCCGCAATAGGAAAGGGCAGCACCTGCAGCAAACCCGACAAAATAGCCAGCATCCACAACCGAACCGGAATCAATCGCATTGCTATGCAGTCTAACATCGCGGCGTCATCGCCACTAGAACCAGCCTCATATACCTTCTGCATCAACTAGGCGGAGTTCATGAGACCGCGGACATCGATGTGACCGGTTCCAGCCCATGCGAACTACCCCCTGCAGACACCTCCTGCAACCCTCAGTCACACGGCCGATAGATCCCTGCCGTCGCATCTGCAAGAATAATTGACGGCATCCTTCTGTTGTGAAAGGGCCAATACTCCCAAGTCGTGCTGGCCTGAGTGAAGGCCAGAAACTCACTATTTTTCTGCAGCGGCACTCATTTTATTTGCAAGACCCATTCTATTTATGTATTCTTTGCAGTGACGCACGTTAACGCACTTAGGCCCGGAGTTATATCCTATGTTAATGTTCGCAACCTATTGAAATATTCATGACAAGCACAGAAAACGCAGTGGGGGAGTTTATGCTCCATTGCAACAAGGAGGCAACACATGGAAGTTAGCCGTATTCTTGAGGAAATCGACTCTCAGATATCTAAACTTCAACAGGCACGCGAACTGCTCTCGGGCACCGCCGTTAAGGTAAGCAAGGGCCGTGGCCGCCCCAAGGGAAGCAAGAATGCCAAACCCGCCGCTAAGGCCGCGCCGCGCAAGCGCAAGATCAGCGCCGAAGGCCGCAAGCGCATTGCAGAAGCCATGAAGAAGCGCTGGGCAGAACGCAGAAAGCTGGCCGCAAAGCCCGCCGCAGCCGCAAAGTAGCAGATCTCCTGGTTCCCCACAGGTTACTCTCGCAAGCAGGGCGCAGTGCTCACTCCACCGGAGAGCGCTGCGCCATTGTGTTTAATTCAGTAATTCTGCTACAAACTTCTGCAAGGGAGCAATCCATCTAGCGCGTAACCACAACCTCGCGCATGTTGTCCTTGGCCAGAAAAAAATGAAAGCTCTTGAACGACTCGAGCAGCCTCTCAATCTGGCGGTTCGTATAGCTTGTGAGCTGCGGATACTCACCCGCTCGTTGCACGTCCACCTTGTTCGTAGCAGTCAGGTGGTAGCGGTGGAAGTCCGTCTTCGCCGCCCCCGATGCAGATGTTCCCCTGGGCGGATGGAACATCGCCAGCATCTGTCCCTCCGGCACCATCACCGCGTGGATACGCTCCAGCACCGGTACCAGCAACTCCTGGGGAAGATAGTCCGCCGTGTCCCAGAACAACACCACATCGAATCCACGCCCGGAAAAGTTCAGGTGCGCCGCCAGAAACCGATCTACATCGAAGCGCATTCCCTCGCCGTTCTCCTGGGGAAGGCTCCAATCATTCTTTGCCGCGTCCTCCACCAGGTTCGCCAGGTAGATGCTGTGCCCCAGTTCGGTAATAAAGTTGATGTTGGTCGACGACGTCGGACCAATATCCAGAACACGCAGAGACTCCTCGCCGCGCATCCGATGCAGTATTTGGTCCCATCCGCTGGAATGCCGCGAGACGCGACCGTTCTCCGTTGCCGCGCCGCCTGCTTTGTCCTTGCCGCCAAAGAAGCTGGTCATCCCTCCACTTCCTTCTCGCTCAGATCAGGTTCAAGACCGCAGTGTCTGTAACGGGATTCTGGGAGCCGGGCAGGCGCGACGAGACCTCCGCCGTCGCGGTCTCCAGCAACTCAACCTTGCCTTTCATGTTCGCATTCTCTTCAATCGACAACCTTCCGGCTACGATGTCTCCCTTCACCACAGCTGTCTCACGCAGCTCAATCCGCCCCGCCACGCGGAGATTGCCTTCGACCAGACCGAAGATCACCATCTCCTGCGCATCCACGTCCGCCATCACGCGCGCATTCGGCCCCACCGTCAGCCGACTCTCCGGAAGCGAAATCGTCCCTTCCACCACGCCGTCCAAAAACAGGTCTTCTTTGCCTGTCACATCTCCTCGAATCGTGACGGACTTCCCAATAACGGTCGAACCCTCGGCTGGCTTCATCTGTTTGTCTCTCTCCCCGGCTGCAATGATGACACGAATACTTAACTCAACGTACTTGCCGAACTATACCAGTCCCGCGTTGCAAGGCAAACCCACACATTAAACTCACGCTAGACTCAAGATGTATTCCTAAAGGCGTACCCCTCGTTCTGGGGCGAAGAAAACCCAAGGTCCATTATCCACGTCAAACCCAGGTAGAGGGCAGAATGCGTTCGCTGCAAATAATGAACACAGCACCCTCGGTCGACCATCCCTCAACCCGATCCGGGAATAATGCCCCGCGGCGGCCCGCGGCGCGGCATTGCAGAGCCGAATGCCGCATCTTTCTCGGCGCATGTTTCCTGGCGCTTGCAACTGCCGTCCCAGCAGCCTCGTCGCAACCTGCCTCCGCAGCTTCCCTGCTCGACGGTCCCGCCCGCACCTGGGCCGTGGACTGCGCCAACAACGAAGCCATCGTCATCCAACATCCAGACTCCTTCCTGCGCTATCGCCTGCATGTGATCGACGAAAAAGGTGACCACCTGCGCGACCAGATCGAGACTCCCGAGGGCAGTGTCGGCCGCAACCTGCAGAGCAATGGCCGCCCACTCACCCCGGCAGAGGACGCGGCTGAACGCCAGCGGCTCAACGACCTGCTCGCCTCGCCCGCCGCCTTTGCCCGCCACATCCTGCGCGAGCAGAACAACAAGCAGATGGGCGTCCATCTCCTCAAGCTGGTCCCCGACGCCATGCTATGGAGCTACACGTCCGGCCAGCCGCAGCTCCCGAACCAGCCCAGCGGCGATCCCGCCCTCGTCGTCCTCGACTTCAAGCCCAACCCCGCATGGTCGCCGCCAACCATGGAATCCGAGCCGCTCATTGGCCTCGAAGGCCGCCTCTGGATCGACCCGCGCACCCGCCGCATGGTCCGCCTGGAAGGCCGCCTCACGCGCGCCGTCAACATTGGCTGGGGCATCGTCGCCCACCTCTATCCCGGAGGCACCGTCACCCTGCAGCAGGCCAACGTCGGAGGCCAGCGCTGGATCGTCGAACACATCGTCGAGCAGCTCAACCTGCGCGCTCTGCTGGTCAAAAACGTCCATCAGCGCCTCGTCTTCGACACCGCGGACTACCAGCCCGTCCCCGCCATGACCTACCAGCAAGCCATCAAAATCCTGCTCGACACCCCGCTGCCCACTCGCTGACGTCCTCCAGTCCCAAATTGCGACGAACCGCCTGCCCGAGCGATGAATTCGTGACGATGCGCCGTGAGAAGTGAGAAGATAGCGGAGACATGGAAGCGACAGGTTTTGCAGTAGCCATCATGGCCGCGGGCAAGGGCACGCGGCTCAACAGCAAGCGGCCCAAGGTGCTGCACGAGGTCGGCGGACGCGCCCTGCTGCTGCACGTCATTGCAGCGGCAAAGACGCTCGTCCCTGCCGATCGGATCTTCTGCATCGTAGGTCACGAGGCACAGCGCGTATCGACGGCGGCCGCATCCACTCATGTGTTCTTCGTCATGCAAAATGAACAGCGCGGCACCGGCCACGCCATGCAGGTGCTCAAGGCTTGGCTGGAGATCTCCGGCGCGCCGCTTCCAAAGCACTTGCTTGTTCTCTCGGGTGACGTTCCGATGATCCGCCCGGAAACGCTCTCCGCGCTCTGTGAACAGCATCTGCTCGAGCACGCCGCAATGACCATCCTCACTGCTATTCCCACGGACCCAACCGGCTACGGTCGCGTCCTGCGCCGCGCCGCGGGTTCGCCCGAGGTCACGGCGATCGTCGAGCAAAAATCCCTCCGCCCAGACCAGCTCGCCTCGCCCGAGATCAACTCCGGAATCTACTGCTTCAAGACCGCGGCGCTGTTCAGCAAGCTCGACCTGATCTCCACCGACAACGCGCACGGCGAGTTCTACCTGACGGACGTCGCAGCCCTGCTGGTGGCCGACGGCCAGCGCGTCGTCGCGCTCCAGGCCGCGAGCGTGGACGAGGTGCTGGGCGCCAACACCATCGCCGAGGTGATGCACCTCGACCAGGCCATGCGCGCCGCCACCGCCCGCCGCCTGATGGCCCAGGGCGTCACCATCTTCCGCCCAGATACATGCGTCATCGACGCCGAGGTCACCATCGGCCCAGACACCGTGATCGAGCCGTACGTCCAGCTTCTGGGCGCGACGCGCATCGGCTCGGAGTGCCGCATCCGCTCCTACTCGGTGGTCCAGCACTCCGTCCTGGGCAACTGCGTCATCGTGCGCAACGGATGCATCCTTGACCGCGCGGAGGTCGGCGACGGCGCGGTTCTCGGCCCCTACGCACACCTCCGCCCGGAGAGCAGGATCGGCGAGCTGGCCCACGTCGGCAACTTCTGCGAGACCAAGAAGACCACGCTGGGCCGCGGCTCCAAGGCCAGCCACCTCACCTATCTGGGCGACGCCGTCATCGGCTCGGGCGTCAACGTCGGCGCCGGAGTCATCACCTGCAACTACGACGGCGCGCGCAAGCACACCACCACCATCGGCGACGGGGTCTTCGTCGGCTCCGACTCCACGCTGGTCGCGCCGGTCAGCGTTGGGGACGGAGCATACATCGGCGCGGGCTCCTGCATCACGCAACCCGTTCCCGCCGGAGCGCTGGCTATCGGCCGCGCCCGCCAGGTCACCAAGGAAGGCTGGGTCGCCGCCCGCCGTGCCGCCCGGACCGCAGCATGCGATGCAGAGAAGAAGTCCTGACCGGCGTTCGCGGCAGAGTCAGTCCCCGATGACTACCGCCATGGCGAAGCCGTCATATTTTTTACTGCCCACCGTCTGAATGGCCGTAGATGCGAGTCGAGGTTCCGCGGAAAGCAGCTCGAACAGGGCACGCGTCCCCTGGACATTCGGGTCCGCACTGGCAGGGTCGAGGATCTCGCCTTCACGCACCACATTGTCGACGACGATCAGAGATCCGCGACGAGCCAGCTTCACCGCCCACTTCAGATAGGCAGGATTGTTGGGCTTGTCTGCGTCGATGAAGATCAGATCGAATGGCTCCACGCCCTCTGCCTGAAGCTGTGCCAGCGACTCCGTCGCAGGACCGAGGCGTATTTCAACCCTCTCGCGGAGTCCGGCACGGTCAAGGTTCGCCCTTGCGACCACGGCATGCTTTGGTTCCAGCTCCAACGTCACCAGGCGACCGCCTATAGGCAGGGCCCGCGCCAGCCAGATGGTGCTGTATCCGCCGAGCGTGCCAATCTCCAGAATCCTGCTCGCGCCTTTCGTGAGGGCTAGCAGATGAAGAAATTTGCCCTGCACCGGGGAGACGTTGATGGAAGGCAATCCTGCCGCGGCACTTGCCTCCAGAGCGGCTTCCAGTATGGGATCGGAGGGTACAAGCCGCTCCGTAAAGTAACGGTCTACCGCCGTCCACTGGTCTTGATTCATGCTGATCTCACCTATTTTGATATGGTTCGCGTTCGATTATATGCGGCTGATGGAACCACCCGCATTGCCGATAGATACCTCATACCGCTCGCGGCTTCGACCGGTCGCGTGACGGCAGCGCTCTAGGACCGCTTACGGACTGCCTCGTGCCTCTGGAGTAAGCGGATCTGGTGAGTGACAGAAGCCCGCCCTGAACCGCAGGGCAGCGGAGAGCATTGGCCTATGCAGCAGGAAACCGCGCAGACGCAGCAGGGATTCATGCCAGCGCAGCTGGGAGAGATGCAGCAGCAGGAAGCTGCCTCCGTGCGGCAGGACCACATTTTAGTGGTTGACGACGAAGCCCCGGTGCGCGGCGTTCTGCTCACCATGCTTGGGCACAGCGGATACGACGTCACCGCGGTGGCCAACGCCGAACAGGCCCTGCTCCATCTGCAGGACGACCCCGGCTGCGACCTCGTCCTCACCGACGTCATGATGCCCGGTGCCAACGGCCTCACCCTGCTCGATGTCATCTGCCGCAACCACCCCGGAGTGCCCGTCGTCATGCTGACCGCCATGCATGACATCCACGTCGCCACCAACGCCTTCCGCCGCGGTGCCATCGACTACCTGCTCAAGCCCTTTGATCGCGCCCAGCTGCTCAACGTCGTGCTCCGCGCGCTGGAGCACGGCCGCCTGCTCAAGCAGAACGCCGCGTACCGCCAGAACCTGGAGCAGATCATCGGCTTCCGCACCAGCCGTCTGCGCACCACCATGCACGACCTGGAAAAAAGTTACGACATTACGCTGGAGGCCATGGGAGACGCGCTCGACCTGCGCGACACCGAGACCGAAGGCCACTCCCGCCGCGTCACCGCCTACACCATCGCCCTGGCCCGCGAGTTCGGCCTCGACCAGGAGGCGCTGCGCATCATCGCGCGCGGCGCCTTCCTGCACGACATCGGCAAGATCGCCACCCCCGACGCCATCCTCCTCAAACGCGGAGCGCTTACCGCCAATGAAACCGAGATCATGCACCAGCACTGCGTGCGCGGATACGAGATGGTGCACAAGATCCCCTTCCTGCGCGAAGCATCAGAACTCGTCTACTCCCACCAGGAGAACTACGACGGCTCCGGCTACCCGCGCGGCCTGCGCGGCGATGAGATTCCGCTCGGCGCGCGAATCTTCTCCATCGCAGACACCCTCGACGCCATCACCTCCGACCGCCCCTACCGCAAGGGCCTCAGCTTCGCACAGGCCCGCGAAGAGATCGCGCACTGCAGCGGAGTCCAGTTTGATCCGAAGATCGTCAAGGTCTTCCTCGGTATGCCCCTCGAGCTGTGGAGCGACATACGCAAAGAGGTGGAACACGCCCCCGCCGGGACCTTCGGAGTGACCCATTGGGCCTCGTTCCCGCAACAGTGAAGCCGTCGCGGTTGCATCCAGTAGACCGCGCGACTTACCATCGCTGTGCGATCCACTCCCGAGGGAATCCCCATGCAACCCACCAAACAGAAGCTCTCCGAAAAACAAATTCACGACCTGCTGACCGAGCTGCCCGAATGGGCGCTCGAAGACGGCAAGCTCGCCCGCAACTGGACACTGCCCACCTTCGTCGAGGCCATCGCCTTCGTCAACCGCGTGGCCCGGATCGCCCAAGAGGCCCAGCACCACCCCGACATCGACATCCGATACAACCTCGTCAGGCTTGCGCTGGTCTCGCACGACGCCGGCGGCATCACCGAGCGAGACGCCCGCATGGCGCGCCAGCTCAGCGCCGCCTTCCCCACCTCTGCCGCCTGAGCCGCCCGTGCCTCACCCATCCCACTTGCGTGATACTCTTTTACCAGAGCGGGATTCGCTCCCAAGTTTCGGCCAGAACCGGCAAATCCGCGGCCTCTGGTCGATGTCAGTTGCGTCACTGGCCTCCCGGCACGGACAATCGACCGTTCGTGCCGCCTTTTTTGCCAAATCGCCGCCAAGCGGCCCTTCAGTTATTTTCTTCGCACCTCTGACGAAAATCCTGCATCCCATCTACAATCAGCGATAAGCTAGATGTAGCGCACATGACCCAAGGAGACAACACGATGACGAAAGCCGATCTGGTCGACAAAGTAACTTCCCTCGGAGACCTCACCCGCCGCGATGGAGAGATCATCGTCGACACTCTCTTCGAGTCCGTCATCGGAGCACTGAAGGCCGGCGACAAGATCGAGATCCGCGGCTTCGGCAGCTTCCGCACGCGCCAGCGCAACTCCCGCATCGGCCGCAACCCAAAGACCGGCGAGCGCGTAGATGTGCCAGCCAAGCGCGTCCCCTTCTTCAAACCATCGAAGGAGCTGCGCGACTCCGTCAATCCCGGCGGAGCCAAGAGTCCGCTGATTGCCAAGGCCGTCGGCACCGACCCCGTCGATCCCCACCACCCGCCGGCCATGTAGTCCCCGCGCACACAAGCTCTCAGAAAACAAAGAGACGGCGCATCTGGCCGTCTCTTTGCTCGTTCTATGCGCTCTTATCCCGCCCAAATCGGAAGCTTGTCATCCTGAGCGAAGCCTCCTGCGGCATCATCGAGGGAGGCGGAGTCGAAGGCCCCCGAAGCATTCACGGACTCCACAGCCGTCCGCGCCTTCCTCCCTACGAACTCCCAGGCCCTACAACACCGTCAGCCCGCTCTTCGCAGCCTCCACAAACTCCGTCGCCGTCTTCACTATGAAGTCCAGCATCTCTCTGGTTAACCCTGGATAAACCCCGATCCAGAAGACCTGGTTCATCACAAAGTCGGTGTTTGCCATCTCGCCCACCACGCGCGATTCCCATCCCTCATACGCCGGCTGGCGCAGCAGGTTTCCCGCAAACATCAGCCGCGTCCCTATCTTCTGAGCCTCCAGCGCCCCGGTCAGCTCGTCGCGCGTAAACGGTGCTCCGGGCTTTACTCCGACAGGAAATCCAAACCAGCTCGGGTCCGATCCCTCGCTCGCCTCGGGCAGTATCAGAAACTCATCCAGCGGCTTCAGCGCGGCATGGAGATACGCAAAATTCTCCTTGCGCCGAGCAATAAAGTGCGGGAGTTTCTCGATCTGCGACAACCCCAACGCCGCCTGCATATCGGTTGCCTTCAGGTTGTAACCAATGTGCGAGTAGGTGTACTTGTGGTCGTATCCGCAGGGCAGCGAGCCAAGTTGCCAACTGAAGCGCTTGCCGCATGTGTTGTCCTTGCCCGGCTCGCACCAGCAGTCGCGCCCCCAGTCGCGGTAGCTGTCGATCAGCACCTGCAGGTTCAGCTTGTCGGTCAGCACCGCGCCGCCCTCGCCCATCGTGATGTGGTGCGCGGGATAGAAGCTGACCGTAGCGATGTCGCCAAACGTCCCCACCTTGCGCCCCTTCCAGGTCGAACCCAGCGCGTCGCAGCAGTCCTCGATCAGCCACAGCTTGTATTTCTTGCAGAACGACGTCACCGCATCCAGGTCGAAGACGTTGCCCAGCGTGTGCGCGATCATTACCGCCTTCATCTTCGGGCTGTACGCAGCCTCCAGCTTCGTCACGTCGATCTCATACGTCGGCAAAGAGACGTCGACGAAGACGGGAACCAGTCGGTTCTGGAAGATCGGATTCACCGTCGTGGGAAATCCCGCCGCGACGGTC
>Ga0302201_10003340_pt1 | contig 11984 bp, 9 predicted proteins | sample II_Bog_N3_2_FD_194586 | JGI IMG/M metagenome (GOLD analysis project Ga0302201, IMG submission 194586) | Peat permafrost microbial communities from Stordalen Mire near Abisko, Sweden - II_Bog_N3_2 | ecosystem: Environmental > Terrestrial > Soil > Wetlands > Peat | place: Sweden: Abisko, Stordalen...
GCAAGCACATGGACATGCTCCAGGCGCGGCAGCAAGCGGACCTGATCTATGTCCGCGCGCAGATGACGGCGTACAACCGGAAGCGGTTGATCGAACAAAAGGTTCCGTTTATTGTTCCAGGCAACCAGATGTACCTGCCCATGCTGGCAATTGATTTGCGCGAACATTTCCGCAGAATCCGAGAAGAGACTCCCACCTTTAGCCCATCCACGCAGGTTGTCGTCCTCCATGCGTTGCTCCGCGATGCAGGACATGTGCTGATCCCCGCCGAAATGGCTCCGCGGTTGGGATACTCGGCCATGACGATGACCCGCGCCTTTGACGAGTTGGAGACGGCGAACCTAGCTGAAGTCACGGTCCGCGGACGGGAGCGTTGCCTGCGTTTCGTTGGAGGCCGAAAAGAGATATGGGAGAAGGCTCTGCCCTTTCTCCGCAGCCCGGTGAGCAAGCGGCTTTTTATCCGCCGCGCCTCAGGCTTGGAAGGCGCTATGCGAGCTGGACTCACAGCATTGGCGCGATTCAGCATGCTGGCACCGCCAGAGCACACGACCTATGCGCTGAGCCGTGAGGATTGGAAAGCCCTTCGGCAACGGCACAAGACCATTGAGGTTCCAGCTCAAGACCCGGATGCCAGCGAGATTGAGGTCTGGTGGTATCCGCCGGCGCTCTTCGCCGAAGATGGCATCGTCGATCGGTTATCGCTCTATCTTTCCCTGAAGGAAGACCACGATGAGCGCACCGAAACTGCGCTGGAAGAGATGATGGAGAAATTCAAATGGTAAAAGGGTTGGAGGTCTTTCGCGAGCACTTCCAATCTGCCGGCAATTCGCTGGAAGCTGATGAAATTTGCATTACTACAAGCCAAACAACCAGAGGAATACCGGACGTAGCTTCAGGATCTTGATGCGATGTTGAGGGGAACGCCAAGGTCGTCGATGTGATTCCCGGGGATAGGCCCCAGAAATATTTCTACAGTTGTCGCGAAAACAGCTTCTGTTTGCCACTAGGTTGGCTTCCGCAAGCGACTTTTGAAGTGCCCCGACAACCAGACCTCTAGTTTCAATTTCGGCCCGCATTTTCTGCCTCCGAATCCGTATGTCCGAATATTTTCGCACACTACGAAAATGTTGATCGTTTTTCCTGGAGGCGGTTCTTCAAAGTGACGGGTCGAGATTCGGATCTGCCTAATTCTAGGCAGCTTATGCGTGGCAATGTTTTTCGCTTTTTCTGCGTTTTTCGTCAGTAAACTATTGAAAATAAATATTTTAGTGGTGGAGGCGGCGGGAGTCGAACTTGTGCTGAGCACTGAAAACACGTAACTTATTCATTCTAGGAATACCCGAAATTCACAGATTTCAATGAGTGCCAAATCTGCGTACAAATCGCGTACAAACAAATCCTAGAATTCCCGAACCTCCAACAGCTTCACCTTCCAATCTGTTCAGCGGACCATCTGAAGAGTTCTTGATCGTTTATACATCAAACCGACGATCCCGAAGATGGGATTTCGGCGAGGATTCCGGATGGCTCCGCCGGAACCGCATCTGGATGTCGCCGACGGCACTGAAGTTGCAAGATCCTCACAGGACCGCGATTCCCAGTGAGGTCTCGGAAGCTGGCTTTAGCTGCCCCGCTCTTTGTCAGCGATCCTGTCCGGTCGATGGTGAATTCTGCCGTAACAGCGCTCCCATCCTCAGTTTTTCAACGACTTACTAACCGGTGGGGAACGCCTAAGACCACCGAAGTCGTGTAAGACCTGACCGTGATGTGCGTTGCAGCCACCGGCCAATTCTGATCGATATTGCATGTAACGAATTCCCCATTTCATGACTTTGTTCTTGTGAATGCACATTCCAAGGACGTTTCTTTCCATGATCTCTCGCCTCCTTCGAGTTCTATGCCTATCTTTCCCACTCTGTGTGGGGGGAATGGTCGTCACAGCACAGGATTCTCTCACCCTGCGGCAGGCAATCAATCAGGCCCTGGGACAGAACCCCGAGGCAGCCATTGCGCGTGCAGACAATCAAGAAGCCAAATCGGCGGCCACCATGGCGCGCGCCCAGCTTCTGCCGCAACTCAACTTTACGGAAGACATCTCTCGCGGCGATGATCCGGTCTATGCCTTTGGAACGCGGCTTCGGCAGCGGCAGTTTACGCAAGCTGACTTTGCGTTGAACGCGCTGAATTTTCCGCAGCCCATCGGCAACTTCTCCACGCGTTTCTCTGGTTCATGGATGGCGTTCGACTCGCTCAAGACACAGAAGGAGATCCATCGCGCGGATTTGCGCAGACAGAGCGCTTTGTCCTCTGCCAAAGCTGTGGATCAGCAGATCGTGTTTCGTGTTGTAGAGGCCTACCAGCAGGTGCTCTATGCGCAGCGAGAGATCGATGTTGCCCAGCATGAGCAGGAGACGGCGGCGGCTCTTCTGACCTCTGTGGGTGAGCACGTCAAGGCTGGCCTTGCGGTGGAGTCGGATCGCATGTCGGCTGAGGTAAATGTGGCCGCTCGCAAAGAGGAGTTGATTGCGGCGCAGGGCGACCTGGAACTGGCGTGGGCCCAATTGCGCGAGGCGATGGGCGACCCGGAGCTGACAGCAACCGAACTGAAGCCGATCGAGCTGCACACATTCCCGCAGAACACACTGGAAGAGGAACTGGCGACGGCCGAAAAGGCGCGACCGGATCTGGCGGCGTTAGGACAGGAGCAATCGGCGCAGGCGTCTGCCGTGGGAGCGGCAAAGTCGGACTTCGGCCCACGCGTGAGCGCCTATGGAAACTGGGAAGAAGACCACTCCTCCTTTACTGGCTCGGGAGGCAACAACTGGGTGGCCGGCGTGCAGATCAGTGTGGACATTCTGCCCTTAGGCAGGCGCGCCCAACTCTCGCGCGAGTCTGCTGCCAAGCAAAAAATCGATGCGCAAGTGGCCGCTTCGCAGCAGCATCTGCGGCTGGAAGTGAGCCAGGCTCACATTCACCAGAAGACCGCGGAACTCTCGCTGCAGACGGCGCGGACGGCAATGGATCAATCGGCTGAGAGTCTGCGCATTCTGAAGAATCGTTACGGTGCGGGGCTTGCCACCATCACCGATCTGCTGCGGGCCGAAGATGCCGAGCGGCAGAGTCAATCCAACTACTGGCACGCCGTTTACGAAAATGCCATGGCCTATAGCGAACTTTTATACGCGACTGGGACACTAACTCCCGATGCGGCGGAGGAATTGCCATGAAGACTGTCTTACAGGCAAGTTTGCTGGTTGTTGCCGCCGCGATGGTGGCCGGATGTCATGGTACCGACTCCGCGTCCCCTGCGGTTATTGAGACCGTGCAGGCGCGGGTTGTTGAAAGCCACGCGCAAGAGGTGCCTGTGGACCTGCGATCCACGGGCACGGTTCATGCCAGGGAAACCGCGGTTCTCTCCGCGCAGGTGATGGGCCGCATCCAGCAGGTGCTGGTGCACGAGGGAGACAGCGTACGGGCTGGGCAAACGCTGGTGGTGCTGGACGACGCGGCTTTGCGAGCGGCTCTGGAGCAGGCGCAGGCGGGCTTGAAGGCGGCGCAAAACGCGCAAGCCGCGGCGCAGACCAACGCCTCGCTGGCGACAAGCACGTTAAACCGGTACAAACAACTTGAGTCCGAGAAGAGTGTGAGCCCGCAGGAGATGGATGAAGTCTCGCAGCATGCCGAGGCTGCGGAGGCGAACCTTGAGGCAGCACGCGCGCAAACCGACGAGGCACGAGATCAGGTAAACGGCGCACACACCATGCTGGGGTATACGCGCCTGTCGGCGCCTTTCTCCGGCATCGTAACGGCGCGGCTGGTCGATCCGGGGACGATGGCCGCACCGGGCGTGCCGTTAATCCAGGTCGATCGGGCCGGGGATCTGCAACTTCAAGCTTCGGTGGATGAGTCGGCGATTGGCGCGGTTCACAAGGGGATGAAGGTACAGGTGACGATCGATGGCGCCGGTTCCACGAGCATAACGGGAACCGTTGCCGAGATCGTGCCCGCCGCCGATCCATCGAGTCATAGCTTTCTCGTCAAGATTGACTTGCCTTCTTCAACTCAGTTGCGCGCCGGCATGTATGGAACGGCTGAGTTTGCCAACGGCACCCGCCAGGCGATTCTGGTTCCGCGCTCGACGATTGTCATGCGCGGCTCACTGGCCTGCGCCTACGTTCTCGACGGTCAAGTGATTGCGCAACTCCGTTATCTCACGCTGGGCGCGGCGCAAGGCAATCTGGTAGAGGTTCTGTCGGGTATCTCTTCCGGTGAAAAACTGGTTGACGCACCCTCCGAACGCGACCTCGCCGGAAAGCGTATCGAGGTCCAGCAATGAAGCAAGACCTTGGAATCGCCGGACGCCTGGCCCATTCATTTCTCAACTCCAAGCTGACGCCGCTCTTTATTGCCGCGTCGCTGGCCCTGGGAATCTTCTCCATTGCAATCATTCCGCGCGAGGAGGAGCCGCAGATCCTGGTTCCCATGCTGGACATTACCACCGCTATGCCGGGTGCGTCCCCGGCCGAGGTGGAAGAGCGTGTCACACTGCCGATCGAGACGCTCGCGCATCAGATCTCCGGCGTGGAGTATGTGTATTCGACGTCTGCGCCAGGACAGAGCCTGGTGATTGTGCGTTTTCTGGTCGGCACGTCCCAGGAAGATGCGCTGATCAAGGTCTACAGCAAGCTCTACTCGAATTTTGATCGCATGCCGCCGGGAGCTTCGCAGCCGCTGATCAAGGCTCGCTCCATCGACGATGTGCCGATCCTGGCCATGACGCTTTGGGGCGAGCATTACAACGGCTATCAATTGCGCGCCATCGCAGAGGAGATGCAACACAGCATTACGCAGATTTCCGATGTGTCTGAGACGACGATCATCGGCGGCCTTCCACGCACCATGCGCGTTGTGCTAAGTACGGAAAAGCTGAGTGCCTACGGCCTATCGCCTATGGCAATCGTTGGGCATTTGCAAGCCGCAAATGCGAGCGTGCAGGCAGGGAACTTCTCTGATAACAATCAGGAGGTTTGTGTCGACGCCGGCAACCTCTTCAACAGCCGCGAGGATCTGGAAGCTGTGGTGGTGGGCGTGGTGCGCGGACATCCGGTGTACCTGCGCGATGTCGCCGACAAGATTGTCGATGGCGCCGCGGAGCCGTCGGACTATGTAGTCTACGGCACGACGAACGCGAGCGTCACAGCGCAGCAGCGATTGCGCCAGTATCCGGCGGTGACGATTACCGTGGCCAAGCGCAAGGGAACGAATGCCACCGATATCTCCAACGCCGTGCTCAAGCGCGTGCATGAGATGCAGGGCGTGACGATACCCAACGACGTGACGGTGACGACGACCAGGAATTATGGAGAGACGGCAAAGAACAAGTCGGACGAGCTGCTTGAGCACCTACTGTTGGCGACGTTATCGGTGACCTTGCTGGTCGCGATCTTCCTGGGGTGGCGCGAGTCGGGCGTCGTGTTGCTGGCCATTCCAGTCACGCTCGCCCTTACCATGTCTGTGTTCTACTTCCTCGGCTACACCATCAATCGCGTTACTCTCTTCGCTTTGATCTTCAGCATCGGCATCCTCGTGGATGATGCGATCGTTGTGGTCGAAAACATGATGCGCCACTTCCGGCTCAGGGAAAACCATGGCCGGTCGATGAGCGAAGTCGCGGTCGAAGCAGTTGCAGAAGTGGGCAATCCAACCATTCTGGCCACTTTCGCCGTGATTGCCGCGGTATTGCCGATGGCCTTTGTCCGCGGTCTGATGGGGCCCTACATGCGCCCCATCCCCGTGGGCGCATCTGCGGCCATGCTCTTCTCGTTGCTGGTTGCCTTCGTGGTTTCGCCCTGGGCGGCCCTCCGCCTTGTTGGCCGCCATCTTCAAGGAGCCAAAATACTGGAGCCCGAGACGGAGAACTGGCGGACCAGTCTCTATCGCCGCATCATGACGCCTCTGATCCAATCCGCGCGCAATCGCGTCCTGTTTTTCATTGGAGTGGTGGTGCTGTTTCTGATCTCGGTGGCGCTATTACCGCTCGGACTCGTGAAAGTAAAGATGTTGCCGTTCGATAACAAGAGCGAACTCCAGGTGGTCATCAACATGCCCGACGGCACGCCCCTTGAGCAGACTGCGCGCGTGGCCCAGGCGCTGGGAGATGAACTCGCTCGACAGCCGGACGTACTCAACTACCAGACGTACACCGGAACATCCGGGCCTTATAACTTCAACGGACTGGTGCGCCACTACTACATGCGCCGTCAGCCGAATCAGGCCGATATCCAGGTAAACCTGTTGCCAGCCAAGCAGCGCAGAGAACAAAGCCATGCCATTGCCAAGCGACTTCGTCCGTTGCTCGACGCCATCGGTAACGCGTATGGCGCGCGCATTCAGGTCAGTGAAGTACCTCCGGGACCGCCGGTGGTGCAGACCCTTGTGGCCGAGGTTTACGGGCCAGATATGGCCGGTCAGACGCAGGTTGCCCAGCAGATCAAGTCGATCTTTCAGCACACCGCGGGCGTTGTAGATACGGACTGGTATGTCGAAGATCCGCAGCCGAGACTGGTGATGCGCGTGGATGAGGTCAAGGCTGCGCAACACGGCATCGCGGTCTCCGATGTAACCCACGCCCTGGCGCTGGCTCTCTCGGGAGATCAGGTCGGCCTGATGCACAATCAGACATCACGGGAGCCTGTGCCTGCAATTGTCGAACTTGACCGCGCCGATCGCTCTTCCGAGCAGAGTTTGGACAATATTCGCCTGCCCGGCGCGGACGGCGGCATGGTTTCTCTGCGCGAGTTGATTATCGTCGAGCACACAACCATCGAGCCGAGCATTTATCACAAGAACTTGCGCCGTGTGGTCTATGTCACGGGAGATGTAGCTGGCGCGGTGGAGAGCCCGGTCTACGCAATCCTGAAGATGAACAAGGAGCTCGACCATCTCACGCTTCCGGCTGGATACACGCTGGCTCGCTATAACGCGTCGATGCCTGAGTCCACGGACCATTACTCGATGAAGTGGGATGGCGAATGGCAGATTACGATCGAGGTGTTCCGCGACATGGGGCTGGCGTTCGCCGCGGTGCTCGTTCTCATCTACGTGCTTGTGGTGGGCTGGTTCCGCTCCTTTATCGTACCGCTGATCATCATGGCCCCCATTCCGCTCACCCTGGTGGGCATCATGCCGGCCCATGCCATTCTGGGCGCATTCTTCACAGCGACGTCGATGATCGGCTTCATCGCCGGCGCAGGCATCATCGTGCGCAACTCGATTATCCTTGTCGACTTCATTGAGCTCCGAATCAGCCAGGGAATGCCCCTTGCCGAGGCGGTGATCGATGCAGGCGCAACTCGATTCCGTCCTATGCTCCTGACTGCGGCGGCGGTCGTTGTCGGTGCAAGCGTAATTCTTACGGACCCTATCTTTCAGGGGCTCGCACTTTCGCTGATTGCAGGAGCGGTCGCTTCGACTTTCCTTTCGTGGCCGACCATTCCAGTGCTTTACTTCATGGTTCATTCGCGGCATCAAGCCGCGCCTGATCATCAACCTGAAACCGAACAACGAGATTCTCTATGACAGTCGAACGTGGTGTGCGCCTGATGGCAGGCATCATGGTGCTTTTGTCACTTGCGCTTGCGCATTTCCTTGCACTTTATTGGCTCTGGCTAACGCTTTTTGTTGGACTTAATCTGTTGCAGTCGGCATTCACCAACTGGTGCCCAGCCATGTCCATCCTGCGCGCCGTTGACCTGAAAGATGCTGCTTGCCGTTCCGGACAGTGAGCCAGTGATGCATGCCCGAACCCAAATTGCGCGACTCAAAGATGAGGTTTACCGCCAGATGTTCCGGGTGGAGGAAGGTCGTTCAGGTGCCGAATTGGGCCTCGCACTTGCCTTGCTGCGTGCATGGATCGCCACAGACTCCAAACCTGAAGGCGCTGGAAATCGGGAGTGGCTCAGCAAAGTATCTCCCATTTGCCTGCAGATGATTGCGGCGGCCTTGAAACAGAATGCACCGACACTTCCCTGTGCGCAGTGAATTGGCGGCCTCCAGTGCAAGCGATTCTCACTTCATTCACGCGCAAGAATATACTGGTCTGGCGCCCGATTCATCCAAACGATGCGACCTGAACTGACCCGAGCCACCGACCTCCTGCATCGAGACACCCCGGAAGCTATCGAGGAGGCGATCGGTTTACTTCAAAACACGGTCTATTCATTCAGCATGAAGGTCTGTGGGCATCCTGAAGATGCCGAAGACACCATGCAGGAGGTTCTCTCCCGTTCCATCAAGCACCTTGCCAAGATCCAGACCCCGCAGCAGATGGCCGTCTGGCTTTACACCGTGACCAGGAACCGCTGCTGGCGCATGCGCCGCAAGCCTGCACACGCTCCGGCACACCTTCTCTCGCTCGATGAGCTGATGCCGGACGGTGACGAACTGGACAGGCTGCTTGAGGATGCAGCGGCAGGTCCGGAAAGCAACGTCCTCGCCGCCGAGCAGCACCACCTGCTGCATCAGGCAATCCTCCGCATCCCAGCCACATTGCGCATCGTTCTCGTGCTCCATGATATGGAGGAACTAACCACCGAGCAGGTTGCGCAGGTTCTCTCGCTTCAGCAGGGAACGGTACGGATTCGACTGCATCGGGCGCGTCTCAGCGTGCGAAAGGAGATGAGCCAGCTACTCAAGGCTAGACCCGAGCTACCCAAGCAAGCCAGACCCTCCGCAAGCAAGCCCAGGCGCGCCCGAGCCAACGGCATGCAACGCCCGGCTGAATGCCGCGATCTGTTCGCCAATCTCTCCGAGTATCTCGACGGCCGCGTGGAACCACTGAGCTGCGAACACATGCGCGAACACATCGAAGCATGTCCGTCCTGCGTGGCGTTTCTGCGCGACCTGCGCGCCGCCATCGATCGTTGCCGATCCCTGGAGATTCCTTGCGACTCGGCCGTCGCACCGCGTCTGCGCGCCATCCTCACCAGGGAATACCTGCGCATGTTGGCGATCCCCGTCGACAAAGAATCTTGCTCAATGGTGTAACGAATCGCTGTTTTCGTGGATTCACTAGTGCGAAAGGAAATCCACGATGGAAGTCAGGATCACGCATCTCAATCGGGTCAAGTTCTCCATTCAGTCTCGAACTCATACAATTCTGTGCGACCAACCCGCTGACGATGGCGGCGATGACATGGGCATGACACCGCCGGAGCTGTTTCTGGCGTCGTTGGGGTCGTGTGCGGCCTTCTATGCTACGCAGTATCTCAGGACTCGCAGCCTTGCTGTGACCGGCGTCGAGGTCTTGGTGACCGCCGAGAAGTTGAAGCATCCGGCTCGGCTTGGCAACTTCCGCGTCCAAGTTACTTATCCTGTTTCTCTTACCGAGGAACAGACAGAGGGTCTTATGAGGAGTGTGAACCACTGACTCATTCACAACACCCTCTTGTCACAACCGGAGTTCGCGATCGAACTACGGTCAATGATCCAGGTGAGCCTTTTCGACAATTCTCGATATTGAGCAAAATAGTACAGACTATTGCGACCATCCAAGCGCACGAATGGCACTACGACAGTCACCTGGCTTGGCGGATAGGTAGCTCAAATGACAAAGAATGCGAATAAGGAAGCCCCTGAACGACAAGAGTCGCCCTGGTTCCGAATTGGAAAGTTCCTGTTTGTTGTTGTCTTGGCAGTCGCCGTTTTTCTGCTTGGCCTAAGCATGGTGCATCACCGCTTCTTTCGAGGCGGCTATATCAACCAGCACGGCGTCCTCAAACCATAGCGGGAACTGCAGAGAGTCTTGGTCGCGGCTCCGAATGATTCCAAGTTGCGGATTCCCTGGCGTGAAGATCTCATGCGAAAGGCTCACTCGCAAAGTGATATGCTGCGCCGTCTCCCGCTACTGTGAGCCTATGCGGTCGATGCCATAGGCATCCAGCACATCGGGCAACGTTACGACACCTTCCAGTTTGTGAATATCCGCCCGGTGGACGACCGGCAAGACATCGAGATGGTACTTGCTCATGCGTTCGAGAGCCAGATGCAGGGCATGATCCGTGTGAAGGTGCGGAACTTGGAGGGTTTCCACAATGTCTTTCAGCGGCTGTTCTTTTCTCCCATCGACAAAGGCGCACCCCATCGTCTCTCTGGTCAGCATTCCCAGAAAGTAATCCTTCTCGGCCACAGGCCAGGTACGGAGCTTACTGGCACGAGTTTGTTCGATCACATCCTGGACACGCATCTCGGCCGGGAAAATCTCCAGAGATTTCCGCATGACCTGAGCCACGGTTCGCTTGTTAGGTTCGTCGCGAGTGCTGCGACTGGGTAAATGAATGCCATCCTGATGCGCCAAAGCCTCGTAGATGGGCTGCTTCTGAAATCGGGAAGAGATGAAGAAGCTGGTCAAGTTTGCAATCATCAGCGGCACGATGACAGCGTAATCCCGCGTCATTTCAAAGATCATGAGCACCGATGTCATAGGAGCCCTTATGATGCCCGCGAAGAGCGCACCCATGCCGACCAGCGCGTAAGCGCCAGGAGTTGCGGTGTATCCCGGCAACAAGTGATGGGCCACCGTGCCGATGGCGCCTCCCAGCATTGCACCGAGAAATAGGCTAGGGCCAAAGATTCCCCCCGCATTGCCAGAGGCATAGCTGGTGGTAACTCCAATCAGCTTGAGCACCACAAGCAGCAGCATCAACTTGAGCGCCATGGTGCCATCCAGGGCACTGCCGACGTAGCTATATCCAACGCCCAAGACTTGGGGCACAAACCATCCCATCAGGCCAACCGTCACGCCGCCTACTACGGGATGCCACCAGCGCGTACTCTTGGGCAGGTGCAGAAAGAACTTGCGCATTTCCAACAAAAGCCGGGTGAAGGCCACGGACAGAAAGCCGCCAGCGATGCCCAGCAGGGCGTAAATGGCGAGTTCCAGCGGATGGACCAAAGTGTATTGCGGCACTTTAAATAGGGGGTTATTGCCAAGCAGGAGGCGCAAAACTGCCCAGGAGGTGGCGGAGGCAAGCACAACCGAACCCAGAATCGGCGCATGCATATCGCCCATCACCTCTTCGAGGGAAAACAACACAGCCGCCATCGGGGTATTGAAGGCCGCGGCAATGGCGGCGGCGGCGCCGACAGGAATCAGGGCCTTTACCTTTTCAGGACGCAAGCCGAGCCAGCGGCCGAGAACGGAGCCGATTCCAGCGCCTACCTGAACAGATGGTCCCTCGCGGCCCAGTGGAATCCCGCTCGCCAGCGTGGTCGCTGTGCAGAAAAACTTGCCCAGAACGGTGCGCAAGGAGATGAACCCATCCCCTGCGAAGAGGGCAGCCTTGGTCTGGGGCACGCCGCTGCCCCTGGCGTTGGGAAAATAGCGGTAGAGCAGGAAGCCCATGGCCAGCGATCCTGCCACGGGTATCAGTAGGCGCCTCCACGCGGCGCTGCCCACCGGATAGAGGCGCATTCCCAACCGCTCCGTGACCACGATAAAGGCAACAACTGCGAGTCCGGTAAGCGCTCCTATCAGCAGCGAAAGAACTAGAAATACCTGCTCCTCACGCTGTTGAAGATGGGCAATCAAGCGCGACCTAAGAATCGTCCACCATCTCTCTTTCGGCCGGTTTTCGGCGGTGGAGGCAGATGCCATAGGAACAGTTTACGCGAATGGCATCTCATGCCCGAGAGAGCATCAATCAGGCGTCATCGACGTTGTTGTGCACCGATTCATTCCGGATTCTATTTCTGAATTGATGGCGACAAAAGCCTTACAGAAATTGCGCCGCTGCGGTCGCGGCGTGCGTCACTATAGCTTCTTTCGAAGGTATTCAAACACAACATACCCAATCAGCGAGGAGATCGCGGCAATAAGAAAAGATGAATATCAGTCTTGTTCAGGCGAAGAAAAGGCGATATTCTTGACGCATGAAGAAGCGTTCAACGAGCAAGCGCGGTCGGATGATGACTGTGCAGCAGTTTCG
>Ga0302201_10003357_pt1 | contig 11952 bp, 7 predicted proteins | sample II_Bog_N3_2_FD_194586 | JGI IMG/M metagenome (GOLD analysis project Ga0302201, IMG submission 194586) | Peat permafrost microbial communities from Stordalen Mire near Abisko, Sweden - II_Bog_N3_2 | ecosystem: Environmental > Terrestrial > Soil > Wetlands > Peat | place: Sweden: Abisko, Stordalen...
GGCAGGTTGTTGGAGTAGGGCTGCGCGGAGCTGAGCTGCTGGGTAGAGCTCGTTCCCCAGTTTCTCCACACGCCATTGACCTCATACTGCCACTGATACGTGTACGTCGCCGGGTAGCCTCCCGATGCAACATTCGCGGTCAGGGTAACCTCGCCGCCCTGAGCGATAGTTGGGTTCGGATCAGCGGAGTGGCTGGGAATGTCGTTGGTGATGGTGACCGCTCCTGGCAGTTCGTCCACGGTGAGGCCCACCACGCTGCTGGCGGTGGCGTTGCTGATGGTATTTTCCGTGTTGGTGGCAACAGCATAGTAAGAGTAGGCGCCAGGGACGGAGGGGCCGACGAGAGTACTACTTCCCGGATTGGTCGTGGGGCTGCTGCAGGTGGTCGAGGCAACTGATCCAAGGCACCACTGGTAACTGATCGTGCCGTCTCCGGTGGGAACGCTGGCCGCTGCCGCCAGGTCACTCGGGACATTCGAGGTCGTCGAAGAGTTGTAGGGATAGGTGATGGTGGACGGAGTCGCCGAGGCGCTGCTGAAGACCGGCGCCGCGACCACATACAGAACCTGTGGCGTGCTCGTCACCGTACCCGCGGAGTTGGTCACCTGCAAGCGAACCCCGAGGTTGTTGGAGTAGGCCTGCGCGCTGGTGAGGGCCTGGGTAGAAGCCGTCCCCCAGTTTCTCCACACGCCATCGCTTGGAGAATACTGCCATTGATAGGTGTACGTCGACGGATAGCCTCCCGACGGTGTGCCGGTGAAGAGGATGCTTTCCCCCACCTTGATGGTGGGAACCGTGGTGCTGCCGCCGTTGTCTGAATTGTTCGAGACGGCCAGAGTGGGTAGCTCATTGACGGTCAGCGTGACGTCACTGCTGGCCGTGCTGACGCTCACGCTACCGATCGTGTTGGTGGCGATGACGTAGTAGTAGTAGAGTCCGCCGGTGGCGGGTGCTTCGGCCAAAGTAGATAAGGAGCTGCCCGCGGAGGTGCAGGACACAGTCGATGGAGTCTGTCCGGTGCACCACTGGTAGGTGATCGTGCCGTTACCGGTCGCGGTGGCTGACAGGGTGCTGGAGTTTGTTCCGGTACCGCCGTTCAGGCTGGACGTGATGGTGGTCGGGCTCGCTGCGGCATCGCTGGAGAAGACGGGCGTTGAGACTACATACAGAGTTACCGGATCGCTCGTGATCGACCCGCCTCCGTTGGTCACCGTGACACGGATCGGCAGGTCATTGGAGTAGGGCTGCGCGGTGGCCAGGGCCTGGGTCGAAGACGTTCCCCAGTTTCTCCACGCTCCGTTGACCTCATACTGCCATTGATAGGTGTAGCTGGACGGCGTACCTCCCGTCGGATTGGCAGTGAAGAGGATGGAACTTCCCTGTGTGATGGTTGGGGTGGTGCTCGCGGTAGCAGAGGTATTGTTGCTGATGCTCACCGACGTAGCAGCCAGGTAAATCGGCACGGTCGCCGTGCCCTGGACCGGGATTCCCAGATCGCTGGTGGCCAGGCAGTCCAGGGTCACACTGGACGGAGCCGTCCCCGTGACTGTGAAGCTGATGGTGGACGTATCCGGATAATGCGGATACGTGATGCTGCCGCCGTTGAACAGCGTCCAGGCAAAGGTTACGCCCGGCTGGGTAGACAGAAGGGAGGTCGGATCGACCGGTCCGCAGGTGGCCGTAACAGTCGCCGCGTTCAGCGTAGATGTTACAGTGGCGACCGTCGCGACGGGAAGGGTGGGAGTGCCTTCGGCGGAGTCCACAAACTTCTCCGCAGCGGATACAGGCGCATCACTCGTGGTGTTGCCGCCAGCGGCCAGTACGTTGCCATTACGCGCCAGCCACTCAAACTGACGGTCCACGGGCGCAGCTACCACGGCATTCGAGGCTGGCTGGAAGGTCATGTCCGAGGTGTGAGTGAATGTGCCGCCGCTGACGATCTGCGCCGTGGTCTCCGTGACGGGGTTAATGGTCGTGCTCCCGCCGGTCGGATCAAAGTACTCCGAGGAATTCAGGTACACGCTGTTCGCTCCGCCTGCGAGCAGTACGAGGTCGTTGTCCGTCAGGGTGGCTGCGTGCTGATTGCGCGCAGCGAACATCGTCGCTGTCACCGTCGTGAAGGACTTTGTGGACGGGTCATAGATCTCGGCCGAGTTGACGGTGTTCCCGAGGTTGTTGACACCACCGGCGATCAGCACGTCGCCGTTGGGCAGCAGCGTGGATGTGTGGAAGGCGCGCGCCGTGTTCATCTGCCCTGTTGTGGCCGTCCAGGTCTTGGCCACCGGGTCATAGATCTCAGCCGATGTCAGGGCGCTGGTTGCCTGGCTGGAGGCCTGACCGCCCGTTACCAGGACGGTGCCGTCTTCCAGCACGGTGGCCGCATGGCGATAGCGCGCCTGCTTCATGAGCGCTGTGATCGCCGTCCAGGTCTGGCTGGCCGGGTCATAGAGTTCGGACTTGTTCAGGACCAAACCGCCGTTGATGCCGCCCGCAACCAGGACCTGCCCTACGCCCAGCAGAGAGGCCGTATGGCTCTCCCTGGGGGTAACCATGGTGCCGCCCGTGGTGGCCGGCGGGGTCGTGGCTGCACTGCCCTCCGTAAAGAGGTAGGAGGCAGAGGAATCTGTATTGGACGATACGTTGAGACCGCCTGCGATCAGAACATCGCCGGTGGGCAGCAGCGTGGTGGTGGGCCGCGCCAGCACATTGGCCAGCGCCGGTGTCGCCGCGCCCCAGGTATCCAAAGTCGCATTGCCCACATCAATGGTGGTCGATACGTCGCCGATGACCATCACATTGCCGCTGGAAAGCAGCGCGCCGGTCGCATAGCCTGCAGGAGCGGACGCGGGCGAGTTGCCGCCGGTGGTGAGCGTTCCGGCAGGGAGCCACCACGAGGAGACCGCCGACAGAATCACCGTATTGGACGAGAGGCTGTGGTTCTGCCCGTCCGTCACGATGGCGCTGATCTGGTAGCCGCTGACGCCAGTCGGGAGGTTGGAGATCGTGAAGGTCGCGGGCGACGCGTCCGTCTGGCTCGCGGCATACGAACCCGTGACCGTCGAACCGCTGAACGGCGACGGGCTCGTGTAGGTCGTGTCCGTGAAGTACGTCCAGGCCACGCTCGAGGAGGCGCGGTACTGCCACTGAATACTGACGGTCGGGCAGTCCGTCGTGTCTGTGTCTGTGCCGGTCAGCGTAAAGGTCGCGGTCTTCCCCTTAAGCACCGTCACGCTGGCGGGCTGAGTCGTAATCGAGGGGCTGCATGTAGCTACGGTGTGCCCGGGCACGGAGGCCCACAGCGATCCGGTGATCATCAGCAGGGAAAGGGCAAGAACAACGCGAACGCTACGACCAACCTTGAAATTACGCATCATGACAACGGTCCTCGATCGACAGACTCTGGGGGGAAACCCAGTTCTATAACAGACAGCATTTGATTTGCCGTGCCACGCTATAACAACGCGGCACAACAATCAACCGCGCTGGTGGCGGTTTTTTGAAGTGAGAAAGACTTCAGCCATTTTCAATTGAAATGGAAGGCCTTAAGAAAGCTGTTGAAACAGGCTTTCCTTGGTGCTGGACAGCGGGGTCTACGTTCTTAACTTGTTTTCTGTGACCCTTTGACTGTGACCTTGAGGAGAGCGCAACACAAGGAAGGCTCTCATTTCTACTCGGCTTCAAGGTATAACGGTTTGTCTACATCAGAGGCTGGGAGGCGTCGTCATGCTCTCCCGCCATGGAATCCTACGCTGGGATTCGCACGCTATCTAGCTACCACCCATGCCATCATCAGTAACACCCACATGGATGGCTGTGATCTGCTCGATGTCGATCTTCTGTAGTTCGGGTGCAGACCAGTCTTTTCTGGTCTCGATGCTGTTCTCGATTTTTGCCTCGACAGCGTTGTCCATCATTTGCATGTGAAGTCTCCCCTGCTGGTATTGGAACTTGAAACCGATGCTTACACATGTTCCCCCCGAAAGCAAGGTGGAAACTTCAATTGTTACCAAAGATGTTTCCCGCAAAAAAAAGCAGGAATTCTACCGGCGGGTTGCGAAGGCCGGCCTAACAATCGCCAGAAGCCGACGGCTTTAACTGAAGCGACGCGCCCAGCGCCACACCCGCAGGATGGGACTAAGAGGCACATAGGCCCAGAAGAGACGGTCCGAAAGACGAAGCGTCCCGAAATCCTCACGGCGGTAAGCGAGGTCAGAAAGAGAGCGGCGCCATGATAAATGGGGCAGAACCAGCCGATGGTAGCGAGAGACGCGGAGCTGCTCGGAGAGCAATGCCAACCCGCGCGTGCCAGGGGCCTGGGCCGCCACCAGGTTGCGCAGAGGGATTTGGATCAGTGAGGATGGCATGTTTCTCCATGGCTCTCCGGAAAGCTCGGGCAAAGGAAGCCCATAGGCAACCTTCAAGAGGCGCAGACCGGCGAGTAGCGGCCATCTCTGGCCGGTGTTGCGGGCCCTGTCGAGGACTGCGTTCCAGTCCATAAGTCCCTGAGTGTAGATACGGGCCAAATCACCCAGCCACTTGGCGCGCGACCAGGCGTGTTCGCCGCCATGACTGCAAAGGTAGAGCACCCGATCGATGGGATCCATGGCCCGGTAGCCGCATCCTTGCCAAAGCGAGGGGATGCTCCTGGCCCATTGGGCTGCGGATTGACCGGGCGCTTCCCAGATGTTCTGCCAGTGGAGTTCAAGGATGGCGCCAGACTGGGCATGAACCATAGTCAGCTCGTGCTCGTGCTGCAAGCAGCTTTGCCATTGACGCGGACTCAGTGGAAACCAGTTGGCATCCATGCGCCAACCGATGTCCTGTAGGCAGGCTTGCGCCGCGGGAAGGTCGCCGGGAGCGACCGCCAGGTCGAGGTCCTTGGTTTGACGGAGGGTGACGTCTCCGTATAGCTCTAACGAAAGAAGAGGCCCCTTGAGGGGCATTACAGGGATACCGGCGCGGTTGAAAACCTTGAGCACGGCAGCCAACTGAAGAGAGTGACCGAGGGCACTCCGCCGGCAAGCCTCGCTGCGTTCTTGCAACTGCTGCCGGATGGACTGCGGAATCTCCAACTCGGGCAGGCGCTGAAGAGCGGCCCAACTGAGGGCCGGGGTGCGGTGACGGTCCACCCAGCGGATATATTCCGCCCAATCGAGGCCAGCCCCTATCGCTTCCATCATGGCTTCTGCCTGCCGCTCCTGCCAGGCGGCTGGAGCCAGCCAGGAGGTGGCGAGCATCAAGCGAAACGCCGGAGTCGAGCGCAGCCGCCAGGATGTTTCAGGCATGAAATATCTCCAGCGTTTGCCCGGTCGGAGAGTGGATGTGGGCTCTGGTCAGGGGCACGTGCTTTGCATGGGTTTCTGACATTACCATAGCCCTCACGAGCCGGATCGAGCCAAGCGGCGCAGGAACAGACCTACCCCCAAACCACGGAGGAGAACGAGACCGGCATTTGAAGTGGTATCGGGGTCAACCTTTGCAACAAGGTCCTCGAGGGAGCGGCGCATGGCCTGCATGTTGAGAATCTCATTGGCTTCGGGCAGCGAATCGAAAGATTCGATACAAGCTCGGAATCCAGCCAACTCGCGGATGATCCGATGGCCTACATCCGCTGCCTGGAGCCCTTTCCGCTGTCCCTGAAGCACCGGCGCAGGCAGACGGTCCCGGAAAGTTCGCCTTAGCAACCAACTGCTCTGGCCGGCGCGACGAAACTGGTCGTCCGGGACCCGTAGAAGGAACTCCACCAAGGGCAGATTGATGGTTGGATCGAGGAAAGAGACTGCATGTCTGGCCCCCATCTCTGACCAAATGCCAGGTCCAATGCCAAAACTCGGTTGGAAGAAAAGCGGGTGCAGATCTTTCAGAGAAGAAAATGTGAAGGTGGGGTCGTGCCCTGCGGCGCGCATCCGGCCTTCCATATCCAACTCCGCAGCCAAGCGAAGGTTAAGAGCCGAATACGACCTCCAATCCGCGCACTTGAAACGCCGGAGAGCTCGCTGGACCGGTATCAGAAAAGGCTTCAGCACCTGCCGCTTCAGCGTAAGCCAAGGGTTCGGCTCGCCGTGGAGAAGCAACCGCATCGCAGTCGCCGCCTGTCGCTGGCGCAGCGCGAGCAACACCGATCCACTTCCGCTCCAGGAAACCGCGGCATTGCCCATCTGCCCTGTGAGCACAATGCCAGCTCCGCCGAGCGCGGCTGCTTCCGTGATGGCCTGGAGCCAGTACTGATTGCCGGCCGCGTGGCTCGGCGCATCGTGGACATCCAGAAAGTGCTCGATACCCTGGATGACGCCATAGTCTGCCGCATCGACAGCGACATGTTGGACATTGGCGCCTGCCATCCATGCGGTAGCGTGCGCGCGCTCCCACTCATTCCCCAGCCGGTGTTCTCCGGAGCCGTCTGGAGATAGATAGGGCACCGAGGTATAGGCCGTAAGAGTGCGGCCTTGAGCCGCAAGAAGCGGAGCCGCCAGGGCCACGACCGAACCGGAATCGCGCCCACCGGAGAGCGTCGCTGCCACGGGCTTGCGAGTGCGAAGACAACTCTGAACCGCCCGTGTGTAGTGCTCGAGAAAAACCTCCTCGTACTCTTCGTCGCGACGAAACGCGAGCGGTTGGCGACCCTCCGGAGACCAATGGCGCCAGCAGTGCGTGCGGCCCTCGGCGTTAATGGTCATGGCGTGGGCCCACACCAGGCGCCGAAAGCCTTTGTAAGCCGTCAGCTCGGCATCGTGCTGCCAGGAAACCAGCACCTGGGCAAGACGCAGGCGGTCCGGCTCCTTCACCACACCCGGAAGCGCCAGCAGAGCCTTGAGACTGGATGCAAAGGCTACAAAGCCTTTTCCCTCGTAGTAATAGAGGGTTGCATTTCCGCAGGCATCGCGGGCCAACAGAAGACGGCGCTCCCGGCTGTCCCAGGCGGCCAGCGCCCAATCTCCCTGGAGGTGGCTGCACATCTCCTCGCCCCAACGATCGAAGGCGAGACTGACCAGATGCCCATCCGGTAAATGGAGAGCCTCCTGAGAGGAAATCTGGAATTCCTCTAGAAGATCTGCGCGGTTGTCCAGACGCACAGCACTAACCACGGGCCCCCGCCGGCCAAGTACAGGTTGGCGCTCAAAGGCATCTTCGGGGTTGATTTCCAGCAGGAGATGCCCCATGGCAACGGGCCCCTCAACCTTGCAGCCTGCACCATGAGGACCGTAGTAAGCCATGGCTGTTCTCATCCGCTCCAGCCAGAACGGATCGACTGGGGCGCCGTCGTGCCGAAAAATGCCGTAGATGCCGCTCATGAGCGTGTCCGCGCAAAGGTGGTGAAGGTCTTGAACTGGCGATGGCCGGGACCGCCGGTGACCATGCAGGGACCGACGCGCAGCCAGGCGTGTGCATTGAATCCTGCCGATTCGCCGGGACATGCCCCGAAACTAACGGTTCCTTCGAGACCCCGGCGGCGCAACATCGCTGTCGCAGCCAATGCCTGGGCGAAACAACGTCCATCCCACGGAACTCGCCGCTGTAGAACGCCAACAGCCCATCCGACCTCTTCCGCCGTGCGAATTTGATCGGCGGTCGCCGTGGCCGGAGTTTCGGCCCCGGGCGTTCCCATCCAGGCCGCGATACGCCGAAAGGGCAGGCAAGCCAAGGCGATCCGAGCAATCGCAAGAGACATTAATGCTTCGCGTAGAAGCCGTTTCTGGGCACGGGGAATTCGCGCATAGCGCTGTAGGTCATTCCACACGCAAGAGGCCTTCCCGATCCATCTCTCCAAGGAATCTTTCAACATCCGCGGCACAGGTCTCAGGCGATACTTTGTACTCCTCGACCAGTCGGCGCACCAGATCCGAGAACGTTAAGGGAGTCTCCAATATTTCCCAGATGCTTCGAGCAGGCCCTTCGAGACCATAGTAGGCACCGGCATCGATACTCATCAGGACCGTCTCCTGGTCGAACTCCGCGGAAAGCAGGTCCTGAACGCGGGACAGTTTGTCTTCAGAACGGAATTGGCGCATCTAGTTTCTCTCCTCCTGCGCGGGATCCAATGCAAACCGTTCCGCCCAGGCCGATTCCAGGAAGCTCACCAAGCTTCCGATGTCTTCCGGGTCGCGGCGCCGGGTCACGACAACCAAGGTAGCGTTCTGTGCAATCCTGCCTGCCAGCCGCATCAGATCGCTTTGGGTTCCCTGCCCTTTCAGGTATTGGGGACGATAAAGATTCTCCAGCAGATGCTGAACCCGGTCAAAACCCTGTAGCACCTCGAAACGAGGAGCGCCACCGGTATATAAAGTCTCGCCGTCGCGATCAGTAAGGATATGGATGGCCCTGAGCGGCGTAGGGTGCGGACAGTAACCCTCGCCCATAGGTACAACAAATTTGTCCACGTCGAGCCGCCCTGCCCCAGGGGCACCCAGGCGATCAAAAGCATCGGCGCAAAGTCTGAACTGAGCGAGGGCGGGAAGAATCTGCAATCCTTTTGGATCGGCCGCCACGGCGCAGACATCGTCGCTGAGCAGGCGGTAGCCGTGGCGATGGAACTGGGCGGCGAGTGTGGATTTGCCCGCGCCCTGCGCCCCGACGAAGATCATTGCTCCCCAAGGCGTCTCTACCGCGCTGCCATGAAGGGGAAACAATCCCCGCTGATAGAGCAAGGCTCCCATGGTCGAGCCCAAGAGAAAGAGGCGAATTTTTTCCGGCGATGCATCTGGAAACGGCTTGATCGAGATTCGCCGTCCCTCCTCGACCCTGTACTCGGCCACACCGGGCACGATAAGACGAAAGATTCCCGGCTGAACTTCATAATGGCCGTTGGCCAGGATTTCAGGGGGGGCTGATGTCGAAGGCAGCAGATGGATGGTCACATCGGGATTACCTGTCGGCTGAGGGTGGGGCGGAAGCTCAGGGCAAATCAAATCCGCATGGATGCGAAGACCATAAGCCCAGTATGTGTTGACGGGCAACTTCAACCTCGCAAGGTGTGGAAATTTACTGTAATCTCTCCCACCTGTGTCCGGCCCGTTTGCCAAGATAGGCGAAGATCAGGACCCTTCGGCCCTTCGCTTATTGTTCTCAATACTATATTTCGCTATTGAGCGTGTCAAAGAACCGGTGCAAGCGAATCGGAGACGCATGGACCTGTCGGCGATTACGCCGCCTATCATCGGCTAGTGGGTGAATTGTTGGCGTCCCCGACGGGATTCGAACCCGTGTTACCGCCGTGAAAGGGCGGTGTCCTAGGCCTCTGGACGACGGGGACGCGAGCGCGCGCGAAGCAGTCGCGGACACTTCTTCTACGCTAACAACCTGTCCGATGCGTGTCAAAGAATGCGCGCCTCAGCGCGGCCAAAGGGTGCCCATGCCGCGGCGGACGCGGCGGCGGACGTCGGCATATTGCAGCAGGATAAAGTTGTCCGTCATGCCGGCGATGTAGTCGGCGACGACGCGAGCGAGGCCTTCGCTTTCGACCTCGGCGAAGTAGGAGTCGGGGAGCTCTTCCGGCTCGGCGATCCAGAACTCGAAGAGCTCGGTGACCACCTCTTCCGCCTTGGAGTGTTCGAGCTCCAGAGCGGAGCAGGTGTAGAGCGTGTTGTAGAGGTAGCGCTTCTCCTCGATGCGCTCGCTTTCGGCGAGCGGGGAGAAGACGGCCATCCGCTTGCCGAGGGCGCGGACCTCCGCGAGCGAGTGGGCGCCGGCCTGTGCGACGTTGGCGGCGGTGGTCTGGATGAGGTCGAGGGTGAGCGTCTTCTGCATGGCCTGCAGGGCGTCGTGGAAGATGAACTTCTCCGCCGCATGGGGATGAGCGCGCAGTACCGAGTCATAACTGCGGCGCAGGATGCCGACGTGGTCGCGGATGTGGCGGACGTCGAGCAGCTCGGACTCGACGCCGTCGTCGAGGTCGGCGGTGAGGTAGGCGATCTCGTCGGCGAGGTCGATGATCTGGGCTTCGAGCGGCGGCTGGCTGTCGAGCAGGTACTCGGCGAGCTCGGGATGGGCGGAGGCGCTGTAGTCCCGCGAGTGCTTGATGATGCCTTCGCGCACGGCGAGCGTGAGGTTCAGGCCGCGATGGCCGGCGTAGCGCTGCTCGAAGCGCTCCACGATGCGCAGGGCGTGCAGATTGTGGTCAAAGCGGAGGCCGTGAGCCTGCAGGCAGCGGTCGAGCGCGCGCTCGCCGGCGTGGCCGAAGGGAGGGTGGCCGATGTCATGCACCAGAGCGAGGGTTTCGGCGAGGTCTTCATTCAGGCCGAGCGCTTTGGCGATCTGGCGGGCGACCTGCGCGACCTCAATCGTATGGGTGAGGCGGCTGCGAAAGTGGTCGGAGGCACGACTGGTGAAGACCTGCGTCTTGCCGGCGAGGCGGCGGAAGGCGCGCGACTGGACGACGCGGTCGCGGTCGCGATCGAAGGGCGAGCGGTCGTCGCTGACGGGCGCGGGAAAGGCGCGCACGGAGAGCCGGCGCTCTTCTTCGCCGAAGACACCACAGGCATGAAGATGGGGAGTCATCGACTCCGAGTCTAACTTGATTGCGACGGTGGAGCTATGCGGCGTTACTGCTTGGCGGGCTCCGTGCCGGTGTGGGCGAGGCGAACGCGGGCGCCTTCCAGTTTGCGCTGCACCTTGGCGACGTCGGCGGGGTCGGCCTCGGGCGGAAGCGAGGTGGCGTAGTTCGCCAGCGACTTCTGCCAGTCGACGATGGCCTGCGGGAGCTTGCCGTCTTTGGATTCAATCTCGCCGAGGTGGTCGAGTACCGTGGGGTCGTTGCTCATGCGCAGCACGGCCTGGTGGGAGTAGTCGTCCGCGAGGGCGACCTGTCCCTGCTTGTAGTAGGCCCAGGCGAGCGAGTCAAGATACGCGCCGTTCTGCGGATCGAAGGCGACGGCTTTCTTGAGCAGAGCGATGGCCTCGTCGAGATGCACGCCGCGGTCCGCGAACATGTAGCCGAGGTAGTTGCCGATGGCGGCGTTGTCCGGGTCGAGCGCGAGCCCCTTGCGGAACTCGGCTTCGGCCTGATCGTAGAGCTTCTGCTGCTCGGCGACGGAGCCGCGGTAGAAGTAGACGAAGACCTTCTCCTCCGGCTTGGTGGCGAGAGCTTCGGCCTTGTCGACGGCGAGGGAGGCATCCTTCCACTGCTTGGCGCGGGTGTCCATGTCCGCGAGCGTGAAGTAGACATCGCGGTCTTCGGCGCCGCCGGTGAGCTGGGCCTGCGCAAGCTTCACCGCCTGGTCAAACTGGCCGTTGTCCGCGAGCTGGCGAGCATAGTTGAGTTGGACCTCGTGGTTGGCGGGCATGGCCTTGGCCGCGTCCGCTGCGACCTTGAGTGCGGCAGCCCACTGGTGGCCGTCGCGATAGCTGTCCACTTCGCCTTCGGTTCCCCGAGCCTGCGCGTCGCCGCCGAGGTCTGCGATCTGCTTGTATGCGGCGACGGCGTCGTCGGTGTGACCGGCTTCGCGCTCCACGATGCCGAGGCGGTCCAGGAAGAGCACGCGATTGCTGCGGTCGCCCTCAGAGTACTTGCCATCAGTGGACGTGGTGGAGTTCAGCATGTCCTTCAGAATATGAATCGCATCGTCGTAGCGGCCGAGCGCGTCGTAGTTGAGCGCGAAGTTGTAGTTCAGCTCCTGATTGTCCGAGACCAGCGGCTGGGCCTTCTTGAGGGTGGCAATGGAGAGATCGTAGTGGCCTTCCTGACGCTGAATCTCGGCCTGGCGGAGCAGCGCCTGCGGGTCCTGCGGGTCCGAGCCGAGAATCTGCGCGTAGATCTTGGCGGCGGCGTCCATCTGCCCGGACGCGGAGAGCGCTGCCGCGAGTCCGCGCCTGGCGTCGGTGTTATCGGGATCGTCGTCCAGCACGGCCTGGTAGGCGATGACGGCATCCTTGGGGCGCTTGAGCGAGTCGTAGATTCCGGCGAGCGCGAAGTTCATGCGGCTGGTGCGGTCGGCGGCGGGGACATCGGAGATGACC
>Ga0302201_10003367_pt1 | contig 11942 bp, 7 predicted proteins | sample II_Bog_N3_2_FD_194586 | JGI IMG/M metagenome (GOLD analysis project Ga0302201, IMG submission 194586) | Peat permafrost microbial communities from Stordalen Mire near Abisko, Sweden - II_Bog_N3_2 | ecosystem: Environmental > Terrestrial > Soil > Wetlands > Peat | place: Sweden: Abisko, Stordalen...
CTTCAAATGAACTCCGTTGCTCCGATGACATTTAGATGTGCATCCAACCTGAATGCGCTCGTCTTCACCCTTGTCTGTTCGGCGAGCAACTTTACAATCTCGCCGCAGAGCGCCACCTATTCCAATAGGCTCATACGGGAATCTCGAACTAAATACTCCGCTAATAAATATTTCGTTGATCATGCTTTCTTCATACCAGGAATCTCATACTAGGGACATCGTTGTTGTCGTCTGCACCAACTGCTCCACTTCTGTGCAACTTTCTGCGCGGCAAGTCCCCGTCCGTATGTAGTCCGATGTCATTCCATTTGAGTGCCAAGTGCAAGGTGAGCGCAGTCTCCTTTGATCCGCGCCGTGCATAGAGGAGAGCACTGCTCTGATAGGAACCTTAGCGGCAAGTTTAGCGAAGGTTGCATGCGTAACTTACAAACATTCATCAACTCTTTTACGAGTTACTTATGAAAAATTGTGTGGAATTGAATCCAGAAGCGAGGTGACATGTTAGGCAATCATCGGTAATTGAAAAGAAGTGTCAATAGTTCCTTCAGGCATCACTCTGCGGTTGAATATCTGCCACAAGAGCAGAGCCGCACAGAGCGCAAGTCACTGGAAACGGTGTCAGTCGCCGTCCCCGAACTTCATTGAATTGACTCCTCAATTGATTTCCCGCTGAAAGCGAGAGGTGAACATGAGAATCGCCATTTGGAAAGCCACGACGCTGCTAACGCTTGCTGCCGGATTAACTTCCGTCGGCATTGCGCAGACAGCCGCGACCGCTCCAGTCCCTGCGGATTTGACGGCAAAATCGGAGCAACCATCCAACCCTGTGGCCGCCGCGACAACAGCTTCGGACACGAACGCGTCGGCGGGATCGACAACCGCGGCAAAGCCTGCAATTCAGCCTACGGTCGAACAGAAGATGGACCTTCTTGAAAACCGCATTGAGCAACTCGAGAATGAGGTGAGAGAAGCGAAAGCTGCCGCGCTGGCAGATAGCAACGACACGGCAGCCATGAAAGCGGCCGAAAAGGAATTGCTTGCCGGAAACGGATCGGTGCCGAGCGCATCGATGCAGGCCGCCGCAGCGCCGCCGCCGGCAGCCACTCCTGCGCCCCCGGAGATTTCGGCAGAGCGGCTAACCAAGGAGGCTCCATTCGCCGGCGACTGGACCTGGTTGAATAGCAATGGACACGCTACGGACAGCCCCATGAGCACCAAGTACTTTACGCCGGAGTTCCGCGCCGACGCGAACTACTCGCTTGACTTTAATCATCCTTCAGATGACAGCCTGGGCGGATCTACTGAGACTTTTCGTTCCGATGAGTTTCAGTTGGAGCAGATCAGCGCGGGCGGTGACATCCGCATCGATAATGTGCGTGGCCGCATCCTCACCATGGATGGCTTGTTTGCAACGACCACCGTCCGTAACGACGGCAGCCCCAATCGCGGTCAGTGGGATCTGGCCAACGCCTACAAGTACGTGTCTGAGGCGTGGGGCGGATATCACTGGGATGTCGCTCACGGCCTCAACGTGGATGCCGGCATCTTCGTCTCCTATATCGGCCTCTTCAGCTACTACAACTTCGACAACTGGACGTATCAGCCTTCGTTCGTCTCGTCGAACACTCCCTGGTTTTTCAACGGCCTTCGTGTTCAGTATTTCCCGACGGCCAAGCTTAAGATTGAGCCGTGGATCATCAACGGCTGGCAGTCCTATGCTCGCTACAACGGCCACGGAGGGTTGGGCGGTCAAATTCTCTGGCGTCCCTCGAAGAATCTGGACTTCGTCTGGAATGACTACGGCATGGGTGAAGACGATGCCGGATACCCCGGACGGTCGCGTGTCCATGCTGACTATAGTGCGCAGGTCAAGCTCTACGACAATCCCAAGAAGGCCTTAGATAAAATCGCCTGGACGGTAACAGGCGACGCGGGCTGCGAATACGGCGGCGGAGGCCCCTCGTTCGCCACCAGCAATGGCACTCTGAACAAGAAGGGCCTGTCCTCGGAATTTGGCACCACCGACACCTATAATGGCGGCGTCAACTGCCATGGCTCCAAGAATGGCACTCCCAAGCAGATGTTCATCGGCTGGATGAGCTATCTTCGCTTTTGGGCGGACAAGGATCTTTTTGCAATGACGATTGGCGGCGGCGAAATGAACAACCCCGGCCGCTATCTGACGCTGTTGCCGCCCATTGACGGTGCCACTGCCATCACCGGTACTCCGTACTACACCGAGGTTGCAGGTGATCGTGCTCAGATGCACGACGGCACCATCACCCTCGACTACATGCCCAGCCAATTCATTACCATGCGCTTGGAGTCAGGCTACCGCTATTCCGACACTCCTTACTGGACCGGCCGTCGCGGTATCACGCCTCCAGGCGGAAACAACGGTTCGCCGGCGCAGTATGCGTGCGCAACCGGCGCGCCCTCCGGCTTTGGATATGGCACGGACCTGACGACTGTCAATTCAGCCTGCGGCGGATCGGGAACCTGGACCAGCCCAACCGCCGCCAACAACGCCATCTGGTGGCCAGATCTGCGCACAAACCAGACCGTCGTTACGGGCGCGATCATGGTGCGGTTCTAACCACTGAGCAGTCCCTCCGGCCGCACGATCGTGAGCGAGGCCGGAGGCAACTTCCGACCCGGCAGCACCGGGTCTCTAGAGATCCGGTGCTGTTCAGGTCAATTAGTAACTCCCTATCAGCGCATAAGTACTTACACCTGTTCGACAGAGTGTAAGTGGAACGCAAAGGTACTGACTGATGGAGTTGGCCCTCAATCTCGAATGGATGGCGATGGCCGCAGCCATGTGCTGGCTGTGGGTGCACCATGCGCGGCGCGAGGGCCGGGGGCGCTTGGCGCAAATCGTATCCCTGGGGTTAGTCCTGGCCATGATGTTTGTTGTCATCACGATGTATGACGACATGGCGATGGCGCAAAATCCCGCCGAGATTCGCTGCTTTCAGCGCGAGGATGATTTGAGTGCGCACGCGCACGTGCACGCCCCATTTCATCCGGCCGTGGCATCTACTCCCACTCTTGCCGCGGAAGTTCCTTTCAACATGTTCAGCTTTGCTGTGGTGGGCAACCTCCTTGTCCCGACTGTGGCGCTTCCCTTCCTCTCCTCCATTCAGAGTCGCCCCCCTCCAGCAGTCTGATCCACTCCTCTCACTCGATCAAACTCCAGGCCCGTTTACTTTCTGCAGCTGCTGCGCCAATCAATGCGCAGGCGCCGCTTAAGAAAGTGACTTGCACCAAAACGCGGCCATGTTAACAGCGGCCACTCCTAATTGACGACTCAGGGTGTCCAGGTGGCAGAAATACACAAGGGGGCAGAAATCATCATGAAAACCAAAGCTATGGGATTTGCAATGCTGCCGATGGTGCTGATCGCATCTCTCATCATCAACGGTTGCAAGAGCGATAAGGTCAATGCGGACGCAGAGGCGCCGCCTCCGGCCAATGTGGTTTCAGGGCTGGACCCCTCGTTTTTCGCGGTCGATCATCCGGAGTTGTATCCGATCGGAACAGCAACGGCATACGAGGCGCCGTCGCAATTGTCCGTGACCGGCACTGTATTTCCTGACATCTCGCGAACCGTCCCGGTGATTTCGCTTGCCTCCGGCCGCATTGTGGACATCCGCGCCCGCCTCGGCGACACAGTTAAGAAGGGCCAGCTCCTGCTGCGCGTGCGCAGCGACGACATTTCGGGAGGCTTCGACGCCTACCGCAAAGCCATCTCCGATGAGCTCCTTGCGCGCAAGCAATTGGATCGAGCCAAGGTGCTGTTCGAGCATGGGGCCATTGCGCAGCAAGATCTGGAGGTCGCGCAAGACACCGAGGATGACGCCAAAACCACTCTCGATACCGCCACCGAGCATCTTCACCTGCTCGGCAGCGACCCCGATAACCCGAAGGGACTCGTCGATATCGCCGCCCCGGTTTCCGGCGTCATCACCGATCAGGAAGTGACGAACGGGGCGGCCGTGCAGGCCTACTCTACGCCGAACCCACTCACGATTTCAGACCTGACCACCGTGTGGATCGTCTGTGACGTCTACGAAAACGATATGGCCAGCGTGCGTGTCGGGGAACCCGCCGACATCAAGCTGAACGCCTATCCGGATAGAGTTCTCAAGGGCACCGTCAGCAACATCGGCTCGATTCTAGATCCGAATATCCGCACAGCGAAGGTCCGTATTGAAGTGGCCAATCCGGGCGAGATGATGCGGCCGGGCATGTTCGCCGCGGTCACTTTGTTCGGCAAGGGGAAGCAGAACTATGCGGCTGTCCCGGCGTCCACGATTGTGCATCTGCACGACCGCGATTGGGTCTACATCCCAGTGCAAGGGAAGTTCAAGCGGGTTGAGGTGGTCAGTGGCGCACAGTTGCCGAACAATATGCAGGAGATTCTATCCGGGTTGCAGCCTGGCCAGCAGGTGGTGACCAACGCGATCAATCTCGAAAATGCGATCGACAACGAATAACGCTCAACTGCGGCGGTCGAGGAAGACACCATGATTCGTAATCTTGTAGATTTTGCACTCAATAATCGGTACGTAGTGCTGGCGGTCGGGGTACTGTTGTTCGGCTGGGGGGCGGTGTCGTTTCACAACATGCCCGTCGAGGCCTATCCGGACATTGCCGATAATTACGTGAACATCATCAGCCAGTGGCCCGGGCATTCCGCCGAAGAAATGGAACAGCAAGTATCGGTTCCCGTCGAGATTCAGGTGTTTGGGATTCCGCATCTCGCGACGGTGCGGTCGGAATCGATTTTTGGCCTATCACTGATTACGTTGATCTTCGACGACCAATCGATCAACGATTGGAACCGCGCCAAGGTGCTCGAAAGGCTCACGCAAGTAAGTGTGCCGGCGGGCGTGCTGCCTCAAATTGGAACTGACTGGAGCATGACGGGCCAGATCTACTGGTACACAATTCGGAGCACGAATCCGGCGTATGACCTGATGAATTTGAGGAGCATCGAAGACTGGACTCTATACAAGGAATTCAGGAAAGTTCCGAACGTTGTGGACGTGAGCGACTTCGGAGGCACCGCGCGCGAATATCAGGTGCGCGTCGACCCGAACAAGCTCATCACCTACGGTTTGAGCATCAGCCAGGTTGAGAACCAGTTGGCCATCAACAACGTGAACGCCGGTGGCAGCTTCGTGGAAGAGGGCTCGCAACAGTTGAACGTCCGTGCTCTCGGTCTTTACCGCAATGTGCAGGATATCGAGAACACCGTACTAACGACTTCGAATGGAGCTCCAGTTCGCGTAAAGGACATCGCGGTCGTTGAATGGGGTCCCAGAATCCGGCTGGGGCACATGGCCAGGGCCGATCATCGTCCAGACGGCGTGATTGTAGATGAGCCTGACGTCATCCAGGGCGGCGTGCTGATGCGCAAGGGGGCCGAAGAAGGTCCCACGCTCGAAGGCATTCACCAAAAAGTGGACGAGCTCAATAACCACATCCTGCCCGAGGGTGTGAAGGTCATTCCCATGCTCGACCGCAGCGATCTGCTTCATTTCACGCTGCACACAGTGCTGCACAACCTGGGCGAAGGGATGATCCTGGTTACGCTCATCCTGCTCCTCTTCCTCGGCAATATTCGCGCGGCCTTGATTGTTGCGGTGACCATACCGTTTTCACTGTTGTTCGCCTCAATCTTTCTGAACTTGAGCCATATCCCCGCAAACCTGATTTCACTTGGCGCGCTCGATTTCGGTATGGTGGTGGACGGCGCAGTTGTGATGGTGGAAAACATTGTTCGCCACCTGAGCCGCGAGTTTGGTCCCAACACCCGCGGCCAACGAAGCAACGGGCAATCCAGTGGCCATCTAACACTTCCCAGACCCGTGTCGGCCGTGATTCGCGATGCTTGCCACGAAGTCCAGCGGCCGGTATTTTTCGCCATCGCTATCATCATCACCGCCTACATGCCGATCTTCACGCTGCAACGAGTCGAAGGGCGGTTGTTTCGACCCATGGCCTGGACTGTTGCCTTCGCACTACTCGGCGCCATGACATTCTCGATCCTGATTGCGCCGGTGCTTTGCGCTATCCTCTTCGGGAAAGGCGTTAAGGAGTGGCACAATCCCGTCCTGGTTTTTGTCACTAGTCGTTACCGGACGAGCGTGCGCTGGGCTGTCGAAAACCGCTTGGTTGTAGTCGGCGTTGCCCTAACTTCGTTGGCCGTCGCTCTTTTCCTGGCATTCAGTGGAGTGATCGGCTCAGAGTTCCTGCCGCATCTCGATGAAGGCGCGATCTGGGCGCGGGGTGCGATGGCCAACAGCGTGGGCGAGACGGAAGGCACGCGCTTCACCGAACAATCCCGCTATATCTTCGCCTCGTTCCCCGAAGTCACCAAGGTTGTTTCGCAAGCTGGCGCGCCCGATGATGGAACTGACACGGGAGGATTCGGCAACACAGAATATTTCATCGACCTGAAGCCCAAAGACCAATGGCGGCCAGTCTTTCATCAGAGTAAAGAGGAACTGATTGCCGCAATGGATCGGGAAGTGGAGAAACATCCAGGGGCTTTCTGGAACTTCTCCCAGCCCATTGAGGACAACGTGGATGAAACGATGACTGGCACGAAAGGTGGACTGTGCGCCAAGTTATACGGACCGGATTTGGACGTGCTGGAGCAAAAAGGCGATCAGATCAAAGATGTGATGGCCAATATTGACGGAGTCAAGGATTTAGGAATACAGCGCGATACAGGCCAGCCGAATATCGATCTCACCGTTGATCGCCAGGCGGCTGCGCGCTTTGGCATCAATGTGGCCGACATTCAGGATGCGATTCAGACCGCTGTCGGCGGTAATCCTGTCAGCCAGGTGCTGCAGGGAGAGGCAGTCTACAACGTGGTCGTGCGCTATCAAAAACCGTATCGAGATACCAAGGAGGCCATCCAGAATATTCGACTGCTCTCTCCCTCAGGAGAACGCGTCTCGCTGGCGCAGGTTACCAAGGCCCAGGTTCGCGATGACGCTTACGACATTTACCGGGAAGATGGTTCCCGCTATGTGGCCATCCGCTTTGAGGTTCGCGGGCGCGATCTGGGCACCACGGTCCGGGAATCCATCGACAAGATCGCCAAGGATGTGCAACTACCTCGTGGCTATCACCTTGAGTGGTCAGGAGAATACGACAGCGAAAAGCGCGCCGAAAGCAGGCTGGCCCTGATCGTGCCACTGACGATATTTTTGATCTTCATTATTCTCTACGCCATGTTTCGCTCCTTCAAGTGGGCGTTGTTGATTCTCGCCAATGTGGCCATGGCTCCGGTTGGAGGCTTGCTCGCTCTCCTTGTGACCCACACATACTTCAGCGTATCTTCCGGTGTCGGCTTCCTGGCGCTGTTCGGCGTCTCGGTTCAAACGGGCGTCATCATGCTTGAATACATCAACCAGCTCCGCGCCAAGGGATTCACAGTAGAAGATGCCGCCGTGGAGGGCGCTGTCCTTCGCCTGCGGCCGATCATGATGACGATGCTGGTAGCTACGTTGGGACTTCTTCCGGCGGCGACGTCGCACGCCATTGGTTCCGACTCGCAGCGCCCATTTGCCATTGTCATTGTCGGGGGGCTGGTGACAGCTCTCATGTTGAGCATCTTTCTGCTGCCCACTTTGTATGTATGGTTCGCGCGAAATGGAGACATACTCCCCGAACCCGAAACGGGGGCATCCTTTGAACACTAATCAGGTCTTTTTGCTTATGGGTATCCGTATTGTGAAGCAGCAAGCGAAGGCATTTCTTTGCGGGCTGGCATTGGCGCTGACGGTCTTACCGGCGGCACGTGCTCAGCAACCACTGGAATGGGATCAGGTCAAAGCGAGATTCATCGCTAACAACCCGGCATTGAAAGCCGATGCCGACAATGTGGATGAAATGAAGGCCGAGGAGATTACTGCTTACCTTCGCCCCAATCCACAATTCACTCTGTCGGTGGATGGCAACCAGGCCGCACCGCACGATGGGGTCTGGACTCCATTCAAAGGTACGACCGAACAGCCGAACTTCAGCTATCTGCACGAACGCGAACATAAGCGCGAACTGCGGCTGGAGAGTGCGCAGGAAGGCACCCGCATCACGCAATCGCAACATGAAGACCTGCAGCGCAACATGATCTTCGATCTGCGCGTGGCTTTCGTTGCGACGCTCCAGGCCAAGTTTGTACTGGATTTGGCAAAGGCAGACCTTGAGTACTACGACAAGATCATCGATATCAGCCGCAATCGCTTCAATGCTGGAGATCTCGCACGGATCGATCTTGATCGGATTGAGCTTCAGCGGGTGCAATACGAATCGGAAATTGAAACGGCGGTTGTCAACCTGCGCACGGCGAAGATTCAACTACTGCAGTTAATCAACGACCGCACACCGGTAGACCAATTCGATGTGACTGGCCCCTTCGATTTTTCAGATAGCCTTAAACCGCTTGACGACTACCGTCAGGCCGCGCTCGCAGCTCGTCCCGACTTACTGGCAGCATTGCAGACAGTTCAACAGTCGGTGACAAATCACAAGCTGGCCGTATCAAACGGTTCGGCCGATCCCACGTTTTCAGGCTGGTTCACGAATAACTCATCCACTAACAACCCCAATGGCCCCGAGACGATCGGCGCCAGCGTGAGTATTCCGCTTCGCATCTTCGACAAGAACCAAGGCGAAAAGAAGCGCACACTCATCGACATTGACCGGAGTCAACAAGCAAGTGAAGCGGCGCGTGCCCAGGTGTTCAGCGACGTGGATACGGCTTTTGAGCTGGTGCGCAGCAATATTGCCCTCCTCAAACCATATAAGGAGAAGTACAACGACCAGGCTCTGCGTGTTCGCGACACGGTGACCTTCGCCTACGAGCACGGCGGTGCATCCCTGATGGACTTCCTGAACGCGCAGAGCGACTACCGCCAGGTACAGCTTGCATACGCCCAGCTACTAGGCTCATATCAAACGGCGAAGGGCCAGCTCAATCTCGCTGTTGGCAGCGACACGCTACCATGAAGTCACCGCCGCAAACAAGTCGGTTGGTTGCATCCCGTGAGTGAAAGATAATAAGTAAAACTCCAATTGAGGTCAGGACAATTGCATGAATAGGGAAGACGCCAAGGCCCGCATTGAAGAAGTCGGGATATTCCCAGGAATCCGCGTAAAGAGCGCGGATCAGGCCCTCTACGCCGCAGAAACGCTCTTTCATGCCGGCATTCCCGTGGTTGAAATCACCATGACCGTTCCAGACGCCGTTGAAGTCATCCGCAAACTGGCACTGGGATTTCCGGATTTGGTTGTTGGTGCCGGAACAGTACTCGACAAAGAAACCGCCGAGCGCTGTCTCGACGCCGGGGCGCGGTTCCTTACCAGTACAGGCCTCGTGCTGGAGGTTATTGAGGCCGCGCGTAAGGCCAATGTTGTGGCGATTCCCGGCGCCCTGACCCCTACCGAAGTAATTGCGGCATGGAAGGCGGGCGCGGATTTCGTAAAGATTTTCCCCACCGCCCCGGTTGGAGGTAATCTTTATATCCGCTCGTTAAAACTGCCGCTGCCACAGGTGAGACTGATCGCCGCGGGCGGGGTCAACCAACAAACGGCCACAGGTTATATTTTGGCCGGAGCATCAGCCATCGGCGTGGGCGTTGAGCTGCTGCCGAACGACGCGGTGCAAAGGCGGCAGGATCATCGTATCCGTGAGCTGGCGCGCCGCTTTCTCGGATTTGTAGCAGAGGCGCGAGTAATAGAGTAGCCACATATGACCCTCTTACTCCTATTCAGCGCATAATGTATTTGGGCGGCGATGCTACCGACGCTCGTACTCCGCACATATCTGATAACTGACTCGCAGTTGCCCCAGTCGACATGAAGTCGAGTTAGGATTAGCATCCATTTACGAAAGACATATGTAACTCATAAAGTATGTGATTCTTTATATAAATCCCATCTAAACCTTCATGCTTCTTTCACGCTGCAAGCTCGATGCTCTTAATGAAGGAGGATGTCCCGATGAACCGTACATTACAGGTTGCAATCGCATTCGCCGCGCTGGTCTTGACCGCTGGTGTCGTCCACGCTCAGACGCCTGCGACCGCAAAACTCAATCATGCCCAACTGAAACGTATGAATCGCACTGCGCACACTGCTGAGCAGTACCAGGCATTGGCGGACTATTACGAGTCACGCGAAGAGGACTTCAAACAGCAGGCGAAAACAGAGAAGCTGGAGTGGGATCGCCTTGGCAGGAATGTCCCGGCGTTTTCTTTTGCAAAATACCCCAGGCCCGTGGACGCATCGCGAAACTATTACTATTACCTCAGATATAAGGCGCAGCAGATGAGCGAGAAGGCTGCACATTATGACGACCTTTCGGCGAGCGCCACGCAATAAACACGTCACAAGGGCGTAAAGCAGCACAGAGGCGGGGATAAAGAATTGGATCTAATAAACGATCCACTACTTATCCCCGCTATTTCTTTGTAAATTGTTTATGTTTTGTTGATGCCCTTTCCGCTACGCTCTTTCTACATACATGGCAGTGCTCCGAGCATTACGCGCTATAAAGATTGCGAACATCCTGGGAGTACAGCCGCGTTCTACCCGGCTTCATTTTATTGGCGAGAGCCTGTTTGGAGTCTGGGTAATCGGGCTTCTTACCTTTACGGGATACGTACTGCACTTCAACGCTGCCCCGGTAGGTTTTCTTTTTCTTATTGTGGTTGTCTGCGTGGCAATTCTCAGCGGGTTCTGGCAGGCTTCCATTGCTTCGGTAGTGGCGTGTGCCTGTCTGGACTACTTTTTTTATCCGCCGCTCTTACAGTTCACCATTTCTGATCCGCAAAACTGGGTGGCATTGGGAGCGTTCGAGATCAGCGCATTGCTGGTAAGCCGGCTTTCTACACGCGAGCAATTGAAGTCCCGCGAAGTTACTCTGCAGAGGGCCTCAATGGAGCAGCTTTATGAATTGAGCCGAAGCACGCTGTTCATCAATCTTCATCATGCTCCGGGACCGCAGTTAACGCATTTGATCCAGCGTATTTTTTCGGCTGAGGCTGTTGCCATATTCGACGCGAATTCAGGCAAATGCGACAAGGCCGGAGTATGGGATGAAGATGAGCGGGAATTAGCCAAGGAATGCTTCCTCGCTCAAATTGATGACGAAAACAGGCAGACCCGGACATCACGGAGGTTGTTGAGGGTAGGTGCCGAAGCGATTGGCGCAATTGCTATTCGCGGCAACGTGGGATCGCTGGTTGCCGATGCACTGGCGTCGCTGACAGCAATTACTTTGGACCGGTGCGTGGCATTTGAGAAAGAGAGCCTGATTGAGGCATTGCACCAGAGCGAACGTCTGCGGGCAGCTGTGCTTGACTCTCTGGCTCACGCCGTAAAGACACCGCTGACGGCCATTCAGGCGGCCAATGAAGGGTTGAGCGAAGTGGGAAGTCTCAATCCGCCACAGCAGGAGTTAGTGGCTCTCATAGGGCATGAGGCAAGCCACATAGGCCTACTAAGTACGAGGCTCTTGCAGACGGCAAAACTGGAGGCACAGGATCTAACAATTACGACAGAGGAAATCGCCGTCGAAGATCTTGTTGCCAAGGCGCTTGCAGAACAGAGGGCGCGCATGTCTGGTCATCCCGTGGAAATTGCCGTTCCAGATCCGTCACTTTCGGTGCACGGCGATCGTGATTTGCTTTCGATGGCGCTGACGCAGTATCTCGATAACGCCGCGAAATACTCATTTGTAGGCACCACGGTTAAAGTTGCTGCCTGGGAGAGTCACTCCGAGGTACTTATCTCGGTTCATAACTTTGGTCCCGCCATTCCTATTTCTGACAGGGAGAAGATATTTCAGCGTTTTTATCGAAGCGAAGGAACCAGGCACCTTGCTGGTGGAACAGGCATCGGGCTATCGACAGTGAAGA
>Ga0302201_10003388_pt1 | contig 11894 bp, 9 predicted proteins | sample II_Bog_N3_2_FD_194586 | JGI IMG/M metagenome (GOLD analysis project Ga0302201, IMG submission 194586) | Peat permafrost microbial communities from Stordalen Mire near Abisko, Sweden - II_Bog_N3_2 | ecosystem: Environmental > Terrestrial > Soil > Wetlands > Peat | place: Sweden: Abisko, Stordalen...
GAATACCGGCGTAAGTTCGCACTGCTTGTCACATACGGCAAGTGAGAAGCCGCCCAATTTTGACCCTAAGCGTATGGTCGCCAAATCGGAAGCTGCACAGGAATTCTCGTGGTGTGATCAAGCCAAAGTTCAAACTGAGACACAACCGGGGCGAATTCCGCCTTGGAGGCAACAGAAAACCCCGTCGCAAGGACGGGGTTCTCATCGTTAATGGTGGCCAGTCAAGCACAAAGTGGCAGTTCGAAACTGACCACTAACCACTAATCACTAACCACTGCTTTTACGACAGGTGCGTAAACGGCCGTTCCGCCAACCGTCCCGGCAGCTTCGGCGCCTTCAATCCGGCAGTCGGGCTGGCCATCACTTCCGTAAACGACTTGCGGAAGGCAGCCATCTCGTCCGCGGTGCCCACCGTAATGCGCACCTGCGTTGGCCACGCCGGCCAGATGCGGCCGATGTAGATATCCTTCGCCGCCATCGCCGCCAGCACTTCCTTGCCCGGCCGCTTCACATCCAGCATGAAGCAGTTGCTCTCTGAAGGCGTGCAGGCATATCCCTGCGACTTGAGCCAGGCCAAATTCTCGCGGCGGATATCGCCAATGATCTTGCGGCGCGCCGGAACCAGGTCAGGATCGGTGAGGCTGGCTTTGGCCGCGGCCAGCGCGGTAATGGGCAGCGAGTTCTGGCCGAACTGCTGATACTTGGCAAGCAGGTCTGGCCGCCCAACCGCGAAGCCCATGCGGATCCCCGCCATTCCGTAGAGCTTTGAGAAGGTGCGCAGAACGATCACGTCCTTGCCATCCTTCACAAAGTTCAACGCACTCTGCTCATCGCAAAGGTGAATGTACGCCTCGTCGATCAGCAGGATCGATCCCTTGGGCTGGTTCGCCACCGCGTATTCAATGTCCGAGCGCGCCGTGCAAGTGCCCGTGGGATTGTTGGGATTGCAGATATAAATCACGCCGGGTGTCGTCGAGGCGGAAATCATTTTCTTGATATCGTGCGAGGCAGCGCCTGTCGGATCCAACAGCGGCACCTTGATGACAGGCGCACCGGAAACCTGCGCAGCCCACATGGGCGCTTCATAGCCGGGGTCGGCAATCACCAGCGGCTTGCTCTTGTCGGTAAACGCCAGCACCGTGTAATGCAGCGGGTCGCTCGAACCGGCAAACGGCATCACGGACTCGGGACTCAGGCCTTCGATCTTGGCGAAGGTCTCGGACAGGTCCGATTCCATGGTGAACTCGTAACGGCCGCCCTTGGGAATAATGTCCGAGATCGCCTGGCGCGCGGCCTGCGAGGGTCCCAACGGGTTCTCGTTGGCGTCAATATGAATTCCTTTGTTTGGGTCGGCGAATTTAGGACGTGCAGCCATCGCCAGGCGGGATTCGGTCAGGATGGGCAGGCTGGCCAGTGCGGATGCTCCGGCAGCGAAACGGAAGAACGAGCGGCGCGAAAGGCCACTACAACCAGAAGGATCGACAACAGGATTCATAGGAAAGACTCCTTGGTGCGGATTGGTTTTGGGCAAAGGATGAATGACCGCGGCGTTGCGACGCGTTTAAAGGGCTATCTGGATTGCCTGAGATGGGAAACAGGGGTTCCATACCTCAAGGTACATTCGTTGCCGGGAGATGACAAGGGGGAAATGCCGGTCGAGGTGCTGTTTCCCTGCGTATGGCCAGTAGTTCGAAGTACTTCGCTCAAAACAAAATGGCTCATATAAAAAGCGCTTATATCGAGCCGGGACAAACGAATCGGACGGGGCGGCATCCAATTTCCTCAGTGCACGAAATTTCAACCTGTCCCGAGCCTAAGAGATGACAAACTCACAACTGACCCAGGTTCTCTTTCTCCTGCTGCTCTTGGTGGGCCTTGCACAGTTTCTGGGCTGGCTCTTCGTGAAAATGCGGCAGCCGAAGGTCGTTGGCGAAATCCTTGCCGGAGTCGTTCTTGGGAACGCACTCGTCGGCCGCTTGCCATTTGCCGCCCATTTTATTGAAAGCGCCAAGCACCAGGGCAATATTCTGGATTTCGTTTACTGGCTCGGTCTGCTGCTGCTGATGTTCCTTGCCGGCGCGGAAACGCAGCAGCTTTTCACGCGCGATGAGCGGCGCGAAGTTGGCTGGCTTACTATTGTCGGCACCGGGCTCCCGTTCGTGTTGGGATTGCTCTTCGCACCCTGGCTGATCCGGCCATCGTTGGCGGGGCCAAACGGCAACCGCATCTCGCTGACCATTATTCTTGCCGTTGGCGTGGCCGTAACCTCGGTTCCAGTTGTCTCAAAGATTTTCGCCGATCTGAAAATCCTTCACACTCGGTTTGCGCGGCTGGTTCTCGGCGTCGCTGTTCTTGAGGACATCGTTCTGTGGCTCGCCCTCGCGGTGGCTACGGCGATGGCGGGAAAAGCCGTTCTTGATCCGCGCGCCATGTCTTACCACCTGGTGACGACTGTTGCTTTCTTTGCCCTCGGCCTCACCATTGTTCCGCGTGCAATCAAGCGCATCAACAAATCGCGATTCAATGTGCTGGCCACGCATTCTCCAGTAGGCTACGCGATGGCCGTGCTGCTGGCCTACTGCGCCGTTGCTGGAGCGCTTGACATCAGCCTGGTGTTCGCAGCCTTCCTGGCGGGGTTCGCCGTGGTGCATAAAAAGCGCCGCATTTTCGCTGAGGCCCTTGACGCCATCGGCAAAGTCTCCTTCGCCTTTTTCATTCCTGTTTACTTCGCGGTCGTCGGCCTGAAACTCGATCTGGTTCGAGGCGTGTCTCTTTGGATGATCGCTGCCTTCCTGGCCGGGACCTGCATCGTAAAGGTATTTTCCGTTTCGCTTGCCGCGCGGTTTGCGGGATTTCGCGGTTTGGACCTCGTGAATCTAGCCATTACGACAAACGCGCGCGGGGGGCCGGGCATTGTGCTGGCGAGTGTTGCGTTCGACGCCGGAATCATCAGCTCGACCTTCTACACCACACTGGTGGTGACAGCTGTCCTCACTTCGCAAATGGCCGGGGCGTGGCTGGAGTATGTGCTGCGGAAGGGATGGCCCCTGCTGACGCCGATGGCTTCAGGCGAATCAGCGGAGTCGGCGCCAGAGATTCTGTCCGAAGCCTGAAGGCAGCGGAATCGAACCAAGAGGCATCTCATTGGGTGGGCATTCATCATCCCGGTCTGCCCCGGGAATTTTATTTGGAGAGAAATCAATGGCTTCGGAATCGAATAGCACCGCATCGTTGGGCATCTTACATCTGATAAGCAAGCCGAAGCTCACTGTCATCCGGGACATCAACGACTATCCCGCGGCTGCCAAATGCTCCGCTTGCGGAGAAGAAATGCCGCTTCGCGGGCGATGGATCACCTCCGCCGCCCAGAATCTGGTCTGGTTCGAAGATCAGTTCAGGACCCACGTGGAACGGGAGCATCCCGCCTGGACTCCCCAGGCCATAGGGGATCGGGCCGCCTAGATTCTTAAAGTCAAAGCTTGAATTGCAGACGCCAGGACGCTTCACAAGGGGCGTCACCTGGGCTTTTGCGGGGCGTTTTCTTGCGAACTTGCCGGAAAACGATTACTGCCTGCCTCCATTTTGCGTTTCACGCCCCGCCTGGTGAGTTTCGGTGCATGGCGTCTGACTTCGCTTCGTTTCCGCCGCCGCCCTGTTTCCCGCTTGACAACAGGTTGAGTAAAGCCATTTACTTAGGTGCGAACGTCCACACGCCCCCCGGACGAATTGACTCTCTCCAGGTGACTCAATGTTCGAATTGGTCCCCGCCTACCTCGCTGCCGGTCTGCCGACTCTGACCGCTGCGTTCGCTGGCACAGGCGCTTCCTCACTGGCGCATCTCAGCTTGCTTGATCTGGCCGTCATCGCCATCTACTTCGTCATGGTTATCTGGATCGGCTTTTACCTGAAAGGCCAGGCCAATACCAGCGAAGAGTTCTTCATGGCCGGACGCGAAATGACCGCATGGATCGCGGGCCTCAGCTTCGTCTCCGCCAACCTTGGCTCGCTCGAACTCATGGGCTGGGCCGGCTCCTCGTACCAGTACGGAATCCTGGCCGCGCACTGGTATTGGGTGGGCGCCATCCCCGCCATGCTCTTCCTCGGCATGGTCATGATGCCCTTCTACTACGTCTGCAAAACCCACTCCGTGCCCGGCTACCTCAAACTCCGCTACGGCCAGGGCTCGAGCACCGTGGCAGCTGTCTCTTTCGCCTTCATGACCGTGCTCATGAGCGGCGTGAACATGTTCGCCATGGCTGAGGTGATGAAGATCGTTCTCGGCTGGGATCTGAACTTCTCCATCATCGTCAGCTCGCTTGCGGTTGCCGCGTATGTCGCGCTCGGCGGATTGCGCTCGGCCATCTTCAATGAAGTTCTCCAGTTCGTTCTCATCTGGGGCGGTGCGTTGCTCGTACCGATCCTTGGCCTCATCGAAACCGGCGGCTGGAGCGGGTTCAAGGCTCGCCTGGCACAGAACATTGCCAACGGCGCAACCCCCGGCGGAGACTATACGCACATGTGGCGCAGCATGGGCCACTTCGCCGATAACCCCATGGGCATTCACTGGACCGGCATCGTCTTCGGCCTCGGATTCGCAATCAGCTTCGGTTATTGGACTACGGACTTTCTTGTTGTCCAGCGCGTGCTCGCGGCAAATAGTCTGCGTTCGGCGCGCCTGGCGCCGGTCATCGGTTCGTTCTTCAAGATGGCAGTGCCCTTCATCGTTATCCTTCCGGGCCTGCTAGGTCTGGTGGTGTTGCAGAACCCCGATGGCAGTCTGATGCACCTTGTCGGCGAAAACGTGGTCGCCGCAAACCCTGGCGCAGGCCTGCATAGCTACAACGAAGTGCTGCCGCTGATGATGGTTCGCTATCTTGGACCAGGCTTGCTAGGCCTCGGCATCACCGCACTCATCGCCGGATTCATGAGCGGCATGGCCGGCAATGTAAGCGCCTTCACCGCGATTTTCACGTACGACATTTACCAGCCGCACATCGTCAAGAATGCCCCCGATCAACACTATGTGCTCGTCGGCCGCATAGTGACTATTGTCGGCGTGGTCATCTCCATTGGCGCAGCGTACCTGGTCATGCATGCCGCCGGCATCATGGATTATGTGCAGGCACTCTTCAGCTTCTTTATCTCGCCCCTTCTCGGCGTCGTGCTGCTCGGCATGTTCTGGAAGCGCGCCACCAAGGAAGGCGGATTCTGGGGCCTGCTCATCGGCACACTGACCTCCATCGGCCTCTGGGCCTGGGTCAAGGCAGATCCCTCCGCGCTGCGCTATGTTGCCATCTCACCTGACGCGAAAGACATGGCCGAGAACATGTATCGCGCTCTCTGGTCGGTGACAACATCGGTCGGCGTCAACGTGATTGTGAGCCTGTTTACCAAGCCGAAGCCACTCTCTGAGCTCGCCAGCGTGGTCTATGGCCTAACCCCGCTGCCCGCCGAAGAGCCCGTTCCGTTGTACAAGAACGAATGGTTCTGGACGGTGATCGCCATCGTAATCTTCTTCGCCCTCAACATCTACTTCTGGTAAGGAGCACCCATGCACTCGTCCGCCATTCCGATCTGGTTCTTCATTGGCGTTCTACTCACCGTTTATGGCGCGCTGATTCTCGGCTACGGCTTCTACGAACTCAGCACTGGAACCATGGCGGTGCAGAACTACCACGCCTCCGTATGGTGGGGCGCTCTGATGTTAGTCGTCGGCCTTTTCTACCTCATTCGTTTCCGGCCCAGCCGAGCCAATTCATAATTTCCCCAGCACACCAAGTTTCGTAACAATGAAGGAGCAAGTAAGAAATGACAGCACAACGCATCATGACATTTGGAATCGTCGTAGGGAATCGTGGCTTTTTTCCTGACCATCTGGCCAAAACCGGCCGTGAAGAAATCATCTCTGTTCTTGAAGCCGCGGGCGCAAAAGCAATCGTCCTCGGCCCTGAAGAATCGAAGCATGGCGCGGTAGAAACATACACCGAATCGCAGCGCTGCGCCGAGCTCTTCAAGAAGCACGCCGAAGAGATTGACGGCATCATCGTCACGCTGCCCAACTTCGGTGAAGAGCGCGGCATTGTGGACGCCATCCGTCTCTCCGGCCTCAAGGTGCCGGTGCTGGTGCAGGCCACACCTGACCAGTCCGACAACATGACCATTGCCGTTCGGCGCGACAGCTTCTGCGGCAAAATGAGCGCGTGTAACAACATGATGCAGTACGGAATTCCCTACTCGCTTACCACGCTGCACACTGAGAGCCTCACGTCGCCCGAGTTCAAGGCTGATCTCGAATGGTTCTCCGCCGTCTGCCGCATCGTCAAAGGCCTCAAGAACTTGAAGATCGGCGCAATCGGCGCGCGCCCGGCGGCCTTCAATACAGTCCGCTACTCCGAGCGCATCCTCGAGACCAATGGCATCTCCATTGAGCCGCTCGATCTGTCGGAAGTCTTCGGCCGCATCAATCGCATGAAGGATCACGACGACGCGGCCCAGGCCAAGCTGGCCGCCATCAAGAGCTATGTCACCACTGCGGGCGTGCCCGAAGCGGCGCTGCTCAAGATGGCCAAGCTGGGAGCGGTCATTGATGGCTGGATGAAGCAGACTAACGCCACGATCAGCGCAATTCAGTGCTGGACTTCGATGGAGGAGTTCTTCGGCGTGGTGCCCTGCACCGTGATGAGCATGATGAGTAACAATCTCATCCCTTCGGCCTGTGAAGTCGATGTCCCAGGCACCCTGAGCATGTACATGCTTGCGCTGGCCTCGGGCACTCCTTCTGCGCTGCTCGACTGGAACAATAACTACGGCAGCGATCCCAACAAGTGCGTCTGCTTCCACTGCTCTAACTTGCCCAAGCACTTCTTCAAGGAAGTGAAGATGGACTTTCAGCAGATCATTGCCGGCACGGTGGGCAAGGAAAACACCTATGGTACCTGCGAGGGCTTAGTCAAGCCGGGCGAGATGAGCTACGCGCGCTACTCCACCGACGATCGGCGCGGCATCATTCGCGGTTACACCGGTGCGGGCCGATTCACCGACGATCCGCTTACCACTTTCGGCGGCGCGGGCGTGGCGGAAATTCCGAAACTGCAGAAACTGCTGAAGTATATTTGCCGGGAAGGCTTCGAGCACCACGTAGCCGCCAATTTCAGCGATGTGTCCAAGGCCATTCACGAAGCCTCCGTCCGCTACCTGGGCTGGGAAAGCCACTACCACCCCGAACTGGAAGATTAGTAAAGCAGGGACTAGGGACGTAGGGACTAGGGACTAGAGAGTTAATTCGCCATTACAATGCAATCGCGCCGCGGTCATGCATTCTTTTAGTCCCTATGTCCCTAGTCCCTTAGTCCCTGTCCCGAAGGGACAACCATGAGTGCCAGAATCACCAAAAGCCTGATCGTCGGCGGCAATACGATCGTTCCGCAAGCCGTCTGGAATGCCGAACTCGACGCGAAACACGAAAAGCTCGTTGAATGGATGAAAGCGCAAGGCCTTGCCGGCATTCTCATTCGCCGCAATGAAAATGTCGCGTGGGTCACTGGTGGTGCGGTTGAGCTTCGTGTCCTCACCCCATGCGAAACCGGCGTAGCCGCGCTGCTGGTCACTGCGGAAGGCAGGCGCTACTACTTCACCACCGAGAATGAAGCTCCCCGCCTCCACGACGAAGAGTTCGGCACGCTCGACTTTGAGCCTGTCCTCTTTCCGTGGTGGGCGAATGACACAGATGCTGCCGCGGCCAAACTCGCGGGAGGCCCGCTGGGCTCCGATACACCCACCGCGGGGGCGACGACCGTTAGTCTGGCCGCACTTCGCGAAGGCCTCAGCGAGTCCGAGATTGCGCGCTATCGCTGGCTCGGTCTTGAAACTGCCGCAGCCACTGTTGAAGCACTCAACGAAGTCGAGCCCGGTCTGAGCGAATACGATCTCGAAGCCATCACCGCAGGCGCGCTGCTCCGCCGCGGTATCCTGCCCTCGGTTTATCTCTACGCCGTCGACGATCGCATCCTGAAATACAAGCACGCGGTTGCCCGCGGCAAGCGCCTCAAGCAATACGGGATGTTGAATCTCTGCTCGCGCAAATGGGGCCTCGCCATTTCCATCACCCGCTTCATCCACTTCGACCCATTGCCCGCCGACCTCGCCACACGCTTTCAAGCCGCCGCGCAGGTCAACGCCGCACTGCTTAACGCGACGCGTGTCGGCGCAACGTCAGCGGAGCTCTTCAAGGTCGCTCAGGATGCATATACGGCGCAGGGATTCCCCGGCGAGGAGCGCTTCCATCATCAGGGCGGCCCCACCGGGTACGGGGAGCGCGAATGGGTCGCCACGCCCGATGGCACCGAAGTGGTCGTAAACAACCAGGCCTTCGCGTGGAACCCCAGCATTCGCGGCGGGAAAACCGAAGATACAGTTCTCCTCCGCGATGGAGTCATTGAAAACCTGACCCCCACCCCTGAGCTTCCAACCATTGAAGCAAAGGTGGAAGGCAGCACTTATGCCGCTGCCGGCGTGCTGGTGAAGTGAAGCAGGGAACAGGGAAAATGGAATAGTGAGTCAGAGCGGAGAAACTACCTCCCGCGAACATCTATCATCTGCGAATTACGGAGCCTGTTCCCTGTTCCCTGATCCCTGATCCCTGCTCTCTCGGTTCCATCGTCAGCCGTGCCGTCAGCACCACCAGCGCAACCCACAACGAATCCGCGGCCAGCAAGTGTGCCACCTGCAGCCACAGTGGAGCCAGCAGCACCACATCCAGCACACCCAGCGTGTACACCACTGCCAGCAACAACAGCACTAGCGCCGCCAACCTCCGATTGTCCCATCCGGCATTGCCAATTCTACTGCGCCGGCTCGCACGTACCAGCAGCCACAGCAGAAATGCGCTCGCCAGCAGCGCCACGGTGGGATGCGTCCACCGCCAGCGAACCAGCCATCCGCTTGTCGCGGAAAAGTCCTGCGCCAACGCATTGCCCAGAGATGAAGCAGGGAACAGAGTATCGCCCAGCGCCGCCAGTGACCCGGTCACGCCCACAATCAGCACCAGGGCCACTGTCGCAATTGCCCCGAAGGGCGCCGTCAATCGGATCGTGCTGCGCGTGTAGCCCTTGCGACGGCCAAGCAGGTGAGCCGTCAGCGTCAGTGCAGCCAGCAGTAGCAGCGTGTTGGCTAAGTGCAGCCCAAGGTACGCGGGACGTATCGGCGACTGGCTCTGCGCGGTCAATCCCAGCTTTACCAGCAGCGCTCCCAGAATCGCCTCAACCAGCGTGAACGCCACGGATGCCGCAGCCGCCCAGCGCGCAAGGTGTCCGCGCACGGTCCCCGCAATGGTCCACCACAGCAGCGCGACTACTGAAAAAAAGGAGATCCCGCTCGTCACACGATGCGTGAATTCAATCATCGTTTCCACGCTGGCCGAGTGCTGTATCACCGTACCGTTGCACAGCGGCCAATGGTTGCCGCATCCCGCACCGGAACCCGTCGCGCGCACCAGCGTGCCCCACAGAATCACGGCAACAAAGTAAACCAGCACGACCCACGCAAACCTGCGCAATGCCAGCGGCGGAAGGATTTTTGTTTTCACAGAAATGGAAGTTACAGACATGAAGGATGACTCCGTATGGAACCCACCAGTGTAGAACAAGCGGCTGTTCCGGGTTCCGTGAGGAGTTTCTTCTCGATCTTTACGCCCCCAGCAGGCGCACCACGTGGTTCACAATAATCAGGTCCTCCGCCGGTGGAATCACCCGCACCGTCACCGGCGAATTCTCCGCGGAAATCACCGCCGCACCACGCACATTGTTGCGTTCCGAGTCCACCACGATGCCCAGCGCTCTAAGGCCCGCGCAAATTTCCGCCCGCGAATCCATATCGTTCTCGCCGATGCCGCCGGTAAACACCAGCATGTCCAACCCACCCAACTCAGCGACATAACTCCCGATCCAACGGGCAATTGTCCACGTGAATTTGTCCACCGCCAGCCGCGCCTTCGCATTGCCACTCTTGATTGCGTCGCGCAGATCCCGCATATCGTTTGACAACTCGCTTACGCCCAGCAGCCCCGACTTCTTGCTGGCTACCGTCTCCAGCTTGTCGGCCGCATCGCTCGCGCTCGTCGCCGTCTCGCAAATCTTGCGCAGTATAAAAATCAGCACGCCGGGATCGATGTCGCCCGTCCGCGTCCCGCTGATGATGCCGCCCGTCGGCGTCAAACCCATCGACGTGTCAAGGCACTCGCCATTGCGGATCGCCGAGATGGAAGCGCCATTGCCCAGGTGCGCCACAATCAGTTTCTCCGGCACGTTGGGCTCAAGCTGGTACACGATCGACTCGTATGAGATCCCATGAGCCCCATAACGTCGCACGCCCATCGCCGCATACTCCTCCGGAATCGGCATGTGTTTCGCCACCTCCGGCATAGTCCGATGGAAGTACGTGTCGAGAACAACGAAATTCGGCACTCCGGGAAACAGTCGCAGAGCCTCGCGCATAATGTAGATCGCAATGGGCGTATGCAGCGGTGCAAACGCCGTGTACTTTTCCATCTCGTCAATGAGCGCCGGCGTAATCACTTGATTGTCCTGCACGGTGGGGCCGCCGGAAACCATGCGGTGACCGATCGCTGCCGGGCAAGCGAAGTTGCTCGAGTGCAACGCATCCGCAACTAGTTGAAACGCCACCGCGCGATTCGGCAACGCCGGTGTCTGGTCCACCAGCTTGTTGCCGTCGGCATCCTTGATCCAGAACTTGCCCAGATCGGTGCCAATGCCGTCCACCGCACCCTCATGCAGCTTGCGCCGTTCGCCGTCACCGGCCTCATACACTGAAAACTTGATAGAAGAAGAACCGCTGTTCAAAACCAGCACAGGCAATGACGGCATGGAGAAAACCTTTCTGTTTTGGCTGCACGCAGTCTCGTGGAATGCGGGTCAGCGAGTCAGTCGATTAATTGTGTACGGCGTACGCGAATCATTTGGGTGGGATAGAAAAAATCAGTTTCCACTCCATCGCCAGTTACGAATCTCCGGCAAATCCTCGCCGTTTTCCGCCACATAGAGCCGATGGCGTTGAATGTTTTCCGAATACCACTGCTCCGCGGCATCATGCAGAGCTGCCAGTTTCGGCACGCGCTTGAAAACATCCAGCACCAGCTGAAAGCGGTCAATGTTATTCAGCACGCACATGTCGAAGGGCGTCGTCGTGGTGCCCTCTTCCTTGTATCCGCGCACGTGAAGATTGTCGTGGTTGTGCCGCCGATAGGTGAGTCTGTGAATCACCCACGGGTATCCATGAAATGCAAAGACCACTGGCACGTTTGCCGGAAATATTTGATCGAACTGCTCGTCCGGCAGCCCATGTGGATGCTCCGATTGCGGTTGCAACGCCATCAAGTCAACCACGTTCACCACGCGGATGCGCAAGTCCGGCGCCCGTTCCCGCAGCAGCATCACGGCGGCCAGCGCTTCCATCGTCGGCACATCGCCACAGCATCCCACAATCACATCGGGATTTCCAGCGTCGCTTGAAGCCCACGGCCAAATGCCCAGCCCGGTGGTGCAATGCGCAACGGCTTCATCCATTGTCAGCCACTGCGGCGCAGGCTGTTTCCCGGCAACAATCAGGTTGATGTAATTGCGGCTGCGCAGGCAATGGTCGGCTACTGACAACAGCGTGTTCGCATCCGGCGGCAGATAAATCCGCACCACGTCCGCCTTCTTGTTCAGCAGGTGATCGATGAATCCCGGGTCCTGATGGCTGAACCCGTTATGATCCTGCCGCCACACCAGCGAACTCAACAGATAGTTCAGGCTTGCAATTGGCTTCCGCCACGGAATCTCACGTGTCGTTTTGAGCCACTTCGCATGCTGGTTCACCATCGAGTCGATAATGTGAAT
>Ga0302201_10003395_pt1 | contig 11862 bp, 9 predicted proteins | sample II_Bog_N3_2_FD_194586 | JGI IMG/M metagenome (GOLD analysis project Ga0302201, IMG submission 194586) | Peat permafrost microbial communities from Stordalen Mire near Abisko, Sweden - II_Bog_N3_2 | ecosystem: Environmental > Terrestrial > Soil > Wetlands > Peat | place: Sweden: Abisko, Stordalen...
CTTCATTTGAGGAGACCGCAACACATGCCCAAAGCGATCAAGTATGCCGAGAAAGCAGCCGTCTACGCAGCCAAGGGCGCGTGGGTGGTTTTTGAGCGTCTCAACCGCATCAGCCCCAATCCTGGATTTACGCCCAAGTGGAGCGACAAGCCCCTGCAAAAGAGCTACGAGAAGGAAAAGCCGCCGCTGGGCTGGCCCCGCACCACCGATTCGCTTTGTCCCAAGTGCGTCCCCGAGATTCGCAAGCAGATTCTTGACGGAAAGCTGCCGCACGAAGTGCTGCTCAACGAAAAGGTCGGCGAGATCAAGGCGCAGATCATCGAGCGCGACGGCAAGATCCTGATGGTCAAGGACTGCCCCAAGCACGGGCATTTTGAAGACGTCATGTCCATCGACACGGCCTTCTTCAAGCATCTTGAAGAGAGCTTCCCAGGCCGCGACATTCGCGCCCATGGCAAGGGCTCTGACGATCTGCACCACCACGGCACCTCGACCGTAACCCACGGCCGCGGCTCGGTGCTGACCATCGATCTGACCAACCGCTGCAACATGATGTGCGATCCCTGCTTCATGGACGCCAACCAGGTTGGCTTTGTCCACGAACTGACTTGGGACGAGATCAAGACCATGCTCGACAACGCCATCACCATCAAGCCCAAGCGGCAGATGAGCGTTCAGTTCTCAGGCGGCGAGCCCACGCTTTCGCCTTACTTCCTTGACGCGGTGGCCTATAGCCGCAAGGTTGGCTACAACAGTGTGCAGGCCGCGTCCAACGGCATCGAGTTTGCCAAGAGCAAGGAGCTGTGCCGCGCCTCGGCCGAAGCCGGACTCCGCTATGTCTATCTCCAGTTCGACGGCATCGGCAACGCCGCCAACTCGCACCGCAAGGTGGGCAACCTCTTCGACGTGAAGCTCCAGGCCATCAACAACCTGCACGAAGCGGGCGTGGAGATTGTGCCGGTAACCACCATCATCAACGGCATTAACAACGAGCAGGTGGGCCGCATCATTCAGTTCGCCCTCGACAATCCCAAGACCATCAGCTTCCTCAGCTTCCAGCCGGTCAGCTTTACTGGCCGCGACGAGGACATCACCGAAGAGCGCCGCATGGCGCAGCGCTACACGCTCAGCCACATGGCCCACGATGTGAAGAAGCAGTGCGGCATCGGCGAGCCGGAGCGCGACTGGTTCCCCATCAGCTTTATGAGCACGTTCTCTGACTGGGCGGACATGATTCACGGGCCCGGCGCGGAATGGGGTCAGCTCTCCTGCGGCTGCCATCCCAACTGCGGCATCGGCATGGCGCTGATGATCGACAAGGAAACCAAGGAATCGGCGCCCGTAACTGCCTTCCTGAACATGAACAAGGTGGCCAAGGACCTGGCCAAGGTAAACGACGCGGCCCGGGGCAAGACGCTCTCGCTTATCGGCTTTGGGCTGGCGCTGCTGCGCAACTACGATCCATTCATGGCGCCAACTCACTTCAAGATCACCGACATGATGAAGAAGATGGACAAGACCTTCAACGCCACCGGCAAGAACTACGGCAGCGTGAAGGGCGACCGCACCATCGAGGACATCAAGTTGCGCCGCCAGGACCGTTGGAATTTCCTGTTCATCGCCGGCATGTGGTTCCAGGATCTGTTCAATTACGACTTCCGCCGCACCGAGCAGTGCATCATCCCTTACGCCACGCAGGAAGGCGAGATCAGCTTCTGCGCCTACAACACGGGCGTGGGCTGGCGCAACATCATTGAGAAGATGCACATGACGGCTACGCTCACCAAGTGGTACGAGGAGCACGGCCGCCATGAGATCTTCGCCGGCGGCAAGAAGGTGGGCATGACCGATGTGGGTCACCATCTCGCGCTCAACATGGAGCATGTCAACTCCGAAGCCAACCACACGCTCGACGAGTTGGGCATCGCCAAGAACTCCCGCGAAGAGAAGATGCGCGCGCGCGCCGTAACCTCGGCTGACAAGCTGAAGTCGGATGCCGAGAATGCGCAGATGGCCAAGCTCTATCGCGAGCATGTGCTGGGCGAAAAACCGATCGAGGGCCTGGTTCGCCTCGATGCCATCGCCCCGGCCAAGCCGGTCCAGAAGAAAGAATCCGAGTTAGTCGCGGGAGACTGATTCCCATCACATTGGTTCACTCAATCACAAAGGCTGTTCCCCTTGGGGAATGGCCTTTGTGCCTTGAGCGATTTAATTGCTGTGGAATATCCTGGCACATCTTCAATCGCGATGAAAACAGCCACAGAATGAACGTGAGCTATTGGCTCCTTTGAAGAGATCGGCGGCCTGCGCAAGAAGCTTTTCGGCTTCGAGGAGCCTCCTGCCAGCTACACGATGGAAGGATCCGCGCTACACCCGCCCGCAGCTTAGCGACAGGGATTGCATACGATAGACTGGTTTTGCCGGTTGATCCTTTTTCAGCGAACGGCAAAACCATGTCTTAACCGCTGGGGCTCAGCCGAGGGGCACCCCAAGACCATATTGCAAGCCCCCTCGACAGAGGACCGCATGTCGATCTCAGTCGTGATTCCCGCTTATAACGGTGCACGCTTCGTCGCGGAGACGATTGAAAGCGTTCTTGCTCAAACCCTCCCGGCTGATGAAGTGCTGGTGATCGACGACGGTTCGACAGACGACACGGCGGCAATAGCGGAGGGCTTTGCGCCGCGGGTGCGAGTCTTCCGTCGTTCCAACCAGCGCACGGCAGCCGCCCGCAACTTCGGCGTTGAGCAGGCCACGGGTGAGTGGATCGCCTTTGTCGATCACGACGATCTCTGGGAGCCCCACAAGCTGGAGCGGCAAATGGCAGAACTGGCGCGCCATCCTGAAGCGGACCTTTGCTATACAGGCTTTGCGCCCCTGATAAAGAAGGGCAATAGCGCGCGCATTGGAAAAGTGTATGAAGTGCCGCCGGCGGAAGATATTCGCAGGTCACTTTACAGGACCGTGACCTTTCTGCCGAGTTCCATTGTCATCCGGCGCTCCACGTTCGTCGCTGTAAATGGGTTCGATACTAAAATCTATAAAAGCGAAGACTACGACATGTGGTTGAGGCTGCTGCACGCAGGAGTGAAATTCGCCGCCTGCCGGGAGCCTCTCTTTCAGCGTCGCCTCCACGAGGGGAACACCGCGAAGAACCTGGCGTGGTTCGACGAATCCATGGGGGTCTACCGGAAGTTGGTATTACCGTATTTGCCTAGTTCTACAGGGTGGATCACGTACCTTAAATATCTAAGCGAACACGAGGGGGACGCTGCATATACCCTGCGTCGACAGGGGAACTCGGCACACCTGGCCATGATGGCCGAATCGGTGTTCCATTGGCCCTTCAACGATCCCTATCGATACAAGGTACTGCTTCACATGCTCTATACTCGGCTCAAGAATCAACTCAACCGGCTTCTGCCCTTCGCTCGCTGAGGCCGCATCGCTTGCGGAGCGATCCGAGCGGTAGTTGCTTGGGCATTCTTTTCAGCCCATTGGATTCCATGACGACAGGAAAGATAGTGCGATGGAGAAAGATCCAAAAGAAACCTGCGAAGCCAAGCAGCCTGCTGTCCTGGTGGTGATTCTCAATTGGAACGGCTGGGAAGGTACTGCCGCCGCTGTCGACTCTGTGTTGCGGCAGGATTATGCGAATTTTCGCATACGAGTGATTGACAATGGGTCGATCGATGAATCGGTAACGCGCCTTCGTGCCATCTGCGTTGATCGGGTTGAACTCCTGGAACTTCCAGAGAACCGTGGCTACACGGGCGGCTGCAACGCCGGAATCAAGCACGCGCTGGCTACCGGTGCCCAATACGCATGGCTATTCAATAGCGATGCTGTGTGTGCGGCCAAGGACACTCTCAGTAGTTTGGTCGCGCTGGCGGAGACCGATACAAAGATCGGTCTGGTATGTCCCAGAATAGCCGAGCCTGGCGAGGAGGGCCGATTGACCTTCGTTGGCGGCATCTGCTCGATGCATCCGTTCCTCTTCGATTTCACGCACGATCCGGATGAAGCGCTACGCTGGACGCAACAGTATCCGCAGGCCGGCGCGGTGAGTGGAGCGGCAATGCTGGTTAAGACTTCAGCAGTCCAAGACATCGGTATGTTGGATGAGTCGCTCTTCGCGTATTTTGAAAGCACCGACTACTCGTACCGCAGTTCCCTGGCAGGCTACAGAAATCTGGTGGATGAACACTCCACGATCTGGCACCCGCAAAAAAAAGAGAAACTCAATCCGTTGGCAATCAAACCCTATTACTGGTACTACCGGGCGCGGAACGAGTGCCTGTTCTGGAGAAAGCACTTGGGGATCGTCCGCGGGGCAAGGCCGTTGTGGTGGGCCTTTCGCAACACGCTGGTGAAGATTTCCCGATGCCGGGAGGATCGGAACATTACCGACGCCATTCTGGCGGGCGTGTGGCATGGCTGGGTCGGGCGGGGGGGGGCATATCGCCCAGAGTACCGGATGCCAAGACCGTTGGCCGCAGCGATCTGGAAATACGCGCTGACGAAAGCCCCGAAACCTTGACGTTCGGTTGGGTCACAAAGCTTCAAACGCATTTGTACCTTCAATTGATAGCATGTTGACTGGCGGGCACCCGAATCTTCCTGGCTTCAATCCGTCACGCTCCTTGGCCTGCGGCCGGAAATCCAGACCCTTCCTGTGCATTTCCTTCACAGGCACGAGGGGACTATGATGGATTCTCGTCAGGCAAGCGAATCGACTAGGAGGTCATCATGAGCGAGAATCAACCGGTTGCAGCGCGGAGACAGGGCCGCCGCGAATTCCTGAAGGCAAGCGGAGCCGTTACCGCCGCGTTGCTGGCGCCAGCCGCAATGGCTGCCGAGACAGCCAAGACGCTGCCCGGCCTGCCGTCGAATCCCATAACACCGACGGCCATGCCCACGCGCAACCTGGGTAAGACCGGCTACAAGGTGGGCATCTTCTCCCTTGGCGGCCAGGCCGCCCTTGAGCGCGGCAACAACTTTGACGCGGCCGTGCCCATCATTGAGCGGGCGCTCGATCTGGGCGTAAACTACATTGACACTTCGTCCATCTACGGCGGGCCCGAGCGCTGGAGCGAGCAGTACGTCGGCAAGGTCATGGCCCACCGGCGCAACGAGGCATTTCTCGCCACCAAGACCAAGGAACGCACCCGCGAAGCCTCGCTGCGCATGATCGACAAGTCGCTCGAGCTGCTCAAGACCGACCACGTGGACCTGTGGCAGTTGCATGACATCGGCACCATGACCGACGTCAACGAAGTCTTCGCCAAGGGCGGCGCCATGGAGGCGCTCCTCGAGATGCAGCAGCAAAACGTGGTCCGCTACCTGGGCATTACCGGCCACTACCGGCCCGACTCGCTCATGGAGTGCATCAAGCGCCATCCCTTCGACACGGTTCTCATGGCCATCAACGCGGCCGATCCTCACCACTACAGCTTCAATGAAGGCCTGCTGCCTCTGGCCGTCGAGCGCCAGATGGGCATTATCGGCATGAAGATTCCCGGCCGCAGCCGCCTTCTCTCCAGTTGGACGCCTCCTTCCATCGAGGAGCAGAAGCACTCCTGGGAAGGCATGACCATCCAGACGGATAGGTCCGGCACCCTGACCATGCGCGAGGCCATGTATTACACCCTCTCGCGCCCCGTAAGCACGGTCATCATCGGCTGCGACAACATCGCCCAGCTCGAAGAGAATGTGCACCTGGCCCGCGAGTTCACGCCCCTGAGCGACAGCCAGGCCACGCAACTGGTGGCCAAAGCCGAGCCCGTCGCCAAGCCGTCTCTCTTCTTCCGCTTCTACGATCGGCCGTAGGGTAGCGAGCCACCGTATGAGCAAAGAGGAGCGATTTTGAGGTTCGTGGTCTCCCAGGTCTAAATATGAGACCTGGTGCCCGGTGCCCCATGTCCGGATTTTCGGACATGGGATACCATGAGCCTCAACCGTTCTTTTCGGGCTTCAACTTCTGCTTTCAGTTCCGTCGGCTAAGATGTCTTGGATTCCCAGGTCTCAAGGCGAAACCTGGAGCGTTCGGCATTGTTAGCGGGGCTGCGGGGGTCCGTGCGCGGGGGAACACTGCAATCGAGGAGCATAGGCTTCGTTTGGCGCACAGCAGAAAAGCTATGCCGTCTGAGATTGAATCAGCTCAACTGGCTGACCTTCACCTGCAACTTGTCGAAGTCCACGGTGCCCAGTCCGCGCGCGGCAGCCATCTCCAGGTAGGGCATCTTCGCGGGGTCGAGGTTCCAGTATGCCTTGGCGACCCACGCGTCGAGGGCTACCGGATCGGTTCCGGCGACGATGGTCTTCTTGAGGGCGACGTCTTCCAGGTTGCCGCCCGTCGGCCCGTTGCGCAGTAAGATGCGGTAGCAGTCCATGATGGTGACAGTAGGCAGCATAAAGCTGGCCAGGTCGCATAGGCTCTGATGAATCTGCTGGTGCAGCCGATTGCGCTCGCCGCCCAGAATGCCGTACCAGTTCTTCATGCCCAGTGTCGCGCCGGTCAGAACGTGATGCTTGGCGATGGGAAGGTTGATGATCTTGTCGGCTTCAAGAAACGGCGTGAAGACTGGCCAGCTTTTCAGCACCACGCCGCCCAGATCCACCTCGCGGAAGAGTTCGGGATCGGGCAGGATGACCTCAGCTCCCTCGGCGTGTGCGGCAGCCTGAATGCCGGAGCGCTGGAAGCAGCGGCGCGGCTCGTTGCAACTTACATCGGTGACGATAACTCGCTTGGCGCCGGCCTGCCAGCACTGGCGGACCACTTCGGCGACTACTTCAGGATTGGTGTTGGCGGCCTGCTCCGGGGTGCGGTCCCACGCGATATTGGGCTTGATGACGACCACATCCTGGCGGCCGACGAAACGGCGAATGCCGCCCAGGTCTTCGAGCGCCCGCTGTACCAGGGCGCGCGGCTCGCCGCCTTGAACCACGGTCAGGTGCGGCCATTGCGGATCGGCGGCCGTGCGATGGTCACGCCGCGCCTTCTCGGCCTGCGCTGGAACCGGCCGGAAGCTGTGCTCGCTGAGCCAGACAGCCGCAGCCCCCGCGCCCGCGGCCGCTCCGCCTACGCGCAGCAGTTGCAACAGGGCTTCGCGGCGCGTTAGGCCATTCGCCTGATTCGCTTCCGGATTGTGTTCTGTTTCCCCGGCCATGATGTTTCTCCCGGTCAGATTTCCATCAAATGTATTCGTTGCGGATCGTTGGTGCCCAGCTTGTGGTCGGCATCTGCGGCCGTGGCAATGTAGCGCGGCGGACGGTTTGCAGCTTCGAGCGTTGGAACGCCCACCTCGGCGCGTTTGCGCTCAATCATCTGCCACGCGATGTGATCGATAGCCACGCGGTCCTCGCCCACAACCAGCGCATTGGGCTGCCACAGGTGCTCGGGATGAAAACCGGGACCGCCGTCGTACACGGAGGAGATTGCGTCGCCAATGGTGAACCGGACCTTGTCGCGGACGGCGGGGATGGCGTTCAGGTCGGCCACGCCGGGGTTGCAACCGTTGGCGTGAAGCTCAAACGGCCGCTGTACGACGCCATACATGTTCTTCATGGAGAAGGTAACGCCAGCTAGCTGGTGGTCCTTGAGGATCGGAAGATTGATGACCATTTCGCACTCTTGGCTGAGAATCCTTGAGAGCTTGACATTCTTGGCCGCGCCAAACGCCGCAGGCTCGTCTTCAAAGCCGGCCACATCGTTGCCGTAGCAGCGGATGCGGCTGGGGTCGTTTGAGATGGTCAGGCCGCAAGCCTCGAGATCGCGCGCGTTGCGGTCCCACACGATAATTTCTCCCGGCTTGACCCCGGCCTGTTGAAGGCGTTCGCAGATGGCCAGTACCAGCGCCGCATGGGTGGAAATACCCTTGCCGCCGAGGCCGTTCACCTTGAGGCCGATGACCTTGCCGACCGGCACAATGCGCTTCCAGGCCTCGATCGGCTTTTCGCGTCCGGTATAGGCAGCGATGGCGCGATCGAGCAGATCCTGCACCCGCTTGTCGTTCAGTTGACCACTCTGGTCATGCAGCGCTGGGTCGCGGGCGACAACAACTTTGGACTTGGTTGCATCCGCTTGCTTGTCGAGCAGGGCGGCCAGCCCCAGATTGCTTTGCGAGCCTAACAGCACGGCTCCCGTGGCTGTGGCCTTGATGAATTCCCGGCGGTTTTTCATACTATCTTCTCCTTCGTCAAGGCAGCCGGCGCAGCGGCCGCGGTATTTACAGTTTTCCTTCCACGCCGTGCGCCAACGCCGTCAGAGCCTGCGGAGTATCGGGCGTGGACTCATAGGCAACAATGCGGACCAAATAGGGGCCTTTGCGGAAGATCACGCTCTGTGCGAACGCGATTCCGGCATCGCCCAGTTGCGCGGTCTTGGCATCTTTTGATCGTCCGGCCTCAAGAATCTTGCCTGCGCCCGCCGCATCGCCCATGGTATGAACGTCAACCGTGGCCTCCAACTGGCCTTGATACTTGTAGTCGGATGTCGAGGTAGTGACAACGCCGGCGGAGATGTACTGCTCGGCGTCGCCGTCGATGTATTGCCATAAGTTCTTGGCGTCGTAGGTGCGCGTGTCGCTGGTTTTTTCCCAGCCTGCCACCGCGCCCGAAGCCGGGAACGCATCGGCCTGATGCTTCTTGCATCCTGCGGTTACGCTGGCAGCCAAAATCGTAACGACCGCTGCGGTGAACATCCAGCTCTTCAAACGAAGCATCAACGGGTCTCCTTTTACTTCCTGCCGAGCAGAATCTGGCTGCTGGGTGAGCGGCTCTCGCCGATGCTGGTGACGTAAACGGCGGGCCGCTCCTGCAGCGGGCAGGCATATTCGCAGGCGCCGCAGCCCACGCAGCGGCTGGGATCGACGCGCGGCTGCTTCAGCGTCTTTGTATTGCCAGCCGAGTCGATAACCTGCGCCTCTTGCACATAAATGGCCTTGGGCGAAACCGGGCACCACTCCTCGCAGACAATGCAGTCGGTGGCCATGGCCCAGGGAAGGCAGCGTCCGCGGTCATAGAATGCCGTTCCCAGGCGGATTCGCTCATCCGCCTGGGAAACACCCGCTCCTGCGACCCAGCCCTTTTCCTTTGGCGTAATCTGCCAGATTGCGCCGGTGGGGCAAACCTCTGAGCAGAGCACGCAACTGGGTTCGCAATAGCCAATGCGCGGCACCAGCGTGGGTGTCCACAGACCTTCAAGCCCCGCTTCTTCCAGTGTGGGATGCAGCGCGGTGTTGGGGCAGACCTTCATGCACTCGCCGCAGCGGATGCAACGGGAGAGAAAATCCGGCTCGTCGAGCGCGCCCGGCGGCCGCAGCAGGCGTTCGTTGCGGCTCTTGCCCAGGCCGGTGTTGGCGCGCATCAGCGGAACAATGGCTGCGCCGGCAGCCAGGCCGGTCAGCGTGCGGCGTCGGCCGAGGTCCGGCGATGCAACCTCATGGGCCTTACCGGAAATGGGGCGGAAGAAGCGGAATTGCAGGCTGTCATGCGGGCAACTGCCCACGCAGTTCATGCACATGAGGCACTCGGCCTTGCGCCAGGGCACGCCGCCAATGGGGTCGTCGCCGCCCTGACAACTGAGCAGGCAGCGGTTGCACTTGTCGCAGGCCGCGGGGTCTTTGTGCAGTCCCAGCACCGACCAGCGAGAGACCGCGCCCAGCAGCGCCCCCAGCGGACAGATGGCGCGGCACCACAGCCGTGTGACGCGCAAGCTGGCAACCAGAATCGCAATAAACAGAATGCCCAGCACCAGGCCCTGGTGGTAATGAAGCTGGCGAAGATCGAGCACCGAATAGTGCAGAATCGTATGCAGCGTCTGGCCGGTGGATTTGATGGCAGCGTTGTGGCTGCCTTCGAGCGGGGTGAGCAGGAAGCGCGCTGCTGCATTCAGCGCTGGCAGAATTGATAGGCCAAAGGACCGAACCAGCAAGCTGAAAGGATCGAGCCAGCCGATGGCCGCGGAACCGAAGCACGCAGCCACCAGTCCGGCGAGCAGAACGACATACTTTCCCGTCTGCCAGCGCTTGTAACGGTTGGAATCGATGCGCTGCTTGCCCCGCTTGGCTTCGGATGGCAGATTGCCCACAAAGTGCTGTAGCGTGCCCATGGGGCAGATCCAGCCACAGAAAAAGCGGCCCAGAAAGAGCGTAGGCAGCAGGATTACCAGGCTCCAGAGCAGGCCGCGATAGAGGGCGTGGCTGGCCAGCGCGTTCACCAGCGCCACCAGTGGATCCCACTCGAAGAAGAGTCGCACCGGCGCGCGCAGTTGGATCTCCGTCGAGCCGCCGATAAATAGGTTCAGCGAAGTAAACAGCAGCAGCGCAAGGAACAGAAGCAGAAAGAAGATCTGCGAGATCCTGCGAGCCATCGGCAACCTGGAACCGGCCAAAACACCCCTCCATACGCCCCGCGCGCGGGCGCTAGCCGTACAGGGGACATGATTGGCGCTCAGGCAAGCGGCAGACAGTGATCTGCATCACGGGTCGGAGGAAGTGGATCTCCACCCTTGAAGCAAGAAACTAGAAGGCTGCAAGGATGAGGCGCCGCACCAGCCTTCAAAAGAAGGCCGGAGGGAGCAAGGGCATTCATGCCCGTGAATGTCGCCTCGCAACAACAGAGGCTTTAGCCTCCGGCCTTTCGTTTATGCTTCCCAAATGCGCCAGGTGTCCCACTCATCCCGGTATCAGGGCCAGTGCCCCTCTGGGTACCCTCTGGATCGGCGATCTTGTCGCGATGAGCGGGTCTTCGGACAAGATCGCAGAGGGGTGACGATGGCAGGCGGGGCCCCCGTCTCATGCGGGATTTTATCAAGTTTAGGGTGCCCCCCGGTCCCTCGCTTTTGGGGACCGGGGAGGAGGAGTCGAACTGCCGGTAGCCGGGTGCCCCGGGGTCCCGCTTTTGGCACCTGGGATTCAATGATCGCGATTGCGCCGCGCGCCCTAACAGCATGTGGCGAAAGTCCGAATCGCTGAAAAACTTCCCTCGGGGGCTAAAGCCCAGCATTGATTCTAATGTGCTTACGGCACGACTGAAGTCGTGCCCTTTCAAGACTCGACTTTTGCCACAGGCCACAAAGGGTTGGGTAGTCTTTCTCAAATTGCAATCTTGGTTTCGATGGCGTCGTAGTCGGCGCGGACACCTTTTGCTGTGGCGTCAAGAAGGCCAGCGCCGGCGAGGGCTTTCACATCCGCATGGACATTGCTGTAATCGCGGTTGAGCGCCTTGGCCAAGGCCCTGACGCTGGCGACGTTGTTCCGGCGGACGTAGCGCAGCAACTCCATCCGCTTGCCGGTGAGGACGCGGGCGAGAGCATCCCAGCTCTCAAAAGCAAGATGGCGTTGGTGAAAGGTTTCGCCGCGCTCGGCGCGATGCCAGGCGTCGATGAACCGGCGCGAAGCTTCGTCTTCAAACGCGCCGCCGACAGTGGTTGGTAGGTTGCTCAATGATCGCCTCATCGGGCTTGTTGTATCCCAGGTCCAGAAAGCGGGACCTGGGGCACCTGGCAATCGAATCGAGGCGTGAACGAAGTTCAGGTTTGTGGGGAACTGAAGACGGACGGTTGAGGGTCGTGGTATCCCACCCATTCACGATGGAACTGTGAATGGGTGGGGCACCCGGACGCTTAAAGTTCTTCCTTGCGCAACACAGACTGCGATGGGTCGCGCGGGTCGACATGAACGATGACAGGGCGGCCTTTATAGGGAGCTACCCAGTCCTGAGCTTCTTTTTCTTCGTCGAACATGCGGCTGTACTCGCCCATTTGTAGTTCAGGATTGCGGTAGAAGTAGGTGAGCGTGGCAAGGTAGCCGACGATGCGCTCTCCGTAGCGGCCCTGTTCCGTTTGCACGACGACGCTCA
>Ga0302201_10003401_pt1 | contig 11852 bp, 10 predicted proteins | sample II_Bog_N3_2_FD_194586 | JGI IMG/M metagenome (GOLD analysis project Ga0302201, IMG submission 194586) | Peat permafrost microbial communities from Stordalen Mire near Abisko, Sweden - II_Bog_N3_2 | ecosystem: Environmental > Terrestrial > Soil > Wetlands > Peat | place: Sweden: Abisko...
AACTCTTCACCGGCACTTATCACAACAAGACCAAGAACGAACTCGTCATTTTAGTCACGCCGCACATTGTGCTCACCGACGAAGGCAGCGTGATCTATCACGGCGTGGGTGACGATAAACCCGCCAAGAAGGGCTCCGCGAACTGAGCCGGCGGCGGTTTACTTTCCAGGTTGTCTTGCCGGCCCCGCCGGACTTATGCTCGCCGCATGACAGCCGATACCACTGCGGATCCCCCCGCGAGTTCCGGGCCCGAGCGGGGCGGCGGCCATTTCGTGACCACGCACTGGAGTCTGGTGGTGCGGGCCGGCGAGCCGAATTCGGTTTCCGCCCATGAGGCCTTGAGCGAATTGTGCCGCACTTATTGGTCGCCGCTTTATTGTTTCATCCGCCGGCAGGGTCATGCGCCGCACGAGGCCGAAGACCTCACCCAGGCTTTTTTTGCGCGGCTGCTGGAAAAGAACTTTGTGGCTGACGCGCGGCGGGAGCGGGGGAAGTTCCGCAGTTTTCTGCTGCTGGCCCTGAAACGGTTCCTGGCCAATGAATGGGACCGGCAACACGCCCAGAAGCGCGGGGGTTTTCACCCGACGGTGGAAATTGACCAGGCCATGGCCGAGGCGCATCTGGACGCGGAGTTGAAGCAGGAATTGTCCCCGGAAGTCCGGTTCGAACGGCAGTGGGCCACCACCCTGCTCGAACGGACCCTGGCGCGGTTGCGCGAGGAGTATATCGAAACCGGACGGGCCAAGCTCTTCGAGCATTTGAGCGCAGGTCTCACCCGCGAGGATTCCGCCGGCACTTACGGGGAGATCGCCCGGGAACTGAACCTGTCCGAGGCCTCCGTCAAGCAGGCGGGCTACCGTCTGCGCGCGCGGTATCGCGAACTGTTGCGCAGCGAGATCGGCCGGACGGTCGCGACGCCGCAGGAGATCGAGGAGGAACTGCGGTGTCTCTTCGCCTGTTTCGGCCCCTGACCGGGGCGGGCGCGATGCTGGCGGCGTTACTTTCGGCGTTTTTTGCTTAAGCAGGGGGGAAGACCAATGCTGAAAGTGAAACGAAAAACATGAACCCGAACCCAACACCCGGCCAATGCTCCCGTTGCGGGGCGGCGTTGCCCGTCCCATTTCCGGGCGGTCTGTGTCCCAAATGCCTGTTGGAGGCCGGGTTGGGCACGCAGCCGCAACCGGGGGTGGGGGAGCCGCTGGTTCCGCCGCCGCCCGCCACGTTGAAGGGCGTGCCGCAGCCGGGCGAGCAGTTTGGGCATTACCGGTTGGTGCGCCTGCTGGGGCAGGGGGGCATGGGAGTCGTTTTCGAAGCCGAGGACTTGGATGCCGGGCGCCGCGTGGCGTTGAAAATCCTGAGCCAGGCCCTGGATTCGCCGGAGGCGCGCAAGCGGTTTTTGCGCGAGGGGCAAATCGCCGCCGCGATCAATCATCCCAACAGTGTTTATGTGTTCGGCACGGAGGAAATCGCGGGCACGCCGGTGATCGCCATGGAATTGGTGGGCGGGGGCACGCTGCGGGATCGCGTGGTGGCGACCGGTCCCTATCCGGCGGCGGCGGCGGTGGACACCCTGCTTCAGATCATGGCCGGTCTCGAGGCGGCCCAGCGGGCGGGGGTGCTGCACCGGGATGTCAAACCCTCGAATTGTTTCATTGATTCCGACGGCTCGGTCAAAATTGGCGATTTCGGCCTGTCCATCAGCACCTCGGTGCGGACGGAATCGAATCTGACCGGGGCCGGTTCGCTGTTCGGCACCCCGGCGTTTTCCTCGCCCGAACAACTGCGCGGGGAGGAGTTGACCGTGCGCTCGGACATCTATTCAGTCGGGGTGACACTGTATTATCTGCTGACGGGTCGGATGCCGTTTGAAGCGCCGAACCTGGTGCAGTTACTGGTCACGGTGCTGGAACGGCGGCCGCCCTCGCCGGCGCGGTTGCGGGCCAGCATCCCCGAGGGCCTGGGCCGGGCGGTGCTGCGCTGCCTGAACAAAGATCCCGGCGGCCGGTTCGACGGCTACGCCGCTTTGCGGCGGGCCTTGCTGCCTTATGCCTCGTTCAGCCCCACGCCGGCGACGCTGGCCCTGCGCTTTGCCGCCTGGGTGGTGGACCACTTGATTTTGGGTGCGTTAAGCTGGCTGGCGTTTTTCACCCTCTACGGTGGTTTTGACAAGTTGATGAGTCCGGGACAAGATGGGCGGCGGTGGCTCGTGACCCTTTTTTCCTTCCTGGTGCCGGTGGCGTATTATGGCTGGTTTGAGGGGCGGCGCGGGGCGACTCCGGGTAAAGCCCTCTGCCGGCTGCGGGTGGTGGGATTGGATGGCACCCTGCCGGGGTGGCGCCGGGGCTTTTTGCGGGCCTTGATTTTTTGCGGAGCTTCAACGTTGACGGCAGTGGCGCTCATCTGGCTGGGGCAGGACTGGATCGTCCGGCATCCCTTCGCCGGCGTCACTGCGGGTTTGTTTCAACTGGCGCTGTTTTGCACCTGCCGGCGGGAGAATGGTTTTGCCGGGTTGCATGATTTGGGGAGCGGCACCCGCGTGCTGGCGCAATCACCGCAGCCATTCCGTCCCGGCCTGCCGCCCGCACCGGAAACTCCGCCGGCCATCGCTGAACTGGCACCGATGGGGCCGTATCACATTCTGGCGGAATTGGGGCCCAGTGCCGGGGCGCAGGTCCGGTTGGGTTATGATGCGCGGTTGTTGCGCAAGGTCTGGCTCCGGCGGGTTCCCGCCGCCACGCCGCCGGTGGCCATGGCGTTGCGGCATCTGGCGCGTCCGGCGCGCTTCCGCTGGCTGAACGGTAAACGGTCCCCCGAAGAATCCTGGGATGTCTATGAAGCGGCCACCGGCCGGCCGTTGCTGGACCTCCTGGCCACCTCACCCGATTGGGGGCGCGTCCGGTTCTGGCTGCTGGATTTGGCGGAAGAATTGCAGGCCGCCGAAAAAGACGGTTCCCTTCCGGCCGTCCTGAGTCTCGACCGGGTGTGGATCACCGCCGATGGGCGCGCCAAGCTTTTGGATTTTCCGGCCCCGGGCAGTCCCCGACCCGGGGCGGGGGAGGCGGACCCGCCGGTGCCGCCGGCGGAGTTTCTGCGGCAGACGGCCGGTTCGGCCTTGACGGGGCGGCCGCTCAGTGTGGCGCAGGCGCGCGCCTGCACTCTGGACCAGCCGTTACCGTTGTATGCGCGGGGTTTCCTGCAGCGGCTGGGAACCGCCGCCGATGCGGGGCGGGCCGGGGCGGAACTCCGGCAGTTGGTCGGCAAACCGGCGGTCATCACGCGGCGCCGCCGGCTGGCCATGCTCGGGCTGGCGCTGATTCCACCCCTTTTCTCGGCCCTCATGGCGGCCTTGGGGAGTTACTGGATGGCCAGCGAGCGCAGCATGGAAATGGTCGCCCTCCATGAAAGTTTGCGGAAGGTGGCCGCCTTGGAACCGGCGGGCACCAACGCCCCCATCCCGTCGGCGGCGGACGACGAAAAGCGCCGGCAATTAGAAATATACATTGCCGGACGGTTCCGGCCGATCATCACCAATGGCGCGGCTTGGAATGGTCCGCTGACCCAGTCGCTGGTCGAACCGGCGCAACGGACCCTGGCCGCGCAGGTGGCGGCCAAATACCCCCGCGTCACCCCCGCTGAGTTCGCGGGGGCGAAGACGGTGGCCGAATCCCAACTGCACATTTCCCCGGCTTCCCCGGACGGGGCGCCGCCGTCCCGGGGATTCCCGATTATTTCCCAATTCATGGGGGTGATGCTCTATGCCTGCCCGCTGATGTATGTGGTGATTCCCTGTCTGTTGGCGGCGTTCCTGTTCCGGGGCGGCGTGATCCTGCAGGGCCTGGGCATCGCCGTGGTGGGAGGGGACGGCCGGCCCTCGCGGTGGTGTGCCTTGCGGCGCAACTTCATTGCGTGGCTGCCGTTTCTGCTCTCGCCCATGCTGGTGCATGGCGCGCACTTTCTGGTGGGTTCGCCCGGGGATTTGCTGGTGACGGCGGGGGTTTTGGGATTAATCACCGTGGTATCGCTCGCCTTGCACCGCAGCCTGCAGGACCGGCTGGCCCGCACCTGGTTGGTGCCGGGCGGCCGGATGCCGGCTGATGAATTGGCGCAGGCCAAACGCCGGAACCGTTGGGCGGTCATCCCGCTCGCGGTGGCGGCCGGTCTGGCCGCCCTGGTGATCCTGGAGGTCCAGTTTTCACATTGGGGGGCCAGGGTGCGGCAGGCATCCCAGCCGGATCCAGGGAACCTGTTTCCCGCCCGCGAGTGTATCGCACTGCTTCCGGATGGCACGCCCGCCGCCGATGCCCGGGTCTGGGTGGGCACGAATCAGAACGTCATGATCAATTGTTTCCGGCCGGGCGAATACACTTCGTTCTGGATGGAGAAACTCCAGGCGGACGCCCGGGGCCGGTTCACCCTGCCGGGCGTGGCCGGCGACCGGCAGGTGATCCTGACCCATCCGGACGGCATCCTGATGACCACCGCCGCCGGGATTCGGAGCGGCGCCTCCGTGCGCTTGCAATCGTTTGGCCGGGTCGAGGGCCGCCTGTTATCTGAAGGCCAACCCAAACCCGGGGCCGATGTCAGCATTGGGATTATTCAGGACCGTGTCAGCCTGGGGCTGACTTACAGTGCCGTCAGCGACGGGGACGGCCGGTTCACCTTCACCAACCTGCCGGCGGGCGAGTATCGCCTCGACCGCGTTTTCTGGCCCCGTCGTCACCGGGAGGGGCCGTTTACCACCCCGCCCAGTCATCAGAAGATCATTGCGGTCAGGGCGGGGGAAACCGTCCGGGTTGAATGGGGCGGCGACGGGCGTTCCGTCGTGGGTCAGGCCGCATCCGAGAATCCCGCCCTGACGGTGGACTGGCTCAACGACCATCATTCGCTGGAACTGGCGACCGCTTCCTCCGCCGGTCTGATCCAATACCTCCGTGATAGTTGGGGACTCGGGAAATCCGCCGCCGCCGAATTGAGCGTCCAGCGCGCCGCCCGTTCCTATCATCTCGAATTTGAACCGGACGGTTCCTTCCGGGCGGAAGACGTGCCGCCGGGAAAATACGAATTGCACCTTCGCGTGACCAAGCCCAAGACCGGCCCCAATCCCTTCTTGGAGCCGGACGAAGTGCTGGGGTCGCTGGTGCGGACCGTGACGATTCCCGCCGGCACGGGACCGTATGATTTGGGCCGGCAAGTTGTATCGGTCAAAGCTGAACCCGGGGTGACGCTGGATGTGGATCGGGCGATCATGGCGAGTCAACCGCTCGGGCTCACCAATTTGCCCTTCAAACCACGATGACCCGCCCGAGGGTGTGGAACTCCAGCCCCGCGACCAACCTCTGCGCGGCATCCCGGATAGACCGTAGCAACCTTGTAACTCAACGCCGCCGATCCCGCCACGTGAGCCAAAGCAGGGCGGCGATAATCACACCCGTGCCCGCCACGCAAAACGGGGCCAGATAGCGATCCACTGGCAGCGCCCCGTCCGTCGGCAAACGCAGCCGGGCCGTCAAAACCTCCCCGCCGCCCGGATAGGTGGTGCGGGCCACCACCTGTCCGTAACCCGTGACCGCCTGGGAGATGCCGGAACTGGCCAGCCGGAAAATCGGGACGCCGTATTCCGCCGCGCGCACCGGGGCCACGCGCGCATGGAGTTCGTGCTGGTGCCGGCCCCATTCCGCCACGTCCATCGTCGGCACGATCAGCAGTTGCGCGCCCTGCCGAATCAGTTCATCCGTCACCCGCGTGAAGCTGAGGTCGTAGCAGATGCAGAGGCCGATTTTTCCCCAGGGCGAATTCCAGACCGCCTGTCGCGGGGCCGGCAAGCCATCAATGAAAAAGGGAATCGGCACACTTTTGACCTGGCTGAAAACCACCTCGCCGTTGGTGCCCACTACAAACGCGGTATTATAATAGACGTGGTTTGTGACAAAATCCCGGCCGCCCACCACCAGAAACCGCCCGTGCTCGCGGCACCAGGTTTTCAAATTATCCGGCACGCCCCCTTCCAGGGTGTATTCGCTGAGGACAAAGATTTGGGAGTCCGGGTTCTTTCGCAACGCCTGATCGAGGGATTTGGCCACGGTGTAGGCGTTGGGGAATTCCCATTGGATGCCCGTGATGACCAGCGGGGGTGTTTGGCGTTCATACCGGGCGGCGGACATACAGGTGAGGAGCACGGCCAGGCCAAAGCCCGCCAGCCACAGACTCAACAGCGTCACGCAGGCCCATTGCATTTGCGGTCGCCGGAACCAGCGCCAATGGGCCAGCACCGTCACGATGGCCAGCACCAGAAACCCTTCGCCATACATGCCGAACTTAATGGGCAGCGTCAAAGTCCCATAGCCGGGCAGGGCATAACCCAGGTTCAGCCACGAGAATTTCAGGTAATATAGTTCGCTGCGGAAATATTCCACGCCCGTCCAAACCACCGGAATGAGCCAGAGCGACACCGCCCGGCCCCAGCGCCGGGTGGCCCCACAGATGATGGCCGTGAACAGTCCGATCCAAAACGCCAGAATCACCCACAGCACCACCGCCGCCGGGCCGAAGATATTCCAAAAGAAAGCCAATTGCGGCGCGTAACCGGCAACGGCCGTGGCGAGCCCGACATAAAAGGCCCGGCGGACGTTCGCTTGATTCGTCAATTGAACCAGCGCCAGGGCGTAACCGAAAATCAGCCATCCCGCCGCCGGGTGGGCCGGTGATGCGTATGCCAGATTAATACAAATCGCCGCCAGCGCCCCCCACAGCAGGGATGGTTTCCAAGTCAGCGGCGGGCCGCCGGCCCCAAGCGTGTTCATCTGGGGGACAGTCTGCCACCGGCCAAAGGTGGTTTCAATCATTCTCCCCGCCCCTGCACCTTTGGGGGGGACAAGCACTGAAACCGCCGCCAGCACCTGAGTCGGCCGAACCCTTCCCCTTCTCCCCAAGGAGAGAAAGCCGGGATGAGGGCGGGGTATTCTCTTCCCACAGGGACTTTTTGAGCTTGTCCATTGAAGCCTAATGGTAAATATAGGGGATGCTAAAAAATAAAACCGTGCTGGCGTTCCTCGATGACATCTACGAGGATCTCGAACTGTGGTATCCCAAGCTGCGGCTGGAGGAGGCGGGCTACCGCTTGCACTGCGCCGCGCCCGAACTCAAAACGTATGCCGGCAAGCACGGCTACCCCGCCGCCGCCGACCGGTTGCTGAGCGAGGTTCGGAGCGAGGATTATTGCGGATTGCTGGTGCCCGGTGGTTTCATGCCGGACAAATTGCGCCGGGACCCGAAGGTGCTGTCGCTGACGCGCGAGTTTTTTGAGCGGGGCCAATTGGTGGCGTTCATCTGCCACGGCGGCTGGATTCCCATCTCGGCCAAAATCCTGAACGGCCGGCGGGTGACGGGTTCGCGGGGCATCAAGGATGATCTGGAAAATGCCGGCGGCGTTTGGGTGGATGAACCGGTGGTGGTGGATGGCCATTTGATTTCCAGCCGGACGCCCCGGGATCTGGCGCCGTTTGCGGCGGCCATGGTGAAGTTTCTGGAGGCCGGCGGCCAATGAATGAATGGGGCAGAAGGTTGGTGGTCGGCGGACTGCTGCTGGCCGCCGTGGGGGCGCTGTTGTGGTCCGGCTTCGGCAAAGGCTGGCTGGGGCGGCTGCCGGGAGACCTCCATTATTCGAAAGGCGACTTCAGTTTCCATTTCCCCGTGGTCACCTGCCTGCTGGCGAGCGCCGGGCTGACCTTGCTGCTGTGGCTGTTTCGGAAATAATCCTTGCTTTCGGGGTTGAAAGGTTATATGTCAACCCCTAATCTCAGATCATGGCGATGACGTATCAACGCGACACATGCCGATGGGTTGCCTTTCGGGACCGGTTCCAGGCCAACGCCGTTCCAGCCCGGGCGCCGTGCGGTGCGGAAGCAGGATTCAAAAGCAGCTTCAAAATCTGCGTTCAGCTGCGTTCATCTGCGGTTTAAATCGAATGGTTCCGGCTCAGCCTATGAAAAGATTGCTGCAAGAATTGGAAACCGCGGTCTTCCGCAGAAAGCCGGAACTGGCCGGGCACCTGCTGCTGGGGCTGCCGGAGGCCAGCGTCCGCCGCACGCTCGAATTGGAATGCGTCAAGGGGAATGTGGAACCCATCGTGGCGTTGTTTTCCTGGCGGAACGGCACCAAGGCCATTGTGCAGTTCACCCCGGAGCAGCCCAGTCTCTTTCCCGGCGGCGGTTACCTGTTCATGCCCCTGACTTTGATGCTCAGCCAATTTCGCCGGTTCCCCCAGGTGGCGATGCTCCGGTTGCGTTACGCCGAAGTGGTGGGGCGGTATTTCCCCCTGTTTTGGAATGGGGCCACCGATTATCTGGCGCTGGATTTGGACCCGGCGGGCGGGACCCGGGTCGTGGTGATTGAAGACCAGGCGGATAAACTCGTGCGCGAAGCCTGCCCGACCTTCGAGGATTTTCTTTGGGACGCCATTCAGGCCAATAAAAACAACGAAGTTCCGGCGTTTGCCCGCCAGTCTAAAAAAACGGTCGCCGCGCCGGTGGCGGTGGCCCCGGCGGATCGGTCGGGCCGGGTGGAGACGGCCTTCTTCGTCCGCACCGGCAAAAAGATTCCTTACACGGATAATCCCCCGGTCTTGCGCGCGGACTTTTCCGATGAGGCCGCCTGGCAATCGCTCTGGGCCTTGATCCAGAATCCGGCGGACGAATCCCGGGCCTGCGTGAATCTCATCAGCGATCCGGCCTTCACCGGTCTGCGCGCCGACCAACTGCCGGCCCTGTTGCCGGAGGGATTCTCCCAGACGTTTGCGTTCATCATTGACCGGACGGCGCTCACGCACCCCGGTCATCCCATTCTGGTGGTTGATTTGCAAACGGAACCGGGCCGCCATTTTCGGGCGGTCGCCGCCCAATTGGGCCATATCGAGAGCAATTTGTCCATTGCCAACATGAGTTTCGATGAGTTTGCCGATGCGGTGGATAAGGAAGGTGTATTTCACGGCTTCTGAGGCGCTGGTTTTGGACAAAAAACCATTTTCTTGGTTGAAAACCGGCGTTCCCCCCCTTAAGCTCTGATCCATGGGAACGACGCCATCGCAAATCGAACAGTATATACCGATTTTGTTTCTGCTGGCCGCCGCCGTGGGTTTCGCGGCGGCCACGCTCGTGGTTTCGGTGCTGTTGGGCAAGTTTGCCAAAACCAGCGCCGCCAAGGACGCCGCCTATGAGTGCGGCAAAGACGCCATTGGGACGGGGGGCGGCCGGTTTTCCGTCAAATTTTACCTCGTGGCCATGCTGTTCATCCTCTTTGATATTGAAGTGGTGTTCATGTATCCGTGGGCCGTGGTGTATAAGGACATGCTGGCGGACCACGCCACGCGCAACTTGATTCTGGCCTCAATGATTTCGTTTCTCGGCATTTTATTCGCCGGTTACATTTACGCGCTGAAAAAAGACGCCTTGAATTGGAAGTGACCTGTCTGGGTCTGGGGTCTGGGCGGTTGATGGTTTTCAAATGCAGCGGCCGGGACGAGGCGGCATTTTTTGTACTGCGGACTTCCAAGTCTGCTGTATCGCGGGTTTCCAAACCCGCTGGCGGCACCACAAACTGGCGCATTCGACACTTGGACGGTCTGCCGATTGGGAAATCGGCGATACAGCAGGTTTGGAAACCTGCGGTACGGCTTGCGCAAGATGCGGGTTAGGTGCAGTTGCCAGTGCCGCCCTCCGGTCGTTTGGCCCCGGGCGCCGCCCCGAGTTTTTATGGCTACAATCAAATTTGGCACCAGCGGCTGGCGCGAGATCATCGCGCGGGATTTCACCTTCGACAACGTCAAGCTCGCCACCCAGGGCATTGCGGATTACCTCAAGCGCGAACTGGCCCGGCCGGGTTCCCCCATTCAGGACCGCCCGCCGGTGGTGATTCTGGGGCATGACACCCGTTTTTTGGGGCCGGAATTTTCCCTGGCCGCCGCCGAAATTCTGGCGGCCAACGGCATCGAACCGCTGTTGTGCGACCGCGACACGCCCACCCCGGTGATCGCCCACACCATCCGCCACCGCCGGGCGATTGGCGGCATTAACATGACCGCCAGCCATAATCCGGCGGTCTATCAGGGACTGAAATTTTCCACCTACAACGGCGCGCCCGCCACGCCGGAAGTCACGCAACAAATCGAGGTGAATATCGTCAAACTCCAGTCCCAAAACTGGTCGTTCAAGGGCTTGCCGTTGGGTGCCTTCCAGGCCAAAACCATCAATCCCCTGCCGGATTATTTCAAGCAGATCAATAAACTGATCAAGTTTGCGGTGCTCAAAAAGGCGAAGCTGAAGGTGGCCGTGGACTTGAGCTATGGCACGGGCCATGGCTATCTCGATGTTTTGCTGAACAAAGCCGGGGCCAAAATCACGCTCTTTCACAATGAACTGAACCCGCTCTTTGGCGGGCATCATCCTGAACCCAACGCCGCCAACATGGCGGCGGTCAGCAAGTTTGTGCGCAGCGGCCGGGCGCAAATCGGTTTGGGGCTGGATGGCGATGCCGACCGGTTTGGCATTGTGGACAAGGACGGCACCTGGCTGACGCCGAACCAAGTGCTGGCGCTGGCGTTGTATCATTTGAAGAAGAACCGGGGCTGGAGCGGCGCGGTGGTGCGCACCGTGCCCACGAGTCATCAAGTGGATGCCGTGGCGGAATTGCTCGGCGTCCAAGTGCATGAAACGCCCGTGGGCTTTAAATACATTGGCGCGTTGATGGAGAGCGAACCCATCATCGTCGGGGGCGAGGAATCCGGCGGGTTGAGCGTGCAGGGGCATGTCCCTGAAAAAGACGGCATCCTGGCCTGTCTGCTGATGGCCGAACTCGTCGCGACGGAAAAGAAATCGCTCGGCCAGATTTTGAAGGAATTGTCGAAACAGATCGGGGAATTTTACAGCGACCGCATCAATGTCGCGTTTGCGCCCGAGAAGAAGGACGCGCTGCTGGCGAAGCTGGGCGGTGGCCTGGCCAGCATTGGGGCGTTCAAGGTGGAGAAATTCATCACCACGGACGGCTTCAAGTTTTTGCTGCCCAACCGCGAATGGGTGGCCTTCCGCGCCAGCGGCACGGAACCGCTGATTCGCTGCTACCTCGAAGCCAAGACGAAGGCCAATCTAAAGAAGCTGGATGCCGCCTGCCGGCAGTTGCTGGCGTAGGGCTAAAGAAACGGCGAGAACAGCCGGGCCAGGGCATCGCGCCGCCCTCGGGCCGGGATCAAATCATAAGCCGAGCAAGTTTTTTAGAACGGATTCAATCTCAGACATTTTATCCTTGGAAAATGCCGCAAGGCGACGTTCAATTCGTGAATTGTCCACGCCGGCAATGCCCAGCACATTTACCACCGATTCCTGCCGGAGCCAGGGCGGTTTGGCAAATGTGATTTCACACTCCCCGCCGCGAATATCGGTTGTCATTGGCACGACGACGGACATATTGCGCTGGCTGTCCGATTGGCTCACGGAAATAACGACGCAAGGCCGAACCTTGGCGGCCATGCCCAAATCCACGATGACCACATCGCCACGATTAAATCCGGTCATAGTTTATTTCCGGGGCGGGGCCGAGCTTTTCCCATGTGTCCGCCACGATGTCTTCCATGGGGGATGGCACCTCCTGTTGCCGTTTTAGAAATTCAAGGTATTGCCGGAGTTGGCGGAGCACCGGTTCCGGCTGATGTCTGATTTCTTCAAGCAAAATCTCCTGCGTACTCATGGTGGTAGCATAGTCTGATTTGAGGCGTGAAGCAATCCACAGTTGGCCGGTGCTCACAAAAACGGCGAAAACAGCCGGGCCAGGGCATCGCGCAGTCGGATGGGAAGCTTCCGTCCGTC
>Ga0302201_10003402_pt1 | contig 11848 bp, 13 predicted proteins | sample II_Bog_N3_2_FD_194586 | JGI IMG/M metagenome (GOLD analysis project Ga0302201, IMG submission 194586) | Peat permafrost microbial communities from Stordalen Mire near Abisko, Sweden - II_Bog_N3_2 | ecosystem: Environmental > Terrestrial > Soil > Wetlands > Peat | place: Sweden: Abisko...
CTCCGCGCCAATTCGCAGCCATTGCTTGCCGCTTGAAAATCCCGGCTGCCCGCGCACCGGCTCATGCTCCAGATAAACGCTGCCGTCGGCTCCCTGGCGAACCTTGCTCGTCGGCGCTCCGGCCAGCGAGTCAATCATCTTATCCATGAACCCGCGCAATCCCGGCGGATACACCGGCTTTGCCTCCGCAGGCGGCGCGGCCACGGCCGTAACCGCCGGTGGTGGCGCTGGCGCAGCATTGGGCGCCGCGGTAGTTGGTTGAGTCGGCGGCGTGTTCGCGCCTGGTCCCGTCGCGGCTGCCTGCTGCCAGCTCTTATCGCCGCTGCCTGTGTCACCGCTGGGCGGTGGCGCGCTCGGCGTCGATGCCGCCGGTGTTGGTGCCGCCATCGCTGTTGCCCCGCCTTGTGTCGGATCGTCCATCGCTCACCTGATCTCTATCCCTATGTTCCTCGCGAAGCAAATCCCCCAACAATCGCCCCCGCCGCTCCAATACTTGCATTGATCCAACTGGTATTCTCCTGGGCAATCGCGTTGGCTTCGCTTCCCGCCGCGCCCTCCGCGTTGATCGCCGCGCTCGAGTATGCGGTCGGGTTTTCTCCGGCCGCGATCGCCATCTCACCTTGCTCCGCATTGGTGAAGTTTTGTTGGCCTTGCTGATAATCGGCGCCCTGGATCTGCGTTTCTTCCGAGCTTTCCTGCTCGGCGGCGCTGTTGGCCACTTCCTGTTTCAATTGCGTCTGCGCTCCGCTTGGCAGCGGATTGTCGCCTCCACCCTCGGCCGCCGTCGCCTCGCCCACCGCCTTGCCAGCCGCGCTGTAATTCTCCGCTGTGCCTTCCACCGCCTGCGCATTCAGCGTATTCAGCTCCGCCGGGCTCATTCCCTGCTGGTTCGGGCCAGCATTGAAAATTGGGTCCAGCACCGACTTCACCTGAGCGTAGAGTGCCGTCTGATTGGCGTACTGCTTTGCCTGCTGCGCGTTATAATCCTGCATGGTTTGGATGTCTTCCTGCTGAATCGTGTCTTGAGCGCCGGAAGCACACATATTACACCCCTTCCATTTTTTCGGCCCGCTTCCCAGGCTGTAACGCCCTGCGTAGCCTCATATAGCCGTCTCCTAAATCCTTCCCGTCCACTATAAACCCCAAACGCTTCTGGCAGAAAGCTATTAGTTTCGGCTGCCGGCTGTCGAAGAACATTTCTTCCGCACCGCTCTGCTCCAGCACCGGCGCCAGCCATGCCGTTCCTTCCATCAAAGCCTGCCTGGTCCGGTTTCCATCGTCAATCGTCACACGTGGCATGAACTGGATAAATACTTGCGCCGTAATCCTCTCGTCCTTCGTGGTTAGCAGTTGCGTCTTGAAGAAAAACACCGGCCCCTGGCTGTCTTCCATCACCACGGAGTCCATCCCCGGGCGCTGCTCCAGCCAAAATCCGGGATCGATCTTGCCCGCATGGTCTAAGTCTCGTGACGTCCATTGCTCGGCCAGCCGCCGATCCGCTTCCCCCGCCGGCCGCAGCGTGTAGCCTGAGAATCGCAAAGTGGAAAGTGCTGTCATGCTCGCTCCCTAGCCGATCACTTCGTTGGTGAGCACAGAGGCCGGCGTCAGTCCCGTCCACTTGCAGACGTTGGCGATGTAGGATTCCGTCTGATTCTCAACCGGGGGTGCCCACTTGTTGAGAGCTTCCTCCACCGTCAAGCCGGTATATCCCATCTGGAGCAACTCGCGCATGGCTTGAAACCCTGCCTCCGGCGTGGCCCAGTGCGCAAATCGGTTGCCATCCGTGTGCAGCGCTCCATGGGTCCGAGCAAACTCACCTTCCTCGATATTGCCGGGGTTGTTGCGCCGCTGCGCCAGAGAACCGGCAACCTCAAACCCTTCCTCACGCGCAATCGCTTCGATGAAAGTCATTGCTGTTTTCTCTCCTCTTCCTTCGCTCCGTAAATCGCAAACTCCAGCAACTCGTCGGCCACCGCCTGCGAACCGTAGTCAAACTTCAGCAGAATTGAATCGCTCTTCATCACCGCCGCTCCCTGTTGCCCACTGTATCGATCGCTGAATACAGTCTTGCTTGCCGGCTGGTCCGCCGGGTCCGGAGCCGTTGGCTGCAACACGGTCCACGGCGTGTTGGCGGTCACCGCGATCTCACCCATCAGCACGCTCACCACCGGCCTTGAACCCAGCGCCATGCTCTTCGAGGCAATCCACGCCACTTCGCTCACTGAGCCAGTCGAGCACAGCGGAATGACGCCCTTCGCGTCCCATGCCGAGTAGGCGGTCCCATTGTCTGTCCAGGCTGTCTGCGCCACATCGCGCATCAAGATCGGCCCACCGCCCGTCGGCGGTCCAATCAGCAGCCGGAAAACTCCAGGGCTGACTTCCACATTCTGCACCGCGCTGGTCCCGCCCGCAATCGCCGCCCTCGGGCTCCAAACCAGGCCGCTCTCCGGCGGGCTAACCGCGCCCATCCTGAACCACCCTTGAGCGCCATCCGCCACATACATTCCCACATCGCGTGTGTTGGCGATATTCCAGCTCAAGTAACTCGTTGCCGGAGTGTAGAGCGCCGCACTGATGCCTCCCGTGGTCACCTCCAAAAACTGGTCGCCGATCGGCAGTCCCACTTCGTTGTAGCCGCTCTGCGGGTTGAAGGGGTAGGTCACAGTCAGCGCGCTCACCCGCCCATTCGACTCCATCAGGTTGATTTCCGTGCCGAGCACGTCTTCCACGTTGTAGCCGCCCAAAATGATCTTGTCGGCATATTTTGTGGTATAGAACGGATTGCTCGAAGTGCCGGTTCCCAAAATGATCCAGATCCCGCTGGTTGTGTAAACCAGTATGCCGCCTGTCTGCACCGTGATCGGACGCAGCTTGATCACCTTGCCGATGTAGGCCATACAATTCAGTGGCGGCCACGCGGTGTTTCCATTGCCCACCAGCGTGTCCGGCCCTCCGGAGTAGTACACCAGGTTGTCAACAAATCCCCAGGTCCGTTGCAGATGGTAGACCATGCCGGTAATTCCGGCCGGCGGAGGGTTATTCGCGCTCGCCACCGGCGCGGATATAAAAGCATTCAGATCGGCGTCCAGATTCGTGCCTGTGGGAACGTTGCGCGTATAGGTCCATATCCCGGCTGCTCCTCCGGATGGCATCGGTATTTGCGCCAGGTAGATTAGCGGAGCCGTGTATCCCTGCGCCGTTGCCCAAATATAAATCGTGTCGTCTTTGGGGTCCGCGCTTCCTTGTCCTTGGATCACCCAGTTAACACCGCCGGGGAGTGTCTTCGGAGCACTTGTGGGACTCGCGGTCCCTACCGAACCGTCCACACTGTTCCCGAAAGAATAGGCGTATATCGTCGCCCCAGTTCCTCCCGCGTACCAGTTCTGCGTGCAATTCCACACCAGTGGTCCATACGGAAAAGCTAAATAAGTTTCCGTCGTCGTATCGCCAACGCCATCACCCCATGCCGGTGCCGTTGCCCCGCTTGCCCAGTTGACTTGCGCCTGTTGGACGTATCCACTGGGATCGAGAATAAATCCATTCGAACTCACTATCCACGGCGGGGCAGGCATCCCAGCGTAGAGAGGAGCATCCCCAAGACATTCCCATAAAACGCTGTTATCCCCTTGAATCGAATTCAGCGCATAGTTTAGAAACGGAGCGCTGCCTGTGCCGCTCGTCCCCGGCTGGATGCATTTGTATACAGCAAAGCTATAAGCACCAGTATTTTTTATGACATACGCTCCCAATAAGTATGAAGTAGCGGGTAGCCAGTTCGTCGTTGACGATGATGTGGACACCAAAGTGGTGAATACAGCCGTGCCCCATGCAGTCGTCGCTCCGGGCGTCGTGGAAAAGGTCGGCGGAGTGCTGGTAGTCACTCCCGATGTGGTGCAAAGCAGGGCAATCCAGGTCGTGCCTCCCTGAAAGGTGCAAAACATGAATCCATTTGGTCCGTAATATGTATTCGCCGCCCAGCTTGCGTAAGGATTGGCTTTTTGCTGGAAGTTGGCTAAAGGCGCGTTGGTTGGGGTTTGCGTTCCCCAGGCGCGCAGTGCGCTTCCGGCACATCTCCATTGCTGGCCACCATCTCCGTAGGTCCAAACTCCCGGCGTCGTTCCCGCCCAGGTCGGGGCGCTCGTTCCCGTAATTCCAGTTCCGCTCGTCGCGGTTCCAGTATCCGGGGCGCTCGGATAATCCGCGTGCGTAAAGACCGCGGTTAGCACATTGCTCGCGTCGGCTGGAGAGTTCTGTGCGACACTCGCAATTGTAATTGTCTGGGCGTTCAGGAAGGTTGCGGTGGTCAATCCACTGAGCGTTAACTTGAGTCCCACTAAAAATAAGAGGTTATCTGGAAGGTTTAGATCGTTGGGGTTCAGTGTCAGAGTCAGCACATTCGCGGCTATGGCCACGTTCGCGATTCCTACCGAGATCCCACCCCATGCCACCTGTAAAGTTCCCGGCTCGACGCCCACATTGATGACTGTCCCCGGCGCAACGTTTGTCGACGCGCGCCATCCGCCGGGAAAAATCCATTGTTTTTGGTCAATGCCATCGCCCATGAACAGTTCCGTGTTCACGTTCATGAAGCGCATCGGCCCGGCGCCCGCGGACTTGGTGAAGATATTGGCATTGGTTCCCGCGGTTGCGTCCCAGATATTCCCGTCGATCCCGTCCTGCAGCACGCGCACCGATTCAATGCCATTCTGGATGCTTTTGAAGCCGAAGAAGCTGAGCGCCGGCGGAAAGGTTGCGGCGTTATAAACCACGCTTCCCGGCCGCCGCTTGTCAGTCAGGTCTACCGTGATCTCGCGGTTGATCCCATCCAATATCTGATCGAAGTGGATTCCGGAATAGAACCGCCGCATCAGATAAGAACTGATCCCGTCGCTGTAGGGACTTCTCTGTGTGCGCAGCCCGGCAAACTGCTCCGCGCTCGGCGTCAGCGCCGCATAGGGCGTTGGGTCGTGAATCGCTCCTGCCGATTCAAAAGGTCCAGCCATTGGCTCGCTCCGCTCGCAGTTCTCAGTTCACAGTTCTCAGATATAAATTGCCACCACAGTATTATCTTGTCAATTCCAGATTTTGCAACTGAGAACTGTGAACTGAGAACTGTGAACTGAGAACTGTGAACTCACTTCGCCAGCCCCGCCATGCCCGCCTTCACCGCGTCCTGGCTCTTGCTCAGCGTCTGCATCAGCCGGTCCCACTCGCCCGCGAAGATCGCAATCGCCTGCGCGCTCAACCCGGTCTGCGCGCCCAGCAGAGCGCTCACGCCAAGCTGGCTCCAGAACGGCGTTCTCGGGTCGCTCACCAGGTTGCCCGCCAGCGCCAAAAAAAGCTGATTGTAGATGTAGCCGTACTCATCCGGCAGCGGAGCCCAGTTGCTCCCAAAACTGCTCGCAACCGGCGCTTTGCGCTGATAGTCGATGTACACCGTGTCGTTGTCTGTGGGGATGGCGTCGAAGCGAAAGGTGATGTTCCCGGCGTTGTCGTCGTACACCGGCGCCATGGTCTTTGGCCGGTAACTATTCGTCGTCTTGGCCAGCGCCTCGGCGCCTTCCAGCGCGTGAATCTTGCCGGTCGCATCCGTGATCCACTGCTTTTCAATCCAGCCCAGGTCGCCCACCACCGCGCTGTAATCCGTCCCGCCGGCCGTCGTGATCGGAAAATTCAGGTTGCCGCGGTTGAAGCGCCATTTCATCGGCGGTCCTAGCACGCGCCCCAGCACCAAGTTGGCAAAGGTCAGCCCCGGCTCCCAGTTTGAAACGTTGAGAGGCTGCTGCTTCAGAATCGTCGCCACCCAGTTCACTGAGTCCTGAATTGTCTTTGAACAAGCCATACAGCATCCCTTCCATCAATCAAACAGGCATATCCGCTGTATAGCGGTAGTTCCCTGGCCAGATGTTGTCTACCGGGCTTGTGGCGGGCAGCAGCCCGTAAGCGTTCGGTTCCTTGTCCGCCTGCTTGGCTGCATCCTTCAATCCGGCCAGCCAGATCGGGTACTCCTGCAAAAATTCCTTGCGGTCGGCAGGGTTGCTGCTCGCGCCCTTGCATTGGTATGCGAATGCCCTGCGGAAGTGCCGCGCATAGCTGTCTGGAATCGGATTGATCATCGTCTTGATCGATGCGATCTTCGGCGGCTCCATCTGGTAGCTCGGAATCATCTGGTAGACCGGCCCCGCCTGGTTCGGTAGCGGCCAAATCCTGAATCCCTGGCTGGTCCCGCTCACCACCGTCCACACGCAGCCGCCGTCATTCACCGTGACGCCCTCGGCGGCGTTTACCGCCGCCGCCGGAGCGGTCAATCCCGTCGTGCCGAAGCCCGTCAGGATCAAGTAATTCCCATTGGCGTCGATGAAATTCATGATCGGATTCGGCGCCACCGCTCCAATCGTGATCAGTGGCGAATACATCACGCCCGGCCCCGGCCATGTCCCGTAGCTGAGATCGCTGTTGTACATCCAGCAGATCGCCGTCGGGCCGCCCAGCACCCCGCCAAACTGCGCGCTCACCCGGCTCAGTTGCCGCTTCCACTTGGGAGTGCTCGGCACATTCACCGGCTTGGGAATCATCGTATTGTTGATGTCGATCTTGTCGCAGTCGTCGCCCCAGCCGATTGGCCCAGCAGCCTGCGCCAGTTGCGGATAGTCCTGCTGAAAGGTGTTGGTCAGGAAGGGCGCGGCAAAGGCGCGGTTGAACTTCCAGTTGAAGCGCTCCGCAATCAGGTCGGCCATGGTGTCATTAGCCAGGCCGAGAATCAGATCGAGATTGAATCCGCTGGGCGCATTGCGCGGGTCGTAGATCCCACGGGCTGCTTGCTCGTCAAGAATTGTCTCGATCATGAGGCTAGAATTTCCCATGGTGGTAGAATATCCTCAATCGCCAACCTCTTCAATAGCCTCGCGACACATCCCGCCAGCAGTCTTTCCTCAGCAAACCAAAACATCCGCATCCCGGTTGGCAAAAAGGCCGGAGGAATCCGGCTGTCTTGCGGGCAACGTGCAGTGTGGATCTGGGGATCGGAAACTGCACGTTGCCACTCGCGCGATCGGCTGTGGTGGCAGCCTTTCTCGCGTCTTGTGCGCCTTCCTGGATTACTGGAAGGCTACTTTGATGCTCGAAAGCACCGGCGTGGGCGGAGGAACGACGGGAATAGCGACCGTCACCGCTTCCGTATCGGTCAAAGACAGCCCTTCAGCCGTAGTCAGCGTCGCGGTGATGTTTGCCACGCCATTGGCGACGGCGGTCGTCAGGCCGGTTGCGGGATCGAAAGTCACAATGGCGCTGGCCGTGTCGCTTGAACTCAGCGTAGCGGCCGGAATGGCGCCTGTGAACGGTTGACCGAACTGGTCATAGCCCAGAACTGAGGCTGTGACCTGCTGGCCGGCGGATGTGAGGGTAACTGGTCCTGCTGTTGCCATGGAAACTCCTTGGAACTTGATTTTGATGCTGGTGAGAGTTGCCGGTTCTTCTTCCTTGACGAGTTTGCGGAGCAGCCGAACCATTTCTTTCAGCAGCCCGTTATTCTGGATTTCAATTTCTTCGTGCCGCATGACTCCTCCGCAAACGTTCAAATCCTACTGCCATCCGCCGTTCTTCCGGCGGTCAAAAGAATACATCCACGCTTTAAGCCACAATCTCGATCGTTGCCAGCCGCAACTGCGCGCTGGTCACCGTCGAGCTGGCCGCAATTGTCAGCGCCAGGGTCAGCGCCGTGGTCAGGTTGACCGCGCTCGAAACCGCCACGTTGGTGTCCGTGTAGGCGGCTATAGCCGCTGCGGCTACAGCCGTAAGTCCTGCGGAAACCATGCCGTGCGACTCGATTGTTCCCGAGGTTCCCGACGAGGCTACAGTCATCTCAAAGGAGATCTGGAACGGAATATTGGTTCCGCTGCCCGCCGTGTTGGCGGTGGTAATCGAGACTAGTGTCACGCCTCCCAGCGTCAAAGCGAAAGTCAGGTTTGGCGTTCCGGCTGGCGTGGTAAAGATGCCGTATACAGTGATCAGCAAAGTTCTCCCCGCACGATTCAGGAATCCCGCGTTCAGAGCTTTGCTGATCAGGTTCTGTGCGGTGGTGATGGCCGTCAAAGCTGTCTGCGCATTGATGACGGTCAAGGCTGTCTGCAATGCCGACTCCTGGGCCGCCGAGCCCACGGTGCTCAACACATTGTTCTGCTGGTCGAAGCTGAATCCGTTCGGTGCCGCCGCACCGTTGACTCCAGTAGCGTTCAGCGGTCCCTTGGTAATCGTCGCAAATGGCATTGTGTCTCCTCGCTTTTCTGTTCCCTGTTCCCTATTCCCTGCTTTACCGCATCGCCGGAATCACAGGGCTTCCATCCTCGTCGGTGAAGTCCCACGCCGGCCCCACCATCGGCGGCAGGCCGGTGCCCAGCGCATCCTCTTTCAGCTCGTTGTGCCGCTCCAGGTCTTCCTGGTACTGCTGCACGCGCTCTCTCACTTCGCTGGCTGTCTCCAGCCGCCGCACGCCGTTGATCTTCACTTCCTGCGGCTTGCCGCTCTTGCGGCCGGGATGCGGTGTCAGGTTCTTCATCCCGCACCATACGCACTGGATCAGCCACATCCAACTGAAGCCGATCCGGCTGGCGCTCAGGCAGCTTCCGCCCACGCCCTTGCCCATCACGTTGCCCGGCTGCACGCCCGCCTGGTGCTTGCACTTCTTCTCGCGCGCCGCCTGCTGGTCAATGACAGCCTTGGCTTGCATCTGCGCCTGCTCGCGCTTGCGTTGCCGGTCCTCTTCGGTATCCGTGTATGTCGCGGATTCCTTCTTGGTCCGGTCCAGCGTCAGCAACTCGCGCTCAAGCTGCGCGTCCAGCAGCAGCATCTGCTTCTCTTCGATGGTCAGTTTCTTCGGGTCAGCCATGGGGCTCCTTCGTCGCCAGTTTTCAGTGGTCAGTGATCAGTTGTCAGTAACAGAACCTGCCGGGCTTTGTGACTGACAACTGACAACTGATAACTGACCACTGTTTTTTACGTTGTCTGTGGAACAGCGATCGCGATCCTCGCACGGCTGGTGTTGTCCGGGCTGGGTCCGATGCCGCTGATCATGTTGTAGCTGGTTCCGGCCGCAATCACGCCCGCGCCGTCGTAGGCGCTGCGCGCGTACTCGCCGGCCCACAGGTCCAAGTTCTTCCAGTTCACGCCGGGGTTGGTGTGCCGTGCGCTCTCCAGCGTCACCCGCACCATCGAATCTTCACCGGCCAGGTAGGTAGAGTAGGCGGTCAAACCGCTGCTCTGCCAGTTGGTCGTCGCGGTGCAGTTGGTGCTCGGGAACCAGTCGCCGCCAAAGAGCCGCAGAATGCCGACGCTCTTTTCGCCCTCGTCCTCGTCGGTCAGCTCCTCCAACTTGGTCTGGCCCTCGCCGGTGTGCTTCAGCATGTCCACGATGCTGTTGTTGGTGTTGTCCAGCGCCGTCATGTCGCCGATGAACGCTGGCAGAATCTTCCCGATAAACCGCCCCGCCGCCGGCATCGGCAGCACCTTGGCCTGGAATAGGCTGGCGGGCATCTGCTCGATGATCTGCTTGGTGAAGGCGTAGAGCGGCCCCACGGTCGAATCCTGATTGGTGGTGTTCGCGTCCAGCGTCCGCAGATAGTCGAAGTTCGTCATGATCAGGTCGTCGTAGGTTTGCCCCAGCACATAGGCCAGCATCTTCCGGTAGTTCATGAGGTCATCGCTGATCGACGTCATGAACGTGAAATCCGAGAAGTTGATGTAGTTGGCCCACTGCCCAAGCCCAATGTCGCGGAAGATGCAGTTCACGGTCAGCGGGCTGCCGATCGTTCCCTGAGTCTGCTGCGGCATACTCGCGCCCAGCACCCCCAGCATGAAGTTGCGGAAGGTCATGCCCGACTTCGCCGGCTGCGTCATGTGCGTGCACATCCGGTACATAAACAGGTTGGCCGCCAGCCACTTCATGAATGCTTTGTTGTAGTGAACTGTCAGCGAAGCCTGCGGCATGTTGCCGGTCTGCTGGCTTGCCGGGCTGGCGCCTTCACAGAACACGGAGCAATGCGCAGCCTGGGCAGCCATGTTGAACATCAAATGCCCGGTCACCGCGATAGCTCCGCCGATGGATGCAATGATCTGCATCACGGTATAGAGCGTCCACGCCACTGCGTGGGAAATCTTGTACTGCGTTTGCTCCTTCATGGTCCCATCTCCCGCTCAGGCCGTGGCCTGCGCTCCGGAGTACCAATAGTCGCACGCCTCCACATATTCCTTGTGGCGCGGATGCCCCGGCTGATTCAGCGCCGCGGTCTCCTTGGTCGTGAGCTTACTGATCTCCTCAAGGCTGTACTTCGGCTTCCATTGTGGCTGCTGCGGTGCTCCCAGCCGGTTGCTTCTGTGGCTGCTCGCGCTCACAACGCCGTTTCTTGGCCTCGCCGGTACAACTTCCAGGCTTCCGCCTGGCTGCGCTGTTGAGGGTTGATGGTTGTCGTTCGCCGGTTCCCTGGGCGTAACGTCGCTCTCCGTCAGGAGGTCGCCGCGTCCTTCAAGGTACCTGTAGGTATTGTCGAGCACTTCCAGCGTAATCCGCGCAATATCGTTGCCCACCGAAAGCAGCGCCGATGTAATCAACAGATTGCGATTGATCTGGTGCCCGTAAAATTCAGGGTGGTTCGCGCTCCACTGCCGGCAGATTGCCAGATAGCTCTCCTGCGCATCGGTGCGCTTGGCCCGCTCGCTCTCCGCCAGCCGGTAGGCCGCGTCCGCGCTCTTGGCCGGGTTCTGCAAGTCATGCGTCAGCCGCATGGTCTCATCGGGACTCAGGATCGCCGGGTTCGGCTGGTTGGACGGGGGAGGCGCAGCACCCCGTCCATTATTCGGCTGCGCCCCGCCGTTACCATTCCCGTTACGCGTCTGCGCCAGCGTGGCCTGCGCCGTCATCATCGTGCGCTCGATCTTCGAGAAGATTTCCGCCTCGGTGCGTCCATACACGCGGATCGGCGTCGATCCATCCTCCGGGTCCACCACCCGGCACAGCCGCCCGTCGGTAATTGGCGTCCCATCCGTCTTCGTCGTCGTCCAATAAGCCTGCATCAGTTCGCTCCGCCATCTGTAACGCCAGCCTCCCGGCTGGCTGTAGCGTGGGCATCCCGGCCCACGCCCTATTCCCTGTCCTTCAACTTCCGAACTTCCCCATCCACCGCCGCCTGGTCCAGCCTCATCTGCTCCTGAAACATCGCCAGATTCGCCCATCCCAGCGCAATTTCCCGTTCTCGCGCCAGAGGGTTGCTCTTCGAAGCGATAATACTCGCCTGCTCCATCCGATGTAAAGTCCTTGTTCGCAGCCGCTTCAGCACCCGCCAGCCCGGCTCCATCGTCAGCCGCGCCAGATCCTCGCGCTCGGCGTCCGTCAGCGGCCGGTCCACATTGTCCGGACTCCACGCCTCGGCAGTCTCCGCCGCCGCTGGCTCGTCCATCACCCCGGCCCTGATCCGCCGCAACTCCTCGTTCAGCGGCACCCCGTTTTGGAAGTCCTCAAGACGCGGCATCAGTGGCCTCGTTCCCGATGTAAAGAAAGTCATCGGTTCGCGTAAGCGAAATAATGTCTTCTTTAGTTGCATTCCAGTCTGGTTTTTGCTCGCGTATGATCCCCATCGCCAAATCTATCGCGGCGTCAAATGAATTAGCTCCGATGATAGCTGTCCCGCTCGAAATTCTTCCCCATTTCAAATGCCAAATCCTAATTTCCATCATCCCCGATCCCCCTATCCATTCATCCCCGGAACGCCCTGCTCCAGTTCGTTCTCGTCCGTCTTCCGTTCCAGCAACCCCTCGGCCCGCTCCAGCGGCACGCTGCCCGCCGCGTGTTCCGCCGCAA
>Ga0302201_10003403_pt1 | contig 11847 bp, 12 predicted proteins | sample II_Bog_N3_2_FD_194586 | JGI IMG/M metagenome (GOLD analysis project Ga0302201, IMG submission 194586) | Peat permafrost microbial communities from Stordalen Mire near Abisko, Sweden - II_Bog_N3_2 | ecosystem: Environmental > Terrestrial > Soil > Wetlands > Peat | place: Sweden: Abisko...
ATGTCGCCGAAATCGATGTCGATGCGGTTGGGGTCAATCTCCGCGCCGGAGTAGCCGATGGCGGCGACCAGGCGCCCCCAGTTGGGATCGCACCCCGCCCAGGCTGTTTTCACCAGCGGGGAATGGGCGATGGCTTTTGCGACCCGCAGGGCGTCGGCGTCGGTCGCTGCTCCTTCAATCCTGAGCTCGACGACATGCGTGATTCCTTCGCCGTCGGCGACAACCTGGCGGGCAAGCGAGGTGCAGACCTGGGTGAGAGCCGCTTTGAAGCCCTCGTGGCCGGCCCCAATCGCCGCGCCGCTTGCGCCAGACGCCAAAAGGAGCACGGTGTCATTGGTTGAGGTATCGCCATCTACGGAGATCCGGTTGAAGCTGAGCTCAATTGCCGGTTGCAGATAACCGTCCAGCACGGCTGGCTCGACCAGTGCGTCCGTGAGGATGTAGACCAGCATGGTGGCGTGGGGAACAAGCTGCGGGTGGATCATCCCGGAGCCTTTGCAGACGCCGGCGATGCGCACCTCGCGCGTTGTTCCGTCCGTACCAGTGAATTCGAGCCGGGCAAAGGCGGTCTTCTCCACGGTATCGGTGGTGAGAATGGCCTGCGCCACCTGCTGAAAATGGTCGAACTCTGGGCCGATTGAAGCGTAAAGCGCGGGCAACGCGGCCACCAGTTTTTCCACCGGAAGCGGGACGCCGATGATGCCGGTGGAGGAAGGGAATACGTGATCGGCAGGGCAGGCAAAGATATCTGCGGCGGCGGCGCAAGTGGCGTGCGCGGCGGCCATGCCCGGTTCGCCCGCAGCGCAATTCGCGTTGCCGGCGTTGATGGCAACTACGCGAACGCGGCTGCCTGAGGCGCGGAGATTCTCTTTATCCACGATCAGCGGCGCGGCTGTGACGCGGTTGGCGGTGAAGGCAGCGGCAGCGCTGGCCGGTGCGTCCGCCACGATGAGAGCAAAGTCAGTGCGGCCGCTCTTCTTCAGCCCGGCTTTGGTAGCGCCGAATCGGAAGCCGCGGGGGATGAGGAATTGGGAGGCGTCGGACATGGGTGTGATTGGAGATTAACGCATCGATGCTTGGGGGTTGAAGGGGCAAGCGCCGTAACCCTCGCCACGGACCCGCATTTTGGATGCCGAAGAAGCATGGGTAATGGCATAATTGGGAGATTGCAAAGGATGGAAATGGATTCTGAAGAGCCAAGAACGCCGGCGAATCCCGCAGACCCTGGTTTTTATAAAGAACTGCTTGACCACATGAGCGATGGCGTCTACTTTGTGGATCGCGAACGGCGGATTCTCTACTGGAACGAAGGCGCCTATCGCCTGACAGGATACACAGCGGACGAACTGATTGGCCGGAAGTGCGAAGACGACATCCTCTGCCATGTGGATACCGCAGGGCGGCGACTTTGCAAGGAAGATTGCCCGCTAACGGCAACCATCAAGGACGGGGGACCGCACGAGGCGAGCGTATTCCTGCGCCATAAACTGGGCCGCAGGATCCCCGTCCAGGTGCGCGTGCAACCGCTTCGGGCGGCCGACGGGTCGGTCGTGGGAGCAATCGAGATTTTCAGTGACGATTCGGCACAGAACGATGCGAGACAAAGGACCAAGTCGCTGGAACGGCTAGCCTTTCTGGACCACCTTACGCAACTGCCCAATCGCCGTTTTCTTGAGATGACCCTGCAAACCGCGTTGAACGAATTCCAGGTACACGGCGATCCGTTTGGCATACTTTCAATTGATCTGGACGGCTTCAAGGCGATCAACGACAATTTTGGCCACGCCTGCGGAGACCGGGCCCTGCAGGAAGCGGGGAAGACATTGGCTGCCTCGCTGCGCCCCACCGACACCGTCGGCCGCTGGGGCGGCGATGAGTTTCTGGCGATTGTCCGCAACGTGAGCCAGGAAAGCCTGGAGAGCCTGGCCCAGAGATGCGTTGTCCTCCTGCATCAGACGTCGGTCCCCCTCGAGGATGGAAAGCGCATTCCCATGTCGATCTCAGTGGGTGCCGCTCTGGTGCAACCAGGAGAAACCGCGGACAACCTGGTTGAACGCGCAGACAAGTTAATGTACCAGTGCAAGGCTGCGGACCATGGCCGCATTGCAACCGAGTAATCGCGAATCACCAGTCCGGGCGGTCGAAATCGAAAAGCAGACGGCAGAGTTTCTTGAATTGCGGCAGGTCAATGTCGCGCGCGGCGAGCGGGTGGTGCTGCACGACGTGAATTTGCAGGTTCGCGCGGGCGAGCATGTTGCGATCCTGGGACCCAACGGATGCGGAAAATCGACCCTGATTATGGCCATGACCTGCCAGGTGTATCCCATCGTGCAGCCAGGCATGGTGGTGCGGATTTTTGGCCGTGAGCGGTGGGACCTGACCGAGTTGCGCAGGCATTTCGGCGTAGTGGCCGCGGAACTTCCGGGCGAGCGCACGGCGGTAACCACCGGGCTGGACGCGGTGATTGCCGGATTTTTTTCGGCATCGACGCTCTGGCCCAATCTGCATGTTTCCGGGGAGATGCGAGAGCGCGCCCGGGAGGCGTTGGAGCGGATTGAAGCGGCCCATCTTTCAGATCGATTGGTGGGGGAGATGTCGGCCGGGGAAAAGCGGCGCATTCTGATTGCACGTGCGCTGGTGCATCGGCCGCAGCAACTACTGCTCGATGAGCCTTCAAATGCGCTGGATCTGGCGGCACAGCGCGATCTGCGCGAGACGCTGCGCCGGTTGGCGCGCGAAGGAACCGGGCTGGTACTGGTGACGCACCACCTGGGCGACATCCTGCCGGAGATCGAGCGGGTGATTCTGATGCGCGGCGGGCGCATCGTAGGCGACGGTCCGCGTTCGGAACTACTGACTGAGTCCCGGCTGAGCGAGTTATTCAACGCGCCAGTGCGCATTGGGCGCGACGAGGAGTGGCTGCATAGCTGGTGACGCGGCGGAAAGAGACCTCGGAGTGCGTTAATATTCTGTGGATCATCTCTGTATGGTTCGGTATGCTTCCTCCATGCTTCCCCGTAAGTTTGGAAAATGGAATGTATTGGCCGCAGCGGTGTATCCCAGAAAATCCATGGCCGAACTACGACTCAGACATTCAGGAGATATCGACATGCACTCGGTTACGATGTCCCGCTTCGTGCGGCAGGTTCTTCCTCTGGCGATTTCTGCTCTATGCGTCCTGCCTGGCGTTTCGGCGCAATCGCTCGATCCTCACCATCCGGCGCCCTTGCAGCCGGGCGACAACACGGGAACAGTAGACAACTTCGTAGGGAGCAACTACTTCTATTTCACGTCCGGTCCGGGGCCGGCCACCATCATCGTGAGCTTCAAGTCCATGGGGTTGCTGGGCAACGCGCAGCGATCGGCGCTCAACGTGGAGTTGTCGGACGACAAACACTCGTGGGTGGAGAAGAGGACCATCTCGTCGGTGGCTCAGTCGAGTTCAACCAAAATGGTGGGAAATCTGAAGGTTCCTACAAAGTTGATTCTTTCCGTGATCCCTCCCAGCGGCGGCCTGGTGCGCGCGGGCGGCGATTACGTGGTGAGCGCGACAGGTGCGGTGAAATTCGACCCTCCCTTGAGCCCTGTGGAGTTGATTGTAGGCACCTACACGCCCATGGTGATTCAGAACAACGAAGACTCCGCGTGTAAGTTCGAGCCTAACGGAGTGCTTGAATTCGCCAGCGGAACCATGGGACGATGGAAGCTGTTCGATGCGGGCAGCCACATGTATACAGTGACCTATGGTCCCGTCCGGCAGAGTCTGAAGTTGATTCCAGGCCGGGGACTTGTAGACGCGCACGACCCCAGCACGATTGTTCTCCAGCGCACTCACTGACAACGCGGGAATTTGTGAACACACCGCGCCCAGTTGTTCGGAGAATCAACAACCGCTCTTGACGCCGCGCCTGCACTGCGATAGTTTGTGCATACACGGGAAAGGAGGTTGATCCAGCTAATGCAAAGTGAATATTCCAGTTGTTTCGTACGTGAGGTGACTGAGGCCTAGGGCATCGCGCCCCAGACCCCATGGTATAGCCGGGCAATTGTAGCCCCGCTATCGCCCCAGCGGAAAGGAATCAACCGCCGGGCCAATGGCACTCGCGGCAGCGCGATGGCCTTAGTCCAATCCCAACAGTCCACTGGCAGCGGCACGAGCGGAATTGCTCATGCCGCTGTTGTTTTGTGCCCAGTTAGCAAGCGGGTGAATCTGCATTGAGTGCGCTCTTGACAGGCCCCGCCCGTGTTCAAACCTTGTGCTATAGTTTCGGCTTAGATACCCCAAGGAGAAGCACGTGACTCTAGGACAGTTTCTGGGGAAGCAGTTCATCCGTGTCATTGAGTGGAACGAGCCGGAAGAAGGCATTCTGGCCTATCGCTTTCCGATGCGGGATGAGGAGATTGAGAACGGCGGCCGGCTCACGGTGAGCGAATCGCAGATGGCCGCCTTTGTGAACGAAGGCAAGATCGCTGACGTGTTTGGACCCGGCCTGCATACTCTGAATACGCGCAATTTGCCGCTGCTCACCGATCTGATGAATTGGGACAAGGAATTCCAGTCCCCGTTCAAGTCGGAAGTCTACTTCTTTTCCACTCGCCTCGAAATCGATCAAAAATGGGGCACGGCAACGCCCATAACCATCCGCGACAAGGAGTTTGGCGCGGTGCGGCTGCGCTGCTACGGCATCTACTCGTATCGCATCGCGGATCCGCGCACCTTTTTCACGCAAATCAGCGGCACGCGCGCCACCTATTACGTCGGCGACCTGGAAGGCCAATTGCGCGACACCATCGTCGGCCGCATGAGCGAGATTTTTGCATCCAGCGATCTTTCATTTCTTGACATGACGGCCAAGCAGGGATTGCTTGGGGAAAAGATCATTGAGCAGATCAAGCCGGCCTTCACCGCGTTGGGCCTGGAATTGAACCAATTTGTGGTTCAGAACATTTCTCTTCCCGATGAATTGCAGAAGATTCTGGACCAGCGCATCGGGATGAACATGGTGGGAGATCTGGGGCGCTTTACGCAGTTTGAAGCGGCGGAGTCCCTTGATATTGCAGCCGCCAACCAGGGCGGCGCAGCAGGCATGGGCATGGGGCTCGGTGCAGGCGCGGCTGTTGCGCAAACGCTTTCGGCTTCCCTCCGGCCCACGTTCGCTGTACCCCAGGCGCCTGCTGTCGCCGCGCCCATGGCTGCCGATGCGGGATCAGGCACATTTGCTGCCGGTTCAAAGTTTTGCATTGAGTGCGGAAAGCCAATTCCACAACGCGCGAAGTTCTGCGCAGAATGCGGGAAGCCCCAATGAATTGTCCTTCGTGCGGCGCACCCATGCGCCTGAAACCGGATATGACCAGCTTCCGCTGTGAATATTGCCAGCGAGTCTTTCTTCCGGAAGCGAACGCGGACGATGGCGTGCGCGTGCTGGGTGAGCCGTCGGGGCAGAACTGCCCGATCTGCGCCACAGACCTGGTGCATGCGACGCTCGACAACATCCGCATCTGCTACTGCGCCAAGTGCCGCGGCATACTTGTTCCCATGGGGGCGTTGTCTGCGCTGGTGGACGCAGTGCAGGCTCAAAAGCGCGGAGGCACGATTCAGCCGCCGGCCGACGCCGCCGATTTACAGCGCAAGATCAACTGCCCGCAGTGCCACCGCCGCATGGACACGCACTTCTACGCCGGCCCCGGCAACGTGGTCATCGATTCCTGCGAGAACTGCTCGCTGACATGGCTGGATGGCGGGGAATTGACGCGCATTGCCCAAGCTCCCGAACAGCAATTCGAATCGACGGAGGCCTTCCTCACTTCGCCGTCCATACCGCAATCGCAAAGCAGCGACACCCTAACCAACTTGGCAGTCGATATTTCTGCGGATGGATTGCTTGGATTTATCGATCCGCTCCTGAATAGATAAGCGGAATTCTGGAACGGGGAACGGTCGCCAACGTCAGTCGAGGTCACATCCGAAACCTGCTCAAGCGGTTGAATATGGTTTTGCGCTGTAAGCCGCCAAGCCGAGGCATGCGGCGATAAGAATCTCTACGACTACAGGCCCGATAAAGAAATAAGCGCTTGAGTTGACCGTCAGAGCCGCATAGGCAATCAGAAACGTAATGAGGATCGGCCTCAACCGCCGGGCGTCGTGCTTTGCCAGCGAGCCCAGTTGCCAGAAAAGAATGGCCTCTGAGGTGAGGGAGATGGTGGCCGCCAGCCCCATTCCGCGATAGAAATCCCAGAAGCTCCGCATATGACCCATCAGGAGGAATTGGTTCGACTGCATGGCCGCCACGGCGACGGCTGCGGGGCCCGGATTCACTTTGCCGAAGACCCCGCCGATGGTGTGCAGCACCGCATGGATGAACGTAAGGACCGCTGCGATGCGTAGGAATAAGACGCTCCTCGTCACGCGCGATCTCCTTCCACGGTCTTGGCAAAGAGCGCCAGGATACCGGCCCATGCGCCTGGTCCGTCAAAGACAGCGCGCAGTTGCTCATAACCTTCGCCATGCCGCTCAAGCTTGCTGTGCTCCAGTTCGACCAGGGTGATTCCCGGCGCCTCGGCCGTGAACCGAATCTCAACTTCGCTGGCCTTGGCAATGTCCGGGTCGCACACCCAATCCGGCGAGTCGTGGCCTGGCCCCACATGCCATGAAAACGTCACGAGATGCGGCGGATCCCATGCAAGTACCGTGCCCCAATCTGTGAGTTTGCCTTCAACGTCTCGCTCATACCATCTGCCCCCCACCCGCGGCTCCACGAAGATTGCCTCGAAGGGCGTCTTTCCAATGTGATGGGTTGCTGGCCACCAGGTCTCCATTTGTTCCACGAAGACTGAAAAGGCGCGCTCGATGGGTGCATTCACGCGCACGCTCTTACGGACGACGGCTTCTTCTGCGATTTTTGTCATGACTTTCTCCACTGGGGATTTGTTCGACGGTCGTTTGAAATGCGCTCATGGCTTCTTCCCAGACCCTGTCGAAGTGGGCGCGCAGACGGGCAATGCCTTCAGGGTTCAGTTGGTAAAGGCGACGGGTTCCTGCCTTTGAATCTGTAACCAGGCCCGCATCTTTCAGGACGCGCAGGTGCTGCGAGACGGCCGGGCGGCTGACAGGGAGGGACTTGGCCAGTTCGTTGACGGCAATGGGACCCCCCGATAGCCGTTGGAAAATAGCCATGCGGGTGGAATCCCCGAGGGCGTCGAGTCCGGCTTGTAGGTAAGTGTCCACTAACGGTAAGTTATCACGCACATATTATTCACTGTCAAGATGAAAAATCGCGCGGGTGGAGATTTTGATGGATACCTGACCGGAATTCCGAATCGGAGACTTGTGAGGCACTGACCATACGATTGCAGTGCCACCTTTGCGGTAAACTTGGACCCGATGCGAGTGTTTGGGATCGATTGCGGGACCGAGATTACGGGGTATGGGGTCGTGGAGTCGTGCGATTCAGGGCGCGAGCCCCGGCTGGTGATGAAAGCGATGGGCGCGATCCGGCTTGCTAAGACCAAAACCACGGCGGAGCGGCTGGAGCAAGTGTTTCGTGAGTTGACTGCCGAGTTGGAGCGGTGGGAGCCGGACGCTGTGGCGATCGAGGGGGTTTTCTACTCAGTGAATGCCAAGTCTGCACTGAAGCTGGGTCAAGTAAGGGGCGTGGCGCTGCTGGCTGCGGCCTGCCGCAAGCTGCCGGTGGCCGAGTATGCTCCCCTGAAAATCAAGTCGAGCGTGGTCGGGTATGGGCTTGCGAAAAAGGAGCAAGTGCAGTTTATGGTGGCTCGCCTCTTGGGACTCGATGTTGTACCTGAACCGGCCGACGCCGCGGATGCTCTGGCCATCGCAATCTGTCACATACATACGGCGCAGACTCTGGCGCTTCAGGGACTTTCACGATGATCAAATGGGCCTGGCTGTTTGCAGCTATCGCGGGGCTGGCGTGGCCGGCAACTGGACAGGTTGCGCCGGCGGCTTCGCCGGTCATTGAAGTTCACTTCTCGAATCCTGACCTGTCGCCGTCGCAATGGACCCTGATCATCCATCCGGATGGGAGCGGCCATTTCCGATCGGAGCGGAATGCCTCGCCGGCCGCCCGGTCACCAGGAATCGAGGCCCCCAGCGTGGACCGCGACATCCAGGTGAGCGCCGAGTTTGCCGGACACGTCTTTCAAATGGCACAAACCCACCGGTTTTTCCAAACAGAATGCGAGAGCCATTTGAAGGTCGCGTTTCAGGGATGGAAGAAGCTGAGCTATCGCGGTCCCGAGGGCGAGGGGAGCTGCGAGTTCAATTTCTCAAAGGACAAGGAGATCGAGGCACTGGGTGAGTCGCTGGTGGCGGTTGCGGAGACCATTGTGGAGGGCGCTCGCCTGGAGAATCTGCTGCAGCACGATCCGCTGGGCCTGGACCGTGAGACGGAGTTTCTTTTGGAGGCCGCAGGGGATGGGCGGGTGCAGCAGATTGGGACGATCCGCGGGATTTTGGAGCGGCTTGCCGGCGACGATGCAGTGATGGAGCGGGTGAGAAAACGGGCGCGGATGCTGCTGGCGCGGGCGGAAGGCTAGCGGGCTTCGACAGGTTGGGTCAAGATTTTGAAGTAACTTTACGGCGGACCGGGTGTCCTATGTAAGTACGTTTCCAGGCCGCGAGCAGGGTTTTTGCTCGGGTTTGGCTATGGGGAGGCAGCGCACCATGAAAAGCAGAATGTTGGATCATGACGGGCTGAAGACATGTGTGCTGGGAATGATGGGACTGGCGCTCTTCCTGGCCATGTCCGTCGTGCGGGCCAGGGGCGACGACGCGGCGCCGGCTGCTCGCGCAGTGAGGCTCAGCAGCGTGGAAGGCCAGGTGCAGCTCTCCCAGGGAAAGCAGTTGCTTGCCGATCCGGCGGTGGAAAACACTCCGTTGTTTGAAGGCTCGCTGTTGACGACCGGTGACGACGGGCGCGCTGAAATCCAGTTTGAAGACGGCAGCGTCGTGCGGCTTTCGCCCAACAGCTCACTCACGCTGGCGGTGCTGCGCGGGCAAGGCAGCAGTGCCGAAGCGAATGTTGCGCTGGAAAGCGGGTTGGCCTACTTCGAATTGCAGGGCGAAGGCCTGGCCGGAACCATCAGCGTGAAGTTTGCCGACGCTGCCGTCACTGCCAGCGGCCTTGCTGTCCTGCGCGTCAACCTTGATAATTCTCCGGGAGAACTGGCCGTTTTCTCCGGCAACGCCCATGTGGAACGGGGCAATGCACTGTCACTTGATTTGCACGGCGGCGAAAGCCTGGCGCTGAACGCAAACGACCCATCCCGCTATAACCTGACGGAATCCATCGAACCGGATTCCTGGGATACGTGGAACTCCGATCGCGACGAAGCATTGTCAGCCGAGGGCGCGGCCCGGACAGGGGCAACCAAGAGCTTTCCGGATGCCAGAAATCCCGGGTGGAGCGATCTGGACGCGAACGGAAGCTGGTACAACGTACCAGATCAGGGTTACATCTGGTCGCCAAACGACGCTGAAAGCGCGGGTTTTGACCCCTATGGAAGCGGAAACTGGATGTGGACGCCGGGATACGGCTACATCTGGGTCTCGGGTTACGCGTGGGGCTATACGCCCTTCCAATGCGGAACCTGGAACTACTACGACGCCTTTGGGTGGGGCTGGGCGCCGGGACTGAATGGATGCCAGCCATGGTGGGGCGGTGGCGGCTACGGAGTCAACGTGGGGGTATTCCCAGGTGGATATCGTGGTCCAATTCGCCCGATTCGGCCGGGCCGGCCACTGCCTGGGCGTCCTGGCGGCGACGGTCCTCATCATCCGTTCCCGATGGTGCCAGTCAACCGGCACGGTTCAGGCGGGGGCACAACGCTTCCCGCGCGCGACAGAACGAGCGTGGTTTCGATTGGCGGATATACCGTGCAGGCATTGCGCCCCCTGAGTCCGCGTCTGCAATATGACCACTCAGCCTCGGCAATATCCGTCAGCCGCTATTCAAACGGGACTTCGGTTCACGGAGCCGGATCGAGTGCCAGCGGTGGAGGACCTATTCGTCCAGCAACGGCTCCATCGGCCGGACGCAGTGCGCCTTCAGCCAGCCACGCCTCCCCCGCACCGAGTCATGTTTCGAGCGGTGGTGGTGGAGGAGGAGGCGGCCATGCCGCGCCTTCTGCGCCAAGCGGCGGCGGTACCCACAAATGAGTGGCGCTTCGCCTCTCTGGCGTCTCTAACATCTTCGATTGAACATCGGCCGCAAGGTGACAGGTAGTGAACAAACCTGTTGCCTTGCGGCCAGGCTTTTTGCCGTTACTCTGACGGGCATTCTCTGGGTGTATGTTCTGCGGCCTTGCCGGCAGCTTGTCGAGAATTGTTAGTATTTATTTATCCGTGACGGGATGATGAAGATAAGCTCCGGGGAGTTATATCCAACTTAGTGCTGCTCTGGGGTGAGACTTTGAGTTAGCTGGTAGTTGAGCCCGATATAAAGGCCGCACGGCGCGATGCCGGGCGGCCTTTGTTCTCACAAGCGGGAAGCTGGTTAGCGCCTTGCGCCGTTGTGTTTGTCGCGGTAGATGGCGCGTGAGGTCCTATTGAGGCGATGATTGAGCGCGACGCGGTCTGGGCGCGTGAGATGACCGCGGTCGGCTGTGCGCATGTGTCTTTCTTCGCGGCCAATCGAGGCTTCGCGGCGTTCCAGATGGCGCGTTTCGCGCCCGTTGAGTTGGCCGCTTCGTTCGCCCTGCGCGATGCGATGCTGCTGAAAGGCACGGCGCTGGTTGATGGTGGCCGCATGGCGTGGCGCAGAAATGGGGGCGTTCTGAGCGATGCCGAAGGTGGAGCAAAGTGCGAGAAGTCCGACGCCAAACAGAGAGGCTTTCATGGTGTATCTCCTTGCGAGGCGGCGGCTTGAGATTGCTAAGTGCCGATCCGCGCTCACATCATTGAAGACACGCGTTGGTGAAAAGTGTTGCGACTGACTTACTCGGAGCTAGATCGAAAGTTGTATCTCAGGATTGGCTCACTAAGTGGATACGACTTGCAGTGCGTGCCACAGTGCAGCCAACGCATCAACGGGAAGGCTTTCAGCGCGCGCCTGCGGATCGATTGCGGCGCGAGCCAGTGCTGCAGTCACGATAGCCGGAGCGATTTGTGCCGCGCGGAGATTGTTGGCGAGCGTTTTGCGCTTCTGGGCAAAAACGGTGCGTACGAAGGGAAGGAAGGTAACCTCATCGAGCGCTAACTCGTGGAACCGCGGGGCAAAGCGCCAGCGGAACACGCTGGAGTGGACATCCGGTGGAGGCGAAAAGGACTCAGGCGGGAGTGTGAAAAGCTTCTCCGCCGGGCCATACATCTGCACGGTTACGGAAAGCAGGCCGTAATCGCGCGTTCCCGGTTTGGCGGCGACGCGGTCGGCCACCTCGCGCTGGACCATCAGGATGGCGCGGTCGAGTGAGGCATGGCTTGCGGCAAGTTTAAGCAGGATTTGCGAAGTGATGTAGTAGGGAAGATTGCCAACGACTGGCAGTTTTTGTGCGGCAGCGGCAGAGGTCGCGGCAAAGTCGAACTGGAGCACATCCTGCTGGACGACGGTGACATTCGCCCTGCCGCCAAGCGGGAATTGGGTGGTCAGATGGGCAGCCAGTCCGGGATCGAGCTCGACAGCAACAACGTGTTTGGCACGCGCTGCAAGGGCTCCGGTGATAGCGCCAGCTCCGGGGCCGATTTCAACCACGGTGCGCCCACTCAGGTCGCCCAGGGACGCAGCTATTCGGTCAACGGCCTGCGCATCGTCGAGGAAGTTCTGTCCGAGCCTGGGTTTGTTGGGCATGGGCTGCTTTGATGGTAGATGAATGGAGAGGCAGGGCAAGCAA